>Ga0163163_10003321_pt1 | contig 13645 bp, 11 predicted proteins | sample S65metaG_FD_119766 | JGI IMG/M metagenome (GOLD analysis project Ga0163163, IMG submission 119766) | Switchgrass rhizosphere microbial communities from Kellogg Biological Station, Michigan, USA - S6-5 metaG | ecosystem: Host-associated > Plants > Roots > Rhizosphere > Soil | place: USA... | reverse complement strand
GCTTCTCCATGCAATTGCAGGCGGCGATGTTCTTTGAATGTATTCGCAAAACGAAGCGTAGTCGCGGCATTCAACCATACATTACTACCATCGGGCAAATGCACTTGCCTGGTTTGACCCGAAGGATTTGTAATGGTAGAATATGTTACGGGAACAGCTGGCCACAAATAAAATAAAGCGGTTGCTCCTATAATTATTAATAGCACTGCCGCTGCACGCAATGGTGTCAACCAAAAAAGGCGTGCTCTTTTCACGGGCATGGTATCCTGAATTCGGTGCAATATTCGCCAATAAAGATTGACCTTTTCGTTTGTATCGCCAGACGACCATATTACTTCTTCCACTGTTGCAACATGGTACCAGTCCATTAGTTGGTTTACTTCGTCAGGGGTTGCAGTACCATCGGCATATTTTTGCACCAACGCTTCCAGTTGTTGCTCCGTCATAGCATATAGTACCGCCACCGGAATTGATCCCTAAACAAAAAAGCATTTTATTTTTTGCACCGCTTCTTTTAGGGCTCGCAGGGCCTTAGTCATGTGGTACTCCACGGCCTTGGGCGAAAGATCCAATTTTGTAGCAATTTCTTTTATCGACAATTCCTGTGCCCTGCTAAAAGTAAATACAATTCGCGCCTTGTCAGGCAACTGCTCCACCACACCATTCAAATAATCCTGTAAGAAACGTGTATCGAGCTTTGCTTCTACCTCATTGCTGTGTGTTGGTAAGGTGAGTCCCTGTTGCAGATGGCGGCGATGTTTATCGCGGGCAATAGATTTGAACACGGCAAACTTCACCGATGTAGCCAGGTAAGCTTTGAGGGATTGAATAGGCAGCTCTGCTCTTCGAACCCATAGGCTGGTAAACACGTCGTGCACAATGTCTTCAGCGGAGTGTTTGCTCCGGGTATAATAATATCCCAACGCGAGCAGTTGTTCCCAATAGCGGTTGTAAACTTCAGTAAAGGCAATTTTATTGCTTTTTTGCACCTGGTACACAAGTTCTTCATCAGTGTATGTGGAATAAGCACTCATGTCGATGGCGCTAAAGGTAAACGAAAGAGAAAAAAAGAGGGTACCGTATATACATTTTGCCAGAGATGGTATCTGCTTACTTAAAACCCATATAAATATATTTTCGTTATATAACGAGCTTGGTACATGACGGCTGCTGAATTGCACAATGATGTCAAATGAATTACATTTTCAGCCTATCCTTTTCTTCTTCCGCACCTGTTGATCGGTCCCTTTTCGCTTTCACTTTGTCACCGCCAAAATTGTGTGTGAATGTGAGTCGTATTGCCGGATGATAAAACTGGATTTCACCCGAAGCAACCAGGTTTTTTTCAGGAACGTTAACTGCAAAATGAGGCTTTATCGTGTTTAGAACATTCGCATAATTCAGTCGTAATGTTGATTTTTGATTCTTCAATTTTTTTTGAAGTCCTAAATCAAGTGAACCAAGCGGGTTTGATGTATAAATGCCAAAGAGTCCGCCGGAGTTATAAAAGCCCGAAATAGAAAATATAAACTCTTTTGGTAGCTTGAAGTTCTGTATGGCATTGACATAATAACTTTCCTGTTTTAAAATAATTGATTCACTATTGTAAAGTCCATTCATCTTCATATACGATCCATTCAAACTTAATTGAACTGCCCACCATTTTGTCACATCAAATGGGAGCGACACTGTAACATTGATGGATTGACTGTGATCCTGGTTTTCTGCTGACAATGTCTCCTTGTTTGTGACAGGGTCAACGTGGGGAGAAAAATTTGTTATTGGACTTGCAACATAGCTGTATGAAAGAGAGAGTATTTTTTTTCTGAACATTAGTGAAGTGTTCACATTATCTGTTATAGAAGGTTGAAGCGCCGGATTTCCTGAAAAGAATGTATTCGGATCCATGAAAATGACAAAGGGAGCCAGGTTCCAAAATGTAGGCCTTGTAATTCTTCGGCTGTAAGCAAAGGACCATGAATTGTTATCCTTCAGTGAATGCGATAGGAAGAAACTTGGAAATAATTTTCCGTAGTGTTTGTCCACGATATTTTTTACATCGGCTGTTTTTAAATCTGAATTGGTGTATTCGTACCTCAACCCCATCTTCATTGTTGTTTTTTCGCTTAAGGACCAATCAAGGGTTGAATATGCTGCCGATATATTTTCATCGAGGAAATAAGTAGCCGTCAGCGCAGGATCTGCAGTCCACGCACCGGAAAGCAATCGCTCAATAGCCACTGCATTGGTAAAGTTTGAAAACGTTGCTTTTACGCCTGCACTTATGTTGATCTTCTTACTGAGTCTTTTGTCAAGATCCATGGCGCCTACCCAAACATGCACAGGAGTATTTTTATCGCTTCTAACCTGTTCCTCATAAAGAAAATTTCCATTACCGTCGTAATAAGAGTTGACATAACCCACCGGATTTTTTTCCCGGTAATTCATGTAGTCTATATTAAACGCAAGCTTGCCTTCCTTGAAATTTTTCTGGAGATTTAAATTAATGTCATAGCTGTTCAATGGATGTTTTTCGGTATTATTAACTGTAACAGTTGTATCTAACACGCCATTGGCGTAAACCGATGATACATTTTTAGCGTCCATATCCCAACTGCGATTAAACAGGCTGACCAACACTCCGGCCACTACATCTCTTTTCACGTCGTAATCAAAACCAACTTTTAAATCACTGATTGTTTCAACGGGATCTCTTTCCGTGTGGGAATAATTTTCAAAGTAGATTGGACCGTTCCAGTTAGCATGAGAAAAAATTCCTGTTTGTGCAGAAGCAATTCGATTAAAAGAATAATTGCTGTATAAACTCCATTTTGCTTCACGATGGTTAATATTTCCTGCAATATCAGTAATGGATCCCTTGCTATAGCCCTGCGTTAATGTATAGGATCCATTTGTTCCGAACTGAGTATTCTTTTTCAACACAATATTGATATATCCTGCATCGCCTTCTGCATCGAAATTAGCGGGAGGAGTTGTGATCAGTTCTACTTTTTCAACATTATCGGAAGGCATACCAGCAAGCATTTGTACAACCGCAGAAATAGGCATGTAATTAATTCTTCCGTTGATCATTACGACTACGCCGTTCTTTCCATGAATAGCAAGAGAATTATTTTGCCGGTCCACAGTTACACCAGGCGAACGTTCCAGCACATCTAACACGGTACTACCGGCGGACGTAATATTATTCGAAACATTAATCACCATTCGGTCTACTTTTTGTTCGAACAATGGTTTCCTGGCAGTGACGGTGACGGTTTCCATTGTTCCGATTTTTTCGGAAAGCGATAAAACATCAATGGTTTTGCTTTCATTCACAGACACGCCAATAATGGGGGAATATACTTGCTTGTAACCCGTGTAAGTGGCGGATATAATATAATTTCCTGGAGCAATTTTTTCAAATGCAAACAACCCATTTGCTGCAGTTAAAGAGCCTTTTACAAGAGAAGAGTCTTTCGGATTCAGTAACAACACAGTTGCCTGGGATAAAGGCTGATTTTTTTCCTTTTCAACTGACCCCTGCAATTTTGATTGTGCATACACAGAGATGTTGCTAAGAACGAATATGAAAAAAACTGATAGCAGCATTCTCAACAAGTGTGACATGTGTTTCGGTTTAAGTTCAAAAAATCAGTTCTGAATTGCTATCAATAAGGGAAGGAAGGTATAAAGTTACACTTAGTTTACACCTGTATGAAACCATTTATCATTTTATAGGATTGAAGAGGCTGCAACTGCTATGATTCTTCATTATGGTTAACTAAAACAATATGCTGCGAATGAACCCGTTTGAAATTGAACCAATTGATGTGAATTGTGCACGATATAAAAACAGCAGGCCAGAGTGGAAGCCTAATCATTGTGATTTCTGTTCCGTTTTTTGTTTTTCCCCATTGTCTTTTTGTTTCTCCTTCTTTTTAAAATATCCCCTGAACAAAAAGCTGTGTTGCATGGCCTCAAGATCTTCATCAAGTTTTTTAGTGCCCATCTGAAGATTATCCAAAGTCATTTTCAGATTCCACCCCGCTTCCTCGTCGTTCAATAGTATGCCAATAGGAGAACCGGTGCTGTCTAAATGCCTGCTGACATTTTCAATGTTACCGGCAATACGCTTGATGCTTTCACTGGATTCTTTAATAGTTACTGATGTTTCGTGGATTTGCGCCGCCGTTGCTTTCATGCGGCTGTAAAAAACAGTATCGTGTATCAAACTATTGGTAAGCGATCCTTCTGACTGCAATTGCGAAGTATAACCAGCGATATCGGATGTCATCCTTTGAACATGAGATGATGCTATTTTCAATCCCATGATAGCTGCCTGCAGATCATTTGCGAGCTTGTCGTCAGATAGGATCTTACCGGCAGATCCCTGTCCATTCATCAATCGCTCAACAACGGTTTTAATATTTCCGGTGATATCGAGCAAGTTTTTATTGTTTTGTTGCAAGGTTGCCATCATTTCGTCTGTGCCCAATCCGCTGTCAACAGCCAGTATATCATCATCGGCTACATGTGGTGATTGCATGCCGCCACCAAATATGACAACGATCTTATTTCCGATAAATCCTTCAGAGCTGATCTTTGCCCTTGCATCTTTTTTGATGTACTGCATTGTTTTGGTTTCGATATTCATGATCACTTCTACCAGCGCATCAGGAGTAAACGATATCTTTTTTACGGTACCCACTTTAACACCGGAAAACCAAACATTGTTGCCGGCTTGCAAACCGTTTACATCTTTAAAAACAGCTTTAAGTGTGGCTTTTTTTTCAAATGTTTTTTTCTGTCCGCCCAATGTTAATACCGCGGCAATAAAAATTACAATGCCCAGTAAAACAAATACGCCTACAGTGATCATTCTTTTGTTGCTATCCATTTTCATTATTGGTGTATAAAATTGTAATCGTAAAAACTTTTTATTCTTTCGTCATCAGAAGCGAAAACTTCGTCAAAGCTTCCCTGCTTCACAAATATTCCATCTAACAACATGGCCACACGGTCGCCTGTGCTTTTTGCGCAGGTAAGATCGTGCGTGATAATGATGGAACTTGTATGATAACGATGCTGCACTTCATTGATTAGATTATTGATGTCGATGGAAGTGATAGGATCGAGACCCGCTGTTGGTTCATCGTACAGCATGATCTCTGGTCGTAAAATCAATGTTCTTGCAACGCCTATTCTTTTTCGTTGCCCGCCGGAAAGTTCTGCGGGCATTTGATTGATTGTTTGGGATAAACCAACTGCGTCAATGACTTCTTCAACTGCTTTGTTGATCTCAGCCCGTTTGAGGTGTTTAAAATTTTGCACCAACGGAAATTCAAGATTCTCTCGAACTGTCATGCTATCATACAAAGCACTATTTTGAAATGAAAAGCCAAGCTTTAACCGAAGCTGTCGTAATTGTTCACCGGATAGATTTTCAACATCTTTACCTAAAACAGAAATATGACCTTCATCTGGCTTTAAAAGTCCGGCAATGATTTTAATAAGCACCGATTTGCCTGTTCCAGATCTTCCGAGTACTACCACATTTTCTCTCCTGTACAGGTGAAGATCAACGCCACGCAGTACATGATTTTCTCCAAAGGATTTATACAAACCTTCGATGACGATTACTTTTTCTTCTTTCGATATGTTATCAGGTATATGCATCAGGCGCCACCTCTTAAAAAATTTGAAATTTGAACAATAATGATTTCCTCAATAAAAATCAGGAACATTGATGTTACCACCGCAGAATTGGCTGCCTGTCCCACACCGGTAGTACCGTTGCTTGCATGGAAGCCTTTGTAGGATCCAACCATACTAATCGTAAATCCATAAACCAGTGCTTTTACTATGGAAGCCCAGTAATCCAGAAAATTGATGCTTGAAAAGGCACTTTCAAAAAAGCTGATAAAACTGGTTTGTTCGTTGGCATGAACATCGAGGTAAGAACCCATCATTCCAACAAAAGCAGTGTAGAACATGAGGAGGGGAAGCATCAATGTTGTGGCCAGTACCCTTGTTATCACCAGGTATTTGTAAGGATTGATGGCAGATACTTCCATCGCATCAATCTGTTCTGTCACTTTCATAGAACCCAGTTCCGCCCCAATGTTCGACCCCACTTTCCCGGCGCATATTAGTGCTGTGACCAGTGGGGCGAGGGCTCTAACAATAGCAATAGAAACCAAAGAAGGTAGCCAGGACGTAGCGCCAAAATCAGCCAGTGAGGGCCTTGATTGCTTGGTAAAGACAAGCCCGGTTATAAACCCGGTAATTGAGATCAGGGGCAGGGACCGATACCCAATATTGTAACACTGCCGGATAAATTCTTTAAAATGAAAAGGGGGAAGAAATGCCTCCCTGAAGAATCGCATTACAAAAGCAAAAGCATGGTAAACATGTAAAAAAAACCTGCTTATTTTACCTGGTTTGTAACTGGCTCCCGTATTTCCGTTCATCTAGTGCCTCGTTTGGTTGTACTTCTTACAACTTTTGCACCATGATCAGCCTTGGTTGATCACTAAACCTTTTGACGCCTATTGACTTGCCCGGAAAATAAAGTAAATATTAGCGATTACGTATACAAATAACAAAATTTGGGCAACTAACATATCAAACCTTTTTGCTTTCTGCAACTGGTTTTTCTTTACCAGGATCAGTGAATAGGCCGTAGCTGCTACTATAATAAGTATACAGGTTAAGGTCAAACCGTGTAAAGTGTCTACAAGCGTAAAGGAAGTAGATTCCGGTAGGGCTGAATCAATAATGTATTTATTGCCAATAACGGCAAACAGTGCACCTACACTCAAGCTAAAACGGGAGTCCATGCCATCTGAATGAATATAAAAACAGACATAAGCAATGAGAAAGGCAATGTACATTCCCAGAAACATTTTCCAAAATAATCCGCCTGCATCTCGCATTATACTCATGCGCAATCTGAATACACTGTATTCTGTTCGGGGCTTAACCAGGCTTTCATCCCCAAACCCGGTTTCATAAGTACGGGTTCCTGTTAATAAGATACAGCTGTCAATTGTCCATCCACGCAACGTAAAACGTGGATCAAAATGACGGCCTACAGTATCTGCAACATATACCAGTGATTTCGAATCGAACTGCGAGTTTTCGATGGAGAATCGAAGCGTTTGCCTGTCAAACGGAAAATTCTCAATCCGCCATGAATCTTTCATTACGCATAACAATTTCATTTGCATATAAACCTGGTCCCCCGAAGTATCAATTGTTGAAAAAGATTTTTCAACTGATTTGGCCATGGGAATTTCCAGGTTTTTAGCAAAATCGAAGTCCTTGTTCTTATATTTCAACCATAACCATAATTGAACGGCGTATTCCTTTTGTTTGAAATCGATATCATGAATGCTTGTAACATAGATACCAACTTTTACCGTATCCGGTTTTGATTCCTGTGAATAGGAAATTAAGTGAGATAAAATAGTGAGAATGAAGAAAATGATTTTCCGGTTTTTCATGGCTTGGATTCTGCGCGGTAAAATAATGTTTAAAACTCAAAGCTCATACAGCTTTTTTTATTCGCTTACCACTACCGCAAGCTTTGTATTTTCTGCATTGGTGGCTAGTCTTGTTATTGATTTAAGTTTTATACTACTGCCAGTAATGGTAATGGGTTTCCATTTTTTGTCCTTAAATTCTGAATAAGGATCTTCTTTGTAAAAGAAAATCTGTTTTCCATCACTCATTACTATAATATTGTTTTGCAACCATGCTAACTGATCTTTCCCTTTTACTGTATAAATAATATTGCTTACTGCACTCGTACCAAGATTAAACTTTTTGAGAACGGATAACGTGTCGGATATTTTTTGAACGAAACTCATGGCATTTTGACCTGGAATTTTGTTCAAACCGCGTCCAACGTTTTCCGCAACCACTGTATCAACATCATTAACCAAATGATAATAGTGCAGCGAAAAATGTACACTGTCATCTAGCACAAATAAAAAGAGTGAATTGTCTGACGCCCATGTATGATACCCTACTTTTAAGTGATTGATCAATACTTTAGGCTTTCCTCCTTCAATAGGATATTTTACCAGGTCCTGTGCGCCGTTTCGTCTTTGAAGGATACAGGAAATAAATTTTTCATCGGGAGTTACTGTGGGTGAATATTCCCTGTCGGCAGTGTTAGTAAAGCGGGTACTTTGTTTGGTCTGGTAATTATAAACTTTGATATCACTACTGTCAATTCGGGTGCTATCATCAGAAGAGGTATAATAAATTAAGGGTTGTGTTGGATGGAAGAAGGGTTGATTGTCGTAGCCTTTGTGTTTTGTAATGTTGATTCCGTTTGATAAAATGATTTGGCCTTTATCCGTTTTCATATCAAACAGATAAATTTCAGTACTGCCCTGCGCGAAACAAAAAGAAAATATACTAAGATAGAATATGGAAAGAAAGCTCCTTCTCATAGTTGTTGGATTTTGAGGACAAAATAATATTTTATCTGAAAGGTTGAGCTATTCTTTTTAAATCTTCTTTGATTAGAAAGCAGCAGCAAGTTTTTTAACTTTATAACTCATCACAGATCATACTATGGAATACGTTGATTACTACAAAATACTGGGTCTAGATAAAAGTGCTTCCACTGAAGACATTAAAAAAGCGTATCGAAAGTTGGCAAGAAAATATCATCCCGATATCAATCCAAATAACAAAGAAGCGCATAAAAAATTCCAGGAAGTCAATGAGGCTAATGAAGTATTGAGTGATCCTGAGAAAAGAAAAAAATACGACCAGTATGGAAAGGACTGGAAACATGCAGAGGAGTTTGAAAAGGCAAGGCAACAACAAAAACAAAGAACATATTCAACAACCGGTGAAGAGCAGTTCTTCGGAGGCGGTGGGGAAGGAAATTTTTCAGATTTCTTTGAAACATTGTTTGGAGGCGGCGGACGACGTGAAAGGAGAGAGACAAGATTTCGCGGTAACGATTATGAAGCCCAGCTTCCCCTGGGTTTGAGAGAAGCTTTTACCACGCATCCCCGAACGGTCACTCTCAATGGGAAAAACATACGTATTACCATTCCGGCAGGAGTAGAGGACGGGCAAAGGATAAAATTAAAGGGACATGGTGCACCTGGCGTCAATGGAGGCCCTAATGGGGATTTATATATCACCTTTGTAATTGAGGATGATCCTCAGTTTAAACGGCTTGGAAATGATTTGTATACTACTGCCGATATTGATTTATATACGGCTGTATTAGGTGGAGAAGCCACCGTTGAAACAATGTCGGGTAAATTAAAACTGAAGGTGCCACCGGGTACACAAAATGATTCAAGAACAAGGGTGAGAGGAAAAGGGTTTCCGGTTTACAAGAATGAAGGCCAGTTCGGAGACCTTTATATTACGTACAAAGTGAAAATACCAACCAACCTAACAGAAAAAGAAAGAGAACTATTTACCCAACTATCAAAACTGAGGTGATATGAAAGAACCTGAATTGATATCTGCGCAGGAGTTCTGTACTCGTCATCATGTTGAACTGAATTTTATCTATTCGCTACAGGAATATGGACTAATAAATGTTGTAAGCAATGAAGGCGATGATTATCTATCTACTGACCAATTAAATGAATTGGAAAAAATCGTTCGTCTTCATTATGATCTTAATGTAAACATGGAAGGAATTGATGTTATTCTGCATTTGCTGAAACAACTGGAAAATGCACAAAGTGAACTTACTGAATTACAGCACCAATTAAAATTTTACAGGTAAGGCTGGTCCCATATCAAAAAATTTTTCTCCTCTAAAAGAAAAATAATACTTTCATTAAACCTTACTGAAGAGCTGCGCTACACTACGGAAACTGCAACGGTTTCTTTTTTTATTCTTAACATAAACAAAAAACAATGAAACAAGTTTTATTTCTGCTCATTGCTACGGCACTAATTATTTCGTGCAACGACACGGCGAACGTGGCGGCAGCCAATGATGAAAAGATGGGGGATAACAGGAATCATGAAAATATGCAGGAGGTTTACCATGCTATTGAAACGGGCGATGTAAGTAAACTGGACAGCGTAATCGCAGACGATGTCGTAGACCACAATGCCAATCCCGATGGAAGCGATGCGAAGGGCCGCGACAGTATTAAAAAAATGATTGGTGCTATTCACACTTACTTTGAGGATGGGTTAAAAATGGAGGTGCTATCCGAGGCCACTTCTTCTGATGGAAATTATCATTATACCACGGTAAGAATGAAAGGCAAGGCAAAAGCGAATCCATGGGGTATGCCTGTTGGTGAGGACATAGAGGATACCAACGTTGATGTTGTGAAACTAAAAGATGGCAAGGCTACCGACCATTGGGGATTTATGAGTATGGGAGATATCAACGAAATGATGAAAATGCAAGGCGCAATGCCACCGGCAAAAGATGCGAAAAAGAAATAAGTTGTTGACAAATAATAATAAGTACCCCGGTTTTTGCCGGGGGTTTTTTATGTATGCAGTGTTCGAAACACCAAACACGATATACTCAGGTAATAGTTACAAAGAAACATGTGCAGCAGCTTCTGTATGTAAATTCATTTCCGGTTCCGGTTTAAGCCCATCGTCCAGTACTACTTCTACCCGTAACGCTTTTAGTCCAACTACACCTTGTAATTCTTCCAGTTCATGGTTTTCAATGTGCGGTTTCAACAATTTATGATTCTGAAGAAACTCAATATATTCCATGTATTCAGCAGCTTCTTTTGGTTGGGTATATACTATGGCAATTTTGCCGGGTTGTGTTAATCGTTCATTGGTTGCTTTAATGCGTACTTTGTCAATTCTTTTTTTAATGATCTCATAACGTATATTATAAGCGCCATCTACATCAAATTTTCTTTCAGCTGTTCTAAAAGTTATCGAGATAGGAATGCTATTTGCCAATATTAATTGCGTTGTGCTTAACAACGTAGGCAATTCATTCTCCAACAGAGTTGTTAATCTCGCAACTTTAGCCAGAATCGTGAGCTGCCACATCTTAAGATTACTCAAGTAGATTTCATTAAACTTTTGACCCGGTGTTATAGACTGACCTATATACATGTTAAATTCAACACCGTCGGTAACATAACGTTCAAAATAGTGCGGATACACCTGTTGTGCCTTTTGCTGTTCCCTGTCAATAAATTGAGATACCACATCATTGATCTTTGTAATGCTCTCTTCATATTTTCTTCGGTGATGATAAATAATCCCGGTGTGTGGGTCAAGCCTTGATAAATAATCTTCAATATCTTTTTTAGCTGAAGCTGATGTATCCAGCAGATGGTTAAAAACAGAAATTACCTGCCCATGTAAAAAATCATGGATGGTAATTTCTTCGTCAGATAAAAGCACATCGGAAACGGACTGAATGTACCTGGTGATTTTGAATTCTATTTCTTCCAACAAAGGAAATTGAGTGTCGTTTCGTGCTTTTGAAATAATGTTACCTGCAATGGTTAATTGTTCTATCAGGTCGAGCTGAATAGCATCTGAACGCTCTGCAGAAGAATTGCGAATATCAATTGCAGCATATAATGGATAAACCTCATTAAAACTGATTGATTCAATTTTTACATCCTCGCTCATCCTGCTCTTCTTAATATAATTCCATGCAACCTCTGTAAACTTCCATTCAACGGAAGGTTGCACAGCCGTGAATTTTTGCTTGATGACTTTATCAATTTGTGTTTCCAGGTTTTCCGAAGTTTTTTCCAGCGCAATAGCAAAAAGCGGGAGGGCTTTTTCTATTTTGGCGATATGATGGTTCTTGAGTATGCCTGGAACTTCAGAAATAATTTCCAGCACACCTATTAATTCATGACCATTTTTAAGTGGACAAAGAATTAAACTTCTTGCCCCGTCATCATAATATAATTGTATATAGTCTATTTCTTTCAGAATTTGTTCATCCAGTGTTTCAAAAACAATAGGACTGTCCGAAGTGTAAAAAAGTTCCTGGCAGCATTCACTAACGTGGTGTACCTCCTGAAGTTGAGTAAAATGCCTGAATAGAAGGCTGTTACTATTGTGTAGTTCAGAAAAAACATAATGTCCGCTTACCTTAAAAAAGGGAGTAAGCCCGGTTTTTATTTCTTTTGTCCCCAGTAAACTTTGGATGTTAGATTGAAGTGCTTTGTAAATGGAAGTATCATAAAAAGCATTTGCGTTTAAAAGGGTGCTCTTAATCTCTGAAATAACTTCAGTATTTGTAACGTCACATATTTTTACTATAACAATGCCTTCAAATACAAACTGATCCAATGGCAATAACTTGCAAAGTTTGTCAGCATGCATCATCCGGTTAGTTCTGCTGTCGATTATATTGTCAGGTATAATTGGTAGCCCTCCATCAATAGTTTTGACGTCAACAAAACGGGCATCAATCTGTACTTCAAAAAACTTTTTTAATCCGGATGCCTGATCCTCGATTGGGTAAACCGTTAATGCATGTGGTGGCAAATCAATGTCTGAAAATTCATTAAGTATCATGTAATAGGCATACAGAAGTTTCTCTGAAAATAATTTATAAGCCATGTCGGTACTGGGCACATTGATTTCGTTGGAACCTTTTTTTAAAAACGATTGTTGAAAGGAACGGGAAGAATAGATGGTATGAAACGTAAAAGGTAAAGCAACTGCAAATGAATTATCCGCTTCAGAATTGACTGGAGAGAACAGTATGTCCAAAAGCATTTCAATTAACTCCTGGTGTTTTTCCAGAAGTGATAAATCGTCGACGGGTTGCATCAGTTCAGGGAAAGACTCGAATTTTTCAATTACTTCTCCGTACAATTTTTGGTAACCAGGTTTTCTTTCTGCAATTGTTTTTTTCAATGACGTCAGAAGTGGCAAAAACGAAAGCCTGCTATTAAAAATGAAATTATCTGGATGCGTTTCTTTTGACATGGCAAAGGTTTTTGATGAATCGCTTTTTTCAAAGAGTAGTCAGACAGGAGGGTTGCCTATATTTTGAATATAATGCCCGGGGTAAACTAATGCTAATACAAAAATACAGACTTCATTTGTAAGAAGAATGAGCATTTGCAGCCAGGCATCCTCCTTGCAATTCCAGTCTTTTTGAGTTTGGATGTGGAAACTTGCCGGAATAAAAGTTACGATTAAGCAAAAAACTACATTATGTAGTGCCTTTATAAAATGAGAAATGTTTTAGTTAGAAGCATTACACAGCTCCGAATACCGCGAACGAAGTGATTTAATTTCTTAAAAATAATGAGTCCGATAATGAAATAACCAATCTTTAGTTTTGAGGATCAAGCTCCAGAAAGCGAATCGCTATTGAGAGTTCTTGTTCTTATTCTTTTGAACCTTATTTAACCACAGAGACCCTTTAGATCAAATTAGTTCATTGACATATGGAATAGCAGATTAATGAAAGAGTAAGAATTTTGTGGAAGGAAAGTGAGGTGAACTTTACAAAGACCAAGACTTTTAAGGTCTTTTCTGTGTATTAGTCCTCACTCTCCATTCCACTGTTGCAGTAGACCTATTTAGAATGTTAAGTCCTTAAAGACTAAATAAAGGTTTTAGGTTACTGCAACTATTTGATCATTTCTAAAAGCAAAGTTATGAAAGTTCAACACATCAT
>Ga0163163_10003317_pt1 | contig 13651 bp, 10 predicted proteins | sample S65metaG_FD_119766 | JGI IMG/M metagenome (GOLD analysis project Ga0163163, IMG submission 119766) | Switchgrass rhizosphere microbial communities from Kellogg Biological Station, Michigan, USA - S6-5 metaG | ecosystem: Host-associated > Plants > Roots > Rhizosphere > Soil | place: USA... | reverse complement strand
CGAGCCCCGTGCCGTCCGGGTTGACGAGGTAGAGGTCGAAGTTTCGGCTGTGCGGATTCTTGTAGTTCGACGAAAAAATGATGCGACGGCCTTCCGGAGTGAAGAACGGCGCGAAGTTCGCCCCGCCGAGGTTCGTCACCTGACGTTGCTCGGAGCCATCCGCGTTCATCACCCAGATCTCCATCTTGTTCGGCCGCACCATCTCCTGCCGCAAGAGATCGCGATAGGTCCGGAGCTCCACCGAATCGGTGGGATGGTAGGCGCGGTACACAATACGCTTGCCATCAGGTGAGAAAAAAGGACCTCCATCGTACCCGGGCGCTGTCGTAAGGCGTCGAATGTTCGATCCATCCACGTTCATCGTGTAGATGTCGAGATCTCCGTCCTTGAGGGACGTAAACACGATCGTCTTGCCGTCCGGCGAGAGGGTCCCCTCCGCGGTGTAGACATTGTTGTTCGTTAGGCGGTGGAGCCCTGTTCCGCCCCGGTCTATCGTGTAGATGTCGAACTTGTCGAGTCCCCAGACGTAGCCCTGCGACGGATCAGGGCGTGGCGGACACGCGGCGCCGTTCGCGTGTGTGGATGCGAAGAACAGCCGACGGTCGCCGTCGAAGAAATAGCCGCAGGTCGTTTTTCCTTCGCCGTTCGAGATTCGGCGAGCGCCGGAGCCGTCGATGCGCATGACGTACTGTTGATCGCAGGTGCGACCGTCCCGCGTCGACTGGAACGTCAGCCACTGACCATCGTGGCTGAAATACGCCTCAGCGTTTTCGCCGCCGTTGGTGAGGCGGCGGATGTTCGCCAAACGTGATTCGCCCGGCTCAGAAGGAACGGATACGGCGACGTTCGCGCCGTCGCGTTCGGCGACGGTGGCAGTGGACGGGGTTGGCGCCGAGTGGCACCCGGATGCGAAAGCCGCCACGACGAGGGTCGTGGCGGCTCGGTAGGCCTGTCTCGTCATGCCGGAAAGCTATCGCTGCGGCCTCGAAGCGACGAGGGCGAAGAGATCCTTCTGGGAGCCACCCTTCTGGATAATCTCGATGGCCTTCTTCAGTTGCGGGTCATCCTCCAGCGTGCGGCGGCGAACCGTCGAGTCGCCAAACGCGGCACGGGCAATACGGAGCTCAAGGTCGCGATCAACGAGCGACGTTGCGGCATCCCACTGCTTTCGATCGACTTTCACACCGGCTTTCTCGAGCCGATTGAGGAATTCGTTACGCCATTCCGGCTTGACGACGAAGTCCGGCTTCACCTGCGACTTGAGCTCGTAGCCGAGATCGTAGAGCGCGACGTAGTACTCCTGCGACTTGGGCGCCATCGCCTTGCGGAAATCCTGCTCGGCGGTTGTTAACGTGTCTGCCTGTACGAGCAGATCGGGTGTCACGGCGCCTCCGCCGTAGACCACGCGTCCCGCATCGGATTTGAACTGTGGGCGCGCCTTGCGCGCGGAGTCAGACTCGAGCGAGTCGGGATGCACTTCGACGAACTGGCCGTCCGGCATCAGCTTCCGTTCTTTCTGGATGGAGCGGCCGCTCGGTGTATACCATTTCGCAGTCGTCATCTTGAGCGCCCAGCCGCCATCGAGATTGAAGAGCGTCTGCACGAGTCCCTTGCCGAACGACGTGTTGCCGACGATGACGGCGCGGTCATGGTCCTGCAGTGCGCCAGCGACGATCTCGGAAGCGGATGCCGTGTACTGGTTCGTCAGGATAACGAGCGGAATATCCGGAGCCGCGGGCTTTTCGCGCGCGAAGTACATCTGCGGTTCGGTGTTTCGACCGCGCACGCTGGCGATCTCCTGCCCCTGTTTGAGGAAGAGATTGCTGATGGAAAGTGCCTGGTCGAGGAAGCCGCCAGGGTTATTCCGCAGGTCGAGGACGATCCCGTGCGCACCTGCGTTCTGAAGGCGACGAACGCTCTCGGTGAGCTCGGACGTGGCGTTCTCGTTGAACTGATCGAGCGGGATGTAGCCGACCTTTCCATCGAATGTGATCTCGTACGGCACTGCCGGCACCCGAATCACGGCGCGGGTGAACTCGATCTTGATAGGCGCCGCGACGCCTGGACGCGCAAACCCGACTGTGACCTTCGTGCCTGGCGTCCCGGTAAGCGCGTCCGCCGTCTTTTTGGAAGTCCAGCCGCGGGTAGAGACGGTGTCGACCAGCGCGATCACATCGCCTTCGCGAATGCCCGCCCGTTCGGCCGGCGTGTTGTGGAAGACCTTGGCGACAGTGATGCCTTTGCCCTGCTGTTCCTCGATGGACATCCCGAGGCCGCCGTAACGCCCGCCCGTGTTGCTATTGAAGGAGCGAAGCTGCGATGGCGACATCAGCTCGCTGTAGGGATCCTGAAGCTGGCCAACGAGTCCCCGCGCGGCCTTTTCGTAGAGCATTCCGGTATCGACAGTATCGACGAAACGCGAGGAAACGAGGTCGAGCACCTGGCCGAAGAGCCGAGCGCCGTCAGCGGTTGCGCGCTCCTGAAAAACGAATCCACCCACGAGAAGCGGGGTGGCGACGAGGCTCGCAAGGAGCGCGGTGCGTTTTCGATTCATTGAATGGCTCAGCTCAACGGGTGACCAACTAGATACGCGGTCTGGAAGGAGGAGTTCCGCGCCCCTTCAAACGGACTTTACGCAAGCAGTATGCGTCACTGGCCGTTGCCGCCTGCGGCTGCACCAGCGCCTTCTTCGCTTCCACCAGCCCACAGTGCGCGCCACGACATCTCGCGTCCCTTACGGAACCCCTTCTGCGTGAGCTTCACACCATCGGGCGAGATGGTAACCATGTAGGCCTGACCATCCATTTCGATCTCGCGCTTGATCGTCTTGTCGAGCTTCGTTGCCATGGATACTCCGTTCGTTGTAGTGAAGCCAAGGCGGAGCGACTCAGGTGCGGAGCGACTGTGGGAAATGTAGGCGGCGTCGCATGTCCTACACCAAACGCGATGCCAATACATAGTCAACGAACCATTCACGCCGATGCTGCTTAAAGGCAATATCGCGAGCGAGGCCTTCCGAAAGCAGCATCTGATGCGCCGGCTGTAACACACGCTGCAGGTGCGATGGATAACGCTGAGCGAGAGGCAACTGTTCGGCGAGCTGATCAAGAGCGATTCGCCACGTCACGGTCCCGTCTTCGCGCGCGACCTCGAGCAACCGGTACAATCGACGCGCCACGGGTGATGACAGATTGAGGTAACGCGGTGCTGAGAGCGTCACGATGTGGCCGGCGGCGATGTTCGAACGGATCACATTCGAAATGGTGACGCGCGCGTCTCCTGGCTCCGACTCGGAGAATGTCGGGAACAGCGCCAGCTGCTCGCGGTCGCTGTTCCGGCGACGCTCGATCGCGATCGAGCTAAGAATCGTGAAACGCCCTTCGAGACGCGTAGCGCCCGCGGCATCGTAGTAAACGCCGGTCGACTCGAGGGCGGTGCGCTCGAGTCGACTGAGTGCACCGCGGAGCTGTTCATAGGTACGTCCATCAACGCGCCGGCCGATGGAGCGAAGGAATGCGTGGAGTGTGAACGTTAGCGATCCATCGTCAGGACAGTTCGCTTCGTGGTAGCGGCGAAGGAGCTCGACATACACGTCCTGGTCGAACGTTCCCGGTACTCGGTCACCGGGCGTTGGTAGGACGCGCCAGCGTCCCCCTGACTCGGGAGCGTACGTGACCGCCGAGTCATCGGCCGAATCGCTCAAGCGGAACAGCGGCAATGCCTCGAGCGATCGATCGAGCACAATCGTGCGCGTCGCGGTTCGCCGGTGCGCGGCGAGGCTCATCCGGCGTAGCGTAGTGTCACGTGTGCCGCGAAGCTAGGGCTGAGCCTCACATTCGTTGGGTCCTGGCGGTAATCCGCTGCTCGTGTGTCGGGCAGCTGTCGTGCTATCGAATCGCGGCCAAAGTCAGCCGAGCTGGATGACCTGCCCCGTGATCGACCGCGCTGCGTCAGAAAAACACAGGAAATACACGGCATCGGCGACTTCCTCGCGTTCGACATATCGCGGGGCCGAGCCCATGGTCTCGACGTTCGCAGCGGTCCGGATCGCGGTCGGAGCAAGCGCGTTCGACCGGACGCCAGTGTCGCGCTCTTCCTGGGCGATCGAGCGCATGAGCGTGATCACGCCGGCTTTGGAGACTGCGTAGGCAGACATTTCCGCGATCTTGCCACCAGGCAAGGCCGCGGCGGAAGCGAAAAACACGACGGCTCCTTGTCGCTTTCGGAGCAGAGGAAGAAATGCGCGCGTCGTCAGGTACGCGGTGGTGAGGCCAATGCTCAGCTGCTTCGACCAAGCATCCGGATCGCTGTCGGAGACCTTTCCGGACATGCTGAACCCACCCGCGATGTTGACCAAGGCATCGATCGCGCCGAACTCCCGCGCGACGGTCGCCGCGACAGCATCGAGCTGAGCCCCGTCGGTCAGGTCTGCGCGCGCCGCGGTCGCTCTCAACCCCCGCGCGCGAAGCTCCGCGGCGCGAGCGTCGGCCTCTACTCCGGTTCGATCGATCAGAACAACGGACGCGCCGCGTTCGGCCAGGGAACGCGCAACCGCTTCACCGACCTGGCCCGGACGAGAGACGCCGGTGAGAACCGCGACTTTTCCGTCGAGCGGGCGATCAGAGGGAGTTGGTGCGGACATAACAACGCCGGGTTGACGGTGATCCGAGCTACGCGCGTTTGGAACGACCTCTGCGCTGCAATGCGTGTCCCGTAAAATCGTCGAGTGTGCCCGGTGGTTCCATGATTCGGTTTTTCAAGCGGCTTGGCGCCGTGATCAGTGTGTTGGTGGTACTCGCATTCGCCCTGATTGGGCTCTTGACCGTCACGCGTGGTACTCCAGTGCGAAGAGTGCTGGCAGTCGGCGACGACAAGCTGCCCGGAGTTCGCGACTCACTCTTCACTCGGACCATGCAGCTGTTCTCGGGGATGAAGATCGAGGACGGCAACGCGGTCGACGTGCTCCCAAACGGAACGGTCTACCCACGTCTCTGGGCCGACATTCACTCGGCCACGCAAACCGTGACCGTCCAGATGTACTTCTCGAAGCCGGGTGCCGTGGCAGACTCGATGGCGAAGTACCTCGCCGAACGTGCGCGGGCGAAGGTGAGAGTGCTGCTGCTACTCGACGCGTTTGGCTCCCATGACCTCGCGGGCGACTGGACGGATAATCTGAAGAAGGCAGGTGTAGAGGTCGCGTGGCTTCGGTCGCTGCACTGGTACACGCTGCACCGAGCGGCCACGCGCTCGCACGTTCGGGTCGTTGTCGTGGATGGCCGCGTCGGGTACACGGGTGGGTTCGGCCTGGCTGACTACTGGTTGGGCAGCGGCCACTCGGAGAATGAGTGGCGTGAATCGAACGTCCGGTTTGAAGGTCCCGCAGTGGCTCAACTCCAAGCGACGTTCGCGTCGGGATGGGCGGAGGCGGCCGGTGAGCTCATCACGGGCGATCTCTTTTTCCCGCCACAAGCCTTTGCCGAGGTCGGACCCGTACGGGCCGCGTTGTTCCACTCGGTCCCGACGGCCGGGAGTACACCCGCCGAGCGGTTTCTCGCGTTGTCGATCAGTGGTGCCCGGCACACCCTCTACATCTCGAACTCGTACTTCGTGCCCGACGACGACTTTCGCCGCCTACTCGTTAGGGCAGCAAAGCGCGGCGTCGACGTCCGTGTTCTGACGGCGGGTGACAGGAGTGACGTCAAGACGACGTTGTACGCCGGGCGCGCACGTTATCCGGAGCTGATCAAAGGTGGCGTGCGCATCTACGAGTACCAGCCGACGATGATGCACGCGAAGACGTTCGTGATCGATGGCGTGTGGTCGACCGTTGGCTCACTCAATTTCGACAACCGATCCCTTGTGTTTAACAACGAGTCGAACCTCGTCACGCTCGATGAGCGCGTGGGTGCGACGCTCGACTCGCTGTTCGCGGATGATCTGCGCTTCGCGAAAGAGATCAAGCTCGCCGAATTCGACCAGAGGTCGTGGATCGAGCAGCTCCTCGAATGGGGAGCGAATACCATGCAGCGCCTGCTCTGACCGAGCGCGCGAGGGTATCTAGCCGCGAATCTCGGCCCGGCCCAGAGCAGCGCGCACGGCTTCGCGCATGGCGACGATCCCGGTTTCGGTCGATGCCGGTGAGTCATCGCGGACGTGGATCTCGATGCCATCCGCGACGAGCACGCGTCGCCAGGCGATGGTCCCCTGATCGTCTTGGGCGACGACGACGTCGGCACGCGCGCCAAGCGCGGGCGCGAGGGACTGTGCGATACGGCGCTCGAGAAGGTCTCCCGTGGTCTCGCGCATCTCGCGCTTGATCACATCAAGAGTTTGGCCCTCTCGCTGCCGGATCTTGATTGCGAGCAGCTGAAGGAGATGCCGGTAATTGTAGATCGCCGCGGTGCCGGTGCCTTCCGGCCGGTCGAGCAGGCCGTTGGACACGTAGAACCGGACTGCGCGGGCGCTCGGCGCAGCTCGGGCAGAAGCGTTCGTAGGCCGCATGCCGGCGGCGTCTACGAGTGCGGTAACGTGGGCGGCGAGCCCGCGAGCATTCCAGGGAGCGTGGCGCGCGTGTACGCGGAGAAGGGCAACCGGAGATTCAGCCATTATGCGAACATAATTACGTCAGCGTGGCGATACGAGGGCACTCGGAAGGCTGACTATCACGGTTGTGCCGGTTTCGGTAGCACTTTCGATCGCAATCGTTCCCTGGTGCTCTTCGATTATGCGCTGCGCGAGCGCGAGTCCCACGCCGGAGCTTCCTGGCTTCGTTGATAGAAACGGCTCGAAAACTCGCGGGAGCATCTCGGCCTGGATCGGCGGGCCACCGTTCGTGAGCCGACAGCGCCATCCGCCATTTGGGAGGACTGTGGACTGCAGCGAAATGTCGGTTGCCACCGGAGCGGCGTCGACGGCGTTCGACAGAATGCTCTTGAACGCTTGTGTCAGTTGCTCGTCGTCGATCGCTATCAGCGCAGGCGTGTCCGGTCTTGTTCGTCGGATCGCAATTGCGCGGGCCTCGAGGCGGCCGCGCTCCGATTCGAGCACGCTGTCCCAAACGGCATCGGGATCTCCGGGCGTAACCTTGAGCACGATCGGTCGCCCGAGCTCCGCCAACGTACCGACCATTCGATTGAGTCGTTCGACCTCGCGTAGTATGCGTCCGACGTTCGTCTCCGTGACCGGGTCCTCTCGCGCCCTGAAGCGGAGAAGCTGCGCCGCGGATGAGATCCCAAAGATCGGGTTGCGAAGCTCCTGGGCTACGCGTGCGGCGACTTCGCCGATCGCGCCGCTCCTGTGGCGGCGGCTCGCCTGTGCGACGTGTCTCGCGCGATCTATCGCCGACGAGAGCTGTGTCGCGACGGCAGACAGGTAGCGGCTCGAGTCGGCAGTCTGTTCCGGTGACTGGATGTCGTCAGTAATGATGGAGATGGCGCCGAGCGGGCGAGTTTCGCCGGGCAACGGGGCGGTCAGCGCGACCGTCGAATCATCGCGCGACGCGACAACATCGCCGGTCTCGAGAGCGGATTGCCAAGCGCGCGCAAATCGCTCCTGGAGCGATTGTCGGTCACTATCGGACCCGACGTCATACACGATGCGGGGCGAAGCACCGTGGTCGTCGATAACGGCAACGACAACCACATCCGCCCGCAGCGCACTGCGGAGCTGTTGCGCAGCTTCCTGGTACGCTTCCTCGGGGTCGACGGCGCGTGCGAGGGCGATGCCGGAGTCGAACGCCGCTTCTCGAGCCCGATCCCGATCGGTGATGTCGACTGTGCAGATCACGAACCCTGTGACGGCATGCGTGTCGTCATGCAGGGGCGTCATCTGCGCCAGAAGGACGCGGTCATCCGGACTGCGCTCCAGCTCCCACTGCACGACCGGGGCTCGACCGGTCCGAAGCAGCTGCATTCCGTATTCTATCTGATCGCGCGACATGGTATCGCGCATGGCATCCCAGATCGGCGTACCGCGGTTGCCGTCGCCAGTAATGACGGTCAGCGGCACCGCATCTTCGCTGAACCGCGTCGAAGCCTGACGCACGCTGGTGAGATGGCCGTCCAGGTCCAGCGAGTAGACGCTGACGGGAAGTGCGTCGAGCAACGCGTGCTCGGACAGGTCGGTGGACAACATAGTCCAGCGGGAGTTTGACGTTGGTACGACGCGAACGACGACGGCGGGAGACAAAAACCGCGGGGTACCGGCCGAGCCGGCAGCACCCCGCGGTCGTGACTGATCGAAAAGGGCGCCTGACGCGCCGATGGAGCGCTGCCTCGATCTACTTCTTTTTTGCCTTTCCGCCGCGACCACCCGCTTTTTTGGCGGGAGCCTTCTTGGCCGCGGCCTTCTTGCTGGCGGCCTTTTTCGCGCTCTTCGCTGCGCTCTTGCCCTTGGCGGCTTTCTTCACTCCACCCTTGGACGCGGGGCGGGCGCCCTTCCCGCTTTTTACCGTTGCCTTTTTGGTCACCTTCTTCACGGGTGCGCTCTTCGTTGGTGCCTTGGCGGGCGGCTTGGACGCGGCCGGCTTCGGGGGCGGGGCGACGGGTGCTGGAGCGGCCGCTGCAGGCGGTGGCGAAGCCGAGCTGGCGGTCGCCGCTGCCTTTTCTGCTGGCGTCTTACGCGGGCGGCCCGGTCGCCCGGGACGCGGGAAGACCTCGGCCTCTTCTTCATCCTCCTCTTCGCCGCCGACGGCTTCTCTTTCCTCTTCGTCGTCGCCTTCATCAGACTCGTCGGCGTCGTCCCAGAGACTTTCGTCCCGCTGGTTCAGGACCCAGCCGCCATCCTCGTCGTCGTCATCGTCGAACGAGCTTCCGCCACCGTAGCCCAGGTCGTCTGATTCGTCATCCCGGTCGGAAAACTTGAACTCACGCTCCAATTCTTCACCGCGCGGCATGACCGCCTCCTGTGAGATAGCCGTCCGGTATGAACCAGGGGAAAAACCGGGCGGAAAAGGTGCACGTCACATGCCCATCACTTTTCGTTGTGCGGGGGCGACGAACGCACCCGCTTCCACGTCACCCTAGTACAATCGCCGGGTCGCGGAGTCAAGCGACACACGCCACGACGCGGCGCGCGCGTCAGTCGCCGAATGCAGCGTCCGTTACAGCTGGATCGCGTGATGGCGGTGCGTGATGTGGTGATCGGCGGCGGCTGAGAAGCCAGCCAGCGGCGTCGTCGAGGAGCGTGTACATCACGGGCACGACGAACAGCGTGAGGAACGTGGATGTGATCAAGCCGCCGATGACGGCTCGCGCCATGGGTGCTCGCTGTTCAGCGCCGGCGCCAATTGCGAGCGCCAGCGGAATCATGCCGAACACCATGGCGAACGTCGTCATGATAATCGGCCGGATGCGTGTGCGCGCCGCTCGAAGGATCGCGGCCTCTCGTTCGCCGCCGTGCTCGCGCTCCTGGTTTGTGAAATCGACCAGCAGGATTCCGTTCTTGGTGACGAGCCCCATGAGCATGATGATGCCGATCATGGACATCACGTTCATGTTGCCCTTCGTGACGAGCAGCGCTATCGCGACCCCAATGAAGCTCAAGGGCAGCGCGAGCATGATGGCGAGTGGCTGAAGGAACGATCCGAAGAGCGACGCGAGAATCAGGTAGATGAAGATGACCGCGAGGATGAGCGCTTCGGCGACGTAGCCCTTGGTGTCGTTCAGGTTCTGCACGTCACCGGTGAAGACGGCGTGGTATCCCGGAGGCAGGTTGAGTGAATCGATTGCTGCCTTCACCTTCGCGGCGACATCACCCAACGGGTACCCTGGGATCACGCCCGAGGAGATGTTGATCTGGCGCTCGAGCTGACGACGCTCGATCTGCTGTGGGCCGACGCCGTTCTTGACTTCGGCCACCTGGGAGAGCGGTACGATGCCGGGTTGGCCGGTGGTCGGGTCGAGGTTCGCGCTCGTGATCGGAATGTTGGCCACGTCTGCGGCGGTTTTCCGAAGCGAGTCGGGGTAGACAACGATCACGTCGTGCTGGTAGCCCTGCGGATCCTCCCAGCGCGTCGCACGAGTGCCGGAAAACAGCGGTTGCAGGGTCGTGCCGATGGCGTTGATGCCGAGTCCCGCGGCCCACGCCTGCTGGCGATCGACGCTCACGTCGAGCTGGGGAATGTCGCCCTGGTCGCTCGAGTTGGGCTCGGCGACGCCGGGGATCCGCGTCATCGCCTCATACACGCGACCCGCCGCAATCTTGAGACGCGATTGCTCCGGGCCCTGAATGTTGACGCGGATTGGTTGGCCGCGGCCGCCGAAAATGCTCGACGTCTGATTGATCGACGCCATCACGCCGGTGACCTGACGCAGCTTGCCTCGCAGCTCGTTCTGAATATCGGTGAGCGTGCGGTCGCGATCGTGGGCTGGCCGGAGCTGGACGTTGATCGTGCCCTGGTTAGGCGTTCCGCGGAATCCGCCTCCGACGGTGAGATACGTGTATTCGACGTCCTGCTGTTTCTTGAGGAAGTCGCTGATCTCACGTCCCTTGTCGAGGGTGTAGTCGAGTGTGGAACCGGGTGGTGTTCGAATACCAACAGAGAAGTCGTCGCCGTTCGAGTCGGGCATCCACGTGAATCCAAGTCGCGGAATGATGATGAACGCCGCGACGATTGACGCAGCGGCCGCCGCCATCACCAGCGCGCGATGATGGAGCGCCCACTTCAGCATGCCCGGATACTTGTCGGAGCTACGCTCGAACCAGGTGTTGAACGCGATGGCCACGCGCCGAATCGGTGACCGCGGCTTCCGCGGCGCGTGTTCCGCGCTGTGCGCCGCGTCAGCCTTGGCGCCGTGCTCCACGTCGGGATCGTACCACACGCTCGAGAGCATCGGGTCGAGCGTGAACGACACGAAGAGCGACACGAGTACGGCGAATGCCACCGTGACGCCGAACTGAAAGAAGATCTTACCGATGATCCCGCCCATGAACGCGACCGGGACGAACACTGCGACGACCGCGAGCGTCGTAGAGAATACGGCAAGGCCGATCTCGGACGTGCCATCCCGTGCCGCCGTGTAGTGGTCTTTCCCCATTTCCATGTGGCGGACGATGTTCTCGCGGACGACGATCGCGTCGTCGATGAGCAAGCCGATCGCGAGGGAGAGTGCGAGCAGCGTCATCGTGTTGATGGTGAAATCCATCACCCACATGATGAAGAATGCGGAAATGATGGAGATCGGCAGTGCGAGCCCGGTGATTACCGTGGACCGCCACGAGTTGAGGAAGAGGTAGATGATGGCGATCGTGAGGATTGCGCCGAGCACGAGGCTCATCTGCACGTCGGCGAGCGACTCCCGGATGCGCTTCGAGTCATCGCGTGTCAGGCGGAGCGTGACGTCTGTTGGCAGCTGCCTCGCGAGATCCGCGACCGCCGCGCGGACGGAGTCGGCGACATCGACCGTGTTCACGCCTGAGATCTTGAGGATGTCGATCGCCACCGCCGGATTCCGGTCGATTTCGGCGGCGGTGCGCTTGTCGGCTTCGCCGTCGATGACGGTTCCGAGGTCGGAGATTCGGACCGGGACATTGTTGCGGACGGCCACAACAATGTTCGAGAATTGCCGAGGCTCGATGACACGTCCGGTCACGCGCACCAAGCGCTCGAGGTCACCGTAGTCGACGCGGCCGGCCGGGACTTCCTGATTCTCGAGCTGGAGGGCCTGCATAACCTGCAGCGGGCTCACGCGGTAGGCGCTCAGCGCGGTCGGGTCGAGCTGTACGCGGATGACGCGCTCGCTGCCACCGGTGCGGTTGACGGCGCCGACGCCGGGCACGGCCTGCAGGCGGGTCACGATGGTCTCGTCGGCCATGTCCGTGATCTCACGCAGCGGCCGCTCGGTACTCTGGACGGCGACCGTCACGATCGGGCTATCGTTCGGGTCGAAGTGCCTAACGATTGGCTCGTCGATGTCGGGCGGCAACTGCCGCCGGATTCCCGAAACCTTCGCTTGCACGTCCTGCTGCGCGCCCTTCACGTCGGCGCCGAGGTTGAACTGCAGGCGCACGATCGAGATGCCTTCGAGCGAGGTCGAGCTGACTTCGTAAATGCCCTGAACGGTGTTCACCGCCTGCTCGATGGGGCGCGAGATCTGCCGCTCCATGACCTCGGGCGACGTTCCCGGATAGCTCGTCTGGACGATGATCACAGGGTAGGTGACGTCCGGGTACTCATCGAGCGAGAGTCGCTGGTAGGCAACGATTCCGAGCACCACGAGCGTGACCATCATCATGGTCGCGAACACGGGGCGGCGGATCGAGATATCGGAAAGAAACATCGTAGAGACCGGGAACGGGAAGCGGGGAACCGGGACTCGAGCTTGTTCTGCTCGTTAGGGGTTTGGCGGTGGAGGAGTCTTCCTGCTCCCGATTCCCGGCTCCCGGATCCCCGTTTGACTTGGCCCTTCACCTCCGCCTGCAATCGTCACCTTCATTCCGGCGCCGAGGGTGCCGACGTTGCCGACGACAATGCGGTCGCCCGGGTTGAGGCCATCGGTGATCTCGGCGATTCCCTGGCTTTCATCGACGATACCGACGCTGACCGGCGCGCGCTCGAGTGCATCCGTGGCGTCGAGGCGGTACACGAACGGCTTGTCGCTGCCCTGCGCCTGGCGGATCGCCTGCGCGGGGATGATGATCGCGCCGTCGACGGTCCGCGATACGATGCGGCCGGTCGCGAACGCGTTGCCTTTCAGCTCGCCGGCAACGTTAGGCACCTGCGCGTAGACCGTGATGGACCGGTTCGTGGGGTCGATCGTCGGGCTGATGCGTGCCACGCGACCGTCCAGGTCGCGGCCGCCGGCGGCGAAGTGCACCTTCTGTCCCACGCGGATCTCACTGGCCTGACGAGCCGGCACCGACGCCGCCAGCTCAAGAACGTCGGAGCGCACGACCGTGAACATGTCGGCGCCGCGCGCCACGTGCTCGCCGTTCTCGACGGTACGCTTTGCCACGACGCCGGTGGTCGGCGCGAGGGCTCGCGTGTCAGCCAGCAGCGATGTGGTAGCGCGAACGCGCGCCTCTGCCGCTGCCAACCGCGCGCGGGCGGCAGCGAGCGTCTGCTGTGCGGTCCGCAAATCGCGCTCGGCGATCGCCCCTGCCTTGAAGAGCTGCTCGGACTGATCGGCGTTCCACTTCGCGGTTTCCAGATCGCTCTGTGCTGCCTCGCGGTCCGCGATCGCGGACGTCCGATTGCTCTCTTGTTCACTGTCCTCGAAGTGCGCGAGGAGCTGGCCTTGCTTTACATGGTCACCCTCGCGGGCGTATACGCCGACGAGGTCTCCCTCGAGCCGGGCGCGGACCACCGCTTCCTCGATGGCCTTGAGGTCGCCGGAGACTGCGACACCGGCTTCGATGCTGCCACGTTCGACGGCCTTCACGTCGGTCGCGGCGAGGATGATGGAGGCAGCACGTCGACCCCCGGGCCCTTCCGCCGCACCCTTTTCACCGGCCGCGGCGGGGTCTGCCCGCGCCAGCGTGGCGGACACGAGGATCGCCCCCAAGGTCCAAGCTACCAACTTGAGACGTGAACGCATGATGTGTCCTCTAAAGAGGTGTCTGGGCAGGCACGCTACCTACCCACCTGCGTACATACTTTCGATGCGGCCATGCCGTTGTAAGCGGCATGAGTCCGGACGGGCGTGGGAAAGGG
>Ga0163163_10003315_pt1 | contig 13656 bp, 12 predicted proteins | sample S65metaG_FD_119766 | JGI IMG/M metagenome (GOLD analysis project Ga0163163, IMG submission 119766) | Switchgrass rhizosphere microbial communities from Kellogg Biological Station, Michigan, USA - S6-5 metaG | ecosystem: Host-associated > Plants > Roots > Rhizosphere > Soil | place: USA... | reverse complement strand
GAGAACGAGCTGGTCCCGGCGGCCGGCTACGAGCTGCGCCGGGTGCCAGCGTTCCAGCTGCCCCGCTCGGTCAACCTGGACCTGGCCAAGACACCGACCCGGATGCTGCGCTCGATGCGGGCCGGCCGGGAGGTCCTCGACGACGTCGCGGCCGACGTTGTGGTCGGCTTCGGCGGCTACGTGGCGGTTCCGGCCTACCTGGCCGCCTGGCGCCGGCACACGCCGATCGTGATCCACGAGGTCAACGTCCCGCCCGGGGTGGCGAACCGGCTCGGCATGCGCTTCACCAAGCACATCGCGGTCGGTTTCCCGTACCAGCCCTCGGTCTCGCCCCTCCTCAAGGACGCCCGGGTGGTCGGCGTGCCGCTGCGCTCGGCCATCTCCACCCTCGACCGGGCGGCCAGCCGGGCCGGCGCGCGCGAGCATTTCGGGCTGGACCCGAACCGCCCCACCCTGTTCGTCTTCGGGGCCTCGCAGGGCGCCCGCTCGATCAACCTCGCCGTCTCCGGCGCGGCGAAGGAGATCACCGGAGCCGGGATCCAGGTGCTGCACGTCACCGGCGCCCGCAACGAGGGCGTGGAGATCCCGCCGGACCTCCCGGCGCCGTACCTGACCGTGCCGTACATCGCCGACATGGAGCTCGGGTACGCCGCCGCCGACATGGTGCTGTGCCGCGGCGGGGCGATGACACTCGCCGAGGTGACCACGGTGGGTCTGCCCGCGATCTATGTGCCCCTGCCGTACGGTAACGGCGAGCAGCGCCGCAACGCGCTGCCGGTGGTCCAGGGCGGCGGTGGCCTGCTCGTCGACGACGCCGAGCTGAGCCCCGAATGGGTCGAGAGGACGGTGGTCCCGTTGGCGCTGGACAGCTCCCGCTTGGCGCAGATGAGCGAGGCGGCGGCCCTGTTCGGGCGGCGCGACGGCGACGAGGCGCTGCGGCGGTTCGTGCTGGAGGCCGTGGCGTGACCACGTCGACCGAGCTGTCAGCCGAGGACCTCGGCCGGGTACACCTGATCGGCGTGGGCGGGGTCGGCATGAGCGGCCTGGCCCGGCTGTTGCTGACCCGCGGGATCACGGTCTCCGGCAGCGAGCTCAAGGAATGGCCGCTCCTGGGCGGCCTGCGCGCGCTCGGCGGCACCATCCACATGCGACACGATCCGTCCAATCTGGACGGTGTCGACACCGTCGTCTACTCGACCGCGATCCCGGCCGACCACCTCGAGCTTGTGGAGGCGCGGGCCCGCGGGCTTCGGGTGCTGCATCGCTCCCAGGCGCTCGCCGCCGCGATGACCGGCCGCCGCACGATCGCGGTCGCCGGTACCCACGGGAAGACCACGACCACCTCGATGGTCACCTCGATCCTGCAGCACTGCGGGCTCGACCCGTCTTTCGTCATCGGCGGCGAGATCTCCGAGGTCGGCTCCAACGCGCACCATGGCACGGGCGAGCACTTCGTCGCCGAGGCCGACGAGAGCGACAACTCGTTCCTGCACTACCGGCCGTACGTGGCCATCGTGACCAATGTGGACGCTGACCACCTCAACACGCACAAGGACCTGGCCGGGCTCTCCGACGCGTTCTTCGCCTTCGCCCAGCTCATCTCGGCCGATGGCTTCCTCATCACCTGCGCCGACGACCCGGGCGCGCGTCGGCTGGCCGAGCGGGCCCGCGCCGCCGGGCTGCGGGTGGAGACCTACGGCGAGTCGCCCGACGCGACCCTGTGCCTGACCGAGCTGCGCTCCACCGCCAGCGCGGTCCGCTATCAGGCCACATTGGACGGTGAGTCCCTCGGCGAGGTCAGCCTGCCGATCCCGGGCCGGCACATGGGTCTCAACAGCGCGGCCGCATTGCTGACCGCGCTGCGGCTCGGGATGCCTCTGGACCGCGTGCTGGACGCCCTCGCGGCGTTCCCGGGGGTGCGGCGCCGGTTCGAGCTCAAGGGCGTGGCCGACGGCGTGCGGGTCTACGACGAGTACGCGTACCACCCGACCGCGATGACCGCCGCGCTGGACACCCTGCGGGCGGTGGCCGGTGCGGGCCGGCTGCTGGTCGTCTTCCAGCCGTACCGGGTGTACCGCACCCGCGACCTGCGCGCCGAGATCGCGGCCGCGCTGGCCCTGGCCGACGAGGCGATCGTGATGGAGGTCTTCGGGCCCGGCGAGGCGCGCGGACCGGGCGACGGTGGCATCGCGCTCACCGCCGCGGTTGCGCTGCCGCCCGAGCACAAGGTCTTCGTCGCCTCCTGGGAGGACGTGGCCGCCGAGGTGGTCCGGCGAGCCCGCGAGGGCGACGTCGTCGTCACCATGGGCGCACCGCCGATCTCGCTCCTCGGCGACGAGTTGCTCACCGCCCTGGCCGCCCGCGGTACCTCCGATTGAGCCGGTTCCGGCTCGTCCGCGCCCGACGCCCGCTCTCCCGTCCGGTTCGCCGGTCGTCGTCGACCGTGCGCGCTTCTCGCCGCCGGCCGTCTTCCCGTGTGCTTGGCTGGCTCGCCGCCGGCCTCGTCGTGCTCGGCATCCTGGCCTGGATCGGGTACGGAACGTCGATGCTGGGCGTCCGGGAGGTCGCGGTCAGCGGGGCCACCATCATCGACGAGGGACAGGTCCGCTCCGCGGCCGCGGTACCGCTCGGGACACCGCTGGCCCGGGTCGACACCGATGCCGTGGCGGCCCGGGTCGGCCGGCTCGCCCCGGTCGCTTCCGTCGATGTGAGCCGGTCCTGGCCGGGCACGCTCGTCATCCACGTCACCGAGCGGGTACCGGTGGTCTCCGTGGCCACGCCCACCGGTTTCGTGCTGCTCGATGCCTCCGGGGTGGCCTTCCGTACCGTGGGGGTGGCGCCGGCGGGGCTGGTCGCGCTCAAGGTCACCGCTCCCGGTCCGTCGGATCCGGCCACGATGGCCGCGCTGCACGTGCTCGCGGCGCTGACCCCGCAGCTGCGTGCCCAGCTCATCGCCGTATCGGCGGCGTTGCCGACCACGATCCGGCTCGAGCTCACCGGCGGCCGCGTGGTCGTCTGGGGCAGCGCCGACCAGAGCGACGTCAAGGCGCGGGTTGCCACCGCCCTGCTGGGCCGGCCGGGGAAGACCATCGATGTGAGCGCCCCCGAAGTCGCGACCACTTCCTGACCGTGGCCGCCGGTTTCACCACCGCCGCGATCATGAGGCTATTGTCATGATCGCGCCGATCATGGTCGTCCAATCTCATGGTCGGCCGGATCTTTGCGCGGTTACCGTCATGGTCAACTCTGTCGTGAGGCTTATGTCGATGGGCTTTCGGCCGACACGCCGCGCGGTTGCTTGGATCGAACCCTTGCGACGCATACGGTCCGAAACGGGCTCGCTGGTTGACACGACTGTGAGTCTCTAGTAAAGGGTTAGGGTTCACGCTCGACCGATCGCTAACCGTCCACTATGGATCGGCAGCCCCGGCCGGCCCGCCATCGCACCACCGCAAGGTTCGAAGGGAATGCGTTGATGACACCTCCGCACAACTACCTGGCGGTCATCAAGGTGGTCGGCATCGGTGGCGGCGGCGTGAACGCCGTGAACCGCATGATCGAGGTGGGGCTCAAAGGCGTCGAGTTCATCGCCATCAACACCGACGCGCAGGCGTTGCTGATGAGCGACGCCGACGTGAAGCTCGACGTCGGCCGCGAGCTGACCCGTGGCCTCGGCGCGGGGGCCAACCCCGACGTCGGTCGCAACGCCGCCGAAGACCACCGCGATGAGGTCGAGGAGGTGCTCCGCGGCGCCGACATGGTGTTCGTCACCTGCGGCGAGGGCGGTGGCACCGGTACGGGCGGTGCGCCGGTCGTCGCCAGCATCGCCCGCAAGATCGGTGCACTGACGATCGGCGTTGTCACCCGGCCGTTCTCGTTCGAGGGCAAGCGTCGCCAGGTGCAGGCCGAGACCGGCATCGAGGAACTGCGCCAGCAGTGCGACACGCTCATCGTCATCCCCAACGACCGCCTGCTGGCCCTGGGCGACCGCAGCATCAGCATGATGGACGCGTTCCGTCAGGCCGACCAGGTGCTGCTCTCCGGTGTACAGGGGATCACCGACCTGATCACCACGCCCGGCCTGATCAACCTCGACTTCGCCGACGTGAAGAGCGTGATGAGCGGCGCCGGCAGCGCATTGATGGGCATCGGCAGCGCGCGCGGCGAGAACCGCGCGGTCGAGGCGGCCGAGCGCGCCATCTCCAGCCCGCTGCTCGAACAGAGCATGGACGGCGCCCGGGGCGTCCTGCTCTCCATCGCCGGCGGGTCCGACCTGGGCCTGTTCGAGATCAACGACGCCGCCCAGCTGGTGACCGACGCGGCCCACTCCGACGCCAACATCATCTTCGGCGCGGTGATCGACGACGCGCTCGGCGACGAGGTTCGGGTGACGGTCATCGCGGCCGGGTTCGACGGCGGTGCTCCGGCGTACCGGCCGGCCGACGCCCAGCGCCGTTCGCAGTTCTCCAGCTCGGCCGACGTACCGTCGGTGGCCCGTACCGCTCCGGTCCAGCCGCCGCGGCGGGTGCTCTTCGATGACGTCGACGTGCCGGACTTCCTGAAGAACGGCTCCTGATCGCTCCAGGAACCCCACAACTGTCCGCATGTTGTGGGGTCGGGAGCTCCCACTACACAACTGTGCGGCAGTTGTGCGGATCTTGGCCCGTGCCCGATGCGGTAGATCGGTGGGTCGGGCCCACCTGATCCCGGTCAAGATCACTGTTCGGCAGCACGCGGCGGCGGGTCGACCATGACGTCAGGGGCGTCGCAGCGCGTCGATCATGACGTTAACTTCATGATCGACGCGGAGGGTAGGGTCGGCAATGTGAGCGGCGGGGTGACGGGCGGGGACGAGCGACAGGCGGAGCTGGCGGCCAATTTGGTGGAGGTTCGCGAGCGGCTCGCGGCGGCCTGTGCGCGGTCCAACCGGGACCCGGCCGAGCTGACCCTGGTCGCCGTTACCAAGACCTGGCCGGCCGACGACGTGCTGCGGCTGGCCGCGCTCGGGGTGGCCGACATCGGCGAGAACCGCGATCAGGAGGCGGCCCCGAAGGCGGCTGAGGTCGCGGCGGCCGGCGTTGAGGTGCGCTGGCACTTCGTGGGGCAGCTCCAGCGGAACAAGGCGAAGTCCGTGGTGGCCTATGCCGACCTGGTGCACTCCGTGGACAGCGTCCGCCTGGCCGAGGCGCTCAACCACGCCGCCGGGCAGGGGCGCGACCGGCCCCTGGACGTACTCGTGCAGGTGAGCATCGACAGCGCGCCCGGCCGAGGCGGCGCGTTGCCGGGGGAGGTTGACGCGGTCGCGGACGCCATCGCGGCGGCGCAGGCGCTGGTACTGCGCGGGGTGATGGCGGTCGCGCCGATGGACTGGGACCCGGCCAGAGCGTTCGAGGCGCTCGCCGGGATCGCTGCCCGAGTGCGGGCCCAGCACCCGAACGCCACGATCATCTCCGCCGGCATGAGTGGTGACGTTGAGGAGGCGATTGATTACGGCGCGACACACGTCCGGATGGGCAGCGCGCTGCTAGGTAGCCGTCCGTCACTCCTGTAACCTGATCCACACGCCGAAATGACAAGCTTGTCATTTGCCGGCGCGCACCGCGTGCCGGCATGCCGGGGGGCCTGCCGAACCAGGACGGAGGGCGCGTGGGATGAGTGCATTGCGCAAGGCCGGCGTGTGGCTCGGCCTGGTCGAGGAGGAAGACGAGACCGTCGACGAGTCGTACGACGACGACTTCGGCGACGAGGACGACTTCACGCCGCCCCGACCGCGAGCGCTCTCCCGACCAACCGCCCGCCTCGACCGTGAAAGGGAGCGGGAGCGGGACAGGGTGCTGGACCGGCCCGAGCGCGAACTGGCTCCGGCCCGCGACATCAGGGTGCCCGAGCGGCGGGTGGACTACGACCCGCGGCCCACTCCGCGGGCGCCGCTGCCGGACCGCGACCGCGAAAGGGAGCGGGAGCGCGAGCGGGACAGGGAACGGGACCGCGGGACCGCGAGCGTCCGGCCGCTGACGCGGCCCGCGGGCACCAGCGGTGGCGTGCCTACCGGGACCGGTGGCAGTGGGGCGTACCCGCCCGTGCCCGCGCCCCGGCCATACCCCACCAGCGCATCGACGAGCTTCCCTACCCAGGACAACCTGGCCCTCGCGCCTCAGGTACAGCTGCGCGAGCGGGCCGTGGTCAGCGACGACTCCGGGCGCCGGCAGCAGATCACCACGCTGCACCCGACGACGTACAGCGAGGCGCGCACGATCGGTGAGCACTTCCGGGACGGGTTCCCGGTGATCATGAACTTGACCGACATGGACGAGCCGGACGCGAAGCGGTTGGTGGACTTCGCCGCGGGTCTGGCGTTCGGCATGCGCGGTAGCATGGAGCGCGTCACAAACCGGGTGTTCCTGCTGTCGCCGCCCAACATTCAGGTGAGCGCCGAGGACAAGGCCCGGATCGCGGAGGGCGGTTTCGTCGACCGCGCGTGACGTGGCAGTGTGTGAGCCGTGCGTGACGTGTGCCGACGGCACGTCGCGTACGTCGCACAGCGTGGAGGGCGTGGCACCGTGTCAATCTTGCTCCAGGTCGTCTATTTGGCACTGTTCGCGTTCCTGTACGCCCTGCTGAGCCGAATGATCATGACTGCGGTCATGGTGTACGGCCGTCGGTGGAGGCCCGGCCGGGGGGCGGCGGCGGCGCTCGAGGTGGTATGGAGCGTCACCGATCCACCGCTGAAGGCGTTGAGGCGATTGATCCCGCCGATCCGCATCGGCGCGGTGAGCTTCGATCTCGCCGGTCTTGTGCTCCTGGTTATTGTGTTCGTGCTGATGTCCTTAGTTCTGCGACCGTTGATCAACTTCTTTTCCGCCTGATCGCGCTAACGCGGCCCGTTCTGACCCGAGGAGCCTCGATGCCGCTGACCCCGGCCGACGTCCACAACGTCGCCTTCAAGAAGCCCCCTATCGGCAAGCGGGGGTATGACGAGGAGGAGGTCGACGCCTTCCTCGACGAGGTCGAGCGCGAACTCGCCCGCCTGATCGAGGAGAACAACGAGCTCCGGGCTCAGTCCGAGCGCGGGCGCCCTGGCGGACCGCCGGTCGGTGGTGACATGCGCCACACCGGTGAGATCACCGACCTCAAGACGCAGCTCGACCGCATGCAGCGGGAGAAGGCCGCCGCCGAGCAGGCCGCCCGCCAGATGCAGGTCGAGCTCGAGCAGGCCCGCTCGGCCGGTCCGGTCGGCGCCGGCGACGGCGAGCAGCAGGCGCTGCGGGTGCTGATGATGGCCCAGCGCACCGCGGACGAGCACGTCTCCGACGCGCGGCGCGAGGCCGACAAGCTGCTCACCGACGCGCGCGCCAAGGCCGACGAGCTGACCGGCAGCGCCCGGGCCAAGGCCGACGCGCTCGAGCGCGACGCGCGGCAGAAGCACCAGGAGGTCATGGGCAGCCTCGACTCGAAGCGCACCGCGCTGCAGAAGCACATCGAGGAGCTCAAGCAGTTCGAGCGGGAGTACCGGACCCGGCTCAAGGCGTACCTGGAGAGCCAGCTGCGCGACCTCGACCACCGCGGTCAGGGCATCGAGGCCGAGATCACCCCGCCGGGGCCCGGTTCGAACAGCGACAGCAAGGGCTTCGCCGCCGCGACCTCCGGCCGAGGCGACACGCCGCGCTAGAAACCGCGCCGCTAGAACCCCGCCGGCGCGAGAAACCCGGCGGGGCCGATGAAGCACAGGGCGGGCCGCCGAATCAAGGCGGGCGGAGCCGGGCGCAGACAAGGGCGAAGGGCACAGCTCTAGTACGGACGCGACGGGAGCCGGGCTGCCGTGATCACGGGAAGCGTGCTTCTTGCTGCCGTCGCGGCCGTGTTCCTCGGTCTGGGCCTCGTCGCGGGCGGCAACGCCGATACATACTTCTACTGCTCCATCGTGGGTAGCGTGCTGGCCGGCTTCGCGCTCTTCGCCGGCCTGCGGTACCGCCTGGCGGGGCAGCTTCAGGATGAGGACTTCGACGGGCCACCGCCCAGCGACCGGCGGCTACCCAGCGGTCGACTGTTGCCCGGTGACGGGCCGTCGCCCAGATGGCCGGGTGTGCGACCGATCGGGGGTCGCGCGATCCCGGTCCGGCCGGACCGGGTCACCGGCCGGGCGCGGGTGCCGGTCGCACCGGTGCCGGCCGGGTCGGACGACCTCGGCCGCGATGAGCCCGGCTGGGAGGAGCGCGACCGCGAGCAGAGCGCGTGGGACAGCGCCGGTTGGGGCGAGGGCGACGACGGCTGGGACGAGGGTGCGGCGGTGTCGACCCGCTGGGAGGACGACGACGACGCCGACGTGAGCCTGCCGGACGAACCCGGTGAGCAGGAGCTGACCGCCGCGGTCGCGGCCCGGGTGGCGAAGCTCGACGCGGAGGTCGTCGTGATCGACGGTCGCCCGCGCTACCACGTCGAGGGATGCCTGCACCTGTTGGGCCGCAGCACCCATCGATTGCCGGTGATGGACGTGGTGGCGTTGGGCTTCACGCCGTGCGGCGACTGCGAGCCGGGCACCGCGCTGCTGGACACGTCGGCACGCTGAGCCGTTCCACTGGTTTGGATCACCCCGCCGCCTCGTACCGGCGCGATGTTTGAATTGCCCATGGGCGGCAGTGGGGCGGGCGCATGAGCGGCAACATCGACACCGCCCTGCTGCTCGGTGCGTTGGTGCTGCTCGTGGCGGTCGCGGCGGTGCGGTTGTCCTCCCGGGCCGGGCTGCCGAGTCTGCTCGTCTACCTCCTGCTCGGCATCGCGATCGGCGAGGCGGGGCTGGGCATCCAGTTCTCCAATGTGGAGCTCACCCGGGTGCTGGGCTTCTGCGCGCTGCTGATCATCATCGCCGAGGGCGGGCTGACCACCCGCTGGTCCTCGATCCGCCCGGTGCTCGGTTCCGCGGCGACGCTCGCCACCTTCGGGGTGTTCGTCAGCGTCGCCGTCCTCGGGGGACTGGTGCTCCTGCTGCTCCGGTTGCCGTGGCAGCAGGCGTTCCTTTACGGCGCCGTGCTCTCCTCGACCGACGCCGCCGCCGTCTTCTCCACGCTGCGCCGGGTCCGGATCATGCCCCGGCTGTCGGCGACGCTCGAGGCCGAGTCTGGCATCAACGACGCACCGGCGGTGCTGCTGGTGATCGCCTTGTCGACCCTGGCCGGCGAGGGGCGCACCGGCCCGTGGTGGGGCGAGCTGGGCCTGATCGGGTACGAGCTGGTCGCCGGTGCGCTGATCGGACTGGCGATCGGGTTCGTCGGAGCCCTTGGCCTGCGCCGGTTCGCGCTGCCCGCGGCCGGCGTCTACCCGTTGGCCGCGATCGGGTTCACCGTGCTGGCGTACGCGTGCGGGTCGGTCGCCCACGCGTCGGGCTTCCTGGCCGTGTACACCGCGGCGCTGCTGCTGGGCAATTCGAAGATCCCGCACCGGCAGGCCGTGCTCGGGTTCGCCGACGGGTTGGCGTGGCTCGCGCAGATCGGCCTGTTCGTGCTGCTCGGGCTGCTCGCCTCGCCGCAGCGGCTGCCCGCCGCCGTGCTGCCGGCGGTGGTCGTCGGCCTGGTGCTGGTGCTCCTCGCCCGGCCGGTGTCGGTGGCGATGTCGGTGAGCTGGTTCCGGGTCGGGTGGCGCGACCAGGCCTTCCTGTCCTGGGCGGGGCTGCGCGGCGCGGTGCCGATCGTGCTCGCGACGATCCCGTTCTCGATGGGCGTGCCGGGCGCGACCAAGCTCTTCGACGTGATCTTCGTGCTGGTCGTCGTGTTCACCGTGGTCCAGGGCAGCACGGTAGCGCCGGTCGCCCGGTGGCTCGGGGTGACCGCCCCGGCCGAGGCGAGCGAGCTGCGGGTGGAGACCGCGCCGTTGGACCGGATGCGGGCCGACCTGCTGGAGATGGACATCCCGGAGGGCTCGCAGCTGGCCGGGGTCTACGTGGACGAGCTACGGCTGCCGCCCGGAGCGGTGATCACGCTGGTGCTGCGCGACGGCACCGGGTTCGTGCCGGACCCGCGCACCCGCCTGCGTACCGGGGACAGCTTGTTGATCGTTGCCACCGAGGCGGTGCGGGACGCGACCGAGCGACGGCTGCGCGCGGTCAGCCGGCGGGGGCGGTTGGCGCGTTGGCGCGGCGAGGGCGGCCACCCCGAGCAGTCTTGACGGGACCGCGCGGCAAACCCCTGATTCTGTACGTTTGTTCCGGTTCGGTGCGGTTGTCCAGATCGCTGGGTGGCCCCTGTTTGGGGGAAAAGTACTCCGTCAGCGGTACAGAAACGACCATTGCGGACACACCCGTGTGGCATGTTTGTCCGGGGGGAAAACGTTCCGTATTCTTGCCGTCTTCGGAGTGCGCGGCGCCCCGCCGTGTGCCCGTTTTGTATGTGGGGGTTCGCCATGGCCGAACGCGCAGATGAAGTGCGGAAGGCCTCGAAGAACGCCATTCCCGCCCAGGCCGTGACGAAGAGCGAGAAGACCGGCGCTCGGGTCGGCGCAGCCAAGCCGACCGCGAGGACCGCAACCGCGCCCAAGAAGTCGACCGCCAAGGACGCCAACCCGGTCTCGGCGCTCACGAGCACCCCGAATGGGGGGCGGGCCACCCGGTCGGCGAAGGCCGAGGCGACCGCACCGGCGCCCAGCAAGCCCGCGACCCGGTCGGCGACGAGCAGGACCCGGGCGACCGCCAAGACAACGGACACCGTGAAGACCACCGACGCGAGCGCCAACGGCAAGGCGGAGACGACCGCGAAGGCCGCCAAGGCCGCACCGGCCAAGGCCGCCAAGGCGACCAAGACCGCGCCGGCCAAGGCCGCCCGGTCGGAGCCGTCCAAGGCGACCAGCCGGGCTACGTCGTCGGCACGAGCGACCAAGGCGGCGCCGGCGGCGGACGCGGTCGAGGCCACCGACGCACCGCTGACCGCGGCGGTCGAGGCTCCCGAGACCGCCGAGGCACCGGCTCGCAAGACGACCGCCAAGGCCGCGCCCAAGGCCGCGAAGAAGACGGCGAAGGCCGCCGAGCCCGCCGAGCCAGTCGAGGCGCCGGCGGCCGCGGAGGCCCCCGCCCGCAAGACCACCGCCAAGGCCGCGACCAAGGCCGCCAAGGCTGAGCCGGAGGTCAGCGTGGAGGCTGAGGCGACTCAGGCCGAGGTCCCGGCCGAGCCGGTGAAGGCGACCCGGAAGGCCGCCGCGAAGAAGGCCGCGCCGGCCAAGGCGACAGAACCCGCGCCGGTCGAACCGGCGGCCGCGGCGGGCGAGGACGCGGCCAAGCCGGAGCCGGCCAAGGCCGCGGCGAAGGCAGCTCCGGGCCCGGCCAAGGTGCCGCCGCGCACCACCCGCTCGGCCGCGGAGACGGAGAAGATCCGCGTGGCGCTGTCCGACCGTCGCGACGAGCTCAAGGCCGAGTACGAGCAGACGATGGCGGAGATCGCCGAGGCGCAGCGGGACCGGCTCACCGACTCGGCCGGCGACGACCAGGCCGACACCGGCACCAAGACGTTCGAGCGGGAGCAGGAGATCTCCCTCGCGAACAACGTGCGGGAGCGCGTGGCTCAGGTGGAGCGGGCGCTGGACCGGCTCGACGACGGCCAGTACGGCTGGTGCGAGCGGTGCGGCAACGCGATTCCGGTGGAGCGGCTGGCCGCGTTCCCGTCGGCTACGCTCTGCGTGAGCTGCAAGCAGTTGGAGGAGCGTCGTTGACCACGGAGCAGGCGGATGCCGTGACTACTCCGGCCCCGCCTGGCGGTCCGGCCCGGCGACTCGCGGTCGGAACGCTCGTACTGGTCTCGCTGCTCGTGATCGGGCTCGACCTGCTCGCGAAGCAGTTGGTGCTGTCCAACCTCAGTGACGGGCACTTCGTCCGGCTGCTAGGCGGCGCGCTGTACTTCGACCTGACCCGCAACAGCGGGGCGGCGTTCAGCATCGGCACCAACATGACGGTGATCTTCCCGATCATCGCCACTGCCGTGATCGTGTTCATCCTGGTGTACGCCCGGCGGGTGCGGTCGATCCCGTGGGCGATCGCGTTCGGGCTGGTGCTGGGGGGCGCGGCCGGCAACCTGATCGACCGGCTGTTCCGGGCCCCCGGCCCGCTGCGGGGTCACGTGGTGGACTTCATCAGCGTGTTCGGACCGTACGGGGAGCGGTTCCCGATCTTCAACCTCGCCGACTCGGCGCTGTTCTGCGGTGTGGTGCTGGCGATCCTGCTGGAGTTCACCGGGCGGCGTCGCGACGGCACCCGCGCCGTGGGTGCCCGCGAACAGTCGTGAGCGCGCCAGCCTCGCGCGTACGGGAGATGCCTCTACCCGAAGGCCTGGCCGGAGTCCGGCTGGACCAGGCCATCGCGCGCCTTTTCGGTCTGTCCCGGACCGCCGCGGCCGACCTGGTCGACCGCGGAGACGTGCTGGTCGACGGGGTCAGCCGGGCCAAGTCGGAGAAGCTCGCCGCCGGGGCCTGGCTGGTGGTGACGCTGCCCGCGCCACCGGCCTCCGTGGAAACCGTGGCCGAGCCGGTCGAGGGCCTGAGCGTGGTCTACGCCGATGACGACATCGTCGTCGTGGACAAGCCGGTCGGGGTGGCGGCCCACGCCAGCCCGGGCTGGACCGGACCGACCGTGATCGGCGGACTGGCCGCGATGGGGCACCGGATCTCGACGAGCGGAGCCGCTGAGCGGCAGGGGGTTGTGCACCGCCTGGACGTGGGTACCACCGGTCTGATGGTGGTCGCCAAGAGCGAGCTGGCCTACAGCCGACTGAAGCGCGCCTTCCGGGAGCGCGAGGTCGACAAGATCTACCATGCCCTGGTGCAGGGCCACCTCGACCCCCTGCGCGGCACCATCGACGCGCCCATCGACCGGCATCCGACCCAGGCGTACAAGTGGGCGGTTGTCCGAGGGGGGCGGGAGAGCGTGACCCACTACGACACGCTCGAGGCGTTCCCGGGCACCAGCCTGGTCGAGGTGCGTCTGGAGACCGGCCGTACGCACCAGATCCGGGTCCACTTCGCGAGCCTGCGCCACCCGTGCGTCGGCGACCTGACCTACGGCGCGGACCCCAGCCTGGCCGCTCGGCTGGAGCTCACCCGGCAGTGGCTGCACGCGCGCACGCTGGCGTTCACCCATCCGGCCACCGGGGTGTGGGTGGGCTTCGACAGTCCGTACCCGGCCGATCTCGCGGCGGCGTTGCACCGGCTCGGTGGGGAGGACCCGGCGCGGCCATGGGCGTGATGCGAGGACTCACCCGCCTCGACGCGGTCGTGCTGCCCCGACTGGCCCGCGGGGCGCGGCGGATCGGCCGGTTCACCCGGCGCAGCCCGGGCGGCTCGCTGACCGCCTTCGCGGTCGGGCTCGCGGTGATCGTGTCCGGCGTGCTGGTCGTGCAGTCGATGGGCCACCGACGGCCGATCCAGCCGGACCAGTCGGCCTGGGTCGGCGTCACCAACGGGGAACTGATCGTGAACTACCTCGCGGAGAGCCGGGACCGGCTCGCCCAGCTGACCGCGACCGCACCGGACCGGCCGGTGTACGCGCTGGTCTCTTTCACGGACTACCTCACGCCCGACGAGGTCACCTCGCTGGTCCGGATGGCCGTCGCCACCACCGGCGCCGACTCCAGCGGGCAGCTGACCACCGTGTACGCGAAGGCGCGGGTCCAGGTCCCGCACCGG
>Ga0163163_10003314_pt1 | contig 13659 bp, 14 predicted proteins | sample S65metaG_FD_119766 | JGI IMG/M metagenome (GOLD analysis project Ga0163163, IMG submission 119766) | Switchgrass rhizosphere microbial communities from Kellogg Biological Station, Michigan, USA - S6-5 metaG | ecosystem: Host-associated > Plants > Roots > Rhizosphere > Soil | place: USA... | reverse complement strand
CGGCCATGAAATCATCGAACTTCGCTGCGAGTAGCGTGCCGGAAGCATACGTCTTGCCGCCGACGTTCCATGGCGAGCGCGTCTGCACCATCAGCCATTCACGCTGAGCGTTGACAATGGCGTCATCCGGCACGTCGATTCTCGCGAGCTTGCCATCGCTGCCGCGGAGATAGGTTTCGCTGCTGAAGAAGCCGAGCGTGCGCGTGACGAAATCGCGCTCGTAGCCTTTGGTCAAGTCGCGCGTCGCGGTGACGGCGAGATCTTCATGCTTGCCTGCGTAGACCAGTCTCGCCGCACTCAGCGGCGTGCCGCGCTGCCATTCCTTGGAGATGCGCGGATATCCGGAGGAGGTCATCGAACCGGGGCCGAAATCGGTGCCGACATAGATGTGGTCGGCGTCGATCCAGGCGACATCGGATTTGGCTTCCGGCAGGTAAAAGCCGTCCTTGATGAAAGCCTTCGTCTGCAAATCGAACTCGCGCACGACGCTTGCATCCGCGCCTCCGCGCGACAGCGACAGCAGGCACTTGCGGTATTCCGGTTTCAGGCATTGCGAGCCGTGCCAGACCCAGTTTTCCTGTTCCTGTTTCGACAGGGCATCAAGGTCGAGCACCGTCTCCCAGGCCGGATGCAGCTTGCGGTATTCTGCAAGCGTCGTGCGCCGCCACAGGCCTTTCGGGTTGGCCTTGTCTTTCCAGAAGTTGTAGAAGTGCTCGCCCATCTTGCCGACGAATGGAATGCGTGCGTCGGAGTCGAGCACTTCGAGGATTTGCTCGCGCATGGTCTTGAACGTATCGCTGGATGCGTACGCCTGCATCGTTTCGGCGCTGCGCGCCTTGACCCAGTCGAGCGCCTTCGTCTCGTCGGTTGGCTCGAGCCAGAGATAGGCGTCTTCGGGTTGTGTGGCCGGTGCATTCACAGATTTCTTCCCGACGGGCGCGCATGCGGCGAGTACCACTGCCGCGACCAAAAACACAGGGGCGAGTTTCATACGGAATTCTCCAGAAAAGAAAGCCCTCGCGAGGAGGGCTTTCGAACTGACATTTATTTTGGCTTACAGCAACGGGATCAACAACAGCGCCACGATATTGATGATCTTGATCAGCGGGTTGACAGCCGGGCCGGCGGTGTCCTTGTACGGATCGCCCACCGTGTCGCCGGTAACCGCAGCCTTGTGCGCGTCCGAACCCTTGCCGCCAAAGTTGCCGTCTTCGATGTACTTCTTCGCGTTATCCCAGGCGCCCCCGCCGGTCGTCATCGAGATTGCGACGAACAAGCCGGTGACGATCGTGCCGACGAGCACGCCGCCAAGCGCCTTCGCGCCTTCGGCACTGGATCCGGTGATGAATTTCGCGCCGAACGCGACGATGATCGGCACGAGTACCGGCAGCAGCGACGGTATCAACATCTCCTTGATGGCGGATTTGGTCAGCAGGTCCACGGCCTTGGAGTAATCCGGCTTGGCTTCACCGGTCATGATGCCCTTGATCTCGCGGAACTGGCGGCGCACTTCTTCGACTACCGAGCCGGCCGCACGGCCGACGGCTTCCATGGCCATCGACGCGAACAGGTACGGAATCAGGCCGCCGATGAACAGGCCGATGATGACCATGTGATCGGACAGATCGAATGGAATCAGCTGATTGGCGAGGTTTGGCGCGGTCGACAGGTTGTGCGTGTAGTCGGCGAACAGCACGAGTGCGGCGAGGCCGGCCGAACCGATCGCATAGCCTTTGGTCACGGCCTTGGTCGTGTTGCCGACCGCGTCGAGCGGATCGGTGACTGCGCGCACTTCTTTCGGCAGCTCGGCCATCTCGGCGATGCCGCCGGCGTTGTCGGTGATCGGACCGTACGCGTCGAGCGCGACGATCATGCCAGTCATCGACAACATCGCCGTCGCGGCGATCGCGATGCCGTACAAACCGGCGAAGAAATGTGCGCCCCAGATCGCGGCACACACGGCGAGCACCGGCAGCGCGGTGGCCTTCATCGATACGCCGATGCCGGCGATGATATTGGTGGCGTGACCGGTCGTGGATGCCTTGGCGACGTGGCGCACCGGCGAGTATTCGGTCGCCGTGTAGTACTCGGTGATCACGACCATTGCCACGGTCAGCAGAATTCCGACCACACTGCAGTAGTACAGATTCCACACGCCGTAAGTCGACTTCGCCATCAGCGCCTGCGTGACCGGCACGAAGAAGGCGAGCGCGAGCACGGCGGAAACGCCGACGCCCATGTACAGCGCGTTCATGATCTTGCCGCCCTCGCGGGCCTTGACGAAGAACGTGCCGATGATCGAGGCGATGATGGAAACGCCGCCGAGCACGAGCGGGTAGAGCACCGCGTTCGGGCCGGCGTCGCGGCCGAGCACGCTGCCGAGCAGCATGGTCGCGACCAGGGTCACGGCATAGGTCTCGAACAGGTCCGCGGCCATGCCGGCGCAGTCGCCGACGTTGTCGCCGACGTTATCGGCGATCACGGCCGGGTTGCGCGGATCGTCCTCGGGAATGCCGGCTTCGACCTTGCCGACGAGATCGGCGCCGACGTCCGCACCCTTGGTGAAGATGCCGCCGCCCAGACGCGCGAAGATCGAGATCAGCGACGCGCCGAAGGCAAGGCCGATCATTGCGTGCAACGCCTGTTCCTGGGTTTGGCCGAATTGCAGTAGCGCAGCGTAGTAGCCGGCAACGCCGAGCAGACCCAAGCCCACAACGAGCATGCCGGTGATGGCACCGCCACGAAACGCGATCTGCAGCGCCGCATTGATTCCGCTGCGCGCGGCTTCCGCGGTGCGCACATTCGCACGCACCGAGATGTTCATGCCGATAAAGCCGGTCAAACCGGAAAGCACCGCACCGATCGCAAAGCCGATCGCCGCGCTCCAATTCAGTGCGAAACCAATCACCACGAACAGCACCACGCCGACAATGGCGATAGTGCGGTACTGGCGATTCAGATACGCACTTGCGCCGAGCTGGATCGCCTGGGCGATTTCCTGCATGCGTGCATTGCCGGCAGGCTGGGCCAGAATCCAGCTGCGCGACCACACTCCATAGACGATCGCAAGCAGGGCGCAGCCCAGCGCGATCCACATACCATATTGCTCGAACAACATCGAACTCTCCCTGGACCTAAGGCTTAATGGGTAAACGGGGGTGTAACGAAAAAAGCTGCGGAAGTATACCGGGCTCGCGGCGCGCTGCCACTGGTGCAGCGCAACAAGTCCCGGAGCTATTTGTCCGCTACCGAATACGCCGCCAGCTTCTGCTTTACCAGCTTGCGCTTTAGCACTGCGTATTTCGGTAAACCCGACACCGGGTCGTACGGCGGCGTGTCCTGACCACGGATCAGCGGCTCGAAATAGCGCCGCGCCGCCGGAGTGATGCCAAAACCATCGGGCGTAATGAAGTTCGCCGGCAGCTTCTTTTCGATGTTCGCGATTTTCGTCAGCGGCGCCTTGACGATCTTCCATTTGAACGGTGTGTTCGACACGCGCTGGATGATCGGCATGACACCGCTTTCGCCGGCCAGCGCATATTCGACCGCCGCTTTGCCGACGGCATAGGCCTGCTCGGCATCACTTTTCGAGGCCAGGTGCCGCGCCGAGCGTTGCAGATAGTCCGGTACCGCCCAATGGAACTTGTAGCCGAGTCGGGCTTTGACGATCTGCGCGATCAGCGGGCCGACACCGCCGAGCTGGGTGTGGCCGAACGCATCGGTGCTGCCGGCTTCGGCGAGAAATTTGCCTTGCGCGTTCTTCACGCCTTCGGAAACGACCACGGTGCAATAGCCGACTTTTTCCACTGTCTGCTGCACGCGCGCGAGAAATTTCGGCTCATCGAACGGCACTTCCGGAAACAGGATGATGTGCGGCGGGTCGCTGGCGCGCTTGCCGGCGAGGCCCGCGGCCGCGGCAATCCAGCCGGCATGCCGGCCCATCACTTCCATGACGAACACTTTGGTCGAGGACTCGCACATCGCCGCCACGTCGAGGCTCGCTTCCAGCACCGAAACCGCCGTGTATTTTGCGACCGAGCCGAAGCCGGGGCACGAATCCGTCAGCGGCAGGTCGTTGTCCACCGTCTTCGGCACGCCGATCACCTGCAGCGGGTAGCCCAGCGCCTGCGCGAGCTGAGTGATTTTCAGCGAAGTATCGGCCGAATCGTTGCCGCCGTTGTAGAGAAAATAGCGGATGTCATGCGCGCGCAGCACGGCGATCAGGCGCTCATAATGCGCGCGGTCGGCGTCGAGCGACTTGAGCTTGAACCGGCACGAGCCGAAAGCGCCGCCTGGCGTGTGGCGCAACGCGGCAATGGCGGAGCGGTCTTCGCTGGCGAGATCGAACAGCTCTTCGCGCAACGCGCCGATGATGCCGTTACGCGCGGCGAATACCTTGATCCGGCGCCGCTGGCAGGTCTGGATAACCGCGCAGGCGGTGGCGTTGATCACGGCGGTGACGCCGCCGGATTGCGCGTACAGCAGATTGCCCTTCTCCATCCGTGTGTGCTCCGTTTGACTCGGCGGTTATCTGCCGCTAGGTTACCGTGAAGTTTAGCCGAAGCGGGGCCGCCGATTCGCCCCGTTCCCAAGGAACAAGAACGCACCCATGCGCATCGTTTTCTTCGGCCCGAACGGATCGGGCAAAGGCACCCAGGCGGCGCTGCTCAAGGCCGAGCTCAACGTGCCGCACATCTCTACCGGCGACCTGCTGCGGGCCGCGGTCAAGGCCGCTACGCCGCTCGGCCTCCAGGCCAAGGCGGTGATGGAAGCGGGCAAGCTCGTTTCCGACGCTATCGTGCTCGGCATGCTCGAAGAACGCCTGGCCCAGGCCGATGCGCGCAACGGATTCATACTCGATGGCTATCCGCGCAATCTGGCTCAATGTGCGGCGCTCGAAGAATTGCTCGCGCGCATCCGGCAGCCGCTCGATATCGCGATCGAGTTGAACGTACCAGACGAGGTGATCCTCAAACGCTGTGAGATCCGCTTCCAGGCCGAACATCGCGCCGATGACGATCCAGCGGTCGTGCGCAAGCGCCTGCAGGTCTATCGCGAACAGACACATCCGGTGGCGACGCATTTCGGCGACATGGGCAAGATGGTCACAGTGGACGGCGTCGGCCAGGTCGACCAAGTATTCAAGCGGATCCTGGCAGTACTGCCGCGCGGAAACGGCGGCACAGACTTTTCCATCGGCGAGGGCGTTCCTGCCTAGTCCGCACTGCCGCGACTGTCGGCATCTCGAGGTTTCGATGTACCAGTTGCTCTACCTGCTGCGCGACGTGATCCAGTTGCGTCGCGGTCCGCAGGACGCGCCGCATTCACCCGGTCTGCTAGTGGCATTGTGCGCCGCGAGTTTGGTCCTGCAGTTGGCCATCGCGCGCTTGCTCAAGGTGGACGGGGAAACCCTCGGCGCCGGTATTCTCGCGCTCGCGTTCAACCTGGGTCTGCTGTACCTGCTGTTGAGCGTGCGCAAGCTCACCAACCGTTTCGTGCAAGCTGCGTTCACGCTGCTCGGTGTCGCCATCGTATTTCAACTGCTGAGCCTGCCGATCGTGCTGCTCACCGGCGGCCATCCACCCACTGCCGCCGACCATCTCACACCGGCGCAGGCGCTGCTCGGCATCGTTGCGCTGCCGATCGTGATCTGGAAACTGATCGTCGACGCGCACGTCCTGCGCCACAGCCTCGACCTGCCGTTCGTGTCCGGGCTGGCGATTGCGGTGTGCTGGATCATCGCCGAGTTGATCCTGGGCGCCGCGCTCGGCGGCGCTGCGCCGACCGCATGAAATTATATATTTTAGGAATTTGCGGCACTTTCATGGGCGGCGTCGCTGCGCTCGCGCGCGCGCTGGGACACGACGTCGCCGGTTGCGACGCGAACATCTATCCGCCGATGAGCGACCAGCTCGCCGCGCTCGGCGTACGCCTGGATTCCGGCTATCGCGCGGAACACCTTGATGCGAAGCCCGACCTCGTCATCGTCGGCAACGCTTTATCGCGTGGCAATCCGATCGTCGAGCGCGTGCTCGATGATCGCCTGCCGTATGTTTCCGGCCCGCAATGGGTCGGCGAACACGTGCTCGGCAGCCGCCGCGTATTTGCGGTCGCCGGCACGCACGGCAAGACCACGACAACCGCGATGCTGGCGTGGATTTTGGAAGTTTGCGGTCGCGCACCAGGCTTTCTCGTCGGTGGCGTACCGGAGAACTTCGGCGTGTCGGCGCGGCTCGGCGGAACGAACACCTCTACCGCTGGCGGGAGAGGTCGCGCCGTAGGCGCGGGTGAGGGCGGCGCCGGGCGGAAGGAATCGGATGTGCCACCCTCATCCGGCGCTTCGCGCCACCTTCGCCCGCCGGCGGGAGAAGGAAATATGTCGCCGGTTGCGCCGGCGGACTTCGTAGTGGAGGCTGACGAATACGATACGGCGTTCTTCGACAAGCGCAGCAAGTTCGTGCATTACCGGCCGACGATCGCGATTCTCAACAATCTCGAATACGACCACGCCGATATTTTTCCGGATGTCGCCGCGATCCAGCGCCAATTTCATCATCTCGTGCGCACTGTGCCTGGCAACGGGCGCCTGATCGTCAACGCTGAAGACGCGCGTCTGGCCGAAGTGCTCGCAATGGGCGCGTGGACTCCGCTGACGACTTTCGGCATCGAATGCGGCGACTGGCAAGCGGATTTGCTCGTCGCCGACGGTTCGGTATTTTCCGTGCGACACGCCGGTACACAGGTCGGCGACGTACGCTGGAATCTGCTCGGCCGTCACAACGTGATGAACGCGCTCGCGGCGCTCGCGGCGGCGCACGCCGGCGGCGTCGATCCAGCACGCGCAGTCGCTGCACTCGCCGATTTCCGCAGCGCCAAGCGCCGGCTCGAATTGGTCGGAGAGCGCGCTGGCATTCGCGTCTACGACGACTTTGCGCATCATCCGACTGCGATTGCCACCACGCTCGCCGGCCTGCGTGCGCGCGTCGGCGATGGGCGTATCCTCGTCGGCATGGAGCCGCGTTCGAATTCGATGCGGCTTGGCGCGCATGCCGAGGAACTCGCGCCTTCCTTGCGCGATGCCGATGCCGTCGTGTTCCTGCACAAACCGGAATTGCCGTGGGATGCAGCGCGCGTGATCGGCGCACTGAATGGCCGCGGTCAGGCGGCGCCGAGCGTCGACGCGCTGATCGCCACGTTGCGCGATTGCGCACGCGCCGGCGACCACGTCGTGTTCATGTCCAACGGCGGATTCGAGAATGCGCCGCGGCGGTTTCTGGCGCTGTTTTCCGCTTCAGCCTAAACTGCACCCGTGGAGTCGGTTGACATCCCGCTGTTCCCGCTCAATACCGTGCTATTCCCGGGCGGCCCCTTGAGCCTGCGCATCTTCGAGCGCCGCTATCTCGACCTCGTGCGCGACTGCGCGCGCAACGGCAGCGGTTTTGGTGTCTGCCTGATCCTGCAAGGCCGTGAGACCGGAGAGCCGGCGGTACCGGCCGCGGTCGGCACGTTCGCGCGCATTGTGGATTTTTATACTCTGGAAGATGGCTTGCTCGGCATCCGCGCCAGCGGCGGCACGCGCTTTCGCGTCGAGCGCTCGCGTGTGCGGGACAACGGTCTTGCGCACGGCGAAGTGCAGTTCTGGCCGGACGAACAAGTCGTCGCCGTGCCACCGGAACATGGGCTGCTGGCGACAATTCTCGAGCGCCTGCTCGATAAAATGAAAAGCCCGTTCGAGCGCGCGAGCCTCGACGATGCGAGCTGGGTCGGTTTTCGCCTTGCCGAAGCACTGCCGCTGGAAAATCGCGAGCGCCAGCACCTGCTGCAGATGACCGATCCGCTCGAACGGCTGGGCCAGATCACCCAATATCTGCCACGATTCCAATCGCCATGAGTTCTCTGCAGGGCAAAACCTTGTTCATCACCGGCGCTTCGCGCGGCATCGGTCTGGCGATCGCGTTGCGCGCTGCGTGCGACGGCGCCAACATCGTGATCGCGGCCAAGTCCGAAGTGGCCAATCCGAAGCTGCCCGGCACGATCCATAGCGCGGCGGCTGCGGTGGAAGCCGCGGGCGGCAGGGCGCTCGCAATCAAATGCGATATTCGCGAAGAAAGCGAGGTGCGCGCGGCCGTCGATCGAGCCGTCGCTCAGTTCGGCGGGCTGGACATCCTCGTCAACAACGCGAGCGCGATCTGGCTGCGCGGCACGCTCGACACGCCGATGAAGCGTTTCGATCTGATGAGCCAGGTGAATGCGCGCGGCAGTTTCCTGTGCGCGCAAATTTGCCTGCCGCATCTGCTCCAGGCCGCAAATCCGCATGTTCTGACGCTGGCGCCGCCGCCGTCCCTCGCGCCGAAATGGTGGGCGCCGCATAACGCGTATACGCTGGCCAAGATGGGCATGAGCTTCGTCACGCTCGGCCTCGCCGCCGAATTCCGGGAGAAGGGCGTCGCGATTAACGCGTTGTGGCCGCGCACGATCATCGCCACCGATGCCTTGAACATGATTCCGGGCGTGGACGTCTCGCGCTGCCGCAAACCGGAAATCGTCGCAGAGGCCGCGCGCGAAATCCTGATGCAACCGGCGCGCGGCTTCACCGGTAATTTTCTGCTCGATGAAGATGTACTGCGCGCAGCCGGCGTGAACGATTTCAGCGTTTACGCGGTCGATGCCAGCAAGCCGTTGTTGACGGATCTGTTTGTAGACTGACGGAGAAGAACCATGCGCTATCTGCACACGATGGTGCGCGTGCGCGATCTCGACGCGAGCTTGCGCTTCTACTGCGAAGGGCTCGGTTTGCGCGAAATGCGCCGCCAGGAAAACGCGGGGGGCAGGTACACGCTCGTGTTCGTCGCCGCTGCGGCCACGCCCGATGCGGAAATTGAACTGACGTACAACTGGCCGGCGCCGGAGGGTTCAACCGAGGACTATGGCAGCGCGCGCAATTTCGGCCATCTCGCGTTCCGCGTCGACGACATCTATGCGCTATGCGAACACCTGCAAAACATGGGCTACACGATCAGCCGTCCGCCGCGCGATGGCCACATGGCGTTCGTGCGTTCGCCGGACCTGATCAGCATCGAGTTACTGCAAGACGGCCATCTGCCGCCGCAGGAGCCTTGGGTGAGCATGGCCAATAGCGGCAGCTGGTGATGCTTCAGGCGCGTGCGTCGCGAAATGCGCCGCGCGCCGCTTCCAGCGTATCGGCGATGTCCTGCTCGCTGTGCGCGGCGGACATGAATCCGGCCTCGAACGCCGATGGGGCTAGGTAGACCCCGCGTTCGCGCATCGCGTGGAAGAAGCGGTTGAACATCTTCACGTCGCAGGCCGTCGCTTGTGTATACGTTTCCACTTTCTCCGCAGTAAAAAACAGGCCGAACATGCCGCATACGCGATTGACGCTCAACGGCACGCCGGCTTCTATGGCCACTGCGAGCAAGCCATCGGCGAGCAGCTGCGTCTTGCGTTCCAGATCGGCATAGAAACCCGGTTCCTGGATCAGTTGCAGCATCGCCAGGCCCGCGGCCATCGCCACCGGATTGCCGGATAGTGTGCCGGCCTGGTAGATCGGTCCGCTTGGCGCGATCTTCTCCATGATTTCGCGGCGGCCGCCATAAGCGCCGACCGGCATACCGCCGCCGATCACCTTGCCGAATGTGCTTAAGTCCGGCTTGATCCCGTACAGCTGCTGCGCGCCACCGAGCGCCACACGAAAGCCCGTCATCACTTCGTCGAAGATCAGCAGTGCGCCGTGTTGCGTGCACAATTCGCGCAAGCCGGCGAGGTAGCCGGGCCGGGGTGGGATGCAGTTCATGTTGCCGGCGACCGGTTCGATGATCACGCAGGAGATCTGTTCGCCCGCGCGGGCGAACAATTCCCGCGCGGCACCGAGATCGTTGTACGGCAACGTGACTGTGAGATCAGCCAGCGCTTTCGGCACGCCAGGTGAAGTCGGCACGCCAAAGGTCAGGGCGCCGGAACCGGCCTTGACCAGGAACGCATCGCCATGGCCGTGATAGCAGCCTTCGAATTTCACGACCTGCTCGCGGCCGGTGTGGCCGCGCGCGAGGCGGATCGCCGCCATCGTCGCCTCGGTGCCTGAATTGACCATGCGTACCATTTGCATCGTCGGCACGAGGCGTGTGATCGTTTGCGCCATCGTCACCTCGGCCGGACACGGCGTGCCGAACGAAAGACCCGCGCGCACAGCGTGCTCAACCGCTTCGCGCACGCGTGCATGGTTGTGGCCGGCGATCATCGGCCCCCACGAGCCGACATAATCGATGTAGCGCTTGCCTTCGACGTCCCATAGATATGCGCCGTCCGCGCGTTCGGTAAAAAACGGCTCGCCGCCGACGGATTTGAACGCGCGCACCGGCGAATTGACACCGCCGGGCATGAGTTGCAGTGCGCGCTGGAACAGTTCGTGATTAGTGGACATGTATACGTTTCAAGTTTTGAAAGAGATTCGCGTAGCCACGCGCCGCGGATTCGGGATCGGCGCCGGAGAACACGCCGGATATCGCAGCGACGAAATCCGCGCCGGCATCGAGCAATAGCCGGGCATTGTCGGGGGTAATGCCGCCAATCGCCACCAGCGGTTTGCCGAGGCGCTTCGCTGCGCTGAGCACACCCGGGATAGCGCGCCGCGCCAGCGGTTTCGTTGACGAAGAAAAGAACGCGCCGAAGGCAAGATAATCCGCGCCGGCAAGCGCCAATTCGCGCGCGCGTTCGAGCGAGTCGTAGCAGGAAACTCCGATGACAGCTGTTGCGCCGAGTCGGGCACGCGCACTGGCGACATCGGTGTCGTCGGCGCCAAGGTGCACCCCCGCGGCGCCGACCGCGACGGCGAGGTCGATATCGTCATTGACGATCAATGGTACGCGGTGGTCCGCGCAAATCCTGGCGAGCGCGAGCGCTTGCGCGTGCCGCTGCGCCGCGTCGCTGGTCTTGTCGCGGTACTGCAGAACCGCGGCGCCGCCGCGCAAGGCGGCCTCGCAGGCTGCGACGAGATCGGGGCGCGGGCCGTTCGTAATTGCGTACAGGCCACGTTCGGGGAACGGCTGCCGTAAGTGCATGCCGCATAGTCTAAAGGTAGAATGCGCGGCTTCCCCAATTGTGGTTTGCAATGAGCAGTTCCGCGTCCGCCGCCGTCGAAGTTCCGTTTCGCACATTCATGTGCGTGGTGTGCGGCTTCATCTACAACGAAGCGGAAGGCTGGCCGGCCGACGGCATCGCGCCGGGCACACGCTGGGAAGACGTGCCGGAAACCTGGACGTGCCCGGATTGCGGGGTGACCAAGTCCGACTTCGAAATGATTCAGGTCTAGTAGCCTCTGAAGAAGCGTCGCAAGCGAAGACAGGTCGCGCGACGCCGCAGCGGAGGAACCGGAGTGTACGCGCAGAGTACCGCATCCGCGGCTCGCTCTCCGGGCCGGCTCCGCCGTTCGCTCCGGCATCCTGCCTCCGTATTCAGAGGCTACTCAGTTGAGTCGCGGCAGCTCGCCGCTTATCCCCGCCAACTGCAAGCTCACCGCATCCGCATCGTCGGCTTGCGGCATCAGCGCGAGATAGCGCCGCATATCCTCGCGCGCGGCACGCGTATGGCCCAATTCGAGATAGCAGCGGCCGCGGTCGCGGTATTCGGTTGGCTGGTGGGCATCGAGCGTTAGCAGGCGATCGCAACAGCGTAGCGCCTTGTCCCACTGCTCGCGTTCGACATAGACGCCTTTGAGGTTGCGCAGCATGCGCGTGAGGATCGCGCGATGACTGGCAGGTTCAAGCATGCGCGCCAGGCGCGAATCGTCGATGTCCTGGCTGTCGGTGTGCGCGCGTGCACGCTGGCGCAATTCGGCGGCATCGAGCGAGCGGCCTTTCTGGTAAGGGTCGAGCACGACAATGCCTTCCTCGAGCGGCAGGCGCACGAGAAAATGTCCGGGAAACGAAATGCCCTCCAGAGGCACACCCAAACGCTGGGCCAGCTCGATCTGCACGACGGCGAGCGAAATCGGATTGCCCAGACGACGGTCGATCACATCGTTCAGATAGCTGTTGCGCGGATCGTAATAATTCTTGTCGTCGCCGCTGAAGCCGAGCTCATCAAACAGAAAAGTATTGATGCTGCGCAGCTGCGCAGCCTCGGATGTGGCGCTGTGCACGAGCGGACCGAGGGTGCGCGAATAGGTTTGCAGGCGTGATTCGTAAGCGGCGGGGTCGAGTTCGGGATACTCGTCCTTGGCAATGAGCAGTGCAGTTGTGAACAGCGGAATGTCGGCGTCGTTCGCGTTGCGCAAAACGGCCCAAGGATTCTGCATCACGTCCTCCGGCAGCGGTTGATCCGCGTTGACCTGATATTACGCGAAGAGACAATTTGCGCAAGAGCCTGATTGCTTGCCCGAAAAGCGCCCTTGGGGCGTCATGCGGATTGCACAAAGGCCTGCTGCAATACAGTTCCCGCAGCTGCGTTTTACATTGTAATGAAGCAGTTCGTTCCGCTGACTGACGAGATGTTGTACAGCCCGGCTGGGCCACCGACGCCGCTGGTGCCGTATTGCTGTGGCATGGTGTGTCGCCGCGAACTTGTCGTCGAAGAGCGCGAGCTGACTCCGCGGCGCCTGCGCGAGCCGGCGGCGCTGCCTAGCGCGACACTTTCAGCGTATCTCCCGGCTTGATGCCGAGTTTATCGGCCATGCCGGCATTGAGCTCAAGCACGTATTTCGCGGCGCCTTCTGACGGATAAACCGGGCAGGGTTCGCTACGGCATGCCGGCACGCGCTGTTGCGCGCTGACCAGTTTATAGTTTTGATCAAAGTATAAAATGTCGAGCGGCATGCGGCAGTTCTTCATCCAGAACGTGCGCACGGCCAGATCATCGAACAGAAACAGCATGCCGTGATCGGTCGGCATGCTCTCGCGGAACATCAAGCCGCGCTCGCGGGCCGGTTCGGTATCGGCGATCTCGACATCGAATCGTTGCCCCTTGAGTTCCACGCTCGGAGCCGTAGCACGCGCCGCGCAAGCGGCTAGGCCCGCAGCCATTGTGACGCCGAACAGAAGCGGAAGACGATTATGCATGAGCGGTTGCGCGGTTGGCGCGGTCGAGTGCGTCGATCAACGAGGTGAGCGCCGCGAAGTTTTGCGGATCCATGTCGTAAAACTCGATGCCCAGATGGCTGTCGTTTACCCACACCAGCAGCGTGTCGCCTTGGAACGGCGGCTGGCCTTCGAATTCCAGTACTAGGCTATGCCGCGTCCCGGTTGGCAGCTTTGCATTGCCGGTATATTCGAGCAGCACTCCGTTGAGCGACAGGTCGAGAATTCGACCTTCGATGTCGCCGCTGCTGCCGGCATTCTGTAATCGGTATGTGCCGGCAGTGCTGAAGCGGGGCTCCTGCCTGCGATCGTCGTAAAGTTCGCCCATGAGAGTGTGCGTGCCGACCGGTTGCGGCGATGCTATCACAGCGTTCGCCCGGCAATTCCGTGACGAAAAGCTAACGAATCCGGATCACGGTCGGCACTGAGGCAGAGAGTTTTTGTTTTTCTGCAGGTGTTGACCGACCCGAATTGGAATGTATAATGTGCGGCTCCCTCGGGCGAAAGGCTCGTGGGGTGCCGGACGTTGATTCGGTACGAAAATGATCTTTGACAGTGTGCGCAGGTGACT
>Ga0163163_10003313_pt1 | contig 13660 bp, 15 predicted proteins | sample S65metaG_FD_119766 | JGI IMG/M metagenome (GOLD analysis project Ga0163163, IMG submission 119766) | Switchgrass rhizosphere microbial communities from Kellogg Biological Station, Michigan, USA - S6-5 metaG | ecosystem: Host-associated > Plants > Roots > Rhizosphere > Soil | place: USA... | reverse complement strand
CACGTCGAGCAGACCGTGCACCAGCGAGCCGACTCCGTATTCCTGGCCGCCGAGTTCGTCGAACCGCTGCGACACCGCATCGATGTCGAAATGTGGCGACAGCCGCACCGTGATCAACCCCCGCGGCAGCACGAACCCGGAGATGCGGTGCACGTCGAGCATCGACTCCGTGTCATCGGCGGGTTCGCAGGTGGAGACGCCGTACACCGTGAAGAAGGTATGGCTGCGGTAGACGACGGCCTTGGTGCGTTCGGACTCGGCGATCGCGTCCTCGACGGCCCAGGTGTTCAGGCTCAGCTCTTCGGCCAGGTCCTTGAGGATCGCGTGGTCGGGGTCGTAGATGTCGCACCACACCAGCGTGTCCTCTTCGGACAGGTAGTCCGAGATCGACGGGAAGTCGAAATCGTCCTGGGGCTTGCCGGCCCGCCAGACCCGGCCTCGGACGTGCGTCACCCCTTCATCATGTCAGGGCGACGCGTCCGCGTGCGTGGCCGCGGCACCAGCATCGGGACGCTCTGGCGGTATGCGGCGTAGCGCGCACCCAGCGCGGCGGTCAGGTCGCGTTCCTCCAGCTGCATCGCCACCAGGATCCACGCCGTCGTCACGCAGGCGAACAGCAGACGCCCCGCGGTCATCGTCGGCGCCGCCCAGAACGCGACGATGAAGCCAAGGTTCAGTGGATGGCGCACCACGCGATAGAACAGCGTCGTGCGGAAGCCGGTCTGCGCCTGCGGCCGAGACCGCCAGACCGCGAACACCTGCCGCAGCCCGAACAGCTCGAAATGGTTGATCATGAACGTCGACGCCAGCACGATCGCCCAGCCGAGCCAGAACAGCGCCCAGATCACCAACCGCGCCGGCTGCGAGTTCACCTCCCACACGACGGCGGGCAGCTGCCGCCACTGCCAAAGCAGCAGGGCCAGAACCAGACTCGCGAGCAACACGTAGGTGCTGCGCTCGACCGGCTGAGGGACGTAGCGCGTCCACCATCGCTTGAACGACGGACGCGCCATTACGCTGTGCTGCACCGCGAACAGGGTGAGCAGCGCGACGTCGATGGTTATTGCCTGGCCGACGGGAGCGGCGATCGCGTTGTCGACGCTGCGCGGGGTCAGCCCGCCGACAAAGCCGATCGCATAGACGAACACAACGAGAAACAGCGCATAGCTGATCGCGCCGTAAGTGATTGCAAAGTAACGGTTCATGACTCTGAGCGTCGCGCCGGGCGGGTGCCCTGCGCATGGGGCATTTGCCTCAACTCTCGACGCGCCCGACCAGTCCTCGCTCGAGCGCGTACATGCTGGCGCCGATCCGGTTCGAAACGCCGATCTTGGCGTAGGTGCGCTCGACGTGGTTGCGGGCGGTCTTCTCGCTGATCACCAGCTTCGCGGCGATCTCCTTGTTGGTCGCGCCCTGCGCCACGAGGCGAAGCACATCGACTTCGCGCGCCGTCAGCCCATCGGGCCGTGGCTTGGATTTGAGCGACGCGTGACCCGCCGCGTGCAGCACCGCGTCGACGGCAATCTCGTCGAGCTCGCCGTCGCGCACCCGGTTTCGCAGTCGTCGCGCCGCGCTCTGCGGCGACATCGCCTCGCGATACGGCCGTGGCTCGAGTGCGGACTGATAGCTGACCGCGGCCGCCACCAGCCGATCCGGCATCGTCAGCTGCCGCGCCGACAACCCCCGCGGATATCCCGAGCCATTCAGGCACTCATGATGATTCGCGGCGATCTCGGCCACGTCCTTCAGCCCGGGCACCCGATGCAGGATGCGCTCGGTCAGATACGGGTGCAGCCGCATCCGCTCGAATTCGGCCATCGTCAATTCGCCTGGCTTGGACCAGATCTGGTTGGATACGCCGATGCGGCCGATGTCGTGAATGTGGGCGGCCCTGCGGGTCAACGTGACGGCGTCGGCATCGAGGCCCGCGGCCGCCGCGGCGTCGGCAGCCAGCTGCGCGGTCGCCCGCGAATGCCCGAGCGTGAACGGACATTTCAGGTCGACGAAGTCGCCGATGGCGACGATGAGGTGGTCGAGAGCCTGCTCATCGAGCTTGATGTTCCGATCGGGTGCCTGCTGCAGCGCCATCGTCCAGACGTCACCGGTCGACGGGATGGCGAGCAGCGATTCGGCGTCCGCGGTGAACGCGTCGACAACCGCCGGATCGAACTGCCCGCCGCGCCTGTTGCGCGCCATCGCAACCGCGCCGACCGTGCCGTACTCGCGCTGATGTACCTCGACCATGTCGGCCACCTGCGCGACGCGCATCTCGATCGGGATCGCCTCGCCCGCAGCGCCGTTCGGCAAGCCGCCGCCGTCGAACCGCTCGAAGGTGAACCGCAGCGCGGTCTGCACGTCGGTGGCCAGGCCGATGCGCTCGGCCAGCAGTGCCGCCGAGGTGCAGTGCGAATGGATGAGATTCGAGATCTGACCGCGGGCGTTGAGATACAGCGTCGAGATGGTCTTCAGACGCTGCAGAAGCGATTCGCCGTGCCGGATGTTGGTGAGCAGGAAGCGTTGATACGGCAGTCCGGACCAGTCGACCAGATACGAGCTGCGGCGGACCGAGATGTCGTCGCCGAACCACCGCGCGTATTCGTGCGAATCGGCGTGACAGCCGATCCACATGATCAGCGTCGTGTAGTAGATGTGATCCCGTTGCACCTGCGGCAGTCCCATGCGTTCGGCGAGCCGCGTCGCGATCAGCGCCGACCGCAGCATGTGCTCCGCGGGTTGGCCGAGGCCGAGGTCAACAGCCACCGACAGCGCGGCCAGCACCTCAGCGCGGGTAGTCATATGCCGATTCTGTCCCCGTCGAGATGTCGCGCGATGTCGAACGGCTCGAAGCGGCCCTGTGCGGCGGCGCAGATGCCGCGTTGTGGGAGCTGGAAGTCGGCGAGGCTGCCCTGCACGGCGTGCGGGCCGACGCGGCCCAGGTTTTCGCCGTTGACCACGGCCGTCGAATCAGCCACGGCCCAGACTTGTTTGGGCGCGATCCGGAACTCCTGGCCGTTGGGCAGGTGCCCGGTCAGCCGCATCCTCCCGACGCCCAGCAGGGGGCCGACGATGGCGCCCATCGCTTTCAGCGTGCCTCGGCTGGTCCAGGCCGCGGCGGGCAGGTGGCCGCCGACGACGCTTATCAGGCGGGTCGCCCACGTCTGCTCGATGTCGACCCGCCACTGCAGCACATCCTCGATCGAGATCAGCAGCGACCACGGCGTCAGCCAGGTGGAGCGGATATCGCACACCACGGGCTCGACCAGGGTCGCCGAGCTGAAGTAGCGCGAGCAGCTCTGTGGGCCCGGCGTGGTGGCGTAGAAAGTCCAGACGCCGTCCGGAGTCCGATGCCACACCGACAGGTAGCCGGGTGCGAACGAGGTCGCGGGAAAGTCGCGAAACGCCAGGTAGTGGCCGTTGGCGAACGGCAGGCCCATGACGCCGAAACCGACGACTCGCTCGTCGTCCCCGGACGGCAGGTCCAGATCCTTGGTAGCCGCCGCGGCAGCTTGGGGGGTGCTTGTCATGGGGCAATGGTGTGACGGCCGAGCCGGCCAGGCCATGGGGCAAATGCCTCAACTTGGGATCGGTAGCGGGTCGCCCGGGCTGTACTGGTTTTCCCCGACATGCAGGGCTCCAAGAATCCTCCAAGGCGCCCGCCGCAGGTTGGGGTGGTAGTGACCGCATCGCCAGCGGGGTGGCGCCTTACGAGAGGAAGCAACCATGGGCCGAGTGTCACGGTTCGCAACCGCTGTCATCGTGTCTGGCGGAGTCAGCCTGGCCGCAATGGCCACCGCTCACGCCGATCCCGGTTGGGGTCCGAGCTACAACGGAGGAAACTGTCCGGGCAGCATGACCTGCACGCACTGGTGCCCAGGGGATCCGCTGATTCCGGGAAGCCAGGTCATCACATGGGACTGGAACGTCTGCCACGACTGGTACTGGAACTCGGAGGGCGTCGTCGACGTCACCTCCAACATCATCTACCCGTGGCACGGCGTTCCGCACGACGCGGGTCCGCCGCCGCCTGAACTGCCGCCCTACACGCCGCCCCCTCCGCAGCCGTTACCGCCGGATTGCCCACCGTGGTCGCCGTTCCTCGCGCCCTCGCGGTGCGGCGGGCTATAGGTCTGACGAAAGGCGTTGAGATGAAACAATTTTCGCGACTCGCAATGACATTGCTGGTGTCCGCGGGTTTGAGCCTGGGCGGTTTCGGGTTGGCTGCCGGCACCGCATATGCCGACGCCTGGCCCGGCTGTCCGAACGACCACCCGGAGGGGCCGTGTCGCTGGTGCCCCGGGGACCCCCCGGTCCAGACCGGCAATCACATCACCAATCCAGTGGTTTGGGACGAAAGTGTCTGCCACACCTACTGGTACGTGTACTTCGGTCAAGGCAACGTCGCGCAGAACATCTTTGAGGGCGATACGCCACCGCCACCGCCCCCGCCACCACCGCCGGCGCTGATCAATCGCGACAACTGCGCCCAGATTCTCGGGATCTTCTGCCCCAGGGCGTGACCTCCTAATTGCCCGGCTCTGGGCGACAAAGTCGGCAGGCGCGACAAAGTCGCTCAGAGCCGGGCAATTTCACACATGAGTTTCCGGGGGCGTCCGACCGTCATCGCGCGGCGTAGGCGACCATCGGTTCGGTGATCGGTTGGCCGTCCGGCGGGACAATCGTCAGGCTGTCCGGCCGGATCTGATACCGCGTTCCGTCGGTCGGGTTCGTGACATCGAAACCGCCCGACGAACGCACCGCGTTGGCCAGTTCGATACCGGCTCCGTCGCTCAACCGCACACCGCGGTAATAGAAGTCGCCCGGCCCGGACCGGCACACCGCCAACACCGAATTCGGCGTGCGCGCCAGCGCCGCGGGACTATCACCGACGTCGCACCGCGCCCCGGGGTAGTCGATGAAGCCCTGCGCATCGGCACCCGGCATCGCCAGCAGAGGCGCCGACGTCGTCGACACAGGCTGGCTAGTCGTCGGTGCCACCGAGGTGGTCGGCGGTGCCGCCACCGGTTCGGACTTGTTCTGCCCCAACACAAGCCACCACACCAACCCAACCAGTCCGGCGAAAACCCCGAACGTCGCGCCGGCCAGCACCCATTGGCCGGCCCCGAAACCCCTTCGCGCAGGACGACTTTGGGGAGGAGGAGGAGGCTGCACCGGCATCGGGTTGGCCGACGTTCGCACCTGCGCGACCGCCGCTGCGGCCGACGCCGCCCGCGCCAGATCACCCGCCGTCGGAAACCGGTCCTGCGGATGCTTGGCCATCCCGCGCGTCACGACGGCATCGAACGCCGGTCCGACGATCGGCCGGGTCACGCTCGGTCGCGGTGGCGGCGCCATGATGTGCGCGCCCATCAACTGGCTCAGCTCGCGCGTCGGGAACGGCGTCGACCCGGTCAGGCATTCGTAGAGCAGGCACGCCAGCGAGTAGATGTCGGCCGGCGGGCCGACCTGGCCGCCGGTGAACCGTTCCGGCGCCATGTACGCGCACGACCCGATCGCCGCACCTGCACTCGTCAGCCCGCTTTCGCCGCCGAGGTGCGCGATGCCGAAGTCGACGAGATACGCGAAGTCATTGCCAGTCAGCAGCACGTTCTCCGGTTTGACGTCGCGGTGCACCAGCCCGCTGGCGTGCGCGGCGTCCAACGCGGCCGCCACCTGGCCCACGATCGCCACAGCCCGCGCCGGATCCATCGGGCCGGTCTGCTGCAGCACGTTGTGGACGTTGTCACCCTCGACCAACCGCATGTCGATGTAGAGCACGCCGTTGATCTCGCCGAAGTCGTGCACCGGGATGACGTGGGGTTCTTGCAGTCTGGCCGCGATCCGCGACTCGCGTCGGAACCGTTCCTGGAAGCCGGCGTCCGCGGACATCTCGGCGCGCAGCAGCTTGATCGCCACCGTGCGGTCCTTGCTGGTGTCGTACGCGCGATACACCTCGCCCATGCCGCCGACGCCAAGCAGCGCCTGCAACTCGTACGGCCCGAACATCGAGCCGACGCGACTGGCCACAGGAGGATTATCGCAGCCCGGCCAGCAGCGACGTCACCCCCAGCTTCCAGCGTCGCTCGATCAGCGTCCCGGATCCGAGCCAGCGGCCCGCCTCCTGCACCGCCAAACCCTGTGCCAGAGCGAGCAATACGTGTGCGATGTCGTTCGCGTCGCCACTCAGCAGGTCCGCGTCGATGCAGCGCTGGATACGCCCGATGAACACCTCGCGCACCGACGCCCCTGCCGCCAGTTCCTCGGGTCCCGGCTCGAAATCCGTGAACGGCCGCGAGAACATCACCTGCGCCAGTCGCGGATACGCCCGGCAGAACAGCCGGAACACCGGAACCAGCCGCTCGACGTCCCCGAGCGGATCGGCCGTGACGGGAACCTTGGCAAGCTCGGCGCCAAGCAGCCGGAAACCCTCGAAGAACATCGCCCGCACCAAGCCGGCCTTGTCGTCGAAAAGCTCGTACACCGCGGGCACCGACGTGCCCGCCCGCTCGGCCACCCGCCGCGTGGTGAACCGCGCGATGCCCTCCTCGGAGAGCGTGCTGATCGCGACCTCCAGCAGCCGGTCCCGGAGCTCGGGCGTGCGCTGCTTGGCCCTTGGCATCGAAAGACCTAGCCGAGCGTGAATTCGGTTGCGAGCCCGTCGATTCCGGCCTTGATCGCCTTGAGAGCGGAGTCGCGGGCCTTCAGCTTGGTTGCCAGGTGCGCGCCGGCGTGCAACGTCGAAGCCGCCTCGCGCGCCACCTCCTGCGCCCGCGCCACCACCTGGTCGGCCTCGACGAGCTCGTCGAGCCAGCCGCCTGCGACCGCCTCGTCGCCGGCGAACGTTGCGGCCATCGACGCGCCCCGCTCGAACGCGGCGGGCGTCAGCCGCGCCCGCATGATCTCGAGCGCCGAGATCGGAATCGTCATGCCGATCGCCACCTCGATGGCCTGACACCGCGACTTGGGCTGACCGATCCGGTGGTCGCCCGAAAGCAGCAGGAACGAGCCCATCGCGATCGCTGGGCCCGTCGCCGCCATGACCACCGGCGCCGGGAACGTCAGGCAGCGCATCGACAACTCGAAGCCGCCGGCGAGCATGCCCAGCGCTGCCTTGGCGTCGCCGGACTGGAACACCGCCAAGTCGAAGCCGCCGGAGAACACCCGCTGGTTACCGGCGATGACGAGCGCTTTGGCCGAATCCTTCTCCGCCTTGTCGAGCGCTTCGTTGATCGCCGACTGCATTGCCGGCCCCAGCACGTTGACCTTGCCGTCGTCGAGGGTGATCGTCGCGACGGTTTCATTGAGCTCGTATGTGACGGTGTCAGCCATGGCTAACGATGTTACGTAACAACGTTACGAAAGCCAACACCTGCTAGATGGCGCGATGCCTGCCGTTGATGATCGTGGTGTGCGCGTCCTCGAAAGCCGTGTCCACATGGTTGTTGTTCGCGGCGGCGTTGTTGAGTTGGTACTGGTCGCGGTAGCGCTCACGAAGGTCGTCGGCGGCCGCCCGCACGCGGTTGATCTCGACGCGCAGCAGGTCCTCGCGGCTCTCACTGGCCGCGTAGTGGTAATAGGTCAGCAGGTGGCGCAGCAGCTCGAGCTTCTGCTTCTCCTGGCGGGCCAGGTCGTGTGTGGTGAGCAGTTCGAGACGCTCGACGGGGTGCAGCGTCGCCCAGTCCAGCACCGCGGTGGACCGGAACTGCGTGCGCTTCTGCTTGGTGCGCCCGCTGGCCTTGGGTTGGTCGTAATACGTCACCGCGCCGTGGAAGCGCGACGCGATGGCTTCGCCCAACTCGCGGCGGTCCAGCGCCGAATCCCACACGATGCGCCATTCCTGCGTCGGCGCCAGATAGGGGATCTCCGCGGGCAGGTTCAATTCCGTGATGTCGACGTAGCGGTCCTCGTAGGCGGTTTCGTACTTTCCGACGGTCGGCGGATTCGCGAACTCGAATCGGATGCCGTACGCCGGGGTTTTTCCGAAGTTCTTGACGACGAGCTCCACGAGATGCCAGTCGTTGGCGGCGGGCTCCATGAACATCGCCACGTTGGGCTGCATCAGCTCCGCGCTCTGCGCCTTGGCCTGTTGGTACTGACGCCAGGCGTACACCAACGCCGCGATGCCGACCATGACCGCCAGCCATGCCGCCAGCGCCGTCCAGCCGCCCGCCGACATGCCGAGTACATGGTCTGAGAACCAATCCACGCACCGCAGTAAACCACGGTCCGCCGCTAACTACAGCATTGGAAAGCGCCGCGGCAGTCCGGTTGCGCAAAACCCGCAGCACAGTGGGTAAAACGAGACAGAAGTGCCTGACGTGATCAAGGGTTAACTGGCGACGTTGGCAAATACCTGTTGCTCGGCGTCGACGTCAATAACCGCAGGTTTCGCTGGCACAGTCTGCGACGCGGTTTGCACCAGCCGTTCGCCGCGGGCGAGCCAGTCGGTGTCGGCCCACACCACATGGCCGGGCAATCGTCGCCAGTACTCCGGATGCGCGCGCAGATACATGTCGACGCTCGCGTGCACCAGCGCGCTGGCGGGCAGCCGTCGCAGCGACACCGTGCGTGCGCTGCCGGCGAGTGCGTCGACTTCGGTTGGCGCGGGCGCGTCACTGTGGCCGGTGGCGCGCACCGCCACACCGGCGTGCACCGCGCCGTCGAGCACCCAATCGAGTGCGATGTCCGCCAACGGCCAGCATGCTCCTGGCCCGCCCGCGACGTCGCAGTGCGCCCCGCGGAACCAGACCTCCTCGACGCTGTCGGGCGAGGACACCAGATGGTGTGAGCCGAAGCGGCCGTCGATTGCGACCGCGTGCCGTCCCGCGACGACTTTCTTCAACGGTTCCCCCGCCCCGTTCCGACCCGGAACGCTGACCATGTCCCAGAGCCCCAAAAACTCTACGGGGACACCGATTTCGCGATGGCCGGCCAGCCGCGCGGCCAGCACCCGAAGCCGCCGCCAATCCTGCGCGCTGCGTTGGGTTCGTGGCACCGCATAGGCGGCGAGCACGTAGTCCATCAGGTCGGGCAGGACACCCACGGTGCCGAGGAGTCGGGCCAGCGCGTGCGCGCAATATGCGCCGCGGCCGACGCCGAACAGATAGATCCGATCGCCGCGGTCCCAGTTGTCGACCAGGAATTCGTACGCCTCGGCGATCGTGGCCCGCGCCTGGTCGGAGGCGGCCTGGCGCCACCGCAACCTGGCCAACGTATCGCGGTCGCCGGCGGGCACCTGCGCGCCCGGGTGGTACCAGGTGATCTGTTCGTCGCTCTCGTCGAGCAGACGCAGCAGCGCCTCGACGTTGGTGGCATCGCGGGGTCCAGGATGGTCTGGCGCCCGGTCGAAGCACAGCACGATGTTCTTCACGGTGACCCCCGACGGAACTATTTACGCTGTTGGGGATTAGTTTGCTCCGCAAAATTCGCCGTGTCCTGCGTATCGCACTACTCGAATTGCGAATCACTGCGGATTCGCTACAGCGCAACGTCGCTGGGTGCGGAATCCGCGATCGTGATGCCGCAGGCGCGGCCGAATTCCTCCGCCGTCAGCCCGTCGGCCGAGTTCATATCGCAGCGGCCGAACGGTGGTGCGCCCTCAGGTAGGCCGCCGCCGTACCCGGAGCCATCGGTGTATTGATGGGCGACCTTCCCGGGGTACGGCGGGTTGTGTCCGTAGGCGGCCACCACCAGCCGGATGCCCGCAGGTTTGTTCGGCCACAGGTTGTTCAGGTCGCCCACATTGCCGTACCCGATCACCTTGGCCGTGGAGCCAACGAACGCGCCGACGGCCTCGTACGCCGCGTTGATGCCCGCCGACTGATTGCCGCGGATCTGTCCGCCCCACGATTCGATGTCGAGCATCACCGCCATCTTCGGATGCGGCCTGCCGACCATGTCCTTGAACACCTCGACCGTTTGCTGCCAATTGGGCCGCCAGACAAAGTAAACGATGAAGAAGGTCAGCCTGCCGGCCTCTGCGTTGCGCAGACACCACCCATAGTTGTTGACCCAGCGGCGATCTCGATGTGTGCCGTCGTTGGACCGGATGCACAGCACCGGATACGGATAACTGTCGTTGACGCCGACCTGCCACTCGGACACATCCGCGTAGAGCGTGTCAGCCACGCTTCCAGTCTGCGGGCAACTACGACAAGGGCACGTCGACGCCGGTACTCATCGGCTCGCCGTGCACCTCGAGCGACTCGCCGGAGGTCCCCGGTGGCACATCGAAAGCGATTGCTACATCTGCAGAACCGCTCGGATCCAGGTCCGCCCAGGTGCCGTTGAGATACGCGGTCGCTTCGTCGTCGATGTTGTAGGTGGTGCCGCCTGCCTTGAGCTTCTGCAACGTCGCGAGGAACGTGCCCTGCGCGTCACCGGAGTTCAGCACGGTCATGTGGACGATCAGGAACTCGCCCTGCGCCTTCTTCTCCACGGGCGCGTCCTGGTACTTCACTGTCGGCGCGTTCTCTACCCCGGTGATGGCGAAGGTCAGGCCGCCGTCGGACGCCTGCGGCCCGGAACCTGAAGGGGCGCTTGGTGATTGGCTGGGGCTTTCCGTGCTGTTGCCCCAGCCGTTGTCCGACGAGGTGGTCGCAGGCGCGGGCTTCGATGTGCTGGTCGGTCCCGAGGACACCTGGGTGGTGTCGTCGGACTTGTTGAAGAACAGCCCGTAGATGACGACGGCGACCAGCACCGCCAGCAGCGCAGCGCAGGCGGCGACGAATTTGATGATCAGGCTGCGGCGGGGATCCGGCGGCTGCGGCGCGCCGACGGCACCGAACGACGGCGGCTCGGTGGCCGATGTGAGTTCAGACGCGCTCGACGTCGGCTCGAAGGCCTCCTGCGGCCTCCGGATCACCGACGTGGCCTGCTCGCTCGGCGCGCTCGGCACCGCGTCCAGGTTGATGACAGCGGTCGGTCCGGGCTCGGATTCCGCCTTCGCCTCTGGTTCGGGCGCCCGGTGAGAACCGACATGCTCGCCGGCCGGCTCCGGCGTGGCGGGGGCGCGGTGCTCGGTCCACGTGGACCCGTCCCAATATCGTTGGCCGCCTGAGCCGTCGGGATCCGGATACCAACCTGCGGGTGTGGTCACCGCGGGAGGATAACGCAGCCCTACAGCAAGTGGCGCGACTTTTGCTCAAGCAAACGACTCGGGGCCGAGTCTCACGCGCCCATCAACATGCGCCACTGATCCAGATTGCTCGCCCGATACACGTAGTTGGTCCGCTTGACCTCCGACAGCGACGCACTGGGCTCCGCCGAATACCAGTGGCCAGGAAACACCATCGGATCGCCCGGCAACTGCGCCAGCGCCTGCAGGCTGTGGTAGATCGCATCGACGTCACCGCCGGGAAAGTCGGTGCGCCCGCAGCCCTCGAGGAACAGCGTGTCGCCCGCGACCAGTCGTCCGTCGACGAGGAAGCATTGGCTGCCAGGGGTGTGGCCGGGAGTGTGCAGCAACTCGATGTCGATATCGCCGACCTTGACGACATCGCCGTGCTCATGCGCGGTCAGCTCAGACCGGGCGATTCCGGTGACGCGCGAAACCCAGTCCGCCTCAAGGGAATTCACGTGCACAGGCACGCTGGTCCGCTCGAGCAGCTCGGCGAGGCCCTTCAGTTCGAAGCCCATCATCGACCCGCCGACGTGGTCGGGGTGGTGGTGGGTGACCAGCACACCGGACAGGCGCATGTCGTCGGCCTCCAGCGCGTCGGCCAGATCACCCGCGGCGTAGGCAGGGTCGACGACGACGGCGTCGCCGGTTTCGCGGTCGCCGATCAGGTAGGCGAAGTTGCGCATCTGCGCGGCGATCATGTCGCCTGCCGCGAAGTCGCGCCCCGAGAGCAGCTGCCGAAAATACAGGCGGTCGGTCATGTGCTCAGACTAGGTGGCGGTGGTCTTCAGCCGCACCAGGCGGGTGGTGCTGCTTTCGTCGAGGTCGACCACGTCGGTGCGCGCGCGCAGAAAGTCGCTGAACGACTTGTAACCCAACGACTTTTCGGAGAACGACGGGTCCATCCGCTTCATCTGCGCCTTGACCGCCGAGTTGTGCAGCCAGTCGGCGTCGTCCTTCTCGTGGCCGATCCGCAGGGCACGCTCGAGTAGTCCCGTTGCAGCGGCCTGCGGATCGGGCTGCTCGGGCTCGTCGTCGGGTTCGGCCGCCTTGGCGCGCCTTGCCCGTTTCTTCGGCTCGGCGACGGGGACACCGGGCAGCGCGTCGTAGCTGACGAACTCGTCGCAGGCGGCTGTCAGCGACTTGCTGATCGAGCCGGTGATGCCGATGCCCACGACGTAGCGGCCAAGGCGCTTACAACGCTGCGCGAGCGCGATGTAGTCGGAATCGCCTGCGACGATCACGACGTGGGTGAGGTCGGGCAGCCGGAACATGTCCTCGACCGCGTCGACGGCGAGCCGGATGTCGGCCCCGTTCTTGGCGTATGCCGCGGCAGGAAACAGCTGGACGAGGTCGACCGCCCTGCCGACCAATTGGCCTCGGTAGTCGGCGTTGACGTCGGCCGACCAGTCGGCGTAGGCCTTCGTCAGCACCAGCGTCCCGAACGACGACGCGAAGTCGATGATGGCGCCGACGTCGACGGTCGCCTGGGTCAGCCGCCCCGGCTGCTTGTGAAAGCCCGCCGTCCTGTCCTTCTGGAACGAGTTGCGGCCGTGCACCTGGTCGTAGCGGGAGATGACGATGTTGTCGAAGTCGAGGTAGACGGCCACTCGGGGTGCGCCGGGATCAGTCACGCTTACGTCCTACTCCTTCTGCGTCGAAACTGCGAACAGATCGCGATTCCGGCCGATCTCGCGATCTCACCGCAGTGTCGGCGTGCCGCCAGCGGAGTTATGGCTAACGGAGTTCCAATTGCTGCGTGCCCAGACATGCCGCCCCCAAGCGCTCGGGCCGCGAGCTGAGCCTGCTCGTTGGCTTGGGGGTGGCGATCGTCGTTGTCATCGGTGCGATCGTTGCGGGAGTGATCCTGGCGATGAGGATGAATGTCGCCGCACCGACTGTCACGGCGCAAACCACCAGCGCAGCGGCGTCGGCAAGCCCGACGCCCCAGATGACTGCGATCAATCCCACGGCGGCCGACGTCGCCCGGCCCGACGTGCCGCCTGCCGCGATGGGCCAAGAGGTGCGTGACGGCGACTTCTCGTTCGTCGTCACCGGCGTGCAGCGCATGGACGCCGTCGTCAACCCCGAGCACCCCGACATCGAGAAGGTGGCGCAGGGCGAATACGTCGTTGTCCAGATGACCGTGACGAACACCAGCGCCGAACCGCAGACCTATTCCGGGTCGTTCAACACGCTGTTCGACGGCAGCACGGTGTACAAATCCGACGACGAGGCCTGGCTCTACTTCGGCCACTTACCGCCCCGGGTGAACCCCGGAGACTCCTTCGACACCGCTGTCGTGTTCGACGTGCCAAGGGGCGCCGAGGTCCAGTCCGTCGAACTGCACGACGGGCCAACCTCGACAGGTGTCACGGTTGCGCTGTAGCGCGGCGAAGACCAGCGGTTTGGCGCGTTAAACCGCGAGAATGTACCCTCTTTAAGGCCCACGCCACGGCTGTGTGGGTCAGGCCCCCTTAGCTCAGTCGGTAGAGCGTTTCCATGGTAAGGAAAAGGTCAACGGTTCGATTCCGTTAGGGGGCT
>Ga0163163_10003311_pt1 | contig 13663 bp, 13 predicted proteins | sample S65metaG_FD_119766 | JGI IMG/M metagenome (GOLD analysis project Ga0163163, IMG submission 119766) | Switchgrass rhizosphere microbial communities from Kellogg Biological Station, Michigan, USA - S6-5 metaG | ecosystem: Host-associated > Plants > Roots > Rhizosphere > Soil | place: USA... | reverse complement strand
GGGATCCCGGGCCCGTCGTCCTCGACGGCGAGCTCGGCGCGTTCGCCGCGACGCCGTGCCCGCAGAGTCACGCGGGTTCCGCTCGGGGTGTGCGTCAGCGCATTCACGGCCAACGCGCGTCCGATCTGGAGGATGCGTCCGTCATCACCAAGACACCAGACGTCGTCCTCGATCGCGGTCCGCAACTCGTGTCCCGTCGACACCGCGAGGTGTCCCAGCTCACCCGCGAGCATCTGAACGACGCCGCCGACATCGACGGGCTCGCGAACCACGGTCAGCTGACCCGCATCCACGCGCGAGAGATCGAGCAGATCGGTCGAAAGCTTCCCGAGCCGCTGGACCTGTCCCTGCATCGTCTCGATGAACCCGCGACGCGTCTCGTCATCGAGCTCCTCGTCGGCGAGAAGCTCGAGAAAACCTCCGATCGAGAACAGCGGCGTCCGGAGCTCGTGCGACGCGTTCGCGACGAACTCCTTGCGTGCGTTGTCGAGTTGCGCGAGCTGTACGCGCATGCGGTCGAACGCGCGCGCAAGCTCCCCTATCTCGTCCCGCCCGTGGTCGACGATCGGTGCGCCGAAGTCGCCACCTGCGATGCGCTCGGCAGCCGATTCCAGTCGGAGGAGACGGTGAGCGAGCATGCCGGCAGCCGTGAGCCCGAGTATGAGTGCGAGGACGAGCGCGAACGCGGTCGCCAAGAGCAGTCGCTCGCGCACGATCTCCACGGTCGCGAGCGAGTCGGCGAGAGCAGCCTGGAAAAGGAGGACGGCCTCGGGACCAACCGGGATCGCAACCTCTGCGTAATCCCCCGTTCGTACCTCGACGCGACCCCGCTCGGTCTTGCCGGACAACATCGCGGCGCGCGCGATGGGATCTCTCTGCACGTCGCGGGAGCTCAGTGTGCGGGAGTCGGCGATCACGACGAGCGCCGGCTGCGTCTTCGAGAGCACGCTGAAAGCGACGACGCGGGCGTTCGTCTCGACTCCGAAGCTCTCGACCCGATCCTGCCAGCGGAGTGTGTCCTCCGGGAGTTTGCGCGCCAGCGGCGTCCCAAGCTGCGCGAGCTGCTCCAGTCGGGCGTCCACGAGCCGCCGCTCGAGAGACGGCACCACGATCATGTACGCGGTCCCAAGAGCGCCGGCGACGATGCCGACGAGGACGAGGACGATGCGGGCCCGGATTCCACCCGGCAGAGACATGCTGGCTACTCCGTTCGGAAGCGATACCCTGCCCCGCGCATCGTCAGGATCAGCTCAGGCGTGCTGGGATCCCTTTCGATCTTCTCGCGCAGGTGCCGCACGTGCACGTCGATCGTGCGTGGCTCGCGGTAGTCGGCCCCCCCACGGAGACGCTCGAGCAGCTCGCGCCGAGAGAAGACGACGCCCGGACTCTGGGCGAGCACGACGAGCATCTCGAATTCGATGAACGTGAGCTGCACGGGCTCTCCACGAACCTCGACGGTCCTCCGTGGGACGTCGATGCGCAGCTCGCCCCGCTCGATGAGCTCCTCGCGCTCGCCCGCGAGCTGCGGAGACCCCGCGCGTCGCAGGAGCGCCCTGATGCGGCTGCGAAACTCGCGGATCGAGAACGGCTTCGTGATGTAGTCGTCGGCGCCGAGCTCCAGGCCGAGCACCTTGTCGAGCTCCTCGCCGCGCGCAGTCAGCATGATGATGGGGACGTTGCTCTGACTGCGAAGTCTCTTGCAGACCTCGAGCCCGTCGAGGCGGGGAAGCATGACGTCGAGCACGACGAGGTCGACGTGGTCCTCCTCGAACTTCCGGAGCGCCTCTTCGCCGTCGCGCGCCTGGACGACCGTGTAGCCGTCCCGCTCGAGCGGATACGTCAGAAGCGTCTGGATCGACTCTTCGTCGTCGACGAGCAGGATGGTCGAGGAGCTGGGCATCGGAAAGGTCTTGCGGGCCCGCTGCCCGCGGCGCGCCTACTATAGCCCCGCGATGGAAGCGGCTCGGCCCCGGACGCGCGGTCGCCGGCTGCGTCGCGGCACTGTTGAACGCCCTCTTAACGCACGGCTCGTTCGCGTCGGATTCGTCGTGGTCGTGCCGGCTCTGCTCGCGCTTCTGTTCTCCATTTCGACAACGGGAACGCTTCCGCGATCGTCACTCGAGCCGCTCTTCGACGGCGAGAACGCTGCGACGCTCGCACGCACGCTCTCGGTCGAGTACCCGTCGCGCGTGCCCGGGTCGGAGGGAGCGCGCCAGGCCGCCCGCTGGTACGCAGAGACAGTTCGGGCTCTCGGGCTGACGACCGAGGAGGACGTGTGGTCCGAGGACCTCGCCGATCTCGGCACGGTGGAGTTGCGGAACGTCGTGACAGTCGTCCCGGGCCGATCGGAAGAGACGATCGTTCTCGTTGCTCATCGGGACAACGCCGGAACCGGCCAACCACTCGGGGACAACGCCTCGGGCACCGCCGCACTGATCGAACTCGCCCGTGGGTTCGCGCCGCAGGAGTTCGGTCCCGACCCGCTTCCGAACCGAACGCTGGTGTTGGTGTCCACCGACGCCGGCGCATACGGCGGTGCCGGGGCCGAGCGCTTCGCGTCGACCTCTCCGCTCGCGCGAACCGCGATCGCAGTCGTCGTGCTCGATGGCCTCGGCGGAAGTGGGCGACCACACCTCGCCATCGCGGGCGACCAACCGGTGTCGCCTGCGCGGGCTCTCGTGCGGACCGCGGCGGTTCGCGTCGAGGAGCAGGTCGGGTCGATGCCATCACTGCCTTCGCTGCCAACGCAACTCGTCGACCTCGGGATCCCGTTCGCTGCGGGGGAGCAGGGACGGTTCCTCGGGCACGACATCGCCGCAGTCACCTTGACGACGCAGCAGCCGAACAGCTCGGATGTCCCCGGAGACGCAGTCTCGGCCGTCGGCGTGCGCAGGCTGGGACAGCTCGGCAGAGCGACGGAGGCGCTCCTCAGCTCGCTCGACAGCAGCCTGGGCGGCGCCTTCCGGACTCCCGACAGCCTCTTCTTCGCCGATCGGGCCGCGAGTGGGTGGACCGTGCGACTGTCGCTCGTGCTGGCAGTTGTGCCGTTCGCCCTCGGACTCGTCGACCTGATCGTCCGCGGACGACGGCGGAGGCTTCCGTTTCGACCAGCGCTGCGGGCACTGCGCGCCAGAATCGGGGTCGCGCTCGTCGGTGCACTGCTGGTCGGGGTCGGCGCACTCGGTGGTGTGTTTCCGACCGGATCGTCGCTGCCCCTCCCGCCGTTCACCGACGGCCTGGAGACCCCGCCGATCGGTGGGCTCATCCTGCTCCTGTCTCTGTTGGTGATTGCGTGGCTCGCCGCACGAAGACGGCTGACACGGGTGCGACCGACCGTGCCCGAGGAGCGGCTTGCGGGGCTCGCCGTCGCACTTGCCGCGATCGGGCTCGTCGCAGTCGTCCTCGCCGTCGCGAAGCCGTACGCCCTCGTGTTCGTGCTGCCGTCGCTCTACGCGTGGCTCTGGCTGCCGATCGAGCGCCGATTCTGGCAGCGCCTCGTTCTCTTCACTGTCGGCCTCGTCGGCCCGCTCGCGGCACTCTTCATCCTGGGCCGCGAGCTGGGCATCTCGATCGTCGGAGCAGCGCTGTACACGGTCGGGCTCGCGACAGTCGGGTACGTCTCGCTCGGTTCCGCGCTCCTCGCCCTCGTCTGGCTCGCGGCTGCGGCACAGGTCGGCGCGGTCGCCTTCGGGCGATACGCGCCGTACGCAGACGGAGTGGAACCGCCTCCGCCCGGAATGTTCCGCTCCGCGCTGCGCAGAGTGTCCTAGTCCAGCGCCAGGAACCGCACGTAGCCGCCGGCCGGCAGTTCACCCGCACCACGGGGGAGGTGAACGAGCGCATCCGCCGACGCCGCCCGCACGATCATGTGCGACTCCTGGCCGCCGACGGGTTCCAGTCGTGGACCGTCATCCGACTGAAGGCGGCGAGCGCGTATGTACTCGTCGCGATTCGGGTTCCTACGAATCGTCGCAGAGAGCCGGCCGTCGAGGTACCGCGGATCGGGATCCGCGTGGCCCTGGCGGGCAAGGAGAGCGGGGCGGACGAACAAGAGTGTCCCGACCAGCGAGGACACCGGGTTCCCGGGAAGGCCGAACACGAGCGTCGAACCGCGCACGCCGAATGCGAGCGGCTTCCCGGGCTTGACCGCGACACCCCAGAAGATCTCTTCCACGCCGAGCTCGGCGGCGACGCGTCGGACGAGGTCGTGTGGCCCCATCGACACTCCACCTGAGGTCACGAGCACGTCTGCTTCCAGGCCGCGCTCGATCGCCGCGCGATGTGCAACCTCGTCATCGGGGGAGACCGGCAGCACGTCGGTCACGGCGCCCGACCCGACGAGTGCCGCGGCGATCATCCTGCGGTTCGACTCGTAGATCTGGCCGGGCTCGAGAGCGTCGCCCGGAGAGCGAAGCTCGTCCCCCGTCGCGAGAATGGCAACTCTCGGTCGGACCGAGCACACGAGCGTCGGGACTCCGGCGGCGGCGAGCGCGCCGATCTGCACTGCGCCGAGGCCCGCTCCGGGATCGACGACGATCTCGCCCGCGCCGACGTCCCCGCCGCGAGGGCGGATGTGCTGGCCTCGAACCACCTCGCCCGGAACGATCAATCGGTCGCCGTGATCCTCGACGACCTCGATCGGAACGATCGCGTCGGCACCCTCCGGCACGGTCCCTCCCGTCGCGATGCCCGCGGCCGCCCCGGCCGGAACCGGGCCGGGCGGTGCCGCTCCCGCCGCGATGCGAAAGGCGATCGGCAAATCGCCTGGAGTGTCCACCGCGCGTAACGCGAAGCCGTCCATCGCCGAGCTGGGAAACGGGGGCAGATCGACGGCCGACCGCGCAGGCTCCCGGAGAACCCGCCCGAACGCGTCGTCGAGCGCGACCGTCTCGGTCGGAAGGGTTTCTGCGTGCGCGAGAACGTGGGCGAGCGCCTGCTCGACCGTCAGCAGTTCTGGCACGGACCGTTCCCGCCGGAGTCGATCCCACGTGGGAGCGGGGTCGTTGTCGTGTGCGTCTCGGTCTCGGTGGTCTCGGTGGTCTCGGTGGTTTCCGTGTCCTGGGTGGCGTTCGGGTCGTAGGACAACGCGAAGTCACCGCGCGTGAACGGCTTCCACTGTGGCCAGACCTTCGGCTCCGGGAAGGGTTCCGGCTCGGTGCCTTCGAGCGCCGGCTCCATGAAGAGCCTCCAGATCTCCGCGGGGAAGCTCCCTCCCGTCACCGCGATGCCGTGGACGCTCTCGAGCGGGATCTCGGCGCGCGTGTAGCCCATCCATACGGTGGTCGCGAGGTTCGGCGTATAGCCGGCGAACCACGCGTCCACGTTGAGCTCCGCCGTTCCCGTCTTCCCCGCGGCCGGCCTGCCGAACGCAGCTCGCGTTCCCGTCCCCGACTGAACGTTCTGCTCGAGGATGCGCGTGACCACTGCCGCCACTCCCTCCGAGATCACACGGTGGCGCTTCGGCTTACCCCAACCCGCCTCCGTGTCGATCGTCCCGTCGGGGAGCGCGACTCGCCGTATCGCCATGGGCTCCGCGTGGATGCCCCCGGCCGCGAGCGTCGAGTATGCGGACGCGAGATCGAGTGGCGACACGGCGATAGAGCCGAGGCCGATCGCCGGCACATAGGCGCCGTTCACGTCCAGCTGTGACCGAACGCCGAGCCGCCGTGCCATCTCCGCGACCTTCTCCGGGCCGACGTCGAGCGTGAGCTGCGCATACACCGTGTTGTCGGAGCGGAGCGTCGCGCTGCGGATCGAGCTCCAGCCGTAGTAGTCGTTCGCATACGTCTTGACGCACCACCAGGTGCCGTCCTCGCAGTTTCCGGCGGGATGGATCTTGTAGGTGAACGGCGCGGAGACGTAGTACGTCGAATCGGGGTCGATCCCCTGCTCGACGGCCGCGGCCAGCACGAACGTCTTGAACGTCGAGCCCGGCTGTCGGCGAGCCTGAGAGAGCAGGTTGAACTGGTTCTTCGGACGGTTCGGGACGACAGCGGCCATTGCCCGGATCGCACCGGTGCGCGGGCTGATCGAGATGAGTGCCGCAGCCGGGTCGTCGGGCTCGTTGAGCGTCTCCTTGATCGCCGTCTCGGCGAGCCGCTGGTAGCGCGGGATGATCGTCGTGTAGACCTTCAACCCACCCGAGCGCACTTGCGAGGCGCCGTACGCCTCGATGAGCTTGTCACGAACGTAGCCGAAGAAGTACGGCTCCCGGATCGAGTCGTACAGGCGGCCCCGCCGAAGGACGACCTTTGCGTCCATTGCCTTGCGGTAGAGCCGTGGGGTGATGACACCGGTGTCCAGCATCGCCGCGAGGACCTCCTGCCTGCGAGCGAGAGAGCGCGCAGGGGCGGTGAACGGGTCGTAGATGGACGGGGCCTGCGGGAGTCCTGCGATGAGCGCCGACTCCGAGAGCGTGAGGTCCTTTGCGGGCTTCGAGAAGTACGTCTGCGCCGCGGCCTCGATCCCGTACGCACGGTTCCCGTAGAAGCTCTGGTTGAGGTACGCGGTGAGGATGCGCTGCTTTCCCCACTCACCGTCGAGCTTCGAGGCCAGACACGCTTCCTTGACCTTCCGCTGAACCGTCTTCTCGCGGGAGATGTAGAGGTTGCGCACGAGCTGCTGCGTGATCGTCGAGCCGCCCTCGACGAGCGCGCCCGCCTTGATGTCAGCGACCGCCGCACGCGCGATTCCCTCGACGTCGACGCCTCCGTGCTCGAAGAATCGCCTGTCCTCGATCGCGATCGTCGCCTTGCGCAGCCAGAGCGACATGTCGCCGGCGCCCACCGGCTCGCGGTTCTTCTCAGCCGGGATGGAGCCGAGCAGCGTCCCGTCGGCCGCGTAGACGAACGTGTTCGCCCCGATGTCGACCGACTTCAGCGAGTCGAGGTCGCACGACGATCCGTATGCGAAAACCGCCGCCGTCCCGCCGACCCCGGCAGCCGTCGCGAGCGCGAGGATCGCGAGAATGGCGATCACCGCTCCCCGCTTTCTACGCCTCCTGCGAAGAGCGCGCTGGTGGCGACCTCGCGGGCGCAGCGTCTCAGGGTCGAGCGGCGTTCGCCTGCTCGGAGGCGGGCTCATGGCCGAATGCTAGCCAGGCTTCTGCTGGAATCTCGTGCGTGGTCGAGTCGACTGAGAAACACTCCGGACGCCTCCTGGCGTGGTTGATCTTCGTCGGGGCACTCGCTCTCATCGCCTACGCCGGCCGTTTCTACGGCCCCGCCGAACCCGAGAACCTCGCCTACAAGTATTCGTCCTCGGTCGCAGCGCTCATCCAGTACGCGTTCATCCTCGGCATCCTCCTGCTCATCGCGCGCGGACTGCCGAAGCGTGAGGTCTTCGCGTTGCGCCAGCCGGACTCATGGCCCCGCGCTTTGGGATTGGCCGTCGTCGGCATCGTCGTCATCTACCTCGGATCGTTCGCCTACGAGCAAGCGCTCTCGCTGTTCGGCGATTGGAGCACGAGCGACGAGCAGGGGCTCGTACCAAGCGGCTGGGACTCGAGTCGAGCCGGAGCGTTCATCGCCTTCTTCCTCGTGGTGACCCTCCTTGCGCCCGCGATCGAGGAGTTGACGTACCGCGGGCTCGGCATCTCGCTCGTCGAGCCGTGGGGTGTCACTCTCGCCGTGGTGTCGACCGGGGTCCTCTTCGGGGCCGCGCACGGACTCGTGCTCGGCTTCCCGATCCTCGCGTTCTTCGGAATCGTGGTCGGGACGTTGCGGGTGAAGACGGGAAGTGTCTACCCCGGAATGCTTCTGCACGCGACGTTCAACGCGATCGCGTTGATCGTCTCGATCGCCGCCTGAGCGGCGTCAGTCCTCCTCGTCGTCCGGTTCTTCGTCGAACTCGTCGTCGGCGTCGCCGAGAACCTCCTCGAGGCTCGTTGCGAACTCCTCCGGAGTGACGGTCTCGATGAACTGGCGAAACTCCTCCGGATCGAGATCCGCGAGGTTCGAGGCCGTGACGAGGCTGGCCTCCTCGTCACCCGCCTGGAACTCGATGCTGGACTCCTCGACGACCTCATCGGCGGCGAAGATCTGGGCATCGCATCGCACCGCGAGTGCGATCGCGTCCGACGGGCGAGAGTCGATCTCGTGCTCGTTGCCGTTCTGGACGATCGTGATACGCGCGAAATACGTGTTCTCCCGCAACTCCGTGACCGTCACCTTGACGACCTCGCCGTTGAGCTCCGACACGACGTCGGTGAGGAGGTCGTGCGTCATCGGACGCTGCGGCGTCGCGCCCTGGAGGCGCATGAGGATCGCGGCCGCTTCCGCCTGGCCGATCCAGATGGGGAGAAAGCGGTCCTCGTCGACGGTCTTGAGGAGGACGATCGGCTGCTTGCCGATCGGCTCGAAGCTCACGCCGTAGAGGGTCATCTCCCGCATGCCGACGCTGCGCATAGTAGTCAGGTGTCCCAGCCCTGAGCCCCCATTTGCCGACATCGGTCCGTGGCTGCGATTGTCTTTGACCTTGCATGGTGTTGCTGCCACTCGGCAGCGACACCACTTGCAAAGGATGGGCGATCCTGGACTCGAACCAGGGGCCTCCGCCTTATCAGAGCGGCGCTCTAACCGACTGAGCTAATCGCCCGCGGGGTTCGAACTCTAGCGCCTATGCCGCCTGGTTCTCGGCGGGCTCCGGAATGATCGCCTCGAGGGCCTCGACGAGCTCCGCCAGATGCGTCTCGTCGCCGAAACGGATCTGGAGTGCCCCGGCTGCAATCCGTGTCGGCATCCCGGTGATCCTCTCCGCAGCCGTGCGCGCACGATCCACGAGAGCGGGGTCCAGCGTCGCAGCGTGGCGTGGACGCCGGCGAGCCCCGCCCTCGCGCGCGCACTGTTCCGCGCCCCGAACCGTCATGCCCTCCTTGAGGATCCGCCTAGCGAGTCGCTTGCGCGCGTCGTCGTCGGGGAGTGACAGAACGGCCCGGGCGTGACCCTCGGTGATGTCTCCACGCGCGAGCATCCACAACACCTCTTCGGGGAGCTCGAGCAGGCGGAGGCGATTCGAGACGGCAGGCTTCGACCGGCCGACCCGCTCGGCGACGTCTCCCAGGGACAGCTCGAACTCGTCGACGAGCGAGGCGTAGGCGCGCGCCTCCTCGACGGGGGACAGCTGCTCGCGAGCGACGTTCTCGACGAGTCCGAGGAGCAGCGAGTCGCGATCCTCGACGTCGCGGACGACCGCCGGTAGCGTCGCCATTCCGGCAGCGCGTGCAGCGCGCCAGCGCCGCTCACCGGCGATGAGCTCGAACCCGCCCTCGGCGCGGCGGCGTACGACGACGGGTTGAAGCACGCCCTGCAGTCGGATCGAGCTTGCAAGACCCTCCGCGGCCTCCGGCTCGAACCGACGTCGGGGCTGGCGCGGGTTGGGGTGGATCGTCTCGACGGGGAGGTGCACGAGCTCCGGCTGACCGGCCTCCCCCAGCAGGACCTCCAGGCCGCGCCCGAGACCACGCCGCTCCTTAGGAACGCTCGACAAGCTCCATCGCCACCTTCCAATACGCCTCGGCGCCGGCCGAGCGGCGGTCGTAGGCAATCGCGGGGACACCATGGCTCGGGGCTTCGGCCAGCCTCACCGAGCGCGGGATCGTGGCCGTGAACACGAGCGACCCGAAGTGCCGCCGGAGCTCCGCTTCGACCTCGGCCGCGAGACGCGTTCGTGCGTCGGCCATGGTCAGCAGGATCCCGGCCACCGCGAGCTGCGGGTTCAGCTGCGCCTTGACGAGGTTGATCGTCCCGAGCAGCTGAGAGAGGCCCTCGAGTGCGTAGTACTCAGCTTGGACGGGGACGATCGCCCGGTTCGCAGCCGCGAGTGCATTGACGGTCAGCGGGCCGAAGGACGGCGGGCAGTCGAGCAGGACGTAGGAGTACTGGTCCACCGCTCCTTGGAGCGCGTCTGCGAGGTAGCGCTCGCCGCCGGCTCGGTTCGCGAGATCGACCGCCGCGGCGGCGAGATCGCTCTTCGCCATGACGACGTCGAGGTTCTCGACGTTCGACGGCTTCGCGAGGGTGCGAAGCGGGGCGCCGTCCAGCAGGTCGTGAGTCGAGACGCCGTTCGCGCGCATGCCGAGACCCGACGTGGCGTTCGCCTGTGGGTCGAGGTCGATCAACAGGACGCGCTCGCCCGCCTCGGCCAGGCAGGCGCTGAGGTTGACGGCCGTCGTCGTCTTGCCGACACCGCCCTTCTGGTTCGCGACCGCATAGATCCTCGTCGTTCTCGCAGCGGGGCCGCCGCGTACGCGGATTCCCGGCTCCGGAGACACCTCGAGCGCGGTCACAGGGCAAGCGTAGAGAGGGAGGCGGCTAGAGTCCGTGGCCGTGCGCACGCCTGCTCCGCCGTACGTCGGAGAGGGTCCACACGCGCTCTGGCACGTGAGTGAGAACCCGTCCATCGAGCGGTTCGAACCTCACCTCAGCGCGACCGCCATCAGCCCGGAACCCCGTGTTTGGGCCGTCGACACGCGACACCTGCCTCTGTACTGGTTTCCTCGAGACTGCCCGCGCGGGACGTTCTGGGTGGACGCCGGGACGACGCCGTTCGACGCCGCGCTCCTCGCCGGCTCCACCCGTGTTCACATCATCGAGACCCGCTGGCTCGAGCGCATGCGGACGGCCTGCGTGTACGCCTATCGCCTCGACGAGGGCTCGTTCCGACCGGACGACGAGGTCGGCGGGTACTGGTTGAGCCGGCAGCCCGTTCGACCCGTCGAGATCGTCGAGCTCGGAGACCTCGTCGCGCGACATCGCGCGGCAGCGATCGAGCTCCGCGTGCTCGACAACCTGTGGCCGACGTGGAATCGCGTCGTCGCCTCGTCGCTCGAGTTCAGCGGAATCAGGCTGCACAACGCGCTGCCATTACCGACATAACGCTGCGGGGCCGGGGTAGTCATCCGGTGAGAGGTCGCTTCTTCGCCATGCCGGGTCGGCGCGGGAAGCCGGCCGGCGTCGGCTCGACCTTTCTCAGCACGACGAGCCCCTCGCTCTCGTCCTCGAGGCGACCGCCGAGAGACTCCGCGACGCGAGCCACCTCGAGCCTGTCTGCGGACGTCCCGAGCCACAGCACGAGCGCTCCACCGAGACGGACGAGCGGGAGGCCGAGCTCGGCCGCGACGGGCGGTTTGGCGAGTGCCTTTGCGAGAGCGACGCCGTACGTCTCGCTCGCATGCTCCTCCGCCCGTCCCCAGACGACCCGCACGTTCGGAAGCTCGGACGCGAAACTCTCGAGGAAGCCGGTCTTGCGTCGCTCGGCCTCGAGCAGCGTGAACTCGCGTTCCGGCAACGCGACGGCGAGTGGAATCCCCGGGGAGCCTCCACCCGATCCGACATCGACGACCGGCCCGCAATTCTCGGCGACGATGTCGGCCGCGCGGAGCGCGTCGTCCAGCAGCATTCGGCGGGCGGATTCGGGATCGGTGAGAGCGGTCGCTCCCGGCGCGCTCAGGACAGCCTCGAGCCAGCGCTCGAGGACGTCGTTCGACATCGTCAGGTCGCGACGGCGCGCGGGAAGACGACGACGAAGCGGTTGGGCTCCGAGCCCTCGCTCGCCGTCTCCACCTCGGGATCGTCCTTCAGCGCTTCGTGGACGATCTTGCGCTCGACCGGGGTCATCGGCTCCAGCGCGACCCTGCGACCGGTAGCCGACGCTCGTTGCGCCGTGCGCCGCGCAAGGTTCTCCAGCGTGGCGGTGCGGCGCGCTCGGTAGCCCGCGGCGTCGACGATCACCTCGTGGTCGCCTCCCTCGGCCCGCGTGATCGCGTTTGCGAGGTATTGGATGGCGTCGATCGTCTGCCCGTGCTTGCCGATGAAAAGCGCGACATCCGCGCCAGAGCAGTTGACCGTGACGCCAGCTTCGTGCGCGCGCGTCGAGATGGCCACGTCGGCTCCGATCCCGGACGCGATCCGCTCGACGATCTCACGGGCGGCGCGTGCCTCGTCGCCAGCCTCCAGCTCGGCGGTGGGCTCGTCGATCGACTGCGGTGCAGCCGCCTCGGCGGACGCGATCACGTGAGCGGGTGTGAACCCGACGCCGAGCAGCCCGCGCTCGCCCTCGGAAACGACCTGGAACTGCACGCTCTCGCGATCGAGCCCGGGAACCCGCTGCTCGAGTTCGCGGAGCGCCGCCCACTTCGCCTCGCCGACGGTCTCGCCCGTGGCCTCGACGGTGATCGTCGTCTCGGCACTCACTTGCGTGTCCTCCCTCCGCGCTTCCGCTTGACTCGCCGCGAGCCGCCGCCGGGGCTCGCCTTGGATGTGCCGTCGGTCGACGACTGCTCGCCGTTGCTCGACGCAGTCGGTTCCTCCTTCGGAGGCGTACGGCTCGAGCGTTTCGGCGGCACCACCGGCCTCGGCATCTGGCGTCGCGTGATGACACCCTGGCCCGTCGTCCAGAGGTTCGTCGTCAGCCAGTAGATCATGAGCCCCGACGGGAACCGGAGGATGAACGGCAGGAAGGCGACGGGCAGGATCATCACCATGTAGCGCTGCGCCTTCGACTGCATCGCCGTCGACATGAGGTACGTCGACAGCAGCTGGCTCGCGACGTACACCGCGATGAGGACCGGCCCCCATCCGTCCTTCACCGGCTCCGTGATGTTGACGAGGCCGAGCCAGTCGAGCGACGACCCCTTGTAGTGAGGGAAGATCTCCTTCTCGAAGTCCTTGAGGACGAAGAAGAGCGAGATGAAGATCGGGATCTGGAAGACGATCGGGAGACAAGACGCGTACGGGTTGATCTTGTTCTCCTTGTAGAACTTCATGAGTTCTTCCGATTGCTTCTGGCGATCGGACTTGTAGCGCTGCTGGATCGCCTTCATCTCCGGCGCGTGGATCTGCAGGCCCTGCATCGAGTGGATCTGCTTGATCGCGACGGGCACGAGCAGGATCCGGACGATCACGGTGAGCGCGACGATCGACCACGCCCATGGGAGGCCAGCGGAGCTGTGCAGCCAGGTGAGGACGTCCGTCATGACGTTCTCGAGCGGTGTGAGGATCCCGCCGAGGATCATGCGCGGGCCTTCTTCGAGCGGAAGAGCGGAAACACGGTCTGATCATGGGCGTAGTCGACCCCGCCGTGGCTCCACGGGTTGCAGCGGAGGACACGCCAGCCGGCGAGCACGCTTCCGCGGACGAAGCCGAACTCACCGAGGGCGTCGAGCGCGTATTGCGAGCAGCTCGGGTGGAACTTGCACGTCCCCGCCGGTGTGAGAAGCCCGAAGGTCCAGCGCCAGGCGTGGACGAGCGCGATCCCGACGTGCTTCACGTGCGGGCCTTCTCCAGAACGTCCGCGATCTCGGTGACGAGCCATTCCTTTCCTCGGACGTCTGCAGGCTCGGCTAGGCCGGGGCGGGCCGCGAGGACGTAGTCGTGACCGTGCGGCACCTTCGGGAGCAGCTCGCGCCAGGACTCACGCAGAAGCCTCTTCACGCGATTGCGCGCGACCGCGGAGCCGACGGAGCGCGGCACTGCGAGACCGAGCCGGGGATCGCCGTCCGGGTCGTCGTCGCGCGGGAACCAGTGCAGGACGAGATACCGCGTCGAGGCCGAGCGGCCGCGACGGTAGACGGTGTCGAAATCCTTCGACCGGGAGAGCCGGTTGCGGCGCTGCACTGCGTGCGTCTCAGGCGGAGAGGCGCTTGCGCCCACGCGCGCGCCGCCGC
>Ga0163163_10003310_pt1 | contig 13666 bp, 12 predicted proteins | sample S65metaG_FD_119766 | JGI IMG/M metagenome (GOLD analysis project Ga0163163, IMG submission 119766) | Switchgrass rhizosphere microbial communities from Kellogg Biological Station, Michigan, USA - S6-5 metaG | ecosystem: Host-associated > Plants > Roots > Rhizosphere > Soil | place: USA... | reverse complement strand
GAGGGCCGCGCGGCGCGGCGCGACTTCGTGATGCGCCTCCAGCAGCTCACCGGGCCGGTGATGGCGAAGGGCGTCGAGGACACCGCGTTCTACGTCTACAACCGGCTCGTCTCGCTCAACGAGGTCGGCGGCGAGCCCGAGCATTTCGGCGGCAGCGTCCGCGAGTTCCACCGCCTGAACGAGGAGAAGCAGGCGACCTGGCCGCACTCGATGAACACGACGTCGACGCACGACACGAAGCGGAGCGAGGACGTCCGGGCGCGGATCAGCGTGCTCTCCGAGATGGGGCCGGAGTGGGAGGCGGCGGTGATGGGGCTCTGCGAGGCGTCGGCGCGCTACAAGACGGATCTGGAGGGGCAGCTCGCGCCGGATCGCAATGAGGAGTACCTGCTTTATCAGACCATGGTTGGGACGTGGCCCGTAAAGATGGTGAATGGCGCGCCGTCGGCAGCGCTCGAAGCGCGTGAGCGGACTGACTACGTGAAGAGAATCCAAGCGTACATGACCAAGGCGGTTCACGAAGCCAAGGTGAACCTGAGTTGGGTGAACGAGGACGCTGAGTACGTTGAGGCGCTGACAAGGTTTATCGAACGGATATTGACCCCCGGAACGGCAGCGAAGCCGAATACGTTTCTGCGACTGATGGAAGCATTCGTCGAGAGGGCTGGGCTGTTCGGAGCGATCAATTCCCTTTCCCAGACCCTGATCAAGTTAACGGCTCCCGGCGTGCCCGATATCTACCAAGGCCAGGAGCTATTCGATTTTTCTCTAGTCGATCCGGACAATCGGCGACCCACCGATTTCCGCATCCGACGAGTACTTCTTGATGACTTGAGCAAGCGTGCGGCGGCCCCAGAGCTAATCGACGAACTGATGCGGGAGTGGCCAGATGGACGCATCAAGTTGTGGCTCACTGCGAAAGCGCTGGAGTATAGGCAAGCGAACCTGGGGGTATTCCAGAACGGAAAATATGTGCCAATTCACGGCAGTGTCGCTAACGAGCGTCATTTGCTGGGCTTTGCACGTATCGGCGAGGGTCGCATCGCAATCACAGTTGTGCCGAGATTTGCGTTCACGTTGACGGGCGGAGGGATGAGAGTTCCGACGGGCGAAGCTTGGGGCAATGCTGAGATCGTGCTTCCGCCGGAGACGACCAATCAGCAAATGAGGAACGTATTTACAGACGAGTCCATTCGTGTAGGCCGAGGACACACGTTGCGTGCCGCGGAAGTTTTCCAACGATTCCCGATGGCACTACTCGTCAATACCTAACTCAAGCTCCGTAGTAGTCTTTCCGCTCAACAATCTTCTCGGGCGGTCCGCCGCGGTCACTCACATCCATGAGCATAGCGAGTTTCTTCGCCAGCTCGGGCGTAAGTGCATCGGGCTGATAACGCCAACTCCAGTTGCCGTTGGAGGAGCTGGGAACGTTCATGCGAGCTTCCGAGCCCAGGCCCAGAACATCCTGAACCGGGATAATACAAAGGCGGGCGACCGAGCCTTCCGCAGCGCGAATCATCGCCCAATGAATTCCGTCTTCCTGTTCGCCCAGATAGGAGGCGGCAAACCGCTTCTCGTCTCCTGTTGCGCCATTCTTCCACCAACCGGGAGTCGTGTCGTTGTCATGGGTGCCGGTATAGACGACGGTGTTGGGTTCGAACTTATGCGGCAGGTAGATGTGGGCGCCGGGATTGCCGAAGCCGAACTGCATAACCCGCATGCCGGGAATCTTGAGACGTTCGCGCAGCGCGGCAACGTCCTCGGTAATAACTCCGAGATCCTCAGCGATGAACGGCAGGTCGCCTAACTGCTGGCGCAACACGACAAAGAGATCGTCGCTTGGGCCGGGTACCCACCGACCATTCACGGCTGTCGGTTCACTGGCAGGAATCTCCCAGTAGCCCTGGAATCCACGGAAGTGGTCGAGGCGGATGTAGTCGCAGAGCATGAGCGCCCAGCGAACGCGCTGCACCCACCAGTCATATCCACGGTCGCGGAGAGTATCCCATTTGTATAGCGGATTGCCCCAACGCTGTCCGGTCTCCGAGAAGGCGTCGGGTGGAACCCCGGCAACGACTTCAGGATTGCCGTCGCGATCGAGACGGAACACATCGGGATGAGTCCAAACATCGGCAGAGTCGTAGCTCACGAAGATAGCAATGTCGCCGATGATGCGAATGCCGCGAGCGCTGCAATAGTCGCGAATGGCGCGCCATTGTTCCAGAAACGCGAACTGCAGGAAGCGTCCGATGTCCAACTCATCGGCAAGTTCCTTGCGTGCCTTGTTGAGGGCTGCGGGTTCGCGTAAGGCCAACTCGCGCGGCCAGTGATTCCAGCTTTCACTGTTGTGGTGGCGACGGAGGGCATCAAAGAGGACAAAGTCTTCGAGCCACCAGCCATTTTCCCAACAAAACTTTTCAAAGCGCTGACGGTCTTCACCCTTTGCGTTCTTAAGAAAGTTGCGAGCAGCTTCTTCGAGAACGGGCAGTTTGGTCTCGCGGACCTTTTCGTAGTCGACCCGATTCACGGAATCGGGCAGAGCAGCGACACGGGCTTTGTCGATCCAGCCGCGTTCGGCGAGTCGGTCAAGGCTGATGAGCAGGACGTTGCCTGCGAAAGCCGACGTTGCTGAATACGGCGAGTTGCCGTAGCCCGGAGGTCCCAAAGGCAGCACCTGCCAAAGCGTCTGGCGAGCTGCGGTAAGGAAATCGATAAATTTGTATGCGGCTGGGCCCAAGTCGCCGATACCGCCATGGGCGGGTACTGACGTGGGATGAAGAAGAATTCCGGAAGCGCGCTGTTCGAACATGCGTCTGTGAGATGTTCCCGAGGGCTGTAAATACTGTCTCTCCGAGGTTAACACGCGGAATGCCGGTCAGCATTGCGGTGGAAGAATTCTCAGACCATAATCGGGAATATGGATGGCGCTACTTTTCGCGAGTACACGACCGAGGCAATTCGTTACTGGGAGCCGAGGCGAATCGTCTACAACCTGGTACTCGCAGCAATCGTCGGAATTTGCTTTTTCACATCTGGATTCTATAAACGACCATTTTCGCTCGACGAGTTCCTGCTGTTCGTGTTGCTCTGCGTGCTGGCGAACGTCGCCTACTGTGCGGCTTACGTGGTGGATATTTTTGCGCAAACGTCAGGGTTTAGAGAGCAATGGCGGAATCTCCGCTGGGTTCTTTTCGCGATCGGACTGGTGTTCGCTGCCATCCTCACGCGTTTCTGGTCGATGGGCCTCTTCAGCATCCAATAAAACAATCTATAACTCATCACCTTCTGGTTCTGGTTCGAAGTCGTGCGAGCAGGTCTGACAGAAGAATCGGCCGCCAACTTCCTCGAAGCGCATACTTGGGCGCTCGAAGGGAGTCAGCGAATCAGGCATGCGCACAACTTTTTGATTGGAACCACAGGATGGACAGGAAGGAGTGCTGCGCGTGTGTTTTGGTGGAAAGCTGCCTCGCATGACGCACCTCCTTGGGATGGCGTCGTTTCGTATCGGCGAACGAAAGGGCCGTACTAGCCGCTCGTTGTGGCCGCCAGCGCGCGCTTGTCGGTCTTGCCGGTCATCGTACGCGGCAGCGTCTCTACAACGGAGAAGCTGCGCGGAACTTTGTAGGGCTCCAGTTTCTCCCGACATGCGGCGCGTAACGCGGCATCGTTCATGACTGTGCCGGGCTTCAGTTGGACAAAGGCGTGGAGACGGGAGCCATGCTTTTCGTCCGGAAATGCAACGACAGCGACCTCGTCCACGCCCTCGATGTTCTCAATTGCGGTCTCGACTTCAGCAGGATAGACCTTTTCTCCTGAAACCTTTACCAGGTCATCGGCGCGGCCAACCAGGTGCAGATACCCATCCTCATCGAGGAATCCCTTGTCCCCGGTATGCAAGATGCCGTTACGAATCTTCCGCGCAGTGGAGGCGGGGTCGTTGTAATAGCCGAGCATGACCGATGTGCCTTCGACACAGACTTCGCCAGTTTCGTTTGCAGGTAATATCGCGTCGTTGTCATCTCGAACCGCGACCTTAAGATTTGGTAGAGGCCTACCGACCGAGCCGAAGCGATTGTTCTGCGGCAAGTTCAAAGAGACCACGGGAGAGATCTCGGTGGCACCGTATCCCTGCACGATCGTCTTGTGGAAGCGTTGATCAAACTCTATCGCCACTTGCTCCGGTAGGCGTTCAGCGCCGGCGATGGCGAGCCAGATGGAGCTGAGATCGGCGGGAGTCGGATCCTTCGTCAGCAAACGATACTGGCTTGGCACCGCAATCAGACATGTCACTCGAAGCTTCTCGATGGTTTGAAGAATCTGCCGCGGCATGAAACGCTCGATTACCACAGTGGAACCAGTCACCAACGGCAGCAAGAGGGTGACCGTCAGGCCAAAGGCATGGAAGAGCGGCAAGATCGCCAGCATTCTCTGGTTATCGTCGAAGCCAGTCTCAAGCCGGCAGCCCTCGATGTTAGCCAGGATGTTGCCCTCGCTCAAGGCAACGGTCTTCGGCATGCCGGTGGTACCGGAGGTAAACAACAGGACGGCAGCTTCGTTTGAGCACTCGGCGAGTGGGACCTCGGCGGGCTCCTTCGTCGCGCTACTTTCGTACAGCCAGCATGGAATGCCCGCCTCCACCAATCGCGGGATGAATTCGTCGGATGTGATCACCGTGCCGGCGCCGACACTGCCGGCCATTAGCTTGAGTATCGGAGGCGGAGCGAGAGTCGGAAGAACGGCAACGGTCTTCCCCGCCCAGAGGGCCCCAAGGAAGGCAGGGGCAAATCCCAGTGAATTCGGGATGAGCAGCGCCACCGTGTCCCCAGCGACGCGCGTGGAGATCTCACGGGCCGCCGCCGCGGCCTGCTGCTCAAGCTGCGAATAGGTGACGGTCTGGTCACAGCTTATTAGAGCAGCTTTGTCGGGAAATCGGGCAGCAACACTACGAAATGCAGAAATAATGGCGCTGGTAGGCATATCCCATCCGATGCGCGGAGACGTCTAGACATGAGGAAATTGCTCGAAAAGTGTAGCACGGCGCCCAGGCGCCGGAGCACGATTAGGACTAACTAGCGGCTGCGTTGGCAAAGACTGGAGCGAGCGCTCTAGCTATGTTGCCGCCTTCGTGTTTGGCAGTGTGGAGTGAGTTCTCAGCGCGATTAATTACTTCGGTGACGATATCTACCGGATCGTAATTGGGATCGAGGACAGCCTCGGCGATTCCCACCGTCGTTCTTAAGGTAACGTTCTTCGACGAGATTCGCATGCTGTCCAGAAGCTTGCGCATCTTTTCAACCACAAAAAAGGCGTTCTTGTCGTTGGTGTCGGCCAGAATGAGGGCGATTTCGGTGAGGTCGTAGCGTACAGCAACGTCGTTCTGCCGAATGTGCGAAGCGATTGTCTGACCGAGTTGCTGCATCATCGATTCGACGCCGCTCTCTCCCATTTCCCGAACCATCGTGGAAGCTTTTCCGAAATCCATGAGCATGACGCTCAACGGAGAGTTCTGCTGTACCGAACGCTTCACCTCAGACATAAGGACATCAAGATAGGACGAGCGCTTCAGCAATCCGGACTTCTCGTCGGTTACGGCAAGGTTTTTGACCAGGCTGCGCAGGCGTGCATTGTTAACCGCAAGAACCATCTGGTCGGCAATCGTTCGTAGCACAACTGCATCGGTGGGAAGCCAGTGGCGCGGAACACCGCATTGCTCGAGGATGAGAACCCCAACATGATCGTCGCCATCCATCAAAGCAACCGCAAGTAATGCGTGAATATTCAACGCGGTTAGGACAGGCTGCAAGGACGCCAATTCTGAAACCCTGGTCACGTCGGGAAAAGCTACGGCGCCTCCGTTTGCGACGCACATCGTCTGCAGGGTCATGATGAGCTTAACGATGTTCGTCACCTCCGACTGCTTAATACCGGGTGCGCAATACTCCATGGCGGCGGAAGGCGGCTTTCCGGGGGTGATTAGCCCGGAGACACAGCGGCTCGCACCCCAGTGCCTGCCGATATCGTTCACCGAAGTGAACAGTACTCCTTTGACATTCGACTGCCGATATAGATTGCGAGTGATCTCGGTAACACGGGAAATGTTGTCGACTGCATTGTCATTAACGACTGGCCGCGGCGCAGAGTTCGGTACAGCTGCAGGCCCGGCAGTCATGTTTCTCGTAGAAACCGATTCACTAGCGGAAACCATTTGCCGGGAACCAGGCTGGTATTGAGGAACAAATCCAGCTCCCTGGTAAATCTGCCGGAGCTTTTCGTTGGTATCTTCTTCGCGCGGGAAGAGCCGAGCGATCCGCTCCAACCGTTCGATCGCTTTCGAACGCATCGAGTACTGAAGGAAGATTTCAGACTGAAGCATCAGGTCTTCAAGTTCGTTCGACTCAGTCTTATCGTCAACGACCTTTTCGGTCGATTCGACCGGCTTCAGAACTCCCGCAAAGCGATTCGAAATGGCGTTGAAACGGGATGCCTCAATCTTCTTGCGCAGCATCTCGAGTCGATTCTGATGCCCGGGCTCGTAGGGATCGACTTCAGCAGCACGATCCAATGCGTCGGCGGCCTTGGAGAAACCCTCTGCCGCATAGTAGATCTCAAACAATCGAAGGAGGGTGGCGCAGTAATCGTGCTCCCGGTTGGACGAATTGAATAGCTCGACCAGGTATTCGAGAAATTGTGTGTTCGCCGGATGCTGTTCGGCAACTTCCTTCATGTGCTGCACGAATTCGCGGCGGGTACCGGCCTTGCGGTGGAACTCTTCCATCCGATTGGCAAGACGGCAGGACTGTTCGCCGTCATCAGCATCGAGAAATGCGCCTATGAAGTTGTAAATCAGAGCTGCGTATTGCTTGGGAGCGCGGTCGAACATCTCCCAGACATAGGGTTCCGCTTCCACAAGGCGATTGCAGGCGACCAGCGCCTTGCCATAAGCCTCACGGGCTTCTACTGGCGCGGAGGGATAGTTCGCGAGTGGCTCGAGTAAATGCGCGGCTTCTTCGGCGCGACCACTTTCGCCAAGGCATCGTCCGTGTCCAAGAACCGCAGCCGCGTTCTGACGGTCGAGTTCGTAAGCGCGCGCATAGGCGTTGCAGGGATCTTCATTGGCTCGCTCGGCCGCTACTGCTACCGCTACGAAAGCGATCGATGCGGTCTTGTTCTCACCTAGGTCGGCAGCAAGATGACCGAGACGTTGCTGGTTGTTCGATGTCGGATGGAGAGCCACCACGTGCCGGAGCGCCTCAAGCGCTTCCTTTTTGCGCGTAGCCAACAAAAGGCCCTTAATGCCAGTCTCGTAAGCGTCGAGCGCATCCTTACGATTGATTTTTTCGCTGAAGCTCGCGTAGTGAAGCGTCTGCTCCAACGAAGGAGCACGCAGTCGAGCGAGTCGCTTGTAAGTAACGACAACTTTGCCGACGTCCTTGATCGACACGTAGTGGTCGAACATGTCGGAAACAAGCTGGGCAGCTTCGGAATTGCGTCCGAGCGTGAGACAAAGGTCGGCGGCGCTTTGCCGCACGGAATCATTTCTGGGGTCTTCGTCGAGAATCGCAAGGTATTCGTCCAATGCCGATTCGGGCTTGCCCTTGTGCAGGAACTTTTCGGCTTTTTCAAGACGCTTTGCGATTTCAGACATACGCACGACCAAGGCACGCGGGAGAGCTTCTCGTGACCACCGCGAACAGGCTTGAGAATAACCGCAAACCCATCGTCGGAGAACCACTTAGGACCGCACGTAGGGGTTGGTACCAGTGTGTATCGGGAAGACATGTACGGAATGGGAACGGCTGACGAGAAAGCCAACGCGAAGCACTTGACATTCGCCTTTTATTCGCTGAAACTGTGGCCGGACGAGGTGCAGCATGGCGATCACGCGCCGACAGCGGCAGGTTTACGATTTCATTTCGGAATTCGTGCAGTCCAAGGGCTATTCGCCATCGTTTGAAGAGATTGGCGAAGGCTTGGGACTGAGTTCCCTGGCGACGGTTCACAAGCACATCAGCAACCTCGAACAGAAGGGCCTGCTGCGACGAGACTACAACCGCAGCCGCTCGATCGACATACTTCCGATCAAGTCGCGCGCGAAGGCAATGCCACCTCCCATGACCTCCCTGCCCTTGCTAGGCAGGATCGCCGCAGGCCGGCCGATCGAGCAGGTAGAGACACCTGAATCGATCTCACTCGCAGATTTCACGCGATCGAAAGATGTCTTTGTCCTCGAGGTGACCGGCGAGTCGATGCAGGATGAGCACATTGTCGACGGAGATTATGTGCTGATCGAGAAGACTCAAACAGCCCGCAACGGTGAGATCGTAGTAGCGCTGGTGAACGGTTCCGACACGACGCTGAAGCGCTTCTACAAGGAAGGCGACATGATCCGCCTGCAGCCTTCCAACGCAAAGATGCAGCCGATCATGGTTTCCGCGGCGGCAGTGCAGATTCAGGGCCGCGTCATTGGCGTTCTCAGAAAATATTAGGCGACGAAGATCGGGAAGGAAAATTAAAAGCCCGGCCATTTGGCCGGGCTGAACTTTTATCTGGCGGATTAAACCAGATTCTTGTCGATCGCTTTCTCGATGCGATCCTTAGGAACGAACCCGACAATCTGCTCGCGGACCTGGCCGCCTTTGAAAACCAGAAGGGTTGGGATGCCACGCACGCCAAAACGCTGTGCTGTCGCAGGATTCTTGTCCACGTCCATCTTCCCCACCACGATCTTGCCTGAATACTGCTTTGCTACCTCATCGACAATCGGCGCCAACGCGCGACACGGTCCGCACCAGGCAGCCCAGAAATCGATCATAACCGGCTGGTCAGACTTGAGCACCATCTGGTCGAAGTTGGAGTCAGTAATCTCCACAATTGCATCACTAGCCATCAGAATTCCTCCCATGAACTTTACCGGCTAAAAACAAGAAAGGATGATGCCGGCATTCACAACCGAATATCGTACCACGCTAAGTAATAGATGCTTCAGTGTGGCAAAGGACGCAAGGCAATCGCGGCCGGAGTTGAAGATGGAAATGCGAGGACGCTAAATTCCATGCGGAGAAAAACTTAGGCGCAAAAGCAAAGCGTCCTAAACTTTCGTTCAGGACGCTGTGGCAGCCCTCCCCCAGAACTGCCAACTTTCGAGAACGATTCTATCCAGTTCTTACTAAAGGGCAATATCACGGTAGTAACCGCCGGTAACCGATCCGTTAGTTACTACCTAACGTTGGCGGGAAGGTGGAAGCTGGGGAAAAGCACTCGGTTCAGGCGTGCTGCTTCTTTGTTTCGTACATCTTACGATCCGCCTCATCGATTAGTTCGCCGACAGTTACTCCATGGCGGTATTCGGCGACCCCAACGCTCAGCGAGATCATGACGTCTGGAACCTCAGGATTTTGATTCCAGTGCACCACCTTGCCGAGTAACCGCTGGAGTCCACAGCCTGCCTGCTGGGCGTTGGTATCCGGCATCACAACCAGGAATTCATCGCCACCATAGCGCACGATCGAGTCTGAAGCTCGCAACGTCCGACGCATTAAGTCGACCGCGATTTTCAGTACACGATCCCCGACAGCGTGACCGTGTTTGTTATTGATATTCCTAAAATCATCGAGATCGATCATCACCACCGAGAGAGCACTTCGGCGACGCTCTGCCGCGGCCAGTTCCTTGTTTAAAAGAGGTTCGAGACAACGTCGGTTGAAAGTCTCGGTCAAGGGATCGATTTGAGCTGTCAGTTCAGCTGCTTCACTTCTGACCAGTTGGCGAATGAGTTCGATTCGATTGCGCTTTAATTGCAGGCGCTGTTCCAACAGGTAGAGATTGACAAGAACGACTAGCGCGACAAAACCGAAGAAGAGTACGGGGAGATAGCGCGCTGAAACTTGGAACGTCCCGTCACGCCATTGCGGTACGGCAAGTGCAAGGAAACCGGCGGATACGATGACGGCGACCAGGACAGCGACCGACCAGAGATAAAGATCGCGACCATCCAACTTCTCGAGTTGCGCCTCGAGTTCACGCGCAGCAGCGGTGACCGGCATTTCAGCGGTGGCCGGTAGAAGCTTAGTAGTCGGTTCCATGGGCACTCTGGAGCAAATAGTACTCCAGAGTGCTTTCAGAACCAGAGTTCAAAATGCGGCAGAACCGCATTACTTAATATCGCCAGTTCGTTTTCAGAAGTTGGCCTAAAGTCACATTCCCGCTCAGTCACCATGACGACGGCGAGTTTCGCGGAGTACAGTCGCGAAGCTGCGGCCGCCAAGGCTGATGGTCGGAACAATCGTTCCGGCAACGCCTATTCGTGCGCCCTTACCGGGCACACCGTAATTCTGGGACATAACCCAAATCTTGCCGGTACCGTCATCCACTTCATACATACCCGTGCCGAGCGCTCCCCAAGAGGAAACGACGGTGCCACGGATGCCGACCTCTTTGTTGGCATAGCGCGCGGGATCACGCTGTATCTGTTCGATAGAGCGTTCCTGTGGACACGCGGTTAGAATCAGCGTCATCAAGCCGATGACGGTGGCAAAAATCACACGACTGCTAAGTCTCAGTCGATCCATGTTTTTACTCCAGAATTGGACTGAGTTGTAGGATGCAGGTTGATGGCCCCGCGTCTAGCGCCACCAAGCGGGTAATTTGAATCAGAGGTAAGTACCGCAGCATCTTGGTGCATTGGCTTATAGGACATTTGATTGCGACATCTTCCTACATTGCCGTTTTCGCTATTCCTTCTCATCGATTTCCTTGGCGTGTTTGCCGGCGCACTAGGGGGCGGCCTGGAGGCGATGCGGAATGAGGAATACAACTACGACTTTATCGGAGTACTGGGGTTGGCAGTGACCTCGGCGCTCGGTGGGGGAATTATCCGAGACATCCTGTTGCAGGAAGGACCGCCCCTTGCTCTTCAGGACGTTCGCTACCTGATGGCCGCAATGGCGGCGGCCCTTCTTGCCCTGGCGTTCCGAGGCCGGATCGGTCCACGCACACGGGCAGCAATCGTTTGGATCGACGCAGCTGCGGTGGGTTTCTTTGCGGTGGCAGGAAGCACGCGCGCGCTGGATGGTGGCTTAACAGTCCTTCCGGCCCTCGTCCTCGGTGTGCTGACCGCAACCGGCGGCGGAGCGCTGCGAGACGTCATCAGCGGGCGCACTCCTAAGATATTCGAGTCCGGGCAGTTGTATGCAGTGGCTGCATTGCTGGGCTCGGCGGCGTTTCTCGCCAGCAACAGTGCTGGGCTTCTGAGAACAACGTCGACGACAATTGGATTAATTGTGGGATTCTCAGTGCGCGGACTTGCCCTGCGATACAACTTGCAGACTAGCGCTGTTCGAAGCGAGCGCTTCCCTCACGGATTCTGAATCCTTACTTCTTCCAGTCTTCCAGAATCCGGTATTGCGTGATGACGTTCTGCATTGCGTTGCCCAACTTCAACAGTGGATGTCCCGGCTTCCGAAGCTCTTCTTCCTTTTCAGTCGCGGTAAAAGTACCGGAATCGGTAAGGAGATAGAAGACGACATCTCCGGGCGCAGGCAGCGAATAGTCTGTGGTTGTCTTTAATTGGGACTGGAATTCAGCAGCAGTGGCGAGCGCCAGATGCGCTGCTGTACGAACTGATTCCTGCTTCTGGCCCCCGAGAAATCCTCCACCCCCGCTCATGTAAATACTCGCGCTGCCATCCAACAACGCCATGACGGTGGCAGTCCCGTTCGGCACTCCCCAGTCCATCACCACTCCCCAAGGTTCCGTCGGACTCTTTGTGGGAGGCAGTCCGAAGCGCTCGCGCGTGCCGTGCAAAACCATGTTGCGAAGGCCCTGATACACGACCTCTGGGGAAGGCTTCGAGACAGTCGCCGCCTCCGTAACCGGTTTTGAATGTGACTTACGCGAGCGAACGACGAGGTAAATTACCACTACTATTGCGACGGCGATGATGAGGCCGGTGTTCATTCCTGTTAAAGGGAGCAAGGCGGATCATAGCACCAAGAATCGTGAGGCTCACTCAGCTGCGCTCGTGACCAACGCACAAACTGCCAGGGACATTGCGGTCCTTATAAAGCCGCCTTACCGACGGTCATCTCGGAGCGGAGTTTTTGAACCGCGCGCTTCACACCTTCTAGTGTGCGTTTCACGTCATCCGGTGACGTTTGCCAATTGGTGACGCTAATCCGCATCGCTCTACGACCGTTCCATGTGGTACCGGAGAAGAAGGACGTGCCCTCTTTGGCAATTTCCGCGATCACATGCTCATTCCATTCGTCCGATCGTTTTCCGGATGGATCGAGGAATGCAATCAGGCCCTGGTTGATTACAGGCGCGAAAAGTACTTCCACGTTTTCAAGTTGAGATAAACCCTCGACGATCTCTTTGGCGCAATCACAGTTACGCTCGACCATCTCTCGAACCCCATTACGACCTAACTCGCGCAAGGCGGCATAGCTGGCAAAGCCGCGGGCGCGACGCGAGAACTCCGGGTTCCAATCGATAGGGTCCCTCGCTTCGTTCTGGTGAGTAAGGTAGCTGGCCTGGTAACTCATCGAGGCTCGATGCGCGTCGGGTTGCGCCACAAATGCATATCCGCAATCGTAGGGGACGTTCAGCCACTTGTGGCCATCCGTGGCCCAGGAATCCGCAGCCTCCATTCCTCGCAGCAAGGTGTCATAACGCGGGCTTGCCGCCGCCCACATGCCGAAAGCACCATCCACATGGGTCCAGGCGCCGTGTCTGCGAGCGATTGGGATAAGCGCGTTGAAGTTGTCGAAGCCTCCCGTGTTCACGTCGCCGGCCTGCAAAAGAACAAGTGCAGGGCTTCCCCCTGATTCTTTCAATGCTCGCTCGAGTGCCTCCGGTTGAAGCGCTCCGGATTCGTCGGTGTCCAACGAAGTAAGTGACTGATCCCCGAAGCCGAGAAGGCGCAGCGCGCGGTCGATGGTTGCGTGACGCACTCCGCAGAACACTCTGATTGCAGGGGAACCGGCCAAGCCTTGACGTTCAACATCCCATCCATGCTGCTTCAATAGCCATGAGCGTGCGGCGGCCAGGCAGGTTGTGTGCGCCATCTGACACCCTGTAACTAGCGCGAAGGATGTCTCCTTCGGAAGTCCGAAAAGGTCTTTCAACCATGTACCGACGGATTCTTCGATCACGGCCGAGGCGGGGCTGACCGTATACATGCCGGCGTTCTGGTCCCACGTTGATGTAAGCCAATCCGCTGCCAGCGCGGCTGGGATGGAGCCGCCAATCACCCAGGCGTAGAAGCGCGCGTTCACGGAATTGTTGAGACCGCCTTCGATGTCATGCACCAGTTCGTTGATAACTTGCGTGGCGTCGAGTCCTTCGGAGTTCCACTTCTTGCCCGTGCGCGAGCGCAATTCCGCCAGCGATGCCGTCGGTCCTACAGGCCGAGCGTCGACATTGTCGAGATATTCGAGGGCATGCTGCAGAGCTAATTCCAGGACGGGTTTGAAATCCTTACGCATGAAATCCACCTTTAACCCATGATAACTGCTCCCGTTACAGGAGATGTGAGAGGAGACCGTGGGCAGCAACCTGGGGGGGCCAAGTCACAACGGCCTCCCTCACATAATCATTAACTCCTGCCGAGGGAGAATCCGTCCTTTGTTAAGGCTGAATTGTTTCTGCGATTTCTCTGAAAGGTGAT
>Ga0163163_10003309_pt1 | contig 13668 bp, 12 predicted proteins | sample S65metaG_FD_119766 | JGI IMG/M metagenome (GOLD analysis project Ga0163163, IMG submission 119766) | Switchgrass rhizosphere microbial communities from Kellogg Biological Station, Michigan, USA - S6-5 metaG | ecosystem: Host-associated > Plants > Roots > Rhizosphere > Soil | place: USA... | reverse complement strand
GATTTCATCAGCCATCGCCCGCTACTCTACCATGACCTATTGCTTAATATTCAGCGTCTCCTGCATTATCTGATCGGCCGTAGTAATCATCTTTGCATTGGCCTGATAGCCCCGCTGGAATGTAATGATTTTCGTCAGCTCGGTTGCGAGATCCACGTTGGACAATTCAAGAGAACCACTCATCAGTTTTCCCTGACCGGCGTCTTCGGGCGCTCCGATTCGGGCCTTACCGGAAGCCGAGGATTCCGTGATTAGTCCATTGCCCTGCGGGTCAATCCATTGAAGTCACTGAACTCGACAAGCACAGGCTGAGCGATATCGACCGTCCGGCCGCCACGACTTAAACAGTGGACGGGTCTTTGAATGGTGACCAGGCAAAACTTGTCCTAAGAGCTTGATTTGCCGTGAAAGGGTGAATTCTGCAGGGAGCGATTTGGCAGGTCGATGAAAGATATTGCCAGTGTGTTGACACCCGCAGGGAACCCACACGCCAAATCTATGACGGGTTTTCGAGCGTCTCAGAGCCAATACACCTGAGGTGTCAGTGTTTTTGACTTTCAAGAAGATTGGAACTCAGGCTGCCTATCATCGCCTCGATACTTTGCAGTCTTGCGTCGATTGTCGCGTAGTCCTCATTTAGCGAGAGGAGCTTTCGGGAAAGGCGTCGATTGTCTTCCAGAAGGCAGAGATGCTCGATAATGCGGTTGGCGATGATTTCAATTTCAACGAGTTGAAACGGCTTTGGCAGATAGTCGAAGGCACCCAGCCGAATGGATTCGATAGCGGAATCTATTGAAGAATATCCCGTCATGATGACGACATAGCAACGGGGATTCAAGGCCCGGGCGGCCTTGAGAACTTCGAGACCGTTAGGTCCGGGCGGCATCATCAAGTCGGTGAAGATAATGTCGAACTGTTTTCCGGAGTCGAATAGACGCAGAGCTTCCGTTCCACTCTTTGCAGAAGTGAGACTGAAGCGGCGCCTCTCCATGTGTTCGCAGAGTGTCAACCTGAGGTCACTGTCGTCTTCGACAATCAGCAATCGAGTTTTTCCAGGAAGGAAATCCGAAATCGGGACCATGAGGTTCTGATCGGCAAATCCATTGAAAACTTTATTGTTCCATCTATAATGGATCACTTTTTGAAGCAGGAGGCGGCATTGGATTTGAATCGGGAACAAATTCTTGTTGTGGATGATGAAGAGGACATGCGCCATGCGATTGTCGAAATTTTGACCTTTGAAGGCTTTGAAGTGGAAGGTGTCGCATCCGCCGAAGAAGCATGGAGCAGGCTTTCGCAAACCGCCTATGACGTGCTGATCACCGATCACAATTTGCCTGGCAAGTCCGGCGTGGATCTCCTTGAAGACACTTTGGCACGTTTCCCGGAAACGATTGGAGTGGTGATTACGGGTTTCGGCACGATCGAAACTGCCGTCCAGGCGATCAAGAAGGGTGCCTACGATTACCTCACAAAGCCTTTCAAGCTGGTTCAGCTTCCTCTTATGGTTCGAAAGGGGTTGAAGGAACGCCGCCTGCGTTTTGAAAATCAGTATTTGCGCAGCCAGCTGCGGGAGAAGTACTCCTTCGGAAACATTGTTGGAAGCGGCCGGGCGATGAACCGGATTTTTGAGCTGATTGATACGGTTGCTTCGCTGACCAGCACGATTCTGATTCAGGGTGAAACAGGTACCGGAAAGGAACTGATCGCCAAGGCGATTCACTTCAACAGCCCTCGCAAAGAGCAGAAGATGATCAGCATCAACTGCGGTGCAATTCCGGAGAATCTGCTCGAATCCGAATTATTTGGTCACGTCAAGGGAGCGTTCACCGGCGCTGTCACGACGCGTGTCGGCCGATTTGAACAGGCCAACGGCGGGACGCTGTTTCTGGATGAAATCGGAAATATGCCCCAGTCTCTGCAGGTGAAGCTGCTGCGTGTTCTACAGGAGCGCGAATTCGAACGTGTCGGTGGCAACAATACCATCAAAGTGGACGTCCGCATCATCGCGGCAACCAGTTCGAATCTGGATCAGATGGTGAAGGAAGGAACGTTCCGGGAAGATCTCTTCTATCGATTGAACGTAATCCCCATCGACCTGCCCCCGCTGCGTGAGCGTCGGGAAGACATCCCTCTGCTCGCGATGCGCTTCATCAGCCACTTCTGCGACGCACACAAGCTGCAGGAGAAAACGGTTTCACCTCAGGTCATGAGGTCCCTGATGGCATATGAATGGCCAGGCAATGTGCGTCAGCTTGAAAATATTTCCGAGCGCATGGTGGCGCTGACCAGTAATCGGACGGCAATCATGCCGACGGATCTCCCCATGGAAATCCAAAACCGGGACGCGTCCAGTTTTGTTCCGATGATCGAGATTCCGGAAGAAGGAATCAATTTCCAGAATGTCGTGACGGATATGGAACGTGAACTGATTCTCCAGAGTCTGAGGAGAACCAACGGGAATAAGAAGTTGGCTGCGAAACTCCTGAACCTGAAGCGCACGACCCTGATCGAAAAGATCAAACGAATCGGCCTTCTGGAACAAATAAGCGTTTCGTCTGATTATCGCGCCGGAGCGAGTGCCGGCGGTGCATTCGCCGGATAGTAGCCGGTCCGGTGCCGCACGTCTCCCTTGAGCTGGTCCACCTTTACTTCCACTTTTCGAAAGCCGTTATTGGGCGTGGGGGCCGGGTAGTAGCTCAACAGATACTGCTGGTGTAACTCTTCCATCAAGACCTTCGCCAATCCGTCCAGTGCGTAACTTCTGCCGGTGAACAAGCGGAATACCCGGCCGCCGCTGATCGTGGCGATGTCGTTCAGCATGTAGTGATAAATGTGATAAAGGGGCTGGACCACAACCAGAGGATCGTTTTCATCGTCATCAATGCCGATGGCGTAAATTTCGGTATCGGCCCGCTTTAACATTTCCTCGGCCTCCGAAAGGGTGCGCCTGCTGCGGGAATCAAAACCGTCCGATATCAGCACCATGATCTTTTTCTGATTGTGTGCCGATTTCATTTCGTTCAGTCCCACTTCAATTGCATCGTAAACGGAAGTATCCCCGCTGGTACGAATGCCCTGGAGCGAGCGCTCGACGAGTGCCTTGTTGCTCGTGAGACGCTGCCGCATGTCGACGTCGGTGTTAAACGTCAGCAGGAACATCTCGTCCTGCTCCGACAGGGCCAGCGATATTTCGCGCGCAGTCTGCAGGGCCTGCTGCAGTTTGTGACGCATACTGCCGCTGATATCGACCATGACGCCAACGCTTACCGGTATCTTGCGATCGTGGGAGAAGAACGAAATCTTTTGTTGGACGCCATCTTCGAAAATCTGAAAGTCTTCCTGCTTCAGGCCATCAATATAGGTTCCGCGTTCGTCGAGTACCGTGGCGGTGATATTGACCAGATTTACATCGGAAGAAAGTTTGAAGTTGGGATCCTGGGAGGCAGAGGCAGCTTCAGCCTGCGTCGGCAATACCGGCGCAGCTTGCCGGGCCGGAGCCTGTGCGACGAGCATACCGGTGCAAAGAGCAGCGATTGGTCCGAGCCAATGAAGCTTTACTTTTCTCATAAACGTCTACACTCCCGGATTCAGGGCTGGAATTGAGATGCCGATTGTATAGCGGACCGGGCAAATTTCCTAATGTCCTTCGCGAACGGCGTTTCGGTTCCATTCCGGAACTTCCACAACCAGGTCCCGCGTTCCATTTGGAACACTCTGACAGGACAGGCGGCTCGACGGAGTCAGACCCGGCGCAAACGACAACTGATCCTCCTCTGCTTCAATCATATCCGACAGGCTGTCCCCACCTTGCCGCACAATCACGTGACAGGTGGAGCATGCGCACACACCGCCGCAGGAATGATCGATTGCGATCCCGTGCGACAGCGCGATATCGAGAATGCTTCCAGGAAGTCCGGTGTCTCCATAAGGGATCTGCTCCGGATCCACCTCAACGGTCACGTTCATCGGTTGAAACGTGATCTTGAATTTCTGGTCGGCCGGAGTTGGTTCGTTCTTCGGAATGTAGGGATTCGTTCCGCCCATGAATTCATGGTATTTCAATTACGGCTTATACTTACCGCTTATTTCGAATACCAAGGAGTCCTCATGGCGCGATTACGATACGTCGAGAAAGAAACCGCACGACCGGAGCAGGAAAAAATACTCGCACAACTCACTCAAAAGACCGGAAAAATTGCCAATATGTGGAAGCTGTGGAGCCACAGCCCTCTCACTCTGGAGGCCTATATGTTTTTTTCCAAATCGCTGGTGAAGGGCACTCTCGACCCGAAGCTGCGGGAACTGGCATATCTGAAAACCTCCCTGATCAATGGCTGCGCCTACTGCGCCGAAGGGCACAAAGGACCGGCGCGGCGGGCGGGAGTGACCGATCAGCAGATTCAAGAGATCGAAAATTCCTCCGAAAGCGCTGTCTTTTCAGATCTGGAGAAACTGGTTCTCCGTTATGCGGAAGAACTGACTCGCACGGTAAGAACCAGCGACGATGTCATGGCTGAATTGAAGAAGAATCTTTCGGAAGCGGATATTGTGGAATTGAATCTCACCGTGGGACAGGCGAATCTCACAAACCGTTTCAATATGTCGCTGATGACGGATATGGATTAGGAATCTGTAGGGGCGGTCTATGACCGCCCGATTCCTGTTAAATGCGAAATTGCGGGCGGTCATAGACCGCCCCTACAACTAAGCCGGCCGCGTTGATTTACCGCCCTTGCCTTTCCCCAACAATCGCGAAAGGTCCGCTCCCTCCAGTTTCACAAACGTCCCAACTGGCAGGCTGCCGAGCTCGTAGGTTCCAATTCGAATCCGAACAAGCTTCAGAACCGGATACCCAATGGCTTTGCACATCCGACGCACCTGCCGATTCTTTCCTTCCGTAATCGTGAGTTCAAACCAGGTGTACTTCTCGGAGCGACGGACTTCTTTTAGCGTCGCCGGACCCGAAAATTCTCCACCTCCGATGTCCATCCCTCCTGCAAGGCGGGCGTATGCTTCGGGGCTGACGATTCCCGTCACTTTGACATAGTAAGTTTTCGGAATTTTCGATTCCGGATTCAGAAGTTGATCGCCAAATTCAGTATCGTTGGTGAGAATCAGCAGCCCGGACGTGTCCATATCCAGCCTGCCAACCGGGAACACCCAGCGGTCGAGCTTCTGCAGATAGTCGTAAACAGTGGGACGGCCCTGGCTGTCGCCGTGGGATGTCACCACACCCGTCGGTTTGTTCAGCGCGATGTAGACTTTCTTTTCCGCGCGAAGCTTCATCCCGTCGAAATGAACAATGTCCCTGCCGGTTTCGACCCAATGATTGGGATCTCTGACGACTTTGCCGTTCACCTTGACGCGTCCGGCGGTAATCCAGTCTCTTGTTGTCGTACGGGACGCGATACCCGCGCGCGACAAAATACGGTCCAGCGTAACGCGAGGTTTAGCCATGGTACCGATCGGAGATGGAGCGAACGCTAGAATTGATAAGAAACTGAATAGATCATTCCCATCGTCCGGATGCCGATTTCCGTATTCACCGGCTCACGACTGATCAGATTCCTCACGGTAATGCTGTCGGACGTGCCACTTCGGTAGTTGAAGCCGGCGGCGTAGGTCAGCTTATTTAACCGTCCGCTGAGACCGACGGTCCATGCGAGGAGGTCGACCTTATCGAAAACCTGGTCCTCTGGCGCCACGGGCGACAGATCCGTGGTGACACCAAAATGCAGACGCAATTCCCTGTCGGCATAAAGCTTGTAGTGTCCGCCGACCGACACATTCGCGATCGATCGCGAGGCTGAGGTCAGGCCGTTGAAATCCTGCTTGGTGAAGGTTGGAGGACCACCAAGTCCATCATCGTGGTAGAGAATCGTCTGCACCGGGCTGGAGATCAGGGAGTAGGGGGACACCGATGTGTACCCGTGTACGGCGGTTTCAACCTCGCCTCGACTTCCAACCCATGCGATCGCGCCGGTGATTTCGAAAGGAACCTTGTAATGAAACTCCGCGGCCGGATCGAATAACGATGCACCCTCTGAGGCAGAACCATTTTTGTCCGTCCCATCGAGCGTGGCGGTACCGCTTCGGTAAATCGAGAACCCCGATGTCCGGAGCACCGCACCGACACGAATATGCGTCTTGAAATCCGCCTGAATGCCGCCGACGGCGCCGATCTTCGTATCCGAACCCCGGATAATCGATGAAACCAGGAGAGTGCGTAGACCGGTCGGTTCCGCAATTCGATCGCTGATTGTCTGCGCCATCTTGAGGCTGGTATACATGAACGTCAGTCCGCCGCCGATCCGCCAGTTCTTTTTGCTGTCGTAACCGGCCGAGGCCGCGATCACCCTGCGATAGAAATCGGAATCGGCGTTAAAAGAGAAGCGCTCGAGGTTTGGTCCCGAGGGTACAAAGATTTCCAGGTTGGTTGTCTGGGACCACGACACCGGTGTCAGGATCGCCAGTCCCCCGGTCAGCTGGCCCTTTTGCATCGTAAAGCCGACAAGGTTCGGCACATGTTCAACAGAACTTCCGGCACCCGGATAAATAGTCGGCGACAGCTTCGTGTATTGATACAAACCGGCACTACCGGAAATCTGTGCGCCCTTTGCCCGAGACAATCCGGCAGGATTGAACCATGCAGCCGATGGATCGTCCGTACGCGCCACGTACGCACTCGCTTCCAGTCCTGCGAAGGGGCCAACAGGAATCCCTTCGTAATTCGGCACCACAATGTTTGGCGGCGAAGTCAAAACATCGGGGGAGGACTGCGCTAGTGCAGATAAAGGGAAAGCGACAAGGGCAAATGCGATCACCAGAAATCTTGCCGAACGTCGCACGTGAAATGTATTGAAGTGTTCATTCTTCGACATACATGATGTTTTATCACAATCAAATGCAACTATCGCGCGTGGACCATCCTGTAAACTTCAACAGGTCGCGATGAGATGGGACTCGCAGGAAGGCTTTGCGGCTCGCCCGTTTGTTGAAAACGGAGCGGGCCGCATCGGACGGGTGCCTTTACTGAACGCGGATCGAGAAGGCAAGCGAAGCACGGCGATCCTGCTGTGCATTGCTGATCGTGCTGAAAACCGCAGTGTCGAAACCCAGGTGTTTGGTGATGTTCAGTCCAACTCCTCCCATTGGATTGAACACCTGATGAACCACTCGTCCGCCGCCACGAAAATCGAGAGGACCAAAACGGTACTCCCCGCCGAAGTGATATTCGCGTCCGTTGACGCCGCGTGCGAGTTGTCCGCGTCCGGTCCACTTCCTGGCGCGGTACTCTGCGCCACCGGCATATTGAACCGGCAGTTTGACCGTGATTGTTGACGAAGTCGGCGGCAGGGATGTTTTGACGAAATCCAGTCCGCTGCTCATCCCGTTCAGAAGATAGCTCAGCGTATATTGCGAATGCACGGGATTGTCCCAGACGATCTGGTTCCCGACGCCGTTTGCGGTGACATGGAAATCCCAGGGACCGGTCACCACACTGGTTCCAAAATCCACAGCGCGGCCCGTGCCGGAGTTGGACCACGTCCGGTCCACAACGACGGGCGGCTGTGCGGGAACGGACAGAGCGATCAGGCCGGCGGTATCCGTATCGAATCGTGCGTTGCTGATGTCGCTGTCGTAGTGAAGTCCGTGAATGTAGTGATAATTCACCGATACATAAACACCATCATTGTCGCCCCCATCCTTCGACTTCAGCACCTTCGGCGAGCCATAGCGTCCTCGGTATCCACCCGTGATGGAAACAGCGGCCTGACTCTCGGTAAGGTTGTCGAAGTACAAGGAAGCGCTGGTTGGAATCGAATTCGAAGCACCACTCCAGTTGGCAAGCAATGAAGGATCGATGGCGAGGTTCGTGCTTGCTGTCAGGTACGGCCCGGCGCCGACGAAGATGCCCTGATACAGCTTGCCAACCTTCAGCAGACGGATTGTTTTGCCATAATCCGGTGTGAACGTGCCACTCATTGTCATCGGCGACTTGGGAACAAATCCCTTGTACGTACTCAGATCCCGGTTGAGATTTCCGTTAACCAGGTCCCGGACAATGTGCTCTCCCTGAGTTTCCGATTCCCGCCCGAATGTGATGTGCATCGGATTGGACAGGTCTTCTATTGCAAGCAGGGGATTGAAATTCACCTTGTCATTGGGATTAAACGAGTCGCGATGCTGATAGAGCTGAATTAAGCCCAATGGCAGACCGAACGACGAGTACCCCTTGGTAACACTCGACAGACTTGTCGAATCGCTCGACTGATCCGATCCTCCCATGCCGATCATGCGGGCATCCGTGCTGAACCCCTGCGCCATGCCAGGTGTTGCAGACACCCACAGAAAGCACGCGAACGAAAGCGCAGTCGCAATGATGCGCAACGAACGGGCCGACCCTTCCATGGGTCGGAAAATTTGCCTGAACATCTTGTTCTCCTTTGGCTTCGGAATTGGTAAATGAAGCCATTGGAAAGTCGGGTCTTACTTTATGCAAGCCAAACCCGACGAAAGCGTAAGGATACGGGGAGGATGCCTGGAGGTATTCAGGTACAAAGAGCCGGGAATGTGTCGTTTGCCATGAATCGATTGGCGTCCAGGGAAAGTGCAGCGGACCTTCCTCATAAGCGCAAATATCGGAAATATAAAGCGGTCATGGTGCCTCCTGGACAGGCGGGGCCATGACCGCTTCAAATTTCGAATGGACCTGCTACCGGAATTACGGGACCAGCGGAATAGCGTCGGCCATCTCGCTGCGAATACCGGCACGGATTTTGGTCTCGATTTGCAGGTATCGCGCCGCTTTCTTTCCTGGCAGAACAGCCGCCAGCGAGGTCACATATTTCTTGCGCATTGCGACTTCGTCCTGGTCGATGGCCAGAATATCGTTGAACAATTTTGTTGCCTGGGCATCCGTCAGGGTGTTCTTGGTATACCCATCGGCGTAGCTTTGAATCGCTGCTGTCAGCCGGTCATTGAGGGCTTTCAAGTCTGCCTGATACATGTCATAGATCGGCCAGAATCCTTTTCCTTCTGCATCGGTCAGACCCATGTTCGCAGCCACAAGCAGTTTCTTGTCTGCTCTCACCTTCTCCATGAAAATTTCCATATTGGTGTCGGCAGTCTTGGCCGCCGCGGCCGAATTGGCAGCGGGAGCCTTGGTTGCGGTGCCCGGTGTAGCCGGCGGGGCTTTCGTCTGCGCGAATGCGGGAACCACCATCATGGTCGTACAAAGAAACGCTGCACTAATGAGTTTCACGGAATTTGCTCCTTCTATAGTTAGATCGTGGGAACTTATTTTCCATGATTGTGAAACGGAACCATACTGTAAGAGTTGGCAGGTGATTTCAAAAGGCGGCGCACAGGTAGTCCGTTGTTCCCTGGGGTTTTCAGTGGCGTCCTGTCGAGAAGTACAGTTGCTCCACTTCCCGAATGAGTGAATGATCTCGGCGGCAGGAATTAGCGCGTCACTATGGTTCAAGCTCTCATCATCGAAGGTTGGATGGCGCAGATCCTCGGCCTTCTCCTGGTCGCAGTGTTGTTATCGCGGCCGGATTACGCCACAGCGAATCGTCTGCTTGCCTTCGGATTATTCTGCGCCGTCTTTCGCCAGGCGGTGCTGACCTTTCAGTTATCGGGAATGCTGGAGAGTTTTCCGATACTGGCTCGTGCATCCTTTCCGGTTCAGATGCTCGGCATCCCCACTTTTTGTCTTTACGTTAAGGCGCTGACGACCCCGGACTTCCGATTCGAACCAAAACATGGAGTTCATTTCCTTCCATTCGTCATCGGTCTCGCTTTTTTTTCTCAGCCGCCGTTGCTTCAAATCGCGGTCAAGGTCATCGTGGTGCTGCCCTACCTCATTCTGGCCCATATGCAAGTGCGGAACTTCGCAGTTCAATCGAAAGACTTCATGTCGGATATCACGCTTCTTCATTTGAACTGGTTGCGCACCCTGCTTACTGGCGTTTATTCGATGCTTGCGGTTGACGCCCTGGACGTCGTCACCGGACCTGGTGTTCCGGTCTGGATCCTCGTCCCGTCTGTCGGCTTGATTGGTATGCTCGCGCTGGCTTATTTTTCATTACGGGTCTCGCCGGTCTTTGCCCGTGAAACGGGGTACCGCCCATCGGCTTCAGAACAAAAAAAGGAGACAAACCGCCTCCCGGAAGACCAGCTGGAACGGCAAAAAGAGCGCCTGATCGAAGTGTTGGAAGAGAAACAACTCTATCTCAACCACGAACTTCGACTATCGGATCTGGCGGAGGCGCTCAATATTCGTCCATATCGAGTTTCCGAGATCCTGAACCGTGGATTGCATACCACTTTTTACGATCTGATCAACAGCTACCGCGTTTCCCAAGCCCGGGAACTTTTGCTGGCGCCCGATTCGGCACAATTCAATCTGCTGGGGATCGCCATGGAAAGCGGATTTAAGTCCAAGTCGGTCTTTAACGATGTGTTTAAGAAGTCGACAGGGATGACGCCATCGCAGTTCCGAAGCGGAAAGATGACCGAATCACGCCATTCGGACGCCTGAATCGGCCCCGGCGGACGATTAATCCCCGGTATTCCCCCATGTTTAAGCTCAAAGGAGCTCAATCATGGTATGGCCTTCCCGCAAATCGGGCAAAAGCTTAAATATCCTGGTGTTGGACGATAACCAGCAGTGGCGATATATCTTAAAATTCATTCTGGAATTGGAATTGGGAATCACACCGACGCTGGCATCCACTGGCAAAAATGCTCTCGAAGTTCTTGAGGCGCTTCCCATCGATGTGGTGATTTCGGATCTGAGCATGCCGGAAATGGACGGATTCCAGTTTCTGAAGCGAGTCCAGACACGATTTACCAACACCAGAGTCATTATCATTTCCGGAGATTTCGACGAAAAACTTCCAACTCCGGACCAGTTGAAGGAACATGGCGCCTTTGCAGTAATTCCAAAAATTGAAATCAGTTCGAAACTGGTGAACATACTCCGGACGATCTAGCTCGCGGTTCCGCCCGACCCAGCGCCGAATATTCAATGCTTGCTACCTTTTGGGGCACAAGCGGATAGATCCGCCGGTATAATGCCCCCCCTATGGGTATCTCACCAGGTTCACGCTTTGGCCCTTACGAGGTCACCGCGCCGCTGGGCGAGGGTGGAATGGGCGTTGTGTTTCGCGGACGCGATTCGAGATTGCAGCGCGACGTCGCGCTGAAACTGCTTCCGGATAACTTTGCATCCGATCCCGAACGGCTGGCGAGATTTCAACGCGAAGCCCAGGTTCTGGCTTCACTAAATCATCCCAACATCGCGCAGGTTTACGGTCTCGAACACGTCGAAGGCTCCGCGTGCATCGTCATGGAACTCGTGGAAGGCGAGACCATCGCCGACAGGCTGAAGCGGGGCCCGTTCTCCTTCCAGGAAGCCATCGAAGTCGCCAGGCAGATTGCCGATGCCCTCGCTGCCGCACATGAACGCGGCGTCGTTCATCGTGATTTGAAACCCGCGAACATCAAGCTGACACCGAAGGGCACCGTTAAGGTGCTCGACTTCGGGTTGGCCAAGGCCGTGGGGCCTAAAGCATCCAATCCCAGCCTCACCTCCATGCCAACTGTCGCCGACGGTTCGGCCATCGGATCCATCGTGGGAACCCCGGGCTACATGTCGCCCGAACAGGCCAGGGGCAAGGAAGTGGATGCACGCACCGACATCTGGGCATTCGGTTGCGTGCTGTTTGAAATGCTGACGGCGCATCGGGCATTCGAAGGTGAAACCGCCACCGACATCATTGCGAAAATTGTCACCAGCCCGCCGGATTTGAATTTGCTGCCGAAAGACACACCTTCGTCGATTCGAATGCTTCTATCGTCGGTGCTCAACAAGAACTCCACGCAGAGGCTGCAGCACATCGGGGACACGCGCTTGTTCCTGGATGGAACACTCACTGCCGCCACACCGGCTGGTTCAGAACTTGTTCCGGCAATCCGCAGCAAGAGCACGAAGCTGGTAATGGTGGGATTCGTGGTGCTCCTTGCGATTGTCGCCGTGCCGGCGGTGCTCTACTTCCTCAACGCTCCGAAGCCTGCGCCTCCAATGCGTTTCGACCTTTCCATCGCGGACGCGCTGGGCGGGCCCGCTCTATCTCCGGATGGCCGAACGATCGCTTATGTCGCGCGGCCCGGAGATGGAAAACGCATGTTGTGGATTCGGCCAATCGGCGCCGACGCCGGGCAACAACTGCCTGGCACCGAAGAAGCCAGCGGTATCCTCTGGTCTCCGGACAGCAGAAAAATTGCATTCATCGCCGAAGGAAAGCTGAAAAAGATCGATCTTGCAGGGGGAAACCCGAGCCTGATCACGGAAGTCGGTTCGCTTCGTGGCGCGGATTGGAATCGCTCCGGGGTGATCCTGCTGGCTCGCACCTCGAGTAACATCATTGAGCGAATAACGGATTCCAGTGGTCCGATAACTCCAGTTACAAAACTGGATACCTCACGCCAGGAGTCACTTCAGGCCTTACCCGTATTTCTTCCCGATGGAAATCATTTCCTGTACGTCTCCGTGGGAGGTAAACCAGAGGATTCCGGAATTTTCGTTTCGTCATTGGATGCCAATGCAAAATCATCCCGTGTCATTGCACTTCAGCCGAACCGGTTCAACGGACTGTCCTACGTATCGCCGGGCACTCTTATCTATTCGAATGAAGGGAAAATCATCGCTCAACGTCTGGATAAGGGCGGGAACAAGGTGCAGGGAAGCCCTGTGGTTCTCGGTGAAGATGTGGATGGCAACTTTAGCGTTTCCAATACCGGATTGCTGATTTACCACAAGGCGGCTCCGGAAGCAGGAAGGCAACTGCGCTGGTTCGACCAGAACGGCAAACAAGGTGCGGACGTCGGCCCGGTCCGCAACTACGGCAATGTCGACCTTTCTCCAACGGGGGATCGCGCCGCCGTAGATATGGTCTTCGAAAACAACAGGGATATCTGGGTGATCGATCTCGCGCGATCCGTCCCCTCGCGAATCACATTCAATCCCGGGCAGGAATGGTCCCCCGCCTGGTCTCCGGACGGACAACGTCTGGCATACGTTTCAAACCGCGGCGAATACCAGAATGTGAACGTGATTATGGAGAAATCCGCCACGGGAGCCGGCATGGAAACCAAAGTGGACTCCGGCGGCGTTGCTTCGATTCCAGTGCATTGGTCGCCGGATGACAAGTACATCGTGTTCTCGCGGCAGAGATCCGGCGGCAATGGTTTTGACAACTGGTTGTTGCCGCTGTCTGGGGACCGAATGCCAAGGCCATATCTGGAATCGACCTTCGATCGGATACAGTCTCGTGTATCACCCGACAGCCGGTACCTCGCATACACCACCAACGAATCCGGTACATTTCAAATCGTCGTTCAAACGTTCCCCGATCCCAACGGTGGAAAGTGGCAGATTAGCGCCGAAGGCGGAGTCCAGCCCAAATGGCGTCGAGATGGACGTGAACTCTATTACCTTTCCCTTGATGGAAAGATAATGTCGGTGCCGGTCAGCACAAGCCCTGCTTTTACCGCGGGCCGTCCCATGGTTCTCTTCCAGACCCCGCTGACGGTGAACCGCCGTTCGCCCACTCGCGACCGGCAGTACGACGTCGCCCCCGACGGCCATTTTCTGAT
>Ga0163163_10003307_pt1 | contig 13671 bp, 9 predicted proteins | sample S65metaG_FD_119766 | JGI IMG/M metagenome (GOLD analysis project Ga0163163, IMG submission 119766) | Switchgrass rhizosphere microbial communities from Kellogg Biological Station, Michigan, USA - S6-5 metaG | ecosystem: Host-associated > Plants > Roots > Rhizosphere > Soil | place: USA: Michigan... | reverse complement strand
GGATGTTGATCCTTCGCAAGAGCACTGCGTTCAGAGACGAAATTATGTGATTTCGGCTTCCCCGCAACGAAGCGCTTGTTTCCTGCGACAAGTGAGCTCCAGACCTGGTCGGCAGATGGAGCGCTGCCCTCTTGGGCGCTCCCCTGGTGCTGAACACTGTGCAACCGTGCCTCCAACATGAAAACAACCGCCATCCCCATCGCCACAACCTGAACTGCTCGATTCATAATCAACCTGCATCACCAAGCGTTTCGCACATCCTCCTCCCATGGTGACTGTGAAACCTACTGGCATTTCTCCCAGTCGCGTATGCCTCCTCCTCGCTCTATCGAGGCTGTTGTCGTCGTGTTCTTCGCAGCCATATCTCCACTGGAAACAAGACAAGCGCTAAGACCAGAGCAGCTTGGTAATACCATGCGATCGAGAGATATGAAGCAACATTGCCAAACACCACCCCACCGAGCATAGCCACCCACAAACCCCTCTTTAGCGGTTCTGCTCTATTGACTGTCTCGCGAACGGACTTCAGAGCTTCACGCGCTTCTTTGTAGGTATCCCGCGACAAGCGGATGTTTTCTCGGAATTGCTCAAACACTTATGGCCTCTGATATCAATGGGCCAGTGGCCCACCATTTCTTCTGCGAGTCTAGCTTCCAGTTTCCACAAATGCGAAATGAATTCTCGTGCCTTCCCTTCCGCGCGATGTTCCGCGCGACGCTTCAAATCATCATTCGTTAGTTCAATCTGTCAACCCCCACTTACCTCGCACATCCCCACATCTCTCTGATCCCACAACAAATCCACCTCCACCCCAAATGTCACTCCACTCCACCACCACTTGGTATTCTGAATATAGAGACAAAGAAGTGGCGTCCCATCAGGGACGCCATTTTCATTTTCCTAAATACCCAGCAAGAAAACTCCCTAAGTCTTTTGTAGTTGAATATTTACACGCAAGTTGCTGATTCTAAGAGATTTTTGGTATTCAAAACGGGCAAGTCACTGAAAACAAGAGATTAAGGAAATAGGGGGAGGGTACCCAATCATGATCCACCAACCGGAACCAAGCCAAGAACCACATGTCTTGCTCTCAAAGAAAAGCCCCACCCAAGCCAAGCCTGAGTGGGGCCGAAACATCTTGGTTCTAAACTACTTCGTCTGTCCTGCAGTAACGCCGCTCTTCTCTTCCAGGTTCGCTTGGGCTGCCGCGAGGCGAGCAGTCAGAACACGGAACGGAGAGCACGAAACGTAGTTCAGTCCGACGCGGTGACAGAACTTCACCGACTCAGGTTCGCCACCGTGTTCGCCGCAAATGCCGACCTTCAGGTTCGGACGGCTCGAACGGCCCTTCTTCACGGCCATCTCCACCAGTTGTCCGACGCCTTCCTGGTCGAGGACAGCGAACGGATCCTGCTTGAAGATGCCCTGCTTCAGATAATCCGGCAGGAACTTGTTGATGTCGTCACGCGAGAAGCCGAACGTGGTCTGCGTCAGATCGTTGGTGCCGAAGCTGAAGAACTCAGCTTCCTTCGCGATCTCATCCGCGACGAGCGCCGCACGCGGCAGCTCGATCATGGTGCCGACCATGTAGTCGATCTTCTTGCCCTTTTCCTTGAAGACCTCAGCGGCAACGCGACGAACAATGTCCGCCTGGTTCTTCATCTCTTTGATTCCGGTCGTCAACGGAATCATGATTTCCGGAAGCGCCTTGATGCCCTTCTCGCTCGCGATGACCGCAGCTTCGATGATCGCGCGCGCCTGCATCTCAGTGATCTCCGGATACGTGACGCCGAGACGGCAACCGCGGTGTCCAAGCATCGGGTTCACTTCGTGCAGGTCCTCGACGCGCTTCAGCAGCGTGTGCAGTTCCTTGAGCTTGGGCGACTTCGGCTTCGTGACTTCCAGCTTGGCGATTTCCACCAGCAGGTCTTCGCGGCGCGGCAGGAACTCGTGCAGCGGCGGATCCAGCGTGCGGATCGTAACTGGGAATCCATCCATCGCCTTGAAGATGCCGAGGAAGTCGGCACGCTGCATCGGAAGCAGCTTCTTCAGTGCCTGGCGACGATCCTTCTCGTTATCCGCGAGAATCATCGTGCGCATGTGCGGCAAACGATCCTCGGCGAAGAACATGTGCTCGGTGCGGCACAGTCCGATGCCTTCTGCTCCGAACGCGCGCGCCTGGATGGCGTCGCGTGGAATGTCGGCATTGGCGCGGACCTTCAGACGCCGATGCGGATCGGCCCAGTTCATGAACTGAACCAGTGTCGGCTCGTCGGGAGAAGCATCGAGGGTGTTCAGCTTGCCCTTGATCACGCGTCCGGTAGTTCCGTCGAGCGAGATCCAGTCACCTTCCTTGAAGGTGTAGCCCTTGATCTTCAGTTCGCGCTTCTTCTCGTTCACGTCGCAGTCGCCGGCGCCGGCAACGCAGCACTTCCCCATGCCGCGGGTGACGACCGCAGCGTGCGAGGTCATGCCGCCACGCGAAGTCAGAATGCCGCTTGCGACTTCCATGCCATGAATGTCCTCAGGCGTGGTCTCGCCGCGCACGAGGATGACCGACTTCATCTTGCCCTTCTGTTTCGCCTGCACTGCGTCATCAGCGGTGAAGACGATCTGCCCGACAGCAGCGCCCGGCGAGGCCGGAAGGCCTGTGGCCAGAACTTCCACTTTCTGTCCTTTTTCATCGAGGCGCGGAACGAGGAAGTCATACAACTGGTTGGCTTCGACGCGACTCACAGCCTCTTCCTTCGAGATGAGGCCTTCGTTCACCATGTCGATGGCGACCTTCACGGCTGCAAGTCCGGTGCGCTTTCCGTTGCGGGTCTGCAACATGAAGAGCTTGCCTTCCTGCACCGTGAACTCGAAGTCTTGCATGTCGCGATAGTGCTTCTCGAGGCGCGTCGTGATTTCGCGCAGCTCGTTGTATGCGCCCGCGTTGATGCGCTCCAGTTCGGTGATGTGCATCGGAGTGCGGACGCCGGAGACGACGTCTTCGCCCTGTGCGTTCATCAGGAACTCGCCGTAAAACTCTTTGTTGCCAGTCGCGGGATTGCGCGTGAAACCGACGCCTGTTCCAGAGGTTTCGCCGAGGTTGCCGAACACCATTGCCTGCACGTTCACGGCAGTGCCGAGCATGTCGTCGATGTTGTTCATGCGGCGATAGTGCTTCGCGCGATCATTCTGCCAGCTTCTGAACACGGCATCGCGCGCCATCACGAGCTGATCGTGCGCGTTCTGCGGGAAGTCGATCTTCGCGTGCTTCTTCACGACTTTCTTGTACTCAGCGATGACTTCCTGCAAGGCCTTCGCGTCGAGATCGGTATCTAGCTTCGCTTTCTTCTGTTTCTTCTTGCCGTCGAATACTTCTTCAAAATGATGCTTCTCGATGTCGAGCACGACGTTGCCGAACATCTGGATGAGGCGACGATAGCTGTCATAAGCGAAGCGCGGGTTGTTGCTGCGCTTGGCGAGAGCTTCGGTTGCCTTGTCGTTGAGTCCAAGGTTGAGGATCGTGTCCATCATGCCGGGCATGGAGAACTTTGCGCCGGAGCGAACGCTGACGAGCAGCGGGTTCGTGCTGTCGCCGAGCTTCTGGCCCATCACTTCTTCCAGCTTGGCCAGGGCTTCGTCCATCTGTTTGTCGATATCGGCGGAGAGCTTGCCCTTCATGTACTCGCGGCATGCCTCGGTCTGAATCGTAAAGCCCGGAGGTACCGGCAATCCTGCGTTGGTCATCTCGGCCAGTCCGGCACCTTTGCCGCCCAGCACATCCTTCATTTTGCCGTTCCCCTCAGCCTTGCCTGCACCGAAGAAAAAGACATACTTGGTTCCAGTTTGAGTTGTTGACATCGGCTCTTTCTCTAGAAGAGTTGTAGTTCCCATGAGTGCGCCTCTTTCCAACTTCTAATTCCGCTACGTTACAGCGGTATGAATCTGCGACTGCAAACTTGTGACGGAACGTGTCCATCGGCTATCGGCGGGGCTTTACAGTCGGAAACCATCCGCCAGAATACTACTAACCAGAGTCCCACAGGCACTGATGCCTGCATTAAATTCGCTTCACACTCTCTACTTCTTTTCCGTCACGATCTCGCTGAAATCGGCGATGGTCGTAAAACTTCCGAAGATTCCATTGAGCAAGTCCAGACGGCGGGTCCGAACCCGGTCGTCATCGACCATTACCATGACGTCATCGAAGAACTTGTCCAGCGGCTTGCGGATTCGTGCAATCTCGCTAAGCGCTTCGTCGTACTTACCCGCATGCGTTAACTCACGCACTTTCGTGCCAGATTCAGCTCCCTGTTTCGCCAGGTCGCGTTCGGCCGGCTCGTCGCCATCGCTCGACATGCCCCGCTCATTGTTGGCCGTCCACTTCCCAGCCTCGGTGGCCTGACGAAGAATGTTCTTGATTCTCTTGAAGGCGACGGAGATTGCGCCGAAGTCTTCTGACTCGCGCACCTTTGCGGCTGCCTCCGAACGTGAGACTGCATCGGGAACATTGTCGGCCCCTGCCGCTAGTACGGCATTCACTACGTCATAGGCGAAGCCGCGAACGTCACGCAGATAGAACTCGAGGCGCTCCCGGAAGAAAGCGGCAATGTCCTGCTCGTAAGTCTTGGTCGTGAAGTTCTTTTCGGCATTACTGCCGCGGTATTCGATCAGCGCATTGCGCATCAATCCGTTGAGACTGATGGGCAGCTTCTTCTCCGCACAGATCCTGACGATGCCATTGGCGGCGCGGCGTAATGCAAATGGATCTTTCGAGCCACTCGGAATCATCCCAATAGCAAACATGCCGGCGATGGAATCGGCCTTGTCGGCAATGGCCAGAACAGCACCTTCTATCGTGCGAGGAATTTCGTCGTCGGTAGACTCGGGCTTGTACTGATCGTAGATCGCGTCGCCAATCGGACCGGGGTTCGATTGATTTGTTTCCGCGAGCTGATGCTTGGCGTAGAGTCCGCCGATGATTCCCTGGAGTTCGGTGAACTCCTTCACCAATTCAGTTGTGAGATCTGCCTTCGCCATCAAGGCGGCCTTGTGAACGATTCCGGGGCGCACCGCAATGCCGCTGTCCTTCAGCGTTTCCGAAACAAGACTTGCAAGTTTCTGCACGCGAACTGTCTTGTCGAAGTAGCTGCCGAGATCTTTCTGGAAAGTGACGTTCTTGAGGCTTTCTACGCGGTCGCGCAGATGATGCTTCTGATCGGTATTCCAGAAGAAACGCGCGTCGTTGAATCGGGCGCGCAGAACTCGTTCGTTGCCGTGGCGGATAATCGCCTGACCCTCGGCATCGCCTTCGGTGTTCAGTACGGCTAGGAAGTGCGGCGCGAGTTTGCCGGTCTCGTCTTCCACGGCGAAGTACTTCTGGTGATCACGCATGACCGTAACAAGAACTTCTTCGGGGAGCGTGAGGTATTCACGATCGAAGTTACCGAGGATCACGCTCGGATATTCCGTGAGGTTTACGACGGTTGCGAGCAGGTCTTTATCTTCGCGCCAGCGAGCTCCGGAAACAGCTCGAGTGGCAGCGTCGAGCGCCTTGCGAATGCGATGCTCGCGCTCGGCGTAGGTCGGAATAACGTGGCCCGCCGTCATCGCTTCTAGGTAGGCGCTCGGCGTTGGAATCGTAATTTCTTCCAGCTTTCGACTTCCGACTTCCGACTGCAGTATCCGATGTCCGCGCGACGACTTCCCTGCCTTTACTCCACCGAACTCCACTGGAATTACGTCGTTATCCAGCATCGCAACCAGCCAACGAACTGGGCGGACGAAGCGTTCGGGCTTGCCTTCGCGCCAGTACATATTCTTGGCCCAATAAATCCCCGCGAGTTCTTTCGGCAGAAATTCCGCAAACAGCTCGCTTGCGGGCCGTCCAGTCTTCTTGACAGTCGCGGCGAGATACTCGCCCTTGGGAGTCGTTATGGTCTGGAGGTTGTTGACGTCCAGATTTACTTTCTTCGCAAACGCCTGCGCTGCCGGAGTTGGCTGTCCATCCTTGTACGCGACCTTGGCCGACGGTCCCATGACCTGTTCTTCTACGTCCGCCTGCGCCGTGGCGATTCCACGCGCGAGGACCGCCAGGCGACGGGGAGTGGAAAATGCTTCGACCTGGGGTTCAGAGGCGAGATGTTCGCGGGTAATAAGGTCGCGCACCCGGCGAGCAAGTTCGTCGGTGGCGCCCACAATCATGCGCGCCGGAATCTCTTCGGTTCCGATCTCGAGAAGAAAGTCAGCCATTCTAACGGTCAGTCCCCTTATTTTCAGCTATCCAGGCCCAAATCGAATGTGAGGTGGGTCACAAAGGAGGTCCTAAGTCACAAGTCATAAGTCGGAAGAAAACGGCACAAGAACGTGTCTTCTTGCGACTTATAACTGGCGACTTGCGACTAACCCCCTGCCGCCACTCCGCTTTGCACTGCTGCTGCCTTTTGCTGATCTACCCAACTCTTTGCGCTGGCTACTGCCAGCTGGCGGATGCGGGCGATCACGCCTACGCGCTCGGTTACGCTGATGGCGCCGCGGGCGTCGAGCAGGTTGAACAGGTGCGAGCACTTCAAGCAGAGATCGAAGGCCGGGAGCAAAGGAAAGCGCTGTTTCTGCTGCGCCAGGTGCACACGGAAATCCTCATCCAGAACGCGCTCTTTCTTGCCCGCCTCTTTTTCTTCCTGTATCAGCTTGGCGTATTCGTCCAGCAACTCCTTGCATTCGGCTTCATAAGCGTCGAGGTGTTTCCAAAGCTTATCGACATCTGCGAGCTCGAAGTTGTAGACAGAAAACTGCTGTTCATCCGGGAAGCGAATATCGCCGTAGGTGACCGGTTTGCCGTCCGGCCCGACGACCCAAACGATGTCGTAAATCGAATCGACGTCCTGCAGGAAAGCGGCAATCCGCTCGAGCCCGTAGGTCAACTCGGAAGTGATCGGATCGAGGTCGACGCCACCGCACTGCTGGAAGTAGGTGAACTGCGTGATCTCCAGACCGTCAAGCATCACCTGCCAGCCGATGCCCCACGCGCCGAGTGTCGGCGACTCCCAGTTATCTTCTTCGAACTTGATGTCGTGCTGGGTCAGGTCGATGCCGATTGCGGCTAGCGATTCGAGGTACAACTCCTGCACGTTGACCGGCGGTGGCTTCAGGATTACCTGGAATTGAGTGTGTTTATAAAGACGGTTCGGATTCTCGCCATAGCGACCGTCGGCCGGACGCCGCGACGGCTGCACATAGCCGACGTTGTAGGGCTTCGGTCCGAGCACGCGAAGGAACGTCTCGGGAGACATGGTTCCGGCACCGACCTCGACATCGTGCGGCTGCTGCAAGACACAGCCCTTCGAAGCCCAGAAGTTCTGAAGCTTGAGGATGAGGTCCTGGAAGGTAAGCGGATTATTTACTTTTTCTGGCATTCGTTCCTATTTTCAGAGTCGCTGGCCATTAGCAACTAGTCATTAGCAAAAACTTCATGCAGAGCGGTTGCCCTTCCGGTTTAATCTTATCCAAAGGGATACTCCACTTCGCTCAGCATGCAAAAACTGCTGATTGCTAATGGCTTCTTCACAATCTTTCCAACTGCACACTAGTTACGAGCTTTCGCTCAATATGCCGCTCTACGATCTCGCGGCAAAGCTTGCGAATATCCGCGCCGCGGGCGCGTGTCCATGCTTCATCTGCGAAGCGCTCGACCGGCAGGCGAAACATCTGCGCCGCCATCTGTCGCGACTCGGCCGACATCTCAGACGAAGCCAGGCGCTTGTCCTGCGGACACATCAACCCATCGACCAGCGCGTGGAAGTACGCCCGTTGTCCATCGAGCGGACGCTCGCACACGATGCACCGGTCCAACTCCGGCAGAAAGCCCATCAGCCGGACCATCCACAGGTCGAAGTACGTGACGGGCATCCAGATGTTGCCGGGCGGCAAGTTCTGCAGCACCGACCAGGCTAGCCGAAAGACGGTATCGTTGGCTTCGCGGTCGGGCAGCAGTTCGTCGAGCATTTCGGCGATGTGCCCCAGCGCGACAGCGCGCGGATAGTCGATCTCGGTAGACAGAGGAGAGAGCAGAACGTCGCACGAGTCGATGCGCGCCAGTTCCTGCCGCTCGCGGTCTTCCCAGTACACCCGGACACACGTCAGCGGCTCCAAACTTCCGCCGAAACGGCGCCTCGACTTCTTGGCCGACTTCGCGACCCCTTTGACCTTCCCTTCCGAGCGCGTGAAGACGGTAACGAGGAGGTCGGCCTCATGCACCGGATAGGTGCGAAGGACGATCGCCTCGGACTGCTTCAACGGCATGGCTTCACCTCGGGACGCAGCGCGGTCGCGGAAAGGTACAGCGGAGCCAAGTTGCAGCGGCCAGAAGATTGATTCTACTGAAGGTAAAGGGTAGAGGGCAAAGGGCAAAGCAGGAAAGCATTCTAGTTGACCAGAAACAAGGAAATTGGGCCTAAAACCGAATCATGCCGACGGCCCACATCAGTGCAAAGACAATCGTGTCGATGATCAGGAACAGCACCGCCAGCCGAAGCGGCCTGATCGTGAAATACTCACCGAGAATTTGTACGGAAGTCTCCTTATTTCCAAACAGGAGTGTGATTACAACTAGCGCGAGGGAAACTCCGAACGGAAAATAGGGGCCGCGGCTCATCGGCGCAACAATAACAAAGGCGCGCCGTTAGCGCGCCTGAATTCTTTTACCCGAGCTCTCGGTTATCGGCCGAAGTATTTGGCGTTGCGCTCGGCGTATTCCTTCCATTTTTCCGGCAGGTCGTCGAGGGCGAAGATTGCCGACACCGGGCAGACTGGCACGCATGCGCCGCAATCGATACATTCCACCGGGTCGATATACAGCAGCTCTTCCGTCGCGTACTTGTCCGAGTCCTTCTTCGGATGGATGCAGTCCACCGGACAGGCATCGACACAAGCCGTGTCCTTGGTACCGATACAGGGTTCAGCGATTACATAAGCCATAAGTTGCGGTCTCTCTCCCCATGTGGGTATTGAATCTTGGTGGAAACAGTAGATATTAACAAAACGGTAGAGCGCCCGCGCACCGAATTTCCAAGGAAGTGGCCCGCCGGGCAGTTGTGCGGCGGAATTCCGGGCTTGAACCGCTGGATGCCACTGACGAAAGTTGCGGGAAACAGGTACTATGGCCCGCCCTCATTTATCTGCTAATTGGCCCCACAAGGGAGGAACCTTGAAGCTACGAACTCTTCTTCTCGTACTCACAATCGTACCGGCCGCATTCTCGCAAACCCCAGCGAAAGTTCCACCCGAAATCAAGCCGGGGCTCGACCGCATCACAGCCGCTTCTGTGCGGGCTCCGCTCACTTTGCTTGCGGACGATCTTTTTGAAGGGCGGGCACCCGGGACGCGCGGCGGAGAATTAGCTGCCATCTACATTGCGTCGCGCCTGGAATCCATGGGCCTCGAGCCGGCGGGCTCAAACGGCAGCTATTTTCAGAGAGTAACGTTCCGCGAGTTCACGGTCATTCCCGAGAAGTGCGACGCCTATGCAGATCAGAGTGGACAAGTCGGGCCAATCGGGACCTTCGGTGAAGACTACGTTCTACTTGGATCGCCGTTCGAAAAGGTAGTTAACGTGAACGGCCCGGTGGTTTTCGCCGGATACGGCGCGGTGGTGCCAAGCCATAAGATCGATGACTACGCTGGAATCGACGCCAAGGGAAAGTTCGTTGCGGTGTTCCGCGGCGGTTCGCCGGCGCTTCCCGCCGAAGAGCGCGCCCACTACGGAACCCAGGCGGTGATCCAGGCTGACGCGGTGAAGCACGGGGCCATTGGCATTGTCATTCTGCCGACGCCGGAGTCGGAAAAGGAATCGCCTTTTGCGAAGATGGCCGCAAACATCGATCAGCCCGGGCTTCGATGGATCGGTCCGGATGGACAGCCCAATGGTCGGCCGGAGATCAAGGCAATCATGGCGATCTCTCCAACGTTGGCCGAGCGAGTCTTCGTTGCCAATCCCTTATCGGTGGAACAGATCCTGGAGAATTTGAAGGCTGGAAAGAACCAGAGCTTCGACACACCCTACGTACTCAAACTTCACGTGGAGACCGAGCATCGCGACATTACGAGTCCAAATGTGCTGGCAATTCGGCGCGGTTCCGATCCCAAGTTGAAGGACGAATTCATCGTCTACTCCGCTCACTACGATCACCTTGGGATCGGAAAGGCTGTGAATGGGGATTCCCTCTACAACGGAGCGTGGGACAACGCGACTGGCGTGACGTCGGTGCTCAACATCGCCGATGCATTTGCTGCTCTGCCGAAGGCTCCTGCGCGATCCGTGCTGTTCGCGTTCGTTACGGCGGAGGAGAAGGGACTGCTCGGGTCGGACTACTTTGCGCAGAATCCGACGATCGCGAAGCGCTCGATCATCGGCAATATCAACATCGACATGATTCCGTTCTTCGGGCCGTACAAGGAAGTCGTGATTGGTCCGGATCGCGTCGGCATGAATGGCACTCTTCAGCGTGTCGCCGCTGAACTCGGATTGCCGGTGGTGGAACCCGCGAAAGATGCTCCCCAGCGTGGAAGCTTCATGACTCGCAGCGACGGTTATTCGTTCATTCGCCAGGGGATTCCGACCATCAACGTCAGCTTGCGAGGAGACGCGAAAGCCGCCGATGAGATGCGGGCCATCTATGGCACTCGCTATCACCAGCCCAATGATGATTTGACGATGCCATTCAACTGGGATGCCGGAGCCACATTCGCGCGAGCACAATTCCTGCTGGGATATGAACTCGCGAACAGTACGACACGTCCCGCGTGGAAGAGCGATGACTGGCTGGCAACCGTTTTTGGAACCTCGGCGGCGGCTGCTTCCGGAACTAAATAACGCGGACGTGTCAGCCGCTCAGTGCTTTTCTGTTGTTTGCAGGGCGGGTTCGTACTCGGTGATGTACCCGGCAACGGCGCTGGCGGCAACCGTAAGCGGCGATGCGAGATACATCTGGCCAGGTCCGCTGCGGCCAGGGAAGTTGCGGTTTTGCGCGCTGATGACAATCTGGTCGGGCCTGGTGGAAACGCCGGGCCCGGCATTGATGCAGGCGCCGCATGATGGCTCGATGATGGTTGCTCCGGCCTTTTCGAAGATCGCGAGATAGCCTTTTCGAATGCAGTACTCACGCGTCTCCTGCGAGCCGAATTGAATGTAGAACTTCGTATTCGGCGCCACGCGCTTTCCCTGATCGGTCGCATCGGCGAGAACACGCGCGTACATATCCATGTCTTCATTCTTGCCTGCGGTGCAAGTTCCTCCGTAGGCGATCTCCACCCGAACCGGCGTGTTCAGATCATGCACGAACTTGCCGTTGCCGGGATCGCCTGGAGTCGCGACCATCGGATAGATGTCCTCGGCATTAAGCTCGATGACTTGAGCGTATTGAGCCCCGGGATCCGAGTTCAACCCCTGAATCAATTTCTCAGCTTCCGAGCGCGGCATTCCGCGACGCTCGATAAGGAAGTTCACGACCTTCTGATCGGGTGCGACGATACCCGTGAAGCCGCCGATCTCGGCAGCCATGTTCGTGAGGGTTGCGCGCTCGTCTACGCTTAATTCTTCGATGGCTTCGCCGGTGTACTCGATCACTTTTGCCAACGCCTTACCACTCTTGATGTAGTCCAATGCGAGCAACTGGAGAATGAAATCTTTCGCGGTGACGTTCTGACGACGACGTCCCCGGATCTCAACCTTCACGGACTCGGGAACATTCACCCGGATATCTTTCGTGAACCATGCATTGAAGACATCGGTCGTGCCGATTCCGAACGCGATACATCCGATGGCGCCAACATGCGGAGTGTGCGAATCCGAGCCGACGTTCAACTGTCCCGGCAATGCGTAGCTTTCCAGGACGATCGAGTGACAAATTCCCTCGGAGCCCTTTCGATCTTTCAATTCCCCATGCAGGCGGATTCCCTGCTTCTCAGCAAAGTCCTGCTGCTTGAACTTCAATTGAGAAGCGAGATCGAGCAAACCCATCTTGCGCTTCTCTTCGGAGATCACGTCATCGAGGAATGTCAGGTGATCGCGGAAGAAGAGGATCGATTCCTTGTCGGTTACAGGCTCGTCTTTGCCGACGAAATACTCGTAGAAAATCGCGGCCATCGGCGTTACGTATTCGTGCGAGAAACGCAAATCGGTGCGGGCGAATCCGGTATCTCCTGGCTTCACGAACGGGACACCCGTCGTTCCGGCTGTATCGATGAAGTGACGGGCGAAGATCTGTTCGGCGATGTTCATGGGCCGCTGGCTGGTTTCAATAGGCGGCAGTGAAACAGACTTCTTCGCGCCCGGCTGTGCAGATTGCAGACGCGCGATGTTGAACGGAAACAATCCACCGTATTCAATTACCTGCCGAGTGATTTCGTCTTCGCCCTTCGTGAATTCCGTGAGCGGTATTTCGATTCCCGCGCGCACTTTCTCGATCAGCGAGAAGTCCGTCGAGGTAAGCACTCCCAGGTTCTGACAGTTCTGCTTGTAGATGCGCTCGATGTTTTCTGCTATGACGAGTTGAATGCCGGCGGAGCGCTCCGCGTAGGGCGATTGCTCGCGACTGCTTCCCTTGCCGCGCCGCTTGCCACTGACGGCGCATACAAACCCACCGCGCTTCACGTCGCCTCGCTTGATGGGAAGTTCGTTCCCGCATTTCAATCCGACGTACGGGAACTCGCCAAGGGTCTCATCGAAGAAGAAGCACACGTGCGCCGGAGTGATTTCGTCGGTGGATATGTCGTCACGCAGCTTGGGATTGTTCGCAGGGTTGTTGAGGTCCCAAGGCATATCCCAGCCATCAAGCTGGCGCTTGATCAACTCTGGATCTTCGGTGAGGAACAGGATTCGCCCCTGCAGGAGCACCCGATCCGGACGCTTGGAGATTTCTCGACTCAGCAGCGACTTATTCACAAATGCAATTTTAGCGCAGGATCAGTCAAGGATGTCGGTCACGGCTACTGAGCAGCCGCGGGGGGCATCTTCTTCGCGATGGCATCAGCAACTCTCTCGCCTTCCGCGAGCAGCAGCTTCTCCGTACCGGTTTGTGGTGACCCGGGGAACTTATTGAACTGGCGATCGATCAGGGCAGGTATTCCGGTGTCCGTGCGCTCCACGGTGCATTGCACGCCCATAATCCGCTGTCCCTGTTCGCTTCGGCCGTCACGGTAAATAATGCCGCCTGCCATCGGATCCGGCGAACTGGCCGGCGCTTGCTGAAGAATTCGCGTGTAGATGGCGTAGTGGCATTTCGAACCCTGGATCGCTTCCTGTGCGTCGTCGGAATTATCGACCTCGATCGCCATCACCTGGATGGCTCCGGTCTTGCCAAGCTTTGACTGCGCCACGCTATCCATCAAGAGCTGGCGAAGCTTTCCCAAGTCAAATTTGTATGCGGTCTGATTTCGGATCTTGGCAAAGCACACGCGTCCGGGTTCTTGAGTCTTCGCGGGAGTCTCCTGGGCGAAGCAGGAACAAGCCAGCAACAGCAGAAGACTGCAGAGTAGGCAGCGCATGGAGACCTCCGGTCCCGCCATTGTAGCTGCTCTGAGAAGAACGGAAGGAGTTTACTTGCGCTCTTTGGCGTACTCAACCGGAGACGGAATCTGCTCAAGGCCGCGTCCCGCGAAGATCTCGCTGAAATTCTCCATCAACTC
>Ga0163163_10003306_pt1 | contig 13676 bp, 10 predicted proteins | sample S65metaG_FD_119766 | JGI IMG/M metagenome (GOLD analysis project Ga0163163, IMG submission 119766) | Switchgrass rhizosphere microbial communities from Kellogg Biological Station, Michigan, USA - S6-5 metaG | ecosystem: Host-associated > Plants > Roots > Rhizosphere > Soil | place: USA... | reverse complement strand
GGTTGCGGCAGCGCTCCATGCTCGACCTTTGGTTGATGGTCGTCATGTTCCTGTATTTGGTCGAAGTGCCCCTAAGTTATTATCCTACTCCGGCCCGCTATAGCGGGGGCTGGTATGCCGTGCGAATCTTCGGTTTCCTGTCCAGCAGCCTCGTACTCATAGTCCTGCTGTACGAAATCGAAACGCTTTATGCCAGGCTGCTCGGTGCGGTCCTTGCACAGCGTCGCGAGCGTGAAGCGCGGTTGATGACCGGTGACGCGGTCGCGGCTTCGATTGCTCACGAGGTCAGGCAGCCATTGACCGCGATGATAGTGAGCGCCGATGCAGGCTTCCGCCTTCTCGATTGCTCGAAGCCCAATCTCGACAGAGCCAAGAAAGCTTTCAGGCGGATCGCTGCCGATGGTCACCGCGCGGGAGCCGTGGTCGAAAGCGTTCGCGCGAACTTCAGGAGTGACGTCCGGACACGAACTTCCGTTGATGTTAACGAACTCATCCGGGAAGCGCTCGCCCTGGAGCGTGCCGATCTGCAGAAGCACCGGATAACGGTCCAAGCCGAACCAAATACGCAGTTGCCGACGATACAAGGAGATCGAATCGAACTGCAGCAGGTGTTTCTTAACCTGATCACAAACGCTATTCACGCAATGGCTGGGGAGGGCGAGCCGAGAGTCCTGCGCGTAAAATCCGAGGTCCACGAACGTGACACCATCGTCGTATCTGTCGCGGACACCGGTACCGGGGTCCAACCGCAAGATATTGATCGGATATTCAACCCACTCTTCACGACCAAATCCGATGGCATGGGGCTTGGTCTGTCGATCTGCCGTGCGATCGTCGAGGCCCACAATGGGCGGTTATGGTTTGCCCAGAACACTCCACGCGGCGCCATATTCCACTTCTCATTGAACGCCAACAATTCGATCTCTGTCGGTCCTTTGATCTCCAACAACTGCTAAGAAAGGATACTGACAGCAATCTCCGGCACCTGCGCCTCAGTCGGGCAGGCACATCGCCAGCCCGGTGCTAGGAAGGCACTCTGACGTGAAAAAGTTCGCGACTCACCTTGTCGGATATTCGGTAAAGACGTAATCCCGTTTCTGGGCCACCGTGTGGCATGCATGACCGCACTTGGCGTCGTTCCCCTGCGGCGGCTTGTCTTTCAACGTGGCCGGCGTAAAGCTATCGGACGCCGCGTCGTAAAGGAAGTAGCCATATCCCCAGCCACCGCTGTCCGCGAACCTCTTGCTATCTTTCGCCATGACGTCGACGTCATGCTGGGTCCCGGGCACCGTCGGCTGGTTAGGTTCCGTCTCGCTCTTTTTCGCGTTCCAGTGGATCTTCACCATCTTCGCGCCATCCGGGAACGCCTTGCCGTTGTCGGGAATGCCAGCCTTGTAGGCCTCGATCATCGCCGGATTGCCGAGGATGGCGGCGAGCTTTTCTCCGTTATGGCTGACGGAGATGACCTGCCAGGTTTCGTATCCCCGGAACTCTGAGAACGCGAGCCCACCGGGCACCTTGACGCTGTACCTGTCCTGGCCCGCGGAAAACGCAGCTCCAGAGGCGAGCACGGCGATCGATATTGCAATTCCGATACTGATATGCATGTATTTGCACTTCATTTTCGCAGCTCCTCATCAGGTTTGATGAAACACACGGGCAACAGATGACGTACATAGCGCGACGTCAGTCCACAGCGAGCGCGATTTGGTCCCACGCGTCAAAGCGCCCACCTTTTCCAGCCTGTTGCAGGGAACGGGTTTGGGGTACTCGCGCTGAACAATAGGACCAGAAGCAGGCAGATCGAGCTATTGACCAAAGGTATCGATCGATACCAAAGGAGTGGCCTCGGCGCGCATAGCGTGCGCGAGGTATCCGCAAGAAAGAAATCAGGGTCGCTCCCGATTTTCTCGCACGTTTTAGTCGCACTTCGCCGCTGCTGCTGTTGTTCTTCATGCCATGTGCTGCTCGTCCGCGCGCCATCTACTCCTTACACCTTGGTATCGATCGACACCATCGTGCTATCGAACCGCATTCACGTATCTGGTGTTATTTCCAGGCGAATATTGATTCCGTTTGATCGGCCAGCGGCAGGTCATTGCTGCCGGGGTTGCTGAATCTTCGAGGACAGGGCAATGGATTTCGCAGCACGGTCTGGGGTGGCAGGAGCGATCTCCTTGGCGCTACTGTTGACGGCCTGCGGCAACTCCACAACGGTAGGCGCGCCACCAGCGCCCGAAGTCACAACGGCACAGGTGATCGAGAAACGTGTCAAGGACTGGGACGAATTTACAGGGAAGTTCCAGGCCATAGACACGATCGAGGTGCGACCGCGCGTCTCCGGCTATATCGATCAGGTTGCGTTTACCGAGGGCAAAATCGTCAAGCAGGGCGACCTGTTGTTCCAGATCGATCCGCGGCCGTATCAGGCCGATTACGATCATGCCAAAGCCAATCTGGCGCTCGCGCGGGCGCAATTGGATCTAGCCCAGATCGAGGCCGGCCGGATTCAAAAGCTAACAGACACCGGCGCGGTGGCGCGCGACGAACTCGACAGGCGGTTGAGCACGCTCAATCAGCAACGCGCGAACGTGCAATCGCAGCAGGCGACACTCGACACGGCTGCGCTCAACCTTGGATTCACACGGGTCTCGGCGCCGATCAGCGGACGCGTCAGCCGAGCAGAAGTGACACGCGGTAACCTCGTCAGCGGCGGCAACAACGGCGGCACACTGCTTACTACGTTGGTGTCAATCGATCCCATCTATGTCTACTTTGAGGGCGACGAGAACACCTACCTGCACTATGGCCAGCTCGCGCGTCAGGGCGATCGCCCGAGTTCGCGCGATACACGCAACCCGGTGCGTGTGGCGCTGGCGAACGAAGAGACGGCCACCCACGAGGGCTACGTTGATTTCGTGGACAATGCTCTCAATCCGCAAACCGGGACCATCCGGGCGCGCGCTGTGCTCGCTAACAAGGACGGCGCATTCACGCCGGGGTTGTTTGCGCGCGTGCAATTGGTCGGCAGCGCCGATTACGACGCAATCTTGATCGAAGATCGCGCCATCGGTACCGACCAGAATCAGAAATTCGTGCTCGTCGTCGGACCGGACAACAAGACCGAATACCGCAAGGTGGTGCTGGGTCGCAAGATAGACGGACTGCGTGTCGTGCGCGAAGGCCTCAAGCCCGGCGACGTGATCGTGGTGAACGGATTGCAGCGTATTCGCCCCGGCATCGTCGTCGCGGCAAAGCTGCAGACCGTAGGCGCGACCGATGTCTCCGGCACAGCGGGCCAACCCGAAGCCAAACCAGCTACTCCTTCGGCGAAAACTGTTGCCAGCGGTAAGACCAGCGCTGCGAAGCCGAACTAGGCGGACGTCCGTGAATATCTCCTCTTTTTTCATTGACCGCCCGATATTCGCCACAGTGCTGGCGATCATCATCGTGGTTGCGGGTCTGGTAGCAATGCCGAACCTGCCAATCAGCCAGTATCCCGAAGTCGTCCCGCCTACGGTCGTGGTCAGCGGCAGGTATCCGGGCGCCAGCCCGAAAACGATCGCCGAGACCGTGATCACGCCACTCGAACAGCAAATCAACGGTGTTGAAAACGCGATATATACGAACTCGCAGTCCACCCCGGACGGGAATTTTTCGATTACCGTAACTTTCAGGCTCGGCACCAATCTCGATACTGCCCAGGTGCAAACACAGAATCGCGTTGCCCAGGCAGAACCGCGATTACCCGATGTCGTGCGCCAGGTAGGCCTGGTGACGCAAAAACGCTCGCCCGATCTAACTATGGTGGTGTTTCTCAAGTCGCCGGATGGTCGCTACGGATCGCTGTACCTGCGCAACTATGCGGTCATTCAGATCCGGGACGTGCTGGCGCGACTCGAGGGAATGGGCGACGTGCGCATATTTGGCTCCGGCGATTATGCAATGCGCTTGTGGCTGGATCCCGGCAAGATCGCTTCGCGCAACTTGACGGTGACCGACGTGCTCGCAGCCGTGCGCGAGCAGAACGTGCAAGTCGCAGCCGGTCAAGTTGGCGGGCAGCCGGCACTGCCAGGCACAGAGTTCGAATACGTGGTCAACGCCCAGGGCCGCCTCGAAACCGAGCAGGAATTCGCCGACATCATCATCAAGAACGGCGCGGCCGGTGAGGTCGTGTATCTGCGCGACGTGGCGCGCATCGAACTAGGCCCCGAGACTTACGCACTGCGCAGTGTACTCGACGGCAAACCAGGAGTGGCCATACCAGTATTCCAGTTACCCGGGGCCAATTCGCTCGATCTGGCGCAGCGCGTGCGCACCACCATGAAGGAGCTGGCGCTGAGTTTCCCCGAGGGCATCACCTATTCCATCGACTACGATCCAACCATCTTCGTTCGCAGTTCGATTGAGGCGGTTATTCACACCTTGTTCGAAGCAGTGATCCTGGTCGTTCTTGTTGTCTTGGTGTTCTTGCAGACTTGGCGCGCGAGCATCATACCCCTCGTTGCCGTTCCGGTCGCGATCATTGGCACGCTGGCTGCCCTGCTGGCAGCCGGATTCTCGATCAACTCGCTGACCCTGTTTGGCTTGGTCCTGGCAACCGGCATCGTGGTCGACGATGCCATCGTCGTGGTCGAGAACGTGGAGCGGAAGATGGAAGAGGGACTTGGCGCGCGCGCAGCTGCGCACGCGGCGATGGAAGAAGTCACGCGGCCTATCGTTTCGATCATGCTCGTTCTGTGTGCCGTATTCGTTCCGGTTGCCTTTGTGTCCGGCCTCACTGGCCAGTTCTACCGGCAGTTCGCAATCACGATAGCGGCGAGCACGATTATTTCCACATTCAACTCACTGACCTTGTCTCCGGCACTGGCGGCGCTGCTGCTGCGACCGAGGCAGGAGAAACCCGATCTCCTCCAGCGCGGTATCAACCGCCTGCTCGGTTGGCCGTTTCACTTGTTCAATCGCACTTTCGAGCGTGCTTCGCGAGGCTATGGCCGTGCTGTGGGCCGCATGACCGCGGCGCGTGGTGCCGTGCTGGTGGGCTTCGTTGTACTGCTCGCGTGTACCTGGGGCATCTTCCAGAAGGTTCCCGGGGGCTTTATCCCGTCGCAGGACAAGCAATACCTCATTGGCATCGCGCAGCTTCCCGACGCCGCGTCGCTCGATCGCACCGAAGCGGTCGTGCGGCGCATGACTGATCTTGCGCTGCACACCCCCGGGGTCATTCATGCAGTGGGTTTCCCCGGCCTTTCGATTAACGGCTTTGTCAACTTGTCGAATGCTGCCGTCATGTTCATCACGCTCGACGATTTTGACCGACGCCGCAGTGCTGCACAGTCAGGTTCGGCGCTTGCGCAGGCGCTGAACCGAAAGTTCAGCGCGATCGAGGATGCACGCGTATTCGTCGTGTCGCCGCCACCGGTCCAAGGCCTGGGCACCACCGGCGGTTTCAAGCTCTATCTGCAGGATCGTGCCGCCCATGGTTACGACGATCTGGCCAGTGTCACTGGCGCGATCGTCGATGAAGCGCGCAAGGAAAAAGTACTCAATCCCAATTCGACGTACACCACGTTTCAGAATGGAGTTCCACAACTCCATGCGGATGTGGATCGGGTCAAGGCCAAGCGCCAGGGAATTCCTTTGTCGAACGTCTTCGATATGCTGCAAGGCTACCTGGGTTCGGTCTACATAGACGATTTCAATCGCTTTGGCCGCACTTTCCGCGTCTACGCACAGGCGGATGCCCGGTTTCGTGCTCAACCGGAAGATGTGGCGAATTACAAGACGCGCAACGCGAGCGGCGAGATGGTGCCGCTAGGCTCACTCGCCAACATCCGTTTCGTCACCGGACCTGACCGCGTCGCGCACTACAACGTATATCTCGCCTCCGACATCAATGGCGCAGCGGCAGCGGGTTATTCCTCCGGGCAGGCGACGGCCGCCATCGAACGTGTTCTCGCGAAAGTGCTGCCGAGCGGATATGGCTACGAGTGGACCGATCTGGCCTATCAGCAGAAGTCGGCCGCCGATACAGCGTTCCTGGTGTTTCCACTATGTGTACTGCTGGTCTTTCTGATTCTTGCGGCGCAATACGAAAGCTGGGCCTTGCCGCTCGCAGTGATCCTGATCGTACCGATGTGCCTGCTGTCTTCGATGATCGGCGTGTGGCTCAAGGGCAGCGATAACAACATTCTTACCCAGATTGGTTTCATCGTGCTGGTGGGTCTGGCCTGCAAGAACGCGATCCTGATTGTCGAGTTCGCGCGCACGAGGCTCGAGGGTGGCGCAGAAATAGTCGATGCCGCGATCGAAGCCTGCCGCCTTCGCCTGCGGCCAATCCTGATGACATCGTTTGCATTCATCATGGGTGTCGTTCCGCTGGTCACGGCGAGCGGCGCCGGCAGCGAGATGCGCCAGGCAATGGGTATCGCGGTATTCGCGGGCATGCTCGGCGTAACAATGTTCGGCCTTCTCTTGACGCCGGTGTTCTTCGTGACGATAGAAACACTGCTGTCGCGTAGCGGGCTCGGCCTTCAGGAAGCTCAGATCGATCCGGCCGGAGGCATACCTAAGGGAACCATCCAGTCCTCCGCTGGCATTTGATTTTCATGGTGGGCCGTCGCCGGATTGCCGCCCAACACATCGCGCAATCGATTCGCGTTCGCTGGCGCGCAAAGGCTATCAATCGAGGGTGGGCGAGACTGAACGTCCCGGTCGAGACCTCGCTGACAATCCCTGACGCTCCACGACGTTACAGATCATGGCGACGCGCCTGACACCTAGGTATCGACCGATACCATCGTTCAATCGACTCCGCGCAACGCGTTTGGTGTCATCGCACTGATGTCTTGGAGACCAGGCGTACTTGAGTCGGGTTACACGCAACACGCAATGAACAACAGCAATCGGCGCGGACGTTCACTCAAGTCAGCGGAAGGAGTCGGTTCCCCGAAGCCTCTGCCGCAAGCATCGCTGCTGCGGTGTGGGAAGTCGCGCCGACGGAGATGGAGAGTCGCTCATGAAAACGCCGTACACCTTGGTCGTCGCGCTGTTGTTGTTTTGCGCGGCGCTTGTTCTGCGTGCCGACCTGGGATTTGACGCTCCCGTGCTCGCCGCATCCGAGCGATTGGCACCAGAGTGGCAGGTTTCGAATGACTGGATCAACTCGAATCCACTGCGTCTATCCGATCTGCGCGGCAAGGTCGTGCTCATTGACTTCTGGACCTACAGTTGCATCAACTGCCTGCGCACGATTCCCTACTTGAACAAGTGGTACTCGCAATATGAGGATCGCGGCCTGGTAATCGTTGGCATTCACACACCCGAATTTGGCTTCGAAGGAAATAGAGTCAATGTCGACGATGCCGTGAAACGTTTCGGCATTACCTTCCCAGTTGCCCAAGACAACAATTTTGCGACGTGGAAGCGCTACGAAAATTTCGCCTGGCCCGGGTTCTACCTCATAGACCAGCAAGGCAGGATCGTCTTCACGCGATACGGCGAGGGGGAATACGACCGCACCGAAAACAGAATCCGGCAACTACTTGGGATCGACGGCGAGGTAGCGCAGGAGGATGGCGCGGACCTGAGCCGAGTGCGGACTCCCGAGATGTATTTTGGAACGGAACACGAAAGTCATCAGTCTGTCCGTCAGAAGCCGGGAGCCGGACCCAAGACATACGAAATTCCCAGAGCGCTGGGCAACATCGAATTCGCGCTGAGCGGCACGTGGGCGAGAACGGCCGAATGCGCTTCGCTGGTCTCGGATAACGGCGCGATAGCGCTGCGGTTCAATGCAGCGAAGGTCCATCTCGTAGCAGGATCGGCTGCGCCGACTGAGCTCATTGTCCGCGTAGATGGTGGAACGCCGCGTCGCGTGCCGGTCGAACGACCGCAGCTCTACACCCTGTATGACGGCACCGACTACGGAGAGCATACGCTTGAGATCGAAGTTCCGATGCGCGGATTCGACGCGTACAGCTTCACTTTCGGCTAAGTGATCACTCACTGCAACGTGAACGAGGTTAGACATGATCACTCTGAATATCAATGGCGAATCGCGCAGCACCGATGTGCCGCCGGACATGCCGCTGCTTTGGGTTCTTCGCGACGTACTCGCCCTCACGGGAACCAAGTTCGGATGCGGCATCGCCCAATGCGGTGCTTGCACCGTGCATTTGGACGGCGCACCCGTGCGTTCCTCCCGCCTGTCGGTCGGCTCGATTGGAGAACGTCGCATAACGACGATCGAAGGTATCGGTTCCACTTCCACCGGAGCCAAGGTGCAAAAAGCGTGGCTCGACCTTGAAGTCGTTCAATGCGGGTACTGCCAGTCCGGACAGATCATGTCGGCGACGGCGCTGCTGGCAACCACACCAAGTCCAGACGACGCGGACATCGACGCCGCTATGGCGGGCAACATCTGCCGCTGCGGTACCTATTTGCGCATTCGCGAAGCAATCAAGCAGGTGGCCAAGGCCTAGCGCCGGAGGTTGATCATGACTGAAGCGACAGCGGGTTCGGTTTTTAGAATTCCGACATCGCGACGCGCGTTTCTTCAGGCGAGCCTGACGGTTGGTGGCGCACTCGTGCTCGGTTTTCATTTGCCACTCGCCGGCGCCACGGCCCCGGCACAGAAGCACGAGGCGTTCACTCCGAACGCATTCATACGCTTGGACCCCGACGGCGCGGTGACCTTCATAATTCCGCAAGCCGAAATGGGGCAGGGTGTATACACTTCGCTCGCGATGATCCTCGCCGAAGAACTCGATCTCGCCTGGGAAAAGGTACGGGTCGAGGCGGCTCCGCCGAGCGACAAGCTCTACGGAAATCCGTTCTTCGGAATCCAAGTCACCGGCAACTCGAATTCCATTCGTGCGTTCTGGACGCCCTTGCGCAAAGCCAGCGCGGGCGCTCGGGCGATGCTGCTCGAAGCTGCAGCGCGGCGGTGGAATGTCGAAGCAGGTTCGTGCCGCGCCGAGGATGGGGAAGTTATCCACGTCGCCAGTAGGCGCAAGCTCGCCTATGGCGATCTGATCGGCGATGCAAGCAAGCTCACGCCGCCGAAGGATCCGCAGCTCAAGTCGCCTGGCGACTTCAAGACGATAGGAAAACCGCTCAAGCGACTAGACACGCCGGACAAGGTCAATGGCAAAGCGGTTTACGGCATCGATGCGATGCCTGTCGGCGTGAAGTTCGCCACGCTGGCAGCCTGTCCAGTATTCGGCGGCAAAGTCGCGCATGTCGATGACTCGGGGGCGAAACAGATTCCGGGTGTGCGCCAGGTATTGGCGTTCGACACATTCGTCGCCGTCGTTGGCGATCATATGTGGGCCGCCAAGCAGGGCCTGGCAGCGCTCGACATCGCATGGAATGAAGGTCCGAATGCCCACATTGATTCTGCCGTTGTGTGGAAGCAAATTCGCGCAGCCAGCGAGAAATCCGGCGTCGTAGCCAGGGCCGAGGGTGAGGCAGCCAAGGCGCTCAGCCAAGGCGAGCGCCTCGACGCAGCGTACGAGATGCCATTTCTCGCGCACGCGCCGATGGAGCCAATGAATTGCACCGCACATGTCCAAGCCGATTCATGCGAGATATGGGTCGGCATTCAGGTGCAGTCACGGGCGCAGGCAATTGCGGCCAAGGTGACGGGGCTGCCGTTGGAAAAGGTTATCGTGCACAATCATCTGCTAGGCGGTGGATTCGGTCGTCGGCTTGAGGTCGACTTCATCGAACAAGCTGTCCTGGTAGCCAAGCAAACGGATGGCCCTGTAAAGCTCGTCTGGAGCCGCGAAGAAGACATCCAGCACGACGTCTACCGGCCGGTCTATCGCGATGTGCTCTCGGCGAGCGTGAACGACGGCAAGATTGTTGCCTGGACACACCGCGTTACCGGTTCGTCGATTATCGCGCGTTGGCTGGCTCCGGCGTTTCAGAAAGGAATCGATATCGATGCCGTCGACAGCGCGGCCGATATTCCCTATGGCATCCCAAACCTGCGCGTCGAATACATGCGCGACGAGCCGCCCGCGGTGCCGACAGGTTTCTGGCGTGGCGTTGGGCCCAATAACAATGTGTTCGCTGTCGAAAGCTTCATCGACGAACTGGCAAAGAAAGTAGGCAAGGATCCGGTCGCGTTTCGTCGCGACATGCTTGGCGACAACCCGCGGCTTCGAGCAGCCATCGAACTGGCCGCGAGCAAGGCCGGCTGGGGCAACGCATTGCCCGCACGCAGCGGGCGCGGCATTGCCGCGCAAGTTGCATTCGGCAGTTTCTTTGCGACCGTCATCGAAGTGACGGTAGATGATTACGGCGATGTACACCTGAAAAATGTCGTCTCGGCCGTGGATGCCGGCATCCTAGTGAATCCAGACACGGTCGTCGCGCAACTGCAGGGCGGGCTCATCTTCGGTCTTACTGCAGCGCTGTACGGCGAGATCACGATCGCCAAGGGGCGCGTGCAACAGAGCAATTTCCATGACTACAGGATGCTGCGCATCGACCAGGTGCCGAACATCGAAGTGCACTTGATAAAAAGCGGAGAGGCGCCCGGGGGCATCGGCGAGACGGGCACGACCGCGGCGCCGCCGGCACTCGGCAATGCAATCTTCGCTGCGACAGGTGTCCGGCTGCGGCGAATGCCGATCGACCGTGCTGCGTTGGCCACGAGGAAACCCACATGAAAGTGCACTCTTGGCTGAAGCGCGTCGGTTTCGGCCTCGCTGTCATCGCCGTAACCGGCCTGATCGTGCTCGGCTGGTACGCTACCCGTCCCGAGCCATTGGCTTTCGCCACGGGCAAGAGGGTAGTGTTGGATGCCTATAACGGCCATCCGACCGGCGTACCAGCGGATTTCAGCGAGAAAGAGATCGTTGCCCGCGGACGCTATCTTGCCCAAGCGGCCGATTGCGAAGCCTGCCACACCGCGACGGTGTCCCAACCGTTTGCCGGAGGGCTAGCATTCAAGACTCCCTTCGGCACGCTGTATTCGCCGAACATTACGCCGGACAAAGAAACAGGTATCGGCGCGTGGAGTGACACAGATTTTCTGAAGGCGCTGCACGAAGGCATTGCACGCGAAGGCGAACGCCTGTATCCGGCATTTCCTTACGCAGCTTATACCTATCTTACGGATGAGGACGTGCTCGCGATCAAGGCGTACCTTTTTTCACTGACCCCTGTGAAGAACTCACCGCCCGAAGCTGATCTGCGCTTTCCGTACAATCAGCGCTGGCTCATGGCGTGCTGGTCGGGCCTGTTCAATCCGAAGCAACGCTTCCAGCCAGTGTCCGACCGCAGTCCCGAATGGAACCGAGGCGCATATCTTGCCGAGGCGTTGGCGCATTGCGGAGACTGCCACACGCCGAGGAATCAGCTCCAGGCGCTCGACAACAACCGCAAGTTCGGAGGCGCGACTGCCGAAGGTTGGCGCGCATACAACATTACGAGCGATCCGTCGGCCGGCGTCGGGAGCTGGACCGAAGCCGACCTGACCCAGTACCTTTCAACAGGACACGCAAAGGGCCGCGGGACGGCCTCGGGGCCAATGGCGCAGGCCGTGGACCTCAGCTTCGACAAGCTGACGCCCAGTGACATTCGCGCGATCGTGACTTATATCCGGAGCATCCCCGCAGTCATTTCGTCGGATCTGCCTGCCACAACAATTGAGGCTGCGCCTGCCAACCCGAAGCTGGGCGTGGTCGCCGAGGTCGATCCCCGCGGTAAACAAGTCTTCGAGGGCGCCTGTGCAAGTTGCCATGCCTGGACTGGAGAGAGCCCGCTGGATTCCCGCGCCGCCTTGACTGGCAGCCGCGCGGTCAATGACCCGACCGCCGTCAACGTCGTGCAAATGGTGTTGTCTGGTTCCAGGTGGGAGCCGGCCGGATCCCCGCTCGCGATGCCCGCGTTCGGGGCGGCCTATAGCGATACGGAGATCGCCGCTGTAGCCAATTACGTCACGGCGCGCTTTGGGACGAAGTCATCGTCGCTCACGGCTGAAGATGTGCGGAAGCTGCGTTCGACCGAGTAGACCCATTCGAGATGGATCGTCTTTCGCGACGATACCGAGCAGGCATTTGCAGCAGATCGGAGGAAATCATGGCCAACACACAATCATCGGTCCTGTCGGCAGGCCAGACAGCACCGGACTTTTCCCTGAATTCGGCACCAGACCAAGTGCTGTCGCTGGCGCAGCTGCGCGGAAGTCCCATTATTTTGGTGTTCTATCCTGCGGACTGGAGCCCGGTCTGTGGTGACCAAGTGAGCCTCTACAACGAATTGCTGCCCGAATTTCGTAGTTACGGTGCGCGGATATTGGGCGTATCAGTCGATGGACGTTGGTGCCACGAAGCGTTTGCGAAAGATAGAAAACTGCAATTCCCGCTGTTGTCGGATTTCGAACCCAAAGGGCAAGTTGCGCGAGCGTACGGTGTGTATGACGGCCAAGCCGGAACTTCAGAACGCGCGCTGTTTGTGATTGATGCGGATGGCATCGTACGCTGGAGCTACGTGTCCCCAATCGGTATCAATCCGGGGGCCGACGGTATTCTCGACGCGCTCGAAAAGTTGCCACGCGAACAGAGATCGGCGACATGAGCCGACTGAAACCGGAAGTCGGCGTCTCCGACCACAGACAGGGAAGCCTTGAAGCTCGTGTCGTGCTGGTCGAGTATGGCGACTTCGAATGCCCGTATTGCGGCGCTGCCTACCCGCAACTCAAGGCTGTGCAGGAAGCGATGGGCGAAACGCTGTGTTTTGTTTTTCGCCATTTCCCGTTGAGTCAGGCGCATCCACACGCGCAGCGCGCGGCGGAGTTCGCCGAAGCCGCCGCGACGATCGGACGCTTCTGGGAGATGCATGACCTGCTCTTTGAGAATCAGCGGGCGTTGGACGATGGAAGTCTCGCGGCCCGTGCCATCGCGCTGGGCGGCGCCCAGGCCCTGATAGAGTCAGCTTTGCGCGGAGACTTTACTGCGCGGGTTCGTGAAGACTTCGCCAGTGGTGTGAGGAGTGGAGTAAATGGAACGCCGGGCCTGTTTATCAACGGGCAGCGGTACGACGGTCGCTGGGGCGCCGCGACGTTGATCCGCGTGCTCAAGTCGTGGGTTTGAGGGAGCGATCGCACGACACGACGCTCAGACGCGCGGCTGGGAGTGAATTCACGACTTCAGTAATTCCGATCGCGAGGTGAGCGCGACGCATTTGCCCTGACGAGCGAGCTCCTCGATCCGACTTTCCACCTCGATCAGGTGCACAGCGGATGCGCAGCGACTGCAGTAACGCACGCAGAAATTGCCCGGAAGCACTTCCAGCTCTTCCCAGCGCTGAGTGCACTGGTTCCCCAGGCGGCAGCGTTCAATCGAAATCACGAGATACCTCTGGGCGCGCAGCTGGCGATGTCAATTTGCGCAATCACGCGGGCAGGTGGCTTAGTTGGTTATGAGCCTTAGACTTCAAGGCGCCGGACACAGAGATGCATGGAGTGCTTGCCATCTGCGGCGACGGTCAGCGTTCACTCGGCGGGCGCTCTCTTGCGAAATACTCCGCCACCGCAGCAATGTCTGCGGGTGCGAGGTTTCTTGCGACGGTCGCCATCTGCTCGCCGCCGTCGTTGCGGCGTTTCCCTTCGTGCCACGCTTTCAGCTGCGCCGAAAGGTACGCACCGGACTGGCCGGCGAGAT
>Ga0163163_10003305_pt1 | contig 13677 bp, 18 predicted proteins | sample S65metaG_FD_119766 | JGI IMG/M metagenome (GOLD analysis project Ga0163163, IMG submission 119766) | Switchgrass rhizosphere microbial communities from Kellogg Biological Station, Michigan, USA - S6-5 metaG | ecosystem: Host-associated > Plants > Roots > Rhizosphere > Soil | place: USA... | reverse complement strand
GCCGAACCAGATGGGCGCTCGGCAAGCTCTCGCGCCGAACCAGATGGGCGCTCGGCAAGCTCTCGCGCCGAACCAGATGGGCGCTCGGCAAGCTCTCGCGCCGAAGCCGACGGCCCCGGACCGGTGCGCGCGCCCCGCACGCTCAACGTCGCCAACGGGCTGACTCTGCTGCGGATCGTCCTCGTCCCGATCTTCGTGCTCCTCATGATCGCGTCGGAGATGACCGAGCCGGCGTACCGCATCGCGGCCGCCCTCGCCTTCGGCATCGCCTCGATGACCGACTTCGCCGACGGCTGGATCGCCCGCACGTTCAACCTGGTGACCTCGTTCGGCAAGCTCGCCGACCCGATCGCCGACAAGGCGCTGACCGGCACCGCGCTCGTGCTCCTCTCGATCTACCACGCCCTGCCATGGTGGGTGACCATCGTGGTCCTGATCCGGGAGATCGGGGTCACCCTGCTGCGGCTGTGGGTGGCCCGGGTCAACGTGATCCCGGCCAGCCCCGGCGGCAAGATCAAGACGGTGCTCCAGATCGTCGCCATCGCCTGGTACATCTGGCCGTTCCAGGCGGTGCTGGCCTCGGTCGGGCCGTGGCTCATGGCGGCCGCGGTCGTGGTCACCGTGGTGACCGGCGCCGACTACGTGGTGCGGGTGTTGCGGATCCGGCGCGCGGCCGCCGGACGCTAACCTCGGCCCGTGGAACTCGACGGGTACCTGGCGCGCCTCGGGCTGGACCGGCCCGCGGCCCCGACCCTGGACTGGCTCTACGACGCCCAGCGAGCCCACATGGAACGGGTGCCCTACTCGACCATCGACATCCACGTCGGGCGCCCCGGCTCGATCGACCCGGTCGCCTGCGTGGACCGGATCGCCCGCACCGGCCGGACCGGGTACTGCCTGCAGCTCAACGGGGCGTTCGCCGCGCTGCTCGCCGGCGTGGGGTATGACGTGACCCGCCATCGAGGTCATGTCTGGAGCAGCCCGGACGAGAAGCGCTTCGTTCCCTACCCGAACCACCTCGCGCTCTCGGTGACGCTGGACGACGCCGACTGGTTCGTCGACGTCGGCCTCGGCGACGCACCGTACGAGCCGTTGCCGCTGAGCGACGGATCGGCCCAGCAGGGCCCGTTCCGATACGGGATGGAGCGCTGGGGCGCCGGCTGGCGGTTCCGCCACGACCCGACCGGGGCATTCCTCGGGATGGACTTCGAGGACAGGGTGGCCGGGCCGGGAGTGTTCGACCTTGGCCACGTCCAGATGTCCACCTCGCCCACGTCGAACTTCGTGCAGAACGTCACCGTGGCCCGGCGCGACGCCACCGGGGTCGACAAGCTGGTCAACCAGACGCTGCGGCGGATCGAGGGCGCACGCACCGTCGAGTGGCCGCTGCCGTCGCCGACCGAGTACTTCGCCGCCCTGGCCGACGTCTTCGGGTTGCCGCTGGACGACCTCGACGCCCACGACCGTGACCAGCTGTGGCGGGACGCACAGGCCGGCCAGGTGGCCTACGAAGCCTCCCAGGGAGCCGGCAATGTCGCCGGCTGACCTGCTCGCCGCGTTACGGGCCCGGGGCGAGACCCTCGCCGTGGCCGAGTCGCTCACCGGCGGGCTGCTCGCGGCCACGATCGTCGACGTGCCCGGGGCCAGCCGGGTCTTCCGGGGCGGCCTGGTCGTCTACGCGACCGAGCTGAAGGCCACCCTCGCCGGCGTACCGGCGGATCTTCTGGCCGAACGCGGTCCGGTCGACCCCGACGTCGCCGCCCTCCTCGCCCGGGGCGCGCGGGAGCTGTGCGGCGCGTCCTGGGGACTCTCGACCACCGGGGTGGCCGGCCCGGAGCCGCAGGGTGGGGCGGCGGTCGGCACCGTCTTCGTCGCCGTCTCGGGCCCGGTCGACCGGGTACGGGCACCGCAGCTGCACGGAACCCGGACGCAGATCCGGGCCGGCGCGGTGGCGGCCGCGCTGGACCTGTTGGCGTCGGTCCTCTGACCGTGGGGTCAGGTGTCGTCGGGGTCCGCAGCGGGTAACCTTGCGGGCACGCAACAGACTCGGCTCCGCTGGGAGGGGGTGTCATGGTTCTGCTCAGGAAGGTCATCGGCGACGCGCTGCGCGCCCGTCGACTGGCTCAGGGCCGCACCCTTCGCGAGGTCTCGACCGCCGCCAACGTGAGCCTCGGCTACCTGTCCGAGATCGAGCGCGGCCACAAGGAGGCCTCCAGCGAGCTGCTCGCGTCGATCTGCGACGCCCTCGGCGCTCCGCTGTCGGAGATGCTCGGTGACGTCAGCGCCACCTTCGCGCTCGCTGAGCAGATGGAAGAGGCGTTCCAGGGTGCCGGTGTCGGTGTCGGTGCCGTGCGCGAGCCCGAGGCGGTCGTGCGCGATGGCGATGTCACCGTGCTGGTGAACCGCGACGGCCCGCTGCGGACGACGTTGATCACCAGTCGGACCGGCCTGGTCGGCACCGCGCGGTAACCTCATCCTCAACGGTGCTGTTGGCGCCGGCCTGCGAAGATGTGGGCGGAGTGTCGGGCTGCACGGAGAGGACACGGGCGATGGCGAACCCCTTCGTCAAGGGCTGGAAGTACCTGATGGCCCTGTTCGGATCCAAGATCGATGAGTACGCCGACCCGAAGGTGCAGATCCAGCAGGCGATCGAGGACGCCCAGCGGCAGCACCAGGCCCTCGTGCAGCAGGCCGCCAGCGTCATCGGCAACCAGCGCCAGCTCGAGATGAAGCTCTCGCGGCAGCTCACCGAGGTCGAGAACCTGCAGACCAACGCGCGCCAGGCGCTGGTGCTGGCCGACCGGGCCCGCGCGACCGGCGACAACACCAAGGCGACCGACTACGAGAACACCGCTCAGACGTTCGCCACCCAGCTCGTCTCGGCCGAGCAGACCATGGACGAGCTGAAGTCGCTGCACGACCAGGCGCTCGGCGCGGCGACCCAGGCCCGCAAGGCGGTCGAGAACAACGCCACCCTGCTCCAGTCGAAGCTCGCCGAGCGCACCAAGCTGCTCAGCCAGCTGGAGCAGGCCAAGATGCAGGAGACGGTGGCCAGGTCCCTGGAGTCGGTGAGCAGCCTGTCCGCGCCCGGCACCACGCCGTCGCTGGACGAGGTCCGGGAGAAGATCGAGCGGCGGTACGCCACGGCGCTGGGCCGGGCCGACCTGGCCTCCAACTCGGTGGAGGGCCGGCGGCTGGAGGTCCAGCAGGCCACGCTCAACATGGCCGGGGCGAGCCGGCTGGAGGAGATCCGGGCCAGCATGCAGTCGAGCATCACGGCCTCCGCGGACCGGCCGGCGGTCACCGCCGGCGAACCGCCCCAGCTCGACGCGGCCGCGGCCGAGCGGGAGAAGGAACAGGCGTAGCCGCCGGCGCGAGAGCGTGCCGAGCGCCCATCAGATCAGGTCGGCCGGCTGGTCGCCGGTCGCTTCGCCGGCGTCAACGGTTGGCAGGCCGGGCACCAGAACGTGACCCGGTCGGCCTGCATCTCGCGTTGGATGAGCGTCCCGCAGCGGCGGCACGGCGCGTTGGCCCGACCGTACACATAGGTCTCCTGCCCGGGGCGCACCGATCCGGTCGTGGCCTGGCTCCACCGGCCCTTGTTCGCGGTGAGCAGCTTCTGAGCCAGCCCCACTACCGCCCCGAGATTCTCCACTGTGGACACTGGGGCGGTCGGGTGGATGCCGCGGAGGAACAACACCTCGGCCTTGTACAGATTGCCGATGCCGGCCAGGTTGCGCTGGTCGAGCAGGGCCTCGGCGATCGGGCGGTCGGGCTGGCGCCGCAGCCGCCGGACCGCCTCGTCCGGATCCCACCCGCCAGGCGTGTCGGGCGGGCCGAGCAGGTCCGGCCCGAGGTGGCCGACGAGCGTCTCCTCGTCGGCGGTCGGAACGAACGCGAGGTCGTGCAGGTGGTAGCCGACCGCGACCGTGGTCAGCGTGCGCAGGACGACGCGGATCAGGTGGGCCGGCCGCCCCCGCCAGTTCTCGCCGGTCGAGTACACCCGCCAGGACCCGTCCATGCGCAGGTGCGAGTGCAGGGTCATGGCCCGCTCCTCGGCGGGACTGACGAGGCGCAACAGCAGATGCTTGCCCCGGCTCACGCAGCCCTCCACCCGCCAATGGGCCAGGTCGAGCGTCGCGAGCTGCGGCACCCGGAAGTCACTCTGCCGGAGCACGGAACCGCCCAGCGCGCCGTCGAGCACGCGAGCGGTGTTCCAGACCGTGTCGCCCTCAGGCATGTGTCCCATGGTGCACCCGGCCACAGCGCCCTGGATACACCGGTCCAGTAAGAGTGCGTGAATTCACGAACGCCGATATCTTGCCCTTCAAGATCGGCGCAACTGTCCATCAGTTGTGGGGTTGGGAGCGGTTCCACCCCGCAACATGTGGACAGTCGTGCCGATCTTGACGGTCAGGGGAGCTGGGGGGCGACCTCGCTCGCGATCACGTCCAGGTGGTCCAGGTCGGTCATGTCGAGGATCTGCAGGAAGACACGGGTCGCGCCGAGCTCGGCGAACCGGCCGATCTGGTCCACCACCTGGTCCGGCGTACCGTGCAACGGCGGCGGGCCGAAGCGCCGTTGCCGTTTCTCCGCCTCCGCCTCGGTGCGCCCACAGGCGATGGTCTGCGCCACCGAGTAGACCAGCGGCGCGCGGCCGGTCGGGCGGTCGTTCTCGCACGCGGCGGCCACCAGCGCGTACGTGTCGCGGGTCGCGTCGAGGGAGGCGAACGGGACGTTGAACTCGTCGCCGAACCGGGCGGCCAGGGCCGGGGTGCGCTTCGGTCCGCGGCCACCGATGATCACCGGCGGTCGGGGGGACTGGGTCGGCTTGGGCAACGCCGGCGAGTCCCGTACGTCGTAGAAGTCGCCGTGGAAGGAGAAGCGCTCTCCCGGCGGGGTGGTCCATAGCCCGGTGACGATCTCCAGCTGCTCCTCGAGGCGGTCGAACCTCTCGCCGATCGCCGGGAACGGGATCCCGTACGCGGTGTGCTCGGCCTCGTACCAGCCGGCACCCAGCCCCAGCTCCACCCGGCCGCCGCTCATCTGGTCGACCTGCGCGACCCCGATCGCGAGCGGCCCGGGCAGCCGGAACGTCGCCGCCGTCACCAGCGTGCCGAGCCGGATCCGCGAGGTCGCCGTCGCCAGCGCGCCGAGCGTGATCCACGCGTCGGTCGGCCCCACCCCGCCGTCGCCACCCATGGTCAGGTAGTGGTCGGAGCGGAAGAACGCATCGAAGCCCAGCTCTTCGGCGTGGCGGGCGATGCGCAGCTGGTCGGCGTAGGTCGCGCCGAACTGGGGTTCGACGAAGATGACGAGTCGCATGCGGCTAGTGTGGCAGGGTCGGTTTCGCGCGCTGTCGTTGTATCGCGCGCGTATCAAAAATCGCATACGCCACCGCAACGGCGCTGCGTCTGGAATGGGGACATGAACCACAACGCTCCCCTGTCAGCACCGCCGCGCCGCGCGCGCCGGATCGTGATCCTCGGCCTGGCGATCCTCGCTGTGGCATGCGCCGCGTTCGTCGTGCGGCGGCCGCTCATGATGGCCGCTCCGAGCTGCATGGCCGGGCGATGGCAGGGCTGCTTCGGCACGTTCAACGGCGTGGTGCTCATGACGTTGGTCGGGTTGCCGTTGGCCGCGTTGGCCGCGTGGGCGCTAGCGCGTGGTCGGCGTGCCGCCGGCGTCACATCGGCATGGCGGCTGTCGCTGGCCGAGGTCGGCATGGTCTACGGGACGCTGCCGTTCCTGTGGATGACCATGATGCCTGGCCCCGGAGCCGGCTTCGTCCCCGGCCGGGTGAGCCTGATACCGCTGCGGGACCTGGTCACGATGGGGCCGCTCGGGATCGCCGGCAATCTGCTGGTCTTCGCGGCGCTGGGGTTCTTCGCGCCGATGCGGTTCGCGGCGGTAGCGTCCCTGCCGCGGATCCTGGCGCTCGGGGCGGGCTGTTCGGTCCTGGTCGAAACCGCCCAGTACGTCCTGCCACTGGACCGGGTGTCCTCCGTGGACGATGTGCTGGTCAACGCCGCCGGCGCGGTGCTGGCCGGGCTGGCCTCGCGCCCGTGGTGGCGCACGACAGCCCCGGACCAGCCGCCGGGCTCGGACCAGCATTCGCCGGGCTCGCACCGGCATGCCGCGTCGCGCAGATCCTAGGCTTCTCACGTGCGCGTACTGATCGTGGAGGACGAGCCCTACCTGGCCGAGGCCGTCCGGGACGGTCTGCGCCTGGAGGCGATCGCGGCCGACATCGCCGGCGACGGCGACTCCGCCCTGGAACTGCTCAGCGTCAACTCGTACGACCTCGCCGTTCTCGACCGCGACATCCCCGGTCCCTCCGGCGACGAGGTCGCCCGGCGCATCGTCGCGTCCGGCAGCGGCATCCCGATCCTGATGCTTACCGCGGCCGACCGGATCGACGACAAGGCCTCCGGGTTCGGGCTGGGCGCCGACGACTACCTCACCAAACCGTTCGAGCTGCGGGAGCTGGTGCTGCGGCTGCGGGCGCTCGACCGCAGGCGCGCGTACTCCCGGCCGCCGGTTCGGGAAATCGCGGGCCTTCGGCTCGACCCCTTCCGGCGTGAGGTCTTCCGGGACGGCCGCTACGTCGCGCTGACCCGGAAGCAGTTCGCCGTGCTCGAGGTGCTCGTCGCCGCCGAGGGCGGGATCGTCAGCGCCGAAGACCTGCTGGAACGGGCCTGGGACGAGAACGCCGACCCGATGACCAACGCCGTGCGTATCACCGTCTCCGCGCTGCGCAAACGGCTCGGCGAACCGTGGATCATCGCCACCGTGCCCGGCGTCGGCTACCGCGTCGACACCGGACTGGACGCTCGGGGAGGTGACCGTGGATAGGACGCCCGGGCTGAGCGTCCGCCTCAAGCTCACCCTCAGCTACGCCGGGTTCCTCATGGTGGCGGGCGTGCTGCTGCTGGCCACCGTGTGGGTGTTCCTGCTGCGCTACGTGCCCGCTGGGCAGATCCGGTCGCTCGGCCCCTTCGTCCCCAACCGCCTCGACCTGCTGCGCGCGTTCACCCCGAAGGCCGCCTGGGTGCTGGTGTTCCTGTTGGTCTTCGGCCTCGTGGGCGGCTGGATCCTCGCCGGGCAGATGCTCGCCCCGCTGGCTCGCATCACCAACGCCACCCGCAGGGCCGCGAGCGGGTCGCTCGCCCACCGGATCGCGCTGGAGGGCCCGCAGGACGAGTTCCGCGAGCTCGCGGACGCGTTCGACGACATGCTGGCCCGGCTCGAAGCACACGTCGCCGAGCAGCAGAGGTTCGCCGCGAACGCCTCCCACGAACTGCGCACCCCGCTGGCGATCTCGCGGATGATCCTCGACGTCGCCCGCAAGGACCCCACGCCGGATCGGGGCGAACTCATCGAACGGCTCTACACGGTCAATACGCGGGCGATCGAGCTCACCGAGGCCCTCCTGCTGCTCAGCCGGGGCGACCGCGGGAACTTCACCCGCGAGAGCGTCGACCTCTCGCTCATCGCCGAGGAAGCGGCCGAAACGCTGCTGCCCCTCGCCGAACAGGCCAGGATCACGCTGGAGGTCACCGGCGGGGCGGCCGTGACCTGCGGCTCCACGGAACTCCTGCTGCGGCTGGTGACGAACCTCGTGCAGAACGGCATCGTGCACAACCTCCCCGCCGGCGGCACGGTGACGGTCAACACCGAGGCGGACGGCGACACGAGCGTGCTGCGGGTCGAGAACACAGGCCGCCCGCTCCCAACGGACCTGGTACCGACCCTCACCGAACCCTTCCAGCGCGGAACGGAACGCGTTCGCACCGACGGGCACGCCGGGGTCGGCCTCGGCCTGGCCATCGTGCACAGCATCGTCCGCGCGCACGACGGGACCCTTGACCTCGTCGCCCGCCCCGCCGGCGGTCTCCTCGTCACGGTCCGGTTTCCCGGCCCCGCGGTAAGCCTGTCCGGTTCCCCGGCCCGCCTTAAGCCTGTCCGGTTCCCCGGCCCGCGGTAGGCGTCAGTTCGGCCAGCTGGCGTAGTCGGCCGTCTGTGCGTACGGCGGTGGCCTCGTGGGTGATCGGGAACCCATCCCCCGCGCGGTCTGTACCAGCATCGAGGCGTGGTAGGCGGCCAGCAGCACCAGGAGCCCGACCGCGAGCCAGAAGCCGTACCGCGGGTGCACCGCCCACTGCAGCTCCGGCCCGGGCTTGGCCGGGTCATAGAGAGTTGCGAGTGCGTCGACGACCCGGCTCGGCACGTGCCGGATCTCCAGGACCAGCAGGCCCACCGCCATGACGGCCAGGCTCATGCTCGCGCCGTGCCGGATCGTGCTGGCCCGCAGGAACCCCACCACCATGCCGGCCAGCACCACGATCGCGGCCAGCACGACCAGCACCTCCGGGTAGAAGCTCGACGGGAAGATGGCGAGCAGCTTCGCGGCCTGCTCCGGCGTCTGGTTCTCGACCTTCGGCTGCGAGCCGGTGACCAGGGTGAGGCCGCTGTACGTCGTCCGTATCGTGCTCTTCTCGTCGACCCCGCAGGAGACCGTGAAGAACGGCATCAGAAAGAAGATCAGCACCAGGCCGAAGCCGGCCGGGCTGAGCAGTTTTTTGATCAGCGTCCGATCGTTCATCTAGTCCTCTTGGTACAGGCAGAATGGGTGGCCGGCCGGGTCGGCGTACACCCGCCAGGTCTCGCCGGGCTGGAACGCCGGTTTGTGTCCGCCGAGTGCAAGCACCATCTCCTCGGCCTCGTCGAGATCCTCCACCTCGAGGTCGAGGTGGACCTGTTGGGGACCGGTCGGATCGGGCCAGGCCGGCGGCACATGGTCGGCCGATTCCTGGAAGCACACCCGAAGACCCATCCCGGTCTTCAGCGTTACCCATTCAGGCTCGTCGTACTCTACTTGCCAGCCGGTCAGCTCGCCGTAGAACGCCGCGAGCGCGTGCGGATCCGGACAGTCGAGGACGACCGCGGTGAGCCGTGCGACGAGCGCCATGGGGGAAGCTTGCCTTCGCCGCTGGGGGTACGCAACTAGGTGCGCGGCGTTACGAGCACGCGTCCTTCGCGGCCGCCACGAAGTCGGCCTTCGTCATCACCCGCAGGCCATCGGTGTCCTCGTTCACCGCGAGCACCGAGTCCTGCCGCAGCTTGGGCTCCTTGGCCACATTGCCGAGCGTGAACCGGATCGCGGCAATGGTGCCCGACTCCTTGTCGGAGTCCGACTTCTTCGTCGCCCCGCCCAGCGTGTAGTCGTGGGCGAGGTCGAGCATGTCGAACACGCCCTCGGGGCGGGGGTTCTGGATCGGGCCGGTCAGGATCACGGTGCCGCCGAACGCCGGTGTCTGGGTCGGCTTGACCGTCTCCGCGGTACCGGTCGTCTCGTCGGTCAGCGTCAGTGTGGCCAGCCGATTGTCGCCGCAGATGGCCACCACGGCGAGGAGCCGACCCGCCGGATCCATCGCCACCGCCACGTGGCCGGTGTGCGAGGCCGAACAGCCGGCCAGGCTCAGCGGGGCGAGCAGGGCCGCCACCGCGAGCGCGATCCGAGGGGTACGTGCGGACACGCGGACAGGCTAGCGATGCCCATCGGTGTCCGGCGGGCCGGGTACCGTCGCAGATGTGGGAACCTGGGACAAGGGGCCGTTCGACAACGATGCCGCGGCCGACTGGACCGGCGAGTTCGGTGAGGCGAGCGAGCAGGCGCGGTTGGAGATGCTCGAGGAGGCACTGCGCGCCGCGGCCGACGAGTCCGACTACCTGGACGCCGACACCGCGTACGAGGCGATCGCCGCGGCGGCCGTGATCGCCGCGCGGCTGCCGGGCGGACCGGCCGTCGATTCCGAGCTGGTCATCGAGGTCGAGCTTCCGGCCGAGCTGCCGGATCTGGCTCTGCGCGCGCTCGACCGCGTCGTCGACGAGGACTCCGGGTGGCGCGACCGGTGGGACGACCTGGACCAGCTCGACGACGCCGTGGCGGTGCTGGACCCGATCCGGGACGCGCTCGCCCGGGCCTGACTAGCCAAACCGCGCTATGTAGTGCCAGACCCGCTTCAGGTCCTGCGGGTGGTACGCGCCGGTGGCCCGCGCCTCGCCGACGATGCGGGCGTCGAGCTGACCGTCGCGGGCCAGGCGTCGGCCGAGCTCGACGTACTCCGGGCCCCGGTAGTTCGGATGCTGGGCCATGACCTCGATGCTCAGCCGAAAGCCTTGGTGCCACTCGGTTGCAATGGACAGCTCCGCCGCGGCCGCCTCTACGGCGGTGCCGCGGTAGCACGGATCCAGCACCAGCGCCTCCACGTCGCGCTCCATCAGCACCGGCCCGTGTACCTGCGCCTCGATGTAGTCGTCGAGCGGCTCATCGCTGCATTCGAGGAACCGGGGGAGCGCGCCCATCCGGCCCAGCACACCGAAGCGCTCAGGTTCCAGGTAGCTGTCCGGAAAGCAGAACGTCGTGCGGGCCAACGCCGCCTCGGTCAGCCGGAGATGGGACGAGCCGAACCGCGGTGATCCGCCGAACGGGCTGTGTCGCAGGTTCAACGACCCGTACACCGGGCGGTGCTCGGCCTCAACCTCGTCGTACGCGGCGCCGAACATGCGGCTCTCCCACCGCCACCGGTCGCCGCCCGCGAACGCGGTCAGGCCGCCGTTGCTCGTACCGGTTTCGAACTGGGAGCGGTACCGGCCGCCCTTGACCAGCGCCGCGACGACCAGATCCGGGTGGAAGTTCAACGTCACCCGGACCGTGGGGTCGACGGCGCCATCCACGGACCGGGCCGCGACGTGAGCCAGGGCGCGACGCACCGGGTCACCGTCGTCTGTGGACATCGCCGGAGTATGCCAGGCGCCTCGTAGGATTCTCGCGTGGTTTTACCCCGGTACCCCATGAAGGCGGCGAACCTCTGGCGATGGGTCGAGGCACCCGTCGAGGACGACGCGATCTCCGAGTTTCTCGCCCGGCCCGATCGGCGTTCCGGGCTGACCGAGCGCGACCAGGCCGCCCTGATCGTGTACGCGCAACGGTGTGCGCTCGCCGCGGTCCGGTCGCGCGACGGGGCGCCGGTCGTCAAGGCGTTCGAGGCGCTCGCGCTGGTGAGCGTGGACAAGGTCGACGAGGACCGTCTGCTCCAGGTCGCGACGCTGGTGGCGTACGCCGCCTCGCATCTGTCCGATCGGCAGCGCGCCGCGGTGATGCCGTCGCTGACGCGGGCGGATGAGGATGTCGCCGACGCGCTCAGCGGCGAGGTCGACCTCCTCGACGACGCCGGCTACCAGGAGCGCGATACGCCGGCCGGACGCGTTTTCCTCGAGGACGAGAGCGGGTTGTACGAGCCTGAGGCCGACCTCGTCGCCGCGGCGTACGCGGTGGCCGAGATGCTCGAGGCCGACAAGTACGAGGTGGACTCTGTCGGCATTGGACAGACGCTGCGCGCGATCTGGGTGCGGCGTACGGTGAGCCCGGACGCGTCCGCGGCCACGGACCGCGTCACCGGCTGCGCGCACGTCCACGCCTTCCGTGACCTCGAAGACATCGGCGTCTATCTGGCGGAGGCGTCGACGAGCGCCGACGCCGAGGCGATCGCGTCGGCCGCCTCGCGGCTGCGGCACATGCTCGGGGTCTGGGCCGGCCGGCTGTGCGCGATCGTCTACGTCGGTTCGCCGGACCCGTCGAGGTCGGAGCCGGTGGACAAGTCCACATTGGAGCATTTGCGCGCGCCACTGCGCGCGATCCTCGCCAACTGAGCTACCGCCTGGCTTGCGGCAGCCGTGCGGCGCGGGCCTCGAGGTAGCGGCGCTCCGGCGTGCTCGTCGTACGTTGCGCGGCCCGCCGGTAGTGCGCGCGGGCCGCGTCCACATCTCCCGCGAGCTCCAGCAGATGCGCCCGTACCGCGTCGAGGCGGTGGTGCCCGGCCAGCCGCTCGTCCTCGTCGAGAGACTCCAGCACGGCCAGCCCCGCCTTGGGCCCCTCGGCCATACCGACCGCCACCGCACGGTTCAGCGTGACCACCGGGCTGGGCTCGAGCCGGGCCAGCACGTCGTACAGCGCCTTGATCTGCGCCCAGTCGGTCTCCCCGGGCTCGCTGTGGACGGCCGCGATCGCCGCCTGCAGCTGGTACGGCCCGACCGGGCCCTCCGCAAGGGCCCGCTCGACCAGCGCGCGACCCTCCTCAATGGACTGTTGATTCCACTTCGATCTGTCCTGTTCGGACAGTGGGACCAGGGAGCCGTCCGTCGCGGTCCTCGCCTGGCGGCGGGCGTCCGTCAACAGCATGAGGGCGAGCAGGCCGGCCACCTCACCGTCGTCGGGCAGTCGCCGGTGTACGCCGCGGGTCAGCCGGATCGCCTCGGCGGTCAGGTCGGGCCGCTGCAGGTCGGGGCCGGACGACGCCGTGTACCCCTCGTTGAAGATGAGGTACAGCACGTGCAGCACGACCCGCAGCCGATCGGCCCACTCGTCCGCGGCGGGCAGCTGGAACCCTTCAGTGCTGGCCTTCAGGCTCGCCTTGGCCCGCCGGATCCGCTGCGACATCGTCGGCTCCGGGACCAGGAACGCCGCCGCCACCTCGGCCGTGGTCAGGCCGCCGACGGCGCGCAACGTCAGCGCGACCTGCGACGGCGGGGACAGATCCGGGTGGCAGCAGAGGAACAACAGGGTGAGCGTGTCGTCCCGGTCCGGCGCCTCGCCGCCGGTCTCGGCCAGCGCGGCCTGGGCCAGTTCGCGCTGCCGGCGGGCGCTCTCGCTGCGCCACTGGTCGGTCAGGCGTCGCGTGGCAACCGTGACCAACCAGCCGTGCGGGCTCTCCGGCACCCCCGCGCCGGGCCACTGCAGCGCGGCGGCGAGCAGCGCCTCCTGGACCGCGTCCTCGCACGCCTCGAACTGCCCATACCGGCGGACCAGCGCGCCGAGTACCTGCGGCGCGCACTCGCGCAGCAGGTCCTCGACGCGTCGGTCGGTCCTCACATCTCCTCTCCGGAGGTGTGCATGATCGCCCTTACCTCCATCGCGCCGAAGCGCGCGTCCGGCCACCGCGACGCGATCTCGACCGCGCGTTCCTCGGTCTCCACGTCAATGGTCAGGAAGCCGGCGAACTGCTCCTTCGACTCCAGGAACGGGCCGTCCGTCGCGACCGGCGTGCCGCCGACCGGCCGCACCGTCTTGGTGCTCGCCGGGTCGGCCAGGGCCTCGCCGCCGACCCACTCACCGGAGGCCTTCAGCTCGGTCATGATGGCGTCGACGTCGGCGAAGATCGCGTTGCGCTCGGCCTCCGGCAGCGCGGCGAGGCCTTCGGGGTTGTTGTAGATCAGCAGCATGTACTTCACGAGCGTCTCCTGACGTTTCGGTGCGCCCCGCGGGCGCTTCTGACACTAGGTCGGAGTCGTCCCGGCCGGGCCGACACGTCGCCTCAAGATTCTTCTTCGCCGCGTCAAGATCATCACAACTGCGCGTATGTTGTGCGGTCGGGAGCGCTCCCATGCAACAACATGTGCGCGGTTGTGTTGACCTTGGCGCGGCCGCGGGCCGATCGGGCGCGTCGGAGTCGCACGGCCGTGCGGGCGCGTAAGCGCGAGGTGAGAGCGCGCGTCGGGCGGTCGGCTCACGCGGGCGGGGCGGGTCAGGCGCGGAGGCGGAGGCCGCGGGCGGAAACCGGGCCGGGTCAGGCGCGGAGGCGGAGTCCGCGTGGTGCGGTGCGGAAACCGGGCGGG
>Ga0163163_10003304_pt1 | contig 13677 bp, 12 predicted proteins | sample S65metaG_FD_119766 | JGI IMG/M metagenome (GOLD analysis project Ga0163163, IMG submission 119766) | Switchgrass rhizosphere microbial communities from Kellogg Biological Station, Michigan, USA - S6-5 metaG | ecosystem: Host-associated > Plants > Roots > Rhizosphere > Soil | place: USA... | reverse complement strand
TGCTCGACGCCGAGGGTGTGGCGGTGGTGCAGGGCACGGCCTTCGGGCTTGGGCCGGCATTTCGCATTTCCTATGCGACCAAGACCGAGGACCTGGAAGAGGCTTGCCGCCGTATCCAGCGTTTCTGCGGCAATTTGAAGTAGCTCTCTCCAGACGCATCCCCGTTCACTATCTCTTATGCCGGGCTCCGCTAATCTGCGGATATGATTCGATTCTCGGTTGCGATTTTTGTTTTCATTTCCAATCTGTCCCTCTCGGCCTATGCGCAAGAGCGAGTCGTCATCGGCACGCAGCGGCTGAGCGAAAACGGCGCGCTGTTCATGGCTGCGGCGCAAGGTTACTTCAAGGCGGACGGTATCGACCTTGCGATGACCGCCTACGATTCCGACAAGGTCGTTTGGGAAATGCTCGCCTCTGGCGCGACCGACTTCGGCCTCGCGCGATTTACTCCCGCTGCGTTCGATGCCGCGGGCAAGGGTTTGATCAGGGCGATCGCAGCACAGGCGCGCGAGAAACGCGACTACGAAGGCAATCAGATCATTGCCTCGAACATCGGACTGCAGAAAGGCTTGCGTAAGTTCGACAATCTGGCGGACAAGACAGTCGCCATCGATGTACTTGGATCGACAGCACACTACCAACTGATGGAGATCGCGCGCATCAAGCATGTCGATCCCGCCAGCATCACCATCAAGGCGCTGGGGACGCCTGACGCCATCGCGCGCGCCGTCGGAACCGACCAAGTTGATGCGGCGATCATGCCGTCGCTTTATGCGCGCGAGTTGTTGATGGCGAACCAGGCCAAGTTTCTCGGTTGGTACTCCGAGTTGGACGAGCAACAGCTGGGCGCTCTGTTTGTCTCGAAGAAAATGCTGGAGACGCGACGCGCGACCGTCGAAAAATTCTTACAAGCGTATCGTCGGGGCGCCGCCGACTATGCTGCCGCGCTATTGCGTAAAGATCGCAGCTCGAAACGCATTTCCGACATCAAAGCGAAGGAAGCGGCGACAACAATCGCACGTTATGTCTATCCCAGCCGTGGAACAGATGCGGCGGCTTTGGTCGAACTCGGCGCTTATTACATCGACCCGCAGGCGCGACTCGATGTCGCCGATGTCGCGCGTCAGATCGCCTGGTACAAGTTGCAAGGCCTGATCGACAAGGCTGTGGATGCACGCACCGTAGTCGATACCAGTTTCGTCAAGTAGCAAATTTCTGCACCGGCGAATCTCTGCCCTTGCCAGCCTCCCTGCGTCCTGAGACGATAACGTCACAGGGCCGGGAAACCAGGTCCGACCTCCCGGCCGGCGAGGGAGGCGTTTATGGGACAAAACGGCTCAGGTCCCAATGGCACAAGGAGCTCGGGTCCCCGGTGCATCGCACTGGTGGGCCCATTCCAAAGCGGCAAAACCACACTTCTGGAAGCAATCCTTGCCCGTACAGGCGCGATCCAACGCCAGGGCACCGTCGACGCGGGTACCACGGTAGGTGACGCAAGCAAGGAAGCCCGGCACCACAAGATGAGTGTTGAGGCGACGTTCGCCACCACCACCTTCATGGGTGACAGTTATACGTTCGTCGACTGCCCCGGCTCCATCGAGTTCATCCAGGACATGCGCAGCGTGCTGCCTGCGGTCGATGCCGCCGTTGTCGTCTGCGAGGCGGATGAGAAGAAAGTACCGCAGCTCCAGCTTATTTTGCGTGAACTGGAAGACCAGAACATTCCGCACTTTCTCTTCCTGAACAAGATCGACAAGGCCGACAAGCGCGTTCGCGAAACGATCAAATTGCTGCAGCCGGCATCACGCGCGCCACTGCTTCTGCGCCAGATTCCGATCTGGAACGGCGACATCATTTCCGGGTTTGTCGATCTCGCGCTCGAGCGCGCCTATGTCTACAAGGAGCACGCGCCGTCGGAGATCATCGAACTCAAGGGCGAAAACCTCGATCGCAAGAAAGAGGCGCGCTTCACCATGCTGGAGACGCTGGCCGATCACGACGATCAGCTGATGGAGCAACTCCTCGAAGATATCGAGCCGCCGCGCGACAAGGTTTTCGACGACCTCTCGAAGGAATTGCGCGACCGCATCGTCTGCCCGGTGCTGCTCGGAGTTGCCACGCGCGCCAATGGCGTGCTGCGGCTGCTGAAAGCGCTTCGCCACGAAGCTCCCGGCGCCGCCGAAACGGCGCAACGGCTCGGCGTCAAGGCCGGGGCCGATGCCGTGGCCCTCGTCCTCAAAACGTTCCACACGACCCACGGCGGGAAAATGTCGGTTGCGCGTCTGCTTGCGGGTCAAGCCGGCGACGGCACGACGCTGACCACTGCGGAAGGCGAGGCCGGGCGCGTGTCGGGCGTGTTCAAGCTGATGGGCCAGCATTTCGAAAAACGCGGGCAGGCGGCGAGCGGCGAAACGGTCGCCTTCGGCAAGCTCGACGCCGCCAAGACCGGTGACACGCTGTCATCCGGCAAGCAGCCGCACGCTGCTCTGGTGGAGATCAAGCCTTCCCCGCCTGTACTGGCAATCGCGGTGCAGGCCAAGGAGCGAAAGGATGACGTTAAGCTCGGGCCTGCTTTCACCAAGCTCACGGAGGAAGATCCGTCGCTCACCGTCGTACACAATGCAGAAAATCACGAGGTGGTGATCTGGGGGCAGGGTGAGATGCATCTGCGCGTGGCGGCAGAACGTCTTGCCGAGAGATTCATGGTGCCGGTTACGACCCGTCCGCCGTCGGTGGGATATCGCGAGACTATTCGCAAGCCGATCACCCAACGCGGCCGGCACAAAAAACAGTCCGGCGGGCACGGCCAGTTCGGCGACGTGGTGCTTGAGATCAAGCCGCTGCCGCGCGGGGGAGGCTTCAAGTTTGAGGACCGTATTACCGGTGGTGTCGTGCCGCGCAATTATATTCCGGCAGTGGAAGAAGGCGTGGTCGACGCGCTTAAGCACGGACCGCTCGGTTTCCCGGTGGTCGATCTGTCGGTGGCACTGATCGATGGCTCCTACCACACGGTGGACTCGTCAGACCAGGCTTTCCGGACCGCCGGGCGTATCGGCATTTCGGAAGGTCTGCCGCAGTGCCAGCCGGTGCTGCTTGAACCGATCCATCATGTGGAGATCGTGTGTCCGAGCGAGGCCACTGCGAAAATGAACGCGATCCTGTCCGGGCGGCGTGGCCAGATCTTGGGCTTCGATACACGCGACGGCTGGGACGGCTGGGATACGGTGCGCGCGCAGATGGCGGAGGCGGAGATCGGTGACCTGATCATCGAGGTCCGCTCGGCCACGGCCGGCGTCGGATCGTTTGTCTTCAAATTCGACCATATGGCGGAGCTGACTGGCCGCACGGCAGACCAAATCATCGCCGCACGGCGGGCGGCGGAATAAATTTGCCATAACCAAAAGCGGTCGCGCACGGCCTGCGGCGCGCGATCGCAACAATTTTCGCGATCCCGGTAAGTAGATGCAAAGCAGGTTCGGCGGCAGTTTCATGTCGTTAACCGGCCAGCCGTCGCTCTCCCGCAAAATTCCGTCCAGACGCGCGTGATGCGCCCCGTCTACGCGGGCCGATGGCATGCTGGAAGGCTTTCGCAATCTGTTTTCGTCGGGACCGGTGCCTTACGCCGACCCGAAATCATCGATTCCGCTCAGCGCAGTGCTGCGCCACGGCTGGATGGAGCTCTGGTATCAGCCGAAGGTGGAGCTACGAACGACGCATCTCTTTGGTGCCGAAGCGCTTGTGCGCGCGCGCCATCCGACACGCGGTGTCATTCCGCCCGGACTGTTCCTGCCCGGCGCCAGCGAGCAGGACATGCACGAACTCACCGAACGCGTGATCCTCACCGCGCTGGGTGATTGGGAAGACTTTGCCGAATACAGCGCGCCGATAAAGCTCGCGGTCAACGCTCCGGTGTCCGCCCTGGTCCAACTGCCGATTGCACGCATGCTGCGCGAGGCGCGTCCGCGCGCGTCGAACTGGCCAGGCCTCATCCTCGAAGTCACCGAGGACCAGATCATTAACGATCTCGACCTTGCCAACGACGTCGCGGGGGCATTGCGCGAGCTCAAATGCGAACTGTCGGTAGACGATTTCGGCGCCGGCTATTCGTCACTGGTCCGTCTCAAGCAGCTGCCGTTCAGCGAGCTGAAGATCGACCGCAGCTACGTCGCCAACTGTCACGACGATCACTTCAATGCCGGCGTGTGCGAGACCATCGTGGAGCTCGGTCGGCGATTTGGTCTGCGCACCGTCGCTGAAGGCATCGAAACGACTCGGGAAAGCCACAAGCTCCAGTCGATCGGCTGCCAGATCGGGCAGGGCTATCTGTTTGCAAAGCCGATGCCGAAGGCCGATTTTCTCAGCCGCCTGCGCGCCCGCGTCAGGGGCGCCGGTACGCCGGGGACGGCGCAAGGGCGCGTCGCGATCATCTGACTTATGCCAGCAAATCCGGCCCTACGGCCGGATCCTCTCGCAGAAGCGTGACTTGCCAGTGAGCCGTTCGGCTTTTACCTCTGGGTGGCGATTCTGGAGGGTCTTGCCGATGAACGTCATCCGTCGCCGCGGCTGGGAAATATCCGACCGCCTCGCCACGCCCGAGCACCTGGTTTTCAGTCGCCGCAATTTTCTGGCGGCTGGCGCTAGCGCGCTCGCGATGGTGCCTTATGACGCGCAGGCGCAGCGGGCTTCCGACGTTGCCAAATTGCCCGATCCGAGCGCCGACCTGTACCCCGCCAAGCGCAACGAGAAATATGCGCTCGACCGCCCGATCACCGACGAGAAGGTCAACGGCAACTACAATAATTTTTACGAGTTTGGCACGTCGAAAACGGTCACGACAGCCGCGCAGGCGCTGCCGATCAGGCCGTGGACGGTGAAAATCGATGGAATGGTCGAGAAGCCGATGGAGGTCGGCATCGATGATCTCATTCGCAAGCTAACACTTGAAGAGCGCACTTATCGTCACCGTTGCGTGGAGGCCTGGGGCATGGCTATCGCGTGGACGGGCTTCCCATTCGCCAAACTTGTCGAGTTCGCGCGCCCGCTTGGCTCCGCGAAGTTTGTGCGGATGGAAACCTTCATGAATCCAAAGATCGCACCCGGCCAGAAGCAACCTTGGTATCCTTGGCCTTATATCGAAGGACTCACGATGGCAGAGGCGACCAACGAGCTCGCATTTCTCGTGACCGGTGCCTATGGTCATCCGCTCGCGCGACAACACGGCGCGCCACTGCGCTTGGCAGTCCCGTGGAAATACGGTTTCAAGTCCATCAAGTCGATCGTGCGGTTCACCTTTACCGATCAGCGGCCAAAGGGAATGTGGGAAGCCTTGCAGCCCTCCGAGTATGGTTTTTGGGCAAACGTCAATCCGGAAATGCCGCATCCACGCTGGAGTCAGGCCAGCGAAGAGATCATCGGCACAGGGGAGCGTCGCCCGACCCTTCTTTTTAACGGCTATGGCGACTACGTCGCCGGTCTCTACAAAGGTTTGGAAAACGAGCGTCTGTGGGCGTGAGGGCGCCGCGCTGTACCGTCTGTGCGTCCGGGAGTATACCGGCGGCGATGAGAAAAATGGGGAGGCTTAAATGTCCACTCAACCCGATCGCAGCGGCGTACAACGGGCGGTTCAAGGCGCCCTTCACAGGCATTGGGCTCTGTTCCTGATCGAAGGCGCAGTGCTGCTGATACTCGGCATGTTTGCCGTTCTCGTCCCGCCTGTAGCGACTCTCGCGATTACCATCCTGTTCGGCTGGCTATTCCTCATCAGCGGCATCGTTGGCCTGATCACGACATTCTGGATGCGTAGCGCCCCCGGGTTCTGGTGGTCGTTGATTTCGGCAGCACTTGGAATCGTCGTTGGGCTGTTGCTGTTGACGCGGCCTGTGGGCGGTGCGTTGTCCCTTACACTGCTGTTGATTGCGTTCTTCATCGTCGAGGGCGCCGTCTCGATCATGTTTGCCCTTGACCACAAGCGGGAACTATCCGGCCAGTGGGGCTGGATGCTGCTCAGCGGCATCATCGACCTGGCACTGGCCATGATGATCTTAGCCGGCTTGCCGAGCACCGCCGCTTGGGCGCTCGGATTGCTTGTAGGCATCAACATGATTTTCGGCGGTGCGGCGATGATCGCCATGGCGCTGCACGCGCGAAAATCAGCGTAGACCTTAAGACTCTTTTTCGCCGGCCTCGACTTCAGCCAGCTTGGTGCGCCAGTCGGTTCGGTGCATCACAAACGTATAAGCCGCGAGGGCGAGCAGCCCGATGCTGACCATCATCAAGCCCAATGAGATCGGACGGCCGAAGAAAATCAGGTAGTTGCCGTTCGACATGATCAGGGACTGGCGCAGGCTCTGCTCCAGAATCGGAGCTATGACCAAGCCGAGCACAAGAGGGGCCGGGTCGAAATCGAATTTGCGCAGCGCGTAGCCGACCACGCCCATGATCAACATGATCCACACGTCGACGATCGAATTGTTCACCTCGTACACACCGATGATGCAGAACATGATGATCATCGGATAGAGATATGCATAGGGAATACGGAGCACGGTTACGAACACGCTCACCAGCGGCAGGTTCAGCACCAGCAGCATCAGGTTGCCGACGTACATCGACGCGACAAATCCCCAGAACACGTCGGGATGCTCGTTGACGAGTGTCGGGCCCACCGAAACACCGTGAATCATCAGCGCGCCGATCAGAACGGCGGTGATCGGGCTTGTGGGAATGCCGAGCGCGAGTAGGGGCACGAAGGCCCCCGTCGATGCGGCATTGTTCGCCGTTTCCGGTCCGGCGACGCCTGCAACCGCCCCTTTTCCGAACTGCTCGGGATGCTTCGAAACACGCTTTTCGATCGCGTAAGAGAGAAAGCTGGAGATTACGTGCGCCGAGCCCGGAATAATGCCGATGATAAATCCCAGCAGCGTGCCGCGCGTGATCGGCATGGCTGCCTCGCTCCACTCCGTGCGGGTCGGCAACAAATCTCGCAAGCGCGGACTAATGATGTCTTTGACGGCTCCGGCGCTTGGCGTTGAGAGAATTTCGCCGAGACCGAACAGTCCCACCGCCACGGGTACGATGCCGATGCCGTCGCCGAGCTCCGCAAGATCGAAGCTGTAACGGAAATGCCCGGTCATGTTGTCGATACCGATCATGCCGAGCAAAAGTCCGAGGCACGCCATCAGCAGCGTTCTGATCAGCGACGATGACGACATATAGGCAAGGAAGATGAGGCCGAGCACCAGCAGGGCCGTGTATTCCGGTGGCCCGAACCGCAGTGCGATGGTCGCAAGCGGCGGCGCAACCATTGTCAGCACGAGGACCCCGAAGGTCCCACCGATCCAGGAACCGACGGCTGCAATGCAAAGCGCCGCGCCTGCGCGTCCCTTCTTTGCCATGGCGTAACCGTCGATGCAGGTCATCACTGACGAGGCTTCGCCTGGAATGCGCATGAGGATCGATGTGGTCGAGCCGCCATATTGCGAGCCGTAGTAGATGCCTGCGAGCATGATGATGGCTTGCGTGGCGTTGAGGCCGAACGTCACGGGCAGCAGGATTGAGATTCCGGCAAGCGGTCCGATGCCCGGCAGAACGCCAACCAACGTGCCGACCAGGCAGCCAAGGAACGCGTACCACAGGTTGGTCGGCTCAAAGGCGACGGAAAAACCGTGGGCCAGGCTGAGGAGGGTGGTTTCCACGGCGAACTAGATTCCGAACGGGCCGATCGGGAGGGGAGTTTTCAGAAGGTGGACGAAGAGAACGTAAGTGACCACAACAACACTGACGCTGTATATCGCCGCTGGCAGGAGTTTGCGCCGCTCAATGACCACGAGCAGGGCGAACATCAGGAGGATATTGGTGGTGAGGAAACCCAGCCACTCGTAAACTGCGATACCTATCGCAGTGATTGCGACAACCTGGGCCGCGTGCTTTGCGTCGGACCATGGCACGGTCGCAAAGGCTTTGCTCTCGCCGGCACGCAAGGCGAGCACGAGTCCGAACAGGATCATGAGCACGGCGATGATCTTCGGCATGAAGCCGGATCCAGGCATCGACAGCGAGCCGGTCGGTAAATCGCCGCTCAGTGCGATGACCAACAGGCCGAGGCCGATGAAGAATGCGCCAGCAACGTGATCGGCGCGCAAAGTCATTGAGTCATCCTCGGGCTGAACAAGAAACCGGAGCCCGCCTACAGCGAGGCTCCGGTATACGCGAAACTATCCCTGCACGCGACCGATGGAATTGATCGCGTCTTCCTGCCGCTTTGCGTCGACTTCCCAGAATTTTGCGAATTCTGGCTGATCCAAGTAGTCGAGCTCTTGGCCGAGATTCTCGATTGTGTCGACGAACTGCTTGCTATGCGCGGCCTTTTTGAAGCCGTCGCGCAACGTGTTGATGATTGGGGCCGGCGTTCCCTTCGGCGCGAAGAAGCCGACCCAGAAATAGTATTCGAGATTGTAGCCAAGCTCCTTGAACGTCGGCACATCAGGGAGTGCCTTGACCCGCTTTGCGCTCGACACGGCGAGTGCGTGTACCTTGTCCGCGCGTATATGCGCGAGAGCGATCGATGTCGGTGACATGAAGAAGTTGACGTTACCTCCCAGCACGGCGGTGACGGCGGGGCCGCCGCCATTGGTTGGCAAGTGCCGCATCTGTAGATCGTCCGCTGCTTTTGCGAACAGCACGGTCGGGATGTGCGACGCCCCATAAAGTCCCGACGAGCTGTAGATGACCTTGTTTGGGTTCGCCTTTGCGTCGGCGACGAGGTCTTTCAGCGTCCGGTAGGGCACTTCTTTATTGACAATCAGCACGATGGGGTCGGCAATGACGCGGCAGATCGGAATGAAATCGGCATTTGTGAACTTGGGCTGCCGGCCGAACAGCTTGTCGACGGCGGCGAAGCCGGAAATCGACACGATGTGGCTGAGCAAGGTGTAGCCATCCGGTTTGGCGGTGGCGACATATTGCGCGCCGACCGCGCCGGCGGCGCCCGTCTTGTTTTCGAGTACGACGGGCTGCTTGAAAACTGCTTCGAGCGCTGCATCGAGCGGCCGGGTAATGGTATCGCTGACGCCACCTGGAGGAAATGGGCTGACCATTGTGATCGCCCGAGTCGGATAGTTTTCCTGCGCGAGCGCCGCGCCGGCCGCCAGGGTGGCGGCGGAGGTGGCCGTGCCGATGACAAAACTGCGGCGATCCATTTTGCTCCCCTCTCTTTGTTGGCTCAGCCCTGCACGCGGCCGATCAATTTGACTGCCTCGTCGGATTGTTTTGCGTCTTCTGCCCAAAATTTCGCAAATTCAGCGGCGTTGAGATAGTCAGCCTGCAGCCCGGCATTACTCATGGCGGTCTTGTAGGCGTCGGCCGTTCCGGCTTGGTCTATTGCTGCGCCCAACGTCGCAACGATGTTCGACGCCGTGCCCTTCGGCGCGAAAATGCCAACCCACAAGTAGTATTCCACGCTGTAGCCAAGCTCTTTCAGGGTCGGTACGTCAGGTATCGATGCTGATCGCTTGCCGCCGAAAGACGCCAGCGGACGCAGTTTGCCCGCCTTAATGTGCGACAGTGACGCAGACACGCTCTGCACACTCATTTGGGCGTTGTTGCCGAGAAGGGCGGTTATTGCAGGCCCGCCGCCATTGGTCGGCAAATGACGAAGCTTCGGTAGACCCGTAACTTTTTCGAGAAGCGCGACCGGCAAATGCGTAGCGCCGTACAATCCGCCCGAACTGTAGATAATCGCTTCGGGTCTCTTCTTGGCGTCGTCGACAAAGTCCTTGAACGTTTTATACGGTTGTTGATCGTTGACGAGCACAAGCACCGGATCAGCTATCAATCGCGCCAACGGGATGAAATCGGCTCGCGTGGTCTTCGGTTGCCGTCCGAATAGTCTGTCGACCTCTTCGTAGCCGGAGATTCCATTGTTATGCGATAGCAGCGTGTAGCCGTCCGGCTTTGCATTAGCGGCGACCTGTGCACCAACCTGACCTCCGGCACCTGCCTTGGTCTCGACGACGACCGGTTGTTTAACGACGGTCTCAAGCGCCGACGCGAAAGGTCGGGTTGCAATATCGTTGGCGCCGCCAGGTGGAAACGCGTTGAGGATGGTTATCGCGTGCGACGGAAATGCCTCCTGCGCCAACACGGGACCGGCCGCAGCGAATGCCGTCGTGCCGATCACAAAGCTACGGCGATCCATGGTAACCCTCCCGAATTTCGAAGCGGGCCGTAATAGGCCTTATCAACCTTGCACGCGACCGATTGCCTGCACGGCGGCTTCAACGCGCTTGGCATCTTCGTCCCAGAACTTCGCAAAGCCGGCCTGGTCCAGATACGCCACTTCGTCGCCGATATTGTTGATCGCCGTCTTGAATTGGTCGCTATTCGCGGCCTGCTTGATCGCGTCACCAAGCGTTTTCAGCACGGGGGCCGGCGTACCCTTCGGTGCAAAAACGCCGACCCACAGCGAAAACTCAATATCGTAGCCGAGCTCTTTCAACGTCGGCACATCGGGAAGCGACGCCGCACGCTTTGGACTGAAGCATGCAAGTGCGCGCAATTTGCCGGCTTTGATCTGCCCACTGGCCGGTGCGATCGCCGACACTAGGACCTGCGAGTTGTTGCCGAGGAGTGCGGTCAGCGCCGGTCCACCGCCATTGGTAGGCAGATGTTTCATCTTGATGTCGGCGGCGCGCATGAACAGCGCGGTTGGCAAATGTAGTGCGCCGTAGAGGCCTGAAGAGCTGAAGATCAGCTTGTCCGGGTGCGCCTTGGCGTCGTCCACCAGTTCTTTAACGGTCTTGTAAGGCTGCTGGTCGTTTACCACCAAAACCATCGGGCCGGCAGTCAGTCGTGCAATCGGTATGAAATCTGCGCGCGTGAACTTGGGTTGACGGCCAAACAGCTTGTCGACTTCGGCAAAGCCGGAGATCGACACGATATGGATCAGAAGCGTGTAGCCGTCGGGTTTGGCGGTCGCGGCCACTTGACCGCCGACCTGGCCGGCTGCTCCGGCTTTTGTTTCAATGACACAAGGTTGTTTGAGGATTGGCTCGAGCAACGCAACTAGCGGCCGGCCGACCACATCGGCGGCGCCACCCGGAGGGAACGGATTAATGAAGGTAATCGCGTGTGAGGGGAAAGCGTCCTGGGCAAATGCCGGCCGCAGGCCAAGAGTTGCCGCAGACGCAGCACTGCCGGCGACGAATTTACGTCTATCCACGTGATCCTCCCTGGAAAATGTTTGTTGTGCCGGGACTTGACCCGGGGCTTTGATTGGGTGGGATGCTATCGCCCGGCGTGGTGGGCAATCAAGCATCAATGATTGCAACAGCCCTCGTCCAACCGGCTGAACCGCCACGTACTTTCACCGGGAAGCAGCTCACGATGAAACCGGTCGCCGGCAACGCCTCGAGATTATGAAGCTTCTCAATGTGGCAATACCCGATTTCGCGTCCGGCCCGGTGACCCTCCCAGATCAACGAGGCGTCATGCGTTTCGGCGTACTTCTTCATTGTGAAGATAAATGGCGCGTCCCAGCTCCAGCCATCGGTTCCAGTGACGCGCACGCCGCGTTCGAGCAGGTACATTGTGGCCTCGCGTCCCATACCGCAGCCTTTCGCAACATAGTCCGGACGTCCGTACGCCAGTCCCGCACTCGTGTTCACAACGACAATCTCGAGCGGAGAGAGTGTGTGTCCGATACGCCTAAGCTCGGTTTCTACGTCCTTTGCAGATGCAACGTAGCCGTCAGGAAAATTCCGGAAGTCGAGTTTCACGCCGGGCTGAAAGCACCAGTCGAGCGGGACCTCGTCAATAGTGATCGCGCGCTTGCCGTGGTCCATGGTCGAAGCAAAGTGCCAGGGCGCGTCGAGATGCGTCGTGCAGTGCGTCGAAAGGCGCACCCATTCGAAACCCCAACCTTCGCCATCCGGAAGGTCTACCTTTTTTAAACCGGGGAAGAATTTGAGGATGTCCGGCGCCGTTGCCTGATGATCGAGGTATTCGATTTTTGGCCCGTATCCCGGCGGATCGGCCGCCACGTCGTTTTCCAGCGGCACCGAAATGTCGATCACCTTGCGCGCCATCGTGTTCTGCTCCTTTGCCGGCCGGGCTTGTGCCGGCCGCACATGATTCTAGTGTGTTTGCCTGTTATTAAATGCCCGGCACAAGGCCGGGGTATGTCGAGAAGGAGTGCTTCATGCCGGCTTATTGGGTGGCTCGGTCCAAGGTCAACGATCCCGTCGAATACAAAAAGTACACGGACTTGGTACCGGGCATTATCGCCAAGTTCGGGGGCAAAGTGCTGGCCCGGGGCGGGCGTTTTCAGATCATGGAAGGTCCGGACAAATTCCACAGGTTCATCGTCATCGAATTTCCCAGCTTTGAGCAAGGCGTCGCTTGTTTCACGTCGCCGGAATACGACAAGGCCGCGGCCTTCCGGCGCAGCGGCGCGGGAGAAGTCGAAACAATCATGGTGGAGGGGGTTTAGCCCACTGGTTGGGCCGCCCACCCTCTAGCGTAGTTCGGCAAAATCCGCATAAGATGGCGCAAAATAACGTCTAATCGGGAGGATAGAATGCTTCGACGTCTTAATACCAAATCATTTGCCTGGCTTGCGGGAGTGACCGCCACTCTCGTGGCTGGCGGAATGTTCATTGCGTCAGGCGCGCAGGCGCAGAACAAGGATCCGATCAAGATCGGCTTTGGCCAGTCGTTGACCGGCTTCCTGTCACCGAACGGCAAGCAGGCGCTGTTGGGCGCTGAAATCTGGCGCGACCGTGTGAACAAAGCCGGTGGTTTACTCGGCCGCCAGGTGCAACTCGTCTATTACGATGACAAGAGTTCACCCGCCGAGGTGCCCGGCATCTACACCAAGCTGCTCGACGTCGACAAAGTCGATCTCGTGGTTTCGGGTTATGCCAGCAACCAAGTTGCGCCCGCGATGCCGGTAGTGATCCGCAAGGGCAAGGCCTTCATCAGTCTGTTCGCGCTCGACATCAACGACAAGTTTAAATACCCGAAATATTTCTCGGTACTGCCGACGGGGCCGAATACGAAGACCTCGTTTACCGAGGGGTTCTTCGACGTTGCGGCTCAGCAAAAGCCGAAGCCGACGACGGTCGCAATGGCGTTGGCCGACGCCGAGTTCTCGCAGAACGCTTGCGAGGGCGCGCGTGAAAACATCAAGAAGCACGGCATGAAGATCGTTTACGATAAGGCCTATCCGCCGCCGCCGAAGACCACCGACTTCACGCCGATCGTGCAAGCACTCAAAGCCGCTAACGCCGACATCGTGTTGATCTGCTCCTATCCGGTCGACTCGGTCGGCATCGTGGAAGCGGCGAACGAAATCGGCCTGAATCCGAAACTGTTCGGCGGCGCCATGGTTGGATTGCAGGCGCTGGTCTTCAAAGACAAGCTCAAGACCAAGCTCAACGGCATCGTCAATTATGAGACCTGGGTGCCGGACAAGAAGCAGATGTATGAAGGTACCGAAGCGTTCTTCAAGGAGTATCAGGAAAAGGCCAAGGCCGCCGGCGTCGATCCGCTCGGTTATTACCTGGGCGGCTGGGGCTATGCGCAATTCCAGATCCTTGAACAGGCAATTAAAGCGGCAAACAGCTTCAGCGACGACAAGATTGCCGACGCCCTGCGGAAGGGTAATTTCAAGACCGTGAT
>Ga0163163_10003302_pt1 | contig 13678 bp, 13 predicted proteins | sample S65metaG_FD_119766 | JGI IMG/M metagenome (GOLD analysis project Ga0163163, IMG submission 119766) | Switchgrass rhizosphere microbial communities from Kellogg Biological Station, Michigan, USA - S6-5 metaG | ecosystem: Host-associated > Plants > Roots > Rhizosphere > Soil | place: USA... | reverse complement strand
GTGCCGGTTAGAGTCGAGTTTTGGCCGGAGGCCAGGAGAGCGAGAGCGAAGAGGACGCTGGCGATGGGCACGCTCAGAGTTCCGCCCAGCAAGTGGTAGGCATCCTGGATCTCGGCGACCTGATGCTGGCCGGTGGTGTGGAAAGTGGCTGCCGCCATGATCAGGATGGCGGCGTTGATGAAGAGGGCGAAACTCAGCGCCATGGTGGAGTCGAGAGTCGCGAACTTGATGGCGTCGGCTTTGCCCTCCCGGGTTTGCTCGTACTTGCGGGTCTGCACGATCGAAGAGTGCAGGTACAGGTTGTGCGGCATTACGGTGGCGCCCAAAATGCCGATGGCCAGGTAGAGCATTTTGGGATCCTGGACGATTTGCAGCCGGGGGATGAATCCACCCATCACGGCGGCGACATTGGGTTGGGAAAAAAGGATCTCGGCGAGGAAACAACCGCCGATGATCAGGATGAGCGTGACGACGAGCGCTTCGATGTAGCGGAATCCTTTGTTTTGGAGATACATCACGGCGAGCACATCCAAGGCCGTGATACAGACGCCCCAAAGGAGCGGGATTTTGAACAGCAGGTTGAGGGCGATGGCCGAGCCGATCACTTCGGCCAGGTCGCACGCGCAAATGGCCAGCTCACAAAGCAGCCATAAGGTGATTCCCACGCGGCGCGAATAGTGGTCGCGGCAGGCTTGTGCCAGGTCGCGGCCGGTGACGATACCAAGTCTTGCGGCCAATGATTGCAACAGGATTGCCATCAGGTTGGAAAGCAGGATGATGCTGAGCAGGCTGTAACCGAAGGCGGACCCGCCGGCCAGGTCGGTGGCCCAATTGCCAGGATCCATATAACCGACGGCGACGAGGTAACCCGGACCGGAGAAGGCGAGCATCTTCTTCCAGAAGCTCAAGGTTTTGGGGACCGGGACAGTGCGATGGACTTCGCTGAGACTTGGGGCATCGCTGCGGGAGCGCCAGCCTTTGTCCGGGGCGCTTGGCTCGGCGGCGTCAGGCTTCATAGGGGCGAGGGCGAGGAGCGGAAGCGGGGGCGATGGTGCCGTGGGGCAGGGGAAAGGAAAGGCGCCGGCAACATGGAGGAGAAGATAGGGCAGGGGATTGTAAGTGTCAACAAAAAATGTTAGTCATAACTATATTAGGGACCGTGGCGAGCTTACTTTATGGACGAGGGGGATAAAACAGGACAAGTTTTGGTATGCGACCGTTGGATTTGCAGGCGATTGGGCAGGAATTAGCGATTAAGTGGGAGGATGGCAGCGAGAGCTTTGTTCCGCTGGAGAAGTTACGAAAGCGCTGTCCGTGCGCGGGGTGCCAGGGGGAGCGAGATGTGATGGGCAGGCTGCACAAAGGGCCGGACCAGGAGTTGACAGCGGCCTCCTACCAACTGCGGGGGTTTACGCCGGTAGGGGGGTATGCGATCCAGCCTATTTGGGGGGACGGGCATGCGACCGGGCTTTTTTCGTTCGACTACTTGCGGCAGGTGGCTGAGGAGAAATAAAAACGCCAGCCTTGCGGGCTGGCGTTGAATGATAAGACGAAACCTGAACCGGAGCTAGAAGCGCCGGACCTTGTAGGAGATTCGATCGGAGTCCTCGTCAATGCCGAGGAGACGGCCGGCGCCATTAATGCCGCTGCCGACATTGAAACCGCCCGAAACGCTTCGGAGAATGCCATTGGTGTCGGCGGCGCTGGCTTGAATGCTAGCGATCGCCATTTTCTTTTGGGCCGAGAAGAGGGCCACGCCAAAGTTGGTGTAGCCCGGTCCGCTGCCTGCATAGAAATAAGCATTCCCGGTGGTATCGGGATTGGCGAGGATGTTGGTGAAAAAGGGAAAGTTTGTCACGAAACTCGAATCCGCTTCCGCTGCCGCGGCCAGGTTGGCCAGGCTGAAGAACTCGATGAACTTCTGGCTGCTGTTAGTGGCACTTTTTAGCCCATCAGCGTAAAAGTTGCCGCTAACATCGTCGGTGGGTTCAATGGGGATTCCCTTGAACACGCGATTGCGAGGCTGGAAGTCGAGGAGCGCGGGGTTAGGGCTGTCGGTCACCTTCATGGTGAGGCGGCGGCCTGGTTTGACGGTGGCGACGAAAGAGGAGGATTCCAGGTCCTGGTTAAGGAACCCGATGGTCCGGCCTTTCGCGTCGTAATTCCAGCTGCCGGCGATGTCGACCAATCCGAAGACGAACAGGTTGGTGGAACCCGTTGAGCCGGGGGTTCGGCCGACGCCTGAGTCACCCCGGCCATCGGAGCTGGGCGGGGGAGTGTAGGAAGTGGTGACTTCAAATCCTGTGATGGTCCCCTCCTTTGCGAAGGTGAGGAACGCGACACCTTGTTGACGGCTGCCGCTGATGACGAAGTCCCAGGTTCCCGAGGGATCATTCTGTGCCCGGGTCTCGGCCGCCAGGCAGAGCAGGGCGCCGCCGAGGACCAGGCCGAGGAACCGGGTCCGGTTGAGAGTTGCAGTTTTCATGTGAGACTTATGTTAAGATTTGTGCGATGACGAATTACTTGGTCGGGTCGCGATGGCCCCAAGGATGATCGGGATCGAGGATGGGCTTGCTCCAATCGAGGGGTTTGCCCGAATCCCAGGCCGACCAGTCACCGTCCACCGAATCAACGACCGGGGTTTTGAGGAAGTCGGTCTTGGTCGGCTGATAGTCTTCGTCGCCGACGATCGTCGGGGTGATGAAGATGAGCAGGTTCTGCTTCTGGCGTTGTTTGGAATCGCTGCGGAAGAGGTTGCCGAGCAGGGGCATATCGCCGAGGAGGGGGACCTTGGTGTTGCCGGTGCGGACGTCATCCTGGACGAGGCCGCCGAGGACGAGGGTGTTGCCGCTGGGAATCATGACGCGAGTGTCGATTTTGCGGATGTCGTATTCGTCGGCCTGGTTGACGGTGCTGGCGACGGTTTTGGTGACGGTGTCGAAGATACGGGAGACTTCGGGCACGACGCGCAGGTTGACGTAATTGTTAGCGGAGATGCGCGGGGTCACGTCGAGGATGACACCGAGGTTGGTGTAGGTGACTTCGGAACCGCCCGGTGAGCCCTGGGTGCCGGCGGTATTTTTGAAAATGGGAGAGGCGCGGGTGACCGAGATATGAGCCGTTTCGTTGTCGAGGGTGACGGCGCGGGGAGCGGAGATGACTTTGGCTTCGGCGTTCTTGTTGAGGAACGAGAAGACGGCGTTAACGCCATCGGCGTCGAGGAAAGCGGTGGCGGGGTTAAAACCCTTGGCGGTATCGAACATCATTTTGGGCCAGAGAGTGGATAGCGGGTGATTGACGCTTTCCGAGGGTGGGGGAACCTGGAGATTGTTTCCGAAGGCCAGATGTTGGCCCTGGAGAGTGCCGGACCAGTCGACACCTTTGATGGTGCTTGGGTTGATGGTGGTTTCGAGCAGGCGGGCTTCGATGAGGACCTGGCGGGTCTGCAGGTCGAGGCGGGTGACCAGTTCATCCACGGCGGCCTGTTCATTTTCGGTGGCGAGCACGACGAGTTGGCTGGTGCGGACGTCGGCGACGACTTTGCTGCGTTTGTCAATCAGGTTGCTCTGGATGGCGACGACGACGTTGGTCGGGCTGGCATATTTCAATTGGATGATGCGGGTGACCAGGACGGGAGGGGCCGCGGGGTCTTTGACCGTGACGCGGGCGATCTTGCTTTTGGGGTCTTCAACCAGCTGCAAATTGTAGTTATTCAAGAGGGCATAGAGGGCCTGCTCGGCGGTGACGTTTTCCCAGCGGATGGAGACCGTGGGTTCAGCGACGAGTTTGCCGTCGGGTCCGACCTGGCCGAAGCCGATTTTCGGATCGAGCATATAATTGAGGCCGGCCATGCGGGCGAGGTTCTGGATGGCGTCGCGGAGTTTGGCATCATCCATGACGATGATAGGAATGACCGCGCCAGGCTGGATGGCATTGGTATCCGGGGAAGAGGGGGTGGCAACGATCACCTCGGCAGGTGGTGCGGCGGCGTCGGGTTGAGCCGGGGGTGGGGTGGCCGGCGCAGCGGCAGCATCCGGTGCGGGCGTGGCCGGCGGGGCGGCGGCGTCCGGAGTGGCCGGAGCCGGAGCAGCGGCCGGAGCATTGGTGTTGGTGTCGCCAGCCTGGGTGTCACCGGCGGGCGGGTTATTCTGGGCAAAGCCGGCCAAACGAGCGGCCATGAGCCCAGCGAGGATTACGATACTGAGTTTGAGTTTCATTTGTTTAATTAGGTTCAGGCGTTGTCCGGACATTGACAAAAGGTCGTCCTTCATTCCAGCGCTTTTTAGCATCCGTGGTGCCAAAGCGCCGGAAACGGGTGGCCCAGCCTTAATTCCGTGGCGGCGGGGCGGTCGGAGGCGGAGAATTTGTCCAGCATTAAGACAAAGCGGGTGTTATTTTGTCGGTAGCTGTCTGACAACCGAACGCGGACAGGGCGCGAGGAGGGGAGAGGGATCACTTAAGGGGTTTGGGACGAAGTTCACGGCGTTCACCGTTGACCTCAACCACAACCGAATCCAATTTGATTTCCACGCAAGTGACCCGGGTGCGTCCATTTCCCATGGGGACCTCGGCGGTTTCGCCTCGGCCGAAAGTTCGCCCGTTCAGGATTACGAAATCGGTACTGATGCCATTGACGACCAGGCTGACCGGGGAGGCGTTGGTTTTGGGGCCGGTAGCGATGACGGGAGCGGAACGGGTTGAATTGGGGAAAAAGGGATCGCGTCCATCCTTTGGGTTGGTGGGGATGGTAAAAAGGGACTGGGGGGTCTCGGGCTCGACTGGTTCCGGCTTGGCGGCCTTGGGTGGGGTGGTGCTTTTCGGTGCTGTGGGAGCGGCCGCAAGCGAACCAGCCAGCAGGAATGAGATCATTCCCGCCCGAAAGGAGCCATGGAGGAAGCTAGCTTTCATGATAAAAAGAGATTAGGACGGGCCCGGCTTGACCAGGGCAATGACGTCCATTTTAAACGAGAGTTTTTCGCGCTCGGTTCCCGCGACTGCAGGAGCGGGCTCCATCTCCAGGTTGACGACGCGGAAGAGGGGGAACTGATTTTCGAAATCGGCGATAAACTTGCCGAGGTCATGAAAATAGGAGGTGCCGCCGATGGTGAGAGTGACTTGCTTGTAAGGGAATTTGGGCAACAAAGTGGTTTCCTTGACTTCCGGCTGTCCCAATTGAGGAATATCGAGTGATTTATAGGGGACTTTGAAGGTGCGGATATTCTTTACCAGCCAGAGGTACAGGTCGCCGGAGGCCATGTCCTCCTCCTGGTCGGCGAGTTTTTTGGAGGCCACCGCCAGGTCGGCTTCGATGTGATCGGCGTTTTTGATCAGCCGATCCCAGCTGTCCAGGGTATTTTGGGCGGTTTGCTTGTCGGCTTCGAGTTGGCGCAGGTGGCCTTTCTGGAAATTGATTAAACCGAACCAGAGGCCGGCGGCGCCGCCGGCGATTACCAGGAGGACGAGAATGAATTGGTCTCGTTTTTCTTTGGAGAGTTTTTTCATCGCGTTTTTTCAGGGAAACGGCATTCGAGCTTGAACGGGATGAACGGCTTGGAATCAGCGGAGGCGGGCTGCAGGGTGCCGTAATCGGTCATACGGACTTCATTGGTTCTACCGAGCCAGCGTTGGAAATAGGCATTGGCGGCGATGGCTTCTTTGTACTTGTTGACCTGGTCGCCGGGGGAGGAGCTGGCGTCCTTGGCTTCGAGGGTGAGCACGATTTTTTCGGTAACGGTGGCGGGTTTGCCCTTGATAATGGAGCCGCTGGCGTTGGTTTTGGGTTTGGTTTCCTCGATGAGATTGTAGTTGTGATCGGTCTTGAGGCGGACGAGCTGGACATCGTCGACGGTGCTATGCTGCAAGGCGTCGAGCACGTTGCCGTTGAGGAAGCGGTTGGTGGTGAGCCGGCGCAATTCGGTGAGTTTATGGTTGATATCGTCGAGGCGGCGCTGGTTTTCGCGGACCTGTTGAGCGCCGTTGGTTTTAGTGCTCAAGGTGGAGCGCAGGTTGGAGAGCTCGCTTTTGGCGATCATGGCTTTGAGCTGGAGAGTGCTGCTCCAGCCGAGAATCACCAGGCCGGTGACGACGCCAAACCAGATGGCGCGTTTGACGGGGTCGCGCCGGCGCATATCCTCGAGGGCCTGGGCTTCGGCAAGTAGGTTAAGGCGAATGGGCATAGGTCAAAAAGTGGCAAGCGCCGCGCCGATAGCGACGGCCAGTTGCGGGCCGACATGTTCGATGTCCCCGACCTGTTGAGGAGGCAGGGCCAGCTGCAGAAAGGAGGTTGGACTCCACTGTTTGCATTCGACCAGCAACTCGTTTTGCAAGGTGGCGACAATAAACTCGGAGCGGGCGGAGCCGCCGCCGATAAAAACCTGGCTGACAGTTTTATCCTGCTGGTGTTCGAAAAAGTCGATGGAAGCGCGCAGTTCGCGGCCGAGGGGGATGACCAGGGATTCGAGCTGGGTTTGCACTTCGCCGGGCATGCCGACCTTGATGCCTTCGGCCTCGGCATAGCTGATGCCGAGGGCCTCGGCCAGGCCATTGGTCAACCGATCGCCGCCGATGGCGACGACGCGGCTGAGGATCAGTTCACCTTCCTGGAGGAGGCAAATGCTGGTGTTCTTGAAGCCGATATCGACGAGCGCGATGACTTCCTTGGAGAACACCTCGGGCATGGCCATTTCGAAAGCGTTAACGGGGCCGACCAGGCCGGGAACGATGTGATCGGGGGTGAGGCCGGTGGTCTTGATGGCGTTCTGGATGTCGTCCAGGAGCTGGCGCCGGGCGCCGGCGACCAACACTTTATGTTTCTGGGGAGCAGTCCGGTTTTTATCAGGCGCTTTCAAGAGGGCCCGGGGCGGGATGATAAAACAATCGAAGACATGGCCGGGCAAATCCTGTTGGAGATAATTCTTGGTATTATTCTTGAGGACCTGGCGCATGTCGTCGACCGGCATTTGAGGGATGTCGGCGTGGCGCACGACCGATTCATTGACGCCGACGGCGATGGTGACGATTTTGGTTTTGGCATCGAGGGCCTGGCAGACGCCTTTGAGATGCTCGGCCAGGAGTTCGGCGGAGAGGTTCTTCTCGTAGATGGGGGCGTCGAGGAGAGCATAGCGGCAAAGGGTAAAGCCATCGCCCTTGCGTTGCAGATGCACCGCTTTGGTCGTGCGGCCCCCGAGATCGATGGACAGCAATTGGTCCCGCTTCTTTGCTGTTCCGTTTAAGAATGGCAGCGCCATGTTCGGTTTCTATCCAGTTCGCTATTTGAATGCAAGTAACATCGTTTGTTCAGCAAACACCCGGCGAAAGCAGCAACCGATGGGCCACAATTGAAATTTTGTAGCGAGGAGGGTCGCAAAGGGGCCAGCGACAACCCGGAAAGCCAGGAGCAGGCGCCTGCCGGCAAACCATATCGAGGCAGGGCGCCGAGGGCGCCTGTCTCAAGACGAGGCAAGGGCTGCCTAAGAAAAGCCCCGGCGATCAGGCCTCAGGCCTTTGGCTCGGGCGTGGATGGGTGGAGCGGGTGCGAGTTGGCGCGCGGGCGCCGGCGGAGGGGGCATTAGCGGCGAGCAAATTTTTGCCGCGGCGTTGCAGCTCGTCGAGGAAGGTTTGGAGCAAAGGGGAAGGCTTGCCTCGCCAGAGCGCGCCCATGATGACCGGCTTGAAGTCAGGCAGCGGCAGGTAACGAACGTTGGAGGGGAGTTTGGCGTTGGGGACGACCACGGAGAGGCCGATCCCAAAACCGTTGGCGACGTAGGTTTCGATCAGGTCAATGGAGCTGACTTCGATGCTGGGGAACCAATCGACGCCAAGGGCAGCCAGGCCCTGCTGGAATTGTTTGCAGATGGCCTCGGCGCTCGGCATGCAAATGAGCGGTTCCAGGATTTTGTCGCGTTTCCACAGTTCGGCGGCGCTGGTAATGGGGCTGCCTTGCTCGACCAGCAACACCAATGGCAGCGGCAACAGGTTCATGGAATGGATCCCGGGAGCGGACGATTTTTCGATCAAGGTCACGGCCAGGTCCAATTCCTCTTTTTGCAACCAGCTTTCGAGTTCCGCCTGGTAGCCCTCGCGCAAAGAGATTTTGAGGTGAGGAAAAACTTTGCGCAGCTTCTGGAACAACTCGGGCAGATGGTCGCGCAGGACGACCGTGGAGGAGCCGATTCTGATCTGATGGGCCTGGCCTCCGCGGAGTTCATTGGCGACGGAATCCAGGGCGGAAAAAAAGGGCTGCACGAATTTAAAAAGTTTTTCCCCCTCCGGAGTGAGCGCAAACGGGCGGCGATGAAACAGGACGACCCCGAGGTGTTCCTCCAGTTGGGCGACCTGGCCGCTGACCGCCGGTTGCTGGATGCCATAGGGGATGTTCCGTACCGCCTCCATAATTCCGCCATGGCGCGCCACGTAATAAAATAGTTCCAAATGGTGGATATTCATGCGTCCCGGTAAATCAGGGTCCATGATCCTACAGGGGGACCGGCATTGGCAAGCGGCATTTGGGGGCATCGAACAAAACAATGGAACCGGTTTTTTTATCAATTCACGCGGAGCCCGCAATTGGGTTACAAAGCGGGGCATGAGCAACCGGCGTGATTAGCGGTATGTCCCTGTTGGATCGCATTATTCAATTGGTGATCAGCGTGTTCCTGATCGTGGGTGTGTACCAGTTTTATTTCTGGTGCCAGCGCAATCCGCGGGCTCGCGCCCGGGAATGGCGGCTGGCCGTTGACGATTATATCCCGTATCGGCCGCGCTGGGTTTGGATCTACAGCTTCCTTTATTACCCGGTGATCGTCGCCGTCAATTGGTCGGTCACTTCGGCCCGGCACTTTTTGTATGTGGTGATGAGTTTTAGCGTGTTGTTGCTGTTCCAAATGGTCTTCTTCACACTGGTGCCCGTGGCCACGCCCCTGGAATGGCGGACTTGCAACCTGCGCCGGGGCCGTTCGGAACGGTTCCTGGCCTTCGTGCAGAGCCTGGACGGCCGGTCCAACTGCTTCCCGAGCATGCACACGTCGGTCGCGACGCTGACCGCGCTGCACCTCTACGCCGGGATCGGCCCGCTGGTGTTCCTGTTCCCGATCCTGATCGGATTGAGCTGTCTGTTTACCAAGCAGCATTATGTTGTCGATCTGCCGGCGGGTGCGGCGCTGGGCTGGCTGGCCTTCGCCATTTTCCACGCTTTTTATCATACAACGCCCCGGATCGGATGAGTGCGACGCCGTTCCAAATCAATTTGCTGGCAGCCTGGGGCGGCATCCTGGCAGGGTTCCTTACCGGGCTGGCGTTGGGATTGGGATTTCATGGCGAGCAATGGCTGGGAGGTTATACCAGTTTCAAACGGCGGCTGCTGCGGTTGGGGCATATTTCTTTGTTCGCGTTGGGAGTGGTGAACCTCTGCTTTTATTTTACGGCCCGGGAATTGCCGGTCTCTGCCGGGTTGGCGATTGCCTCAGGAGCTTTGATCCTGGGGGCGGCGTCGATGCCGGTTTGTTGCGCGGTGACGGCGTTCCTTCCGCGGGCGAGGACCTGGTTTGCGTTGCCGGTGTTGAGCCTGGCGCTGGGGGCGGCGATCACAATCCTGACACTGGCGGGGGTGATGGGAGGGGTGCAACCGGGGCAACCGGTGGCCGCAGGCCTCGGCAAACCTGCCGCGGCCAGTTCCGTGGAGTGATTTATGAAAAAGAGAGTAGGATTTATTGCGATGAGCGGTGTGAGGGCTCACAACGAGGAACTGACGCGGCTGGGATTGACCCTGCCCGGCTTTGTGGATCGGAACCGGATCATCGCGTCGTTGCCGAGCCTGGGCCTGCTGACACTGGCAGGTTTGACCTCGGATCGCTTCGAGGTCGAGTACCACGAGATCGCCGATTTGAAGGCAGGAGATGCATTGCCGGAGCATTTTGACCTGGTGGCGTTAAGCACGTTTACGGCGCAATTGAAGGAGGCGTGGCTGGTGGCCGATTTTTATCGGGCTCGCGGCATCCCGGTGGTGATGGGTGGCATCCCGGTGAGTTCGCTGCCCGAGGAGTCAGGCCAACATTGCGACTGCGTGGTGGTGGGGGAAGGGGAACCGAGCTGGCCGGAGGTGCTGGACGATTTTGAGCAGGAGCGGTTGAAACCGCGCTACGCCCAGTCGCCTCCGGGCCAGTTCGACCTGGGCCAGGCGCCGATGCCTCGGTTCGACCTGCTCGATCCGGCCAAGTACAACCGCATCACGGTCCAGACCAGCCGCGGTTGCCCGCATAAATGCGATTTCTGCGCCAGTTCGATTTTGCTGACGCCGCGCTATAAGCTTAAGCCGGTGGAAAAAGTGATCGCCGAGCTGCGGGCGATTAAACGGATCTGGCCGCGGCCGTTTATCGAGTTCGCGGATGACAACAGTTTCGTTCACCGGGCACATTACCGGCGATTGCTTCGGGAAATGGTGCGCGAGGATCTGCGCTGGTTCACGGAAGCCGATGTGCGGGTGGCGGAGGACGACGAAATGCTCGGCCTGATGCGAGACTCAGGCTGCCAGCAGGTGTTGATCGGCCTGGAGAGCCCGCAGCGGGCCAGTCTCAACGGCGTCGAATTGAAATCCAACTGGAAGGCGCGGCAACAGGATTTTTATCGGGCATCGATCGAGAAAATTCAATCGTACGGCATCACCGTCAACGGCTGCTTTATTCTCGGCCTGGACGGGGAGACGCCTGAAATCTTCGACGATGTGCTTGAGTTTGTCCGTGATTCGGGTTTGTACGAGGTCCAAATAACGTTCATGACGCCGTTCCCGGGCACACCGCTTTATCAACGGTTGAAAGCCGAGGGCCGGTTGTTGCGGGAGGGAGCCTGGGAACTGTGCACCCTTTTCGATATCAATTTCGTGCCGCGGAACATGACCGGGTCGGAATTGCAGAGCGGTTTCATCGAGCTGGCCCGGCGCCTGTACTCGGCCGAGGAGACGAGCCATCGCCGGACGCGTTTTAAACGGATGCTGAGGGACTCTCCCAATTTTGGCCGAAACAAGCGCCGCGAGACCCAGCGCTTGGCGGCCTGAAGGGCACCTCAGGCCGCTTTAGCTACCGGGATCCCTTTTGCCGCCCCGTTCTGGGGGCGATACCCCAATTGTGTTCTGGCCCGTATCGAAAGAGGGTTAACTATGAAAAAGCTTTTTGGTTCCGTGGTCATTTTGTCGATTGGGGCGGTCGTCGCGAGCGCCCAAGTCGGGGCAAATTTAAGCAAGAACCTGTCGACGAACATCAGCGACGATTTGTCTGGCCAACTCGGCCGGAATATCAGCACCAACTTAACCGATGGGCAACTGACGCAGCCGACCGCAGTGGTTGGCCAACGGACTCCGGGCATCGGCCAACCGACCACAGTGATCGGGCAACCGACGACAGTCATCGGCCAACCGACCACTGTAATCGGCCGGCCTAATGCGGTCGTTAACCCGGTCCCGAACACCATTGTAAATCCGACTCCGACTACGGTCATTGGTCAGCCAGGAACCACTGTTATTAATCCCGCCGGGCAAGTCGTGGTGCCGTCCGGAACTTCGACGGCGGTGAACCCGTCGGGCATCGGTCCGCAGACCGGGACGATTGGCCAGCAAAACACCACCGCAATTGGTCAGCCGACCACCGGGATTGGCCGACCTGGAACCTTAACACCGGCGCAAAACCCGCTGGCCAACGGTTTCATCATTAATCGTGACGGCAGCGTCACCCCGGTGCCGGCGCAGGGAGGTGCTGGAGCGGCTGGCCAGGGCGGCGTCTCCTCCGGAGCTTTTTCGAGTACGAACCAATTCAACCAATCGACGAACCTCAATCCCCAGCGTTAACCGGAAGTTTTGGGCCGATCGAGCGGTTTGGCGGCGTGGTCCAAAACGAGGCCCGGGACGGCGAATGAACAAGGGATTGACTGGCAACGTCTAAAATCCGATTTTGAAAGGCTTCCCGGCCCAACGGGAACGCCGGGTTGTCCGGTGTTGCGCTGGGGCGGTTTAAGCGTGCATATAATATCAGGATGAGGCGTTGGATAGGGTTTGCCGGCTGCGCCATCCTTGGTTTGTTAATGCTCGGCGGCGGGTTGCTGGTGCCGATGCATTTGCGGGCCGTGGATGCGTCTGTGCTTAAAAAGGCAGGCCGGAGAACGCCGACGCTGGTGGAACGAGCCTGGAGCCTGGTGGGGGAAAAAAAAGTCGGCCCGGCGACGCTGTTGAGTCGCGCGGCAAAATCACAGGGGTTGGCCGGCGCGGATAAGTTGGAGGTCGCCGTCACGAATCAGCCGGGGCTAAAGCCGGGGCTATTAATTTGGGGGAGTACCGAGCCGAGGCTGGACACGCTTTTCCGAACCGAATCGAAGGCCCCGACCACCAACTGGGTGGCCTTCACCGATTTCATTGTGCCGGAGGAAAACCGGGAACGCGTCCTGGCGCTGCTCCGGGTTTCGACCCGGCCGTTGGCGGGCGAGTTATTGCGGACCCGCGTGTTGACCAACACGGTGATTTTCCCCCCGGCGCAATCGTCCTCGGGGCAGGCTTTCGACGCGGCGCTGTCGGTTTGCGGGTTGTTGCTGGAGGAGGGGCATTTGAGTCCCGGGTTGAGCAATGCGTTTTTTTCGCTGGCTTACGCTTCGCACGCGAGCCCGCAGGGATTTGAGCAATCGCTGCTGGATTTGATGTCGCTGGGTCAGCGGCTTAACTGGGCGCAACTGGTGGCGCTGGTGGAACCAATCAACGACGTGGAAGCCCTTCGGCTGCAGGCGAACCTGGTTCGGCGCGCGGAGCGAGAGCTGCCGATTCTGTTTTCTGCCGTCCAACTGTCGGCGGACCCGGCCGGGGTGGCCCGATACCTGGTAAATTTCAACCAGACGGGGATGACCGATTTGGCGGCCAGCCTGCATTACGGGGCGGGGGGCGTGAAAGAGTTGTTGAAACGCAACCAGCGGCTGGCGGAGTCCTGGGTGAGCCGGCGAGCCGGACGCGGCGGCGCGGAAGGCGCGGCGCTTTCGTGGGGGGCCGATTTGAGCTGGCGAAGGCCGTGGATTGCGCTCACCCTGAAGTGGGCTTTGTATTTGGCCGGCGGATTTCTGCTGGCGGTGGCGCTGCATTTCGGGCGGCCGGCGGTCGGGACCCTGGAACGGCCGCTGCAGGTGCGCGGGTTTCATATCGCGCGGGAAGGTTTGTTTGCGTTAGGTTTTCTGCTGGTGGTGCTCCTCCTGAGCGAGCCGTTTCTCGCGCAGGAAAGCCAGAAAATGGAATTTCCATTTCGACTGCGGCTGCCCATGGTGGGCCAGGCGGTCCCGGCGGGAAACACGCGCGCGCATTCACCGATTATGAATCAAATGAGTCTATTGACCGTGCTGCTGTTTTTTGTGCTGCAGGGTCTGTTATACACCGCCTCTTTGGTTAAACTGGCGGAAGTCCGGCGCCAACGGGTCGCGCCGCGGATCAAGCTGAAGTTGCTGGACAACGAGGATCACCTTTTCGATGCCGGCCTGTATGTTGGGTTTGCCGGCACGATTATTTCGCTGATGCTGGTCTCCGTCGGCGTCATCAAGCAACCCAGCCTGATGGCGGCTTATTCGGCGACCTCTTTCGGCATTATTTTTGTGTCGTTCTTCAAAATCTTTAACCTGCGCCCGCTGCGCCGCCGGCTGTTGCTGGAGGCCGAAGAGGCCGCCG
>Ga0163163_10003295_pt1 | contig 13692 bp, 10 predicted proteins | sample S65metaG_FD_119766 | JGI IMG/M metagenome (GOLD analysis project Ga0163163, IMG submission 119766) | Switchgrass rhizosphere microbial communities from Kellogg Biological Station, Michigan, USA - S6-5 metaG | ecosystem: Host-associated > Plants > Roots > Rhizosphere > Soil | place: USA... | reverse complement strand
TACACTTCACAGCCCATTTCAGGCCGGCTCCGGCGTAATATATAAGCTCCGCAGGGCGAAGAATGAGCGAATACCGGAACCTGGACGAAGTTCTGCAAGAGGCTGAAAAGGGCGCACTAGTCGTCACTTCGAACACCCGTGCTGCCCGCAACCTCAAGCGCGCATTCGCCGGACGACAACTAGAACGTGAGGTGAGCGCGTGGCCCAGCCCGGAAATCCTTCCCCTGTCCGCTTGGCTGAAGCGTCTTTGGCAGGAACACATCTTTCGATCTCCCGGACAATTTACAGCGCTCCTCGATGAGCGACAGGAGCGGATTGCCTGGGAACGAATCGTTGCCGCCGAACGCCGAGTGCTGGATCCCAGCCTGCTTGCCACGCAATGTAGCCGGGCCTGGAAGTTGCTGAACGCCTTTCGGATTCCCCGCGAAAAAGCTCCCTTTCAACGGAAGCCCGACACGGCGGCATTCTTCCACTGGTCCATGACCTACACCCTGCAATGCAGCAAACGCGGATGGATGGACGAGGCAAGATTGTTGGACGCTGTCCATTCAGTCGCTGTTGATGCCGTAGCGGGGCGCACAATAATTCTCTGGGGCTTCGATTCATTCACGCCGCAGCAAGAACATTTTCTTCAAACGCTTCGAGAGCGTGGAACCGATTTACGTTTCGCGCAGCCGGATGGTGAACCGGCGGAACCTCGTCGTATCTCGTTGGATGACGCACGCGCGGAACTCCGCGCTGCGGCGCTCTGGTCACGCAGTCTCCTGGAAAATTCACCGGACACCAAGATTGGCATCGTCATCCCAAATCTTGAAGAGATCAGACCCAGCGCTGATCGAATCTTTCTCGAGACTTTGCATCCGGACGCGTTACTCATCAGCGGTTCCGACCGCCGTCGCTCCTACGATATTTCGCTCGGCACTCCGCTATCGCATGCACCGATCGTCAGCACAGCGCTTTCGATACTCTCCCTTTCGGCACGCTCGCAGTCGCTCGAAGTCGCAAGCCGAATTCTGCGATCACCATTCCTGGGAAATCAGGAAGAGCTCGGCGCACGCGCAATGCTGGACGCGCACATTCGCTCCAAGGGAGTCACCGAGCTATCGCTCGATAGATTGGAGCAGTTCGCGAAAGATCGTCCAGGGTGTCCTTCGTTTGCGCATTCATTGAGGAAGTTGGAAAACTCCGTCGGCCGACTCTCCGGAAAGCTCCTGCCGAGTGCATGGAGTCGCGAGATACTGCAACTGCTCACTGCTTCAGGATGGCCGGGTTCTCGAACGGAGAGTAGTCCGGAGCACCAGGCCAGGCGTGCGTTCGCTGATCTCCTAAGTAATTTCGCCAAGCTCGATCTTGTTCTTGAGCCTCTCGATTTTGCAGCGATGGTTCGCAGACTCTCCGCCATCGCCGACGAGTCAATCTTCCAACCGGAGAATCTAGGCGCTCCCATACAGCTGCTCGGCATATTAGAGGCCGCCGGCTCTCAATTCGATCATGTGTGGATCATGGGGATGCATGCGACTGCGTGGCCGCCCGAGCCCAACCCGTCTCCATTCTTGCCCATCGACTTGCAGCGCTCGCTTAATGTCACCGGATCATCCACTGCGGAACGCCTCGCTTATGCCGGTGGAGTCACCCGGCGGCTCCTTCGTTCCTCCACCGATGTTGTGATCAGTCATCCTGAGCGTGAACAGGACATAGATCTGGCAATCAGCCCCTTCTTCGCAGACTGCGAAGTGTTGGAAGACTCCGCGCTCCCCATTCTTGAGACGGCGAACTATCAGCGGCTCCTCTTCGCCAGCAGCGCAGATGAACCGACGATGGATGAAGCTGGTCCCGTCGTATTCGAACCCATCAGCTCTGGTGGGACCGCAATCTTCAAACTGCAGGCAGCATGTCCATTCCGTGCTTTCGCCGAGTTGCGCCTGGGAGCGAAAGAGCTCGAGATGCCGGCACCCGGGTTGGACAATCGACTGCGTGGCGGTCTACTCCATAAGTCACTCGAATTGGTCTGGAAGGAACTTAGCACTTCCGCTGAGCTACAAGAAAAAGCTCAACCAGAACTTGAAGAACTGGTTCGCCGGAATGTGAACTTGGCAATCGACCAGTCAGACACCGCTCTGCTTACTGGCTGGGAGCAACAGGTCGCTCAACTTGAGCGCGAACGGTTGATCGTCCTCATAACGGGACTGCTAGAAAAAGAGAAGAAACGGCCAGCTGCTTTCCGGGTAAAAGAGCTGGAGCTTAAGACAGAAGTCACCCATGGCGGCGTGACCGCGAATGTAAAGGTTGACCGGATTGACGAACTCGAGGATGGCAGCCTGGTGCTGCTCGACTACAAGAGCGGCGATCCGAAGGTCACTCATTGGGGAGGTGAGCGACCGGATGATCCCCAGCTTCCGATCTACGCGGCCCACCTTGGAAATGACTTGGCCGCGGTCGCCTTCGTGCAACTCAGCAAAGAGAATATTCAATTCAAGGGATACTCTAAGAACGAAAACCTATTGCCTTCGGTGAAGAACTACAACTCGTTAACCGAAAAGCAACGGCCCGCGCCAACATTCCCTGAATTGCTCCGCGACTGGCAACGTACCCTTGAACGACTCGGAGAAGAGTTCCGCAGCGGGCAGGCAAACGTCGATCCCAAGAAGAAACTCCAAACCTGCCGGCAATGTCATCTGAGCATGGTTTGCCGGCTCAACGAAGCGCCACTCGATCCGGAAGGGGATGCTGATCATGAATGAACAGCAGAGCCTCTTCGCAGTCCCGATCCGCGACGTCGACGAAGATTCGCGGGAACGTGCGCTCGCCGTAAAAGAGTCATTCATTGTGCAGGCTCCGGCGGGTTCCGGAAAGACCGAGCTATTGGTCCAGCGTTTTCTATCCCTGCTCACGGTAGTGCGTGAACCGGAAAACATCGTCGCCATTACATTCACACGGAAAGCCGCAGGTGAGATGCGTGCCCGCGTAACCGAAGCTCTCCGGGAAGCCGCCTCCACGAAGCTTCCGCCGGAAGAGGGTCACAAGCGCAAGCGCTGGGAACTCGCGTACAAGGTCCTGGCGCACGACAAGTCGCAAAACTGGAACCTGTTGGAGTCGCCGAGCCGTCTGCGCATCGTCACCATCGACTCCCTCTGCCACAGCATTGTCAGGCAGATGCCTTGGACCTCCGAGTTGGGCGTCATTCGTGGCGTAGCCGACAACGCGGACGACCTATACAACGTGGCTGCTCACCGCACGGTTCAGCTGCTTGGGAATGGTGGTCCCGTCGCCGAGGATATTCGTCGCGCGCTCGTCCACCTCGACAACGGCGTCCCAGAGCTTGAAGCGGAATTGGTAAAGATGCTTCGTCGTCGCGACCAGTGGTTGCGGCACATGGAAATGGGCGATCCGTCGCGTCTCCGTTCGCAAATGGAGGACACGCTTCGCCGCCTCGTCGCAGAAAGACTCGAAGAAATCAAACACGCGATCCCGGAGGATCTGCGTGAGGAAATGGCACGGCTGGCGGCTGTCGCAGCGAGCAATCTGCGAATCACCAAGCCTAATCACTTGATTGCCGCCTGCGCCGGACTGAGCGGCTTTCCGGAATGCATTGCGGAATCACTCCAAATATGGACCGCCATCGTCTTCATGATGATGACCAAGGAAGGGGATTGGCGTGCACCCGGTGGCCTGCATGCCGGACTGGGTTTTCCAAAGACCCATCGCGAAGATAAGGACGCGCTTATTGGGGTTATGCAGCGTCTTCAGGGCATCCCTAATCTCTGCGAGTTGCTTTGCTCGGTTCGCGAGCTTCCTCCGGCTCGGTTCAGCGACGCCCAGTGGCAAGTGCTGGAGAGCTTTGTTCGAATTCTGCCGGTTGCGGTCGACCAACTCAAGAGCGTCTTCGCCGACCAGCAGAATTGCGATCACTCGGAAGTCGCCAGCGCTGCATCGTACGCCCTTCGCAACGATGGCAAGCCCACCGATCTCGCAATTGCTCTCGGGCATTCGATCGAACATCTACTTGTCGACGAATTCCAGGACACTTCGGTCAGCCAGGTCCGCCTCCTCGAATCCCTCACTGCCGGGTGGAAAGCAAATGATGGCCGCACGTTGTTCCTTGTCGGCGACCCGATGCAGTCAATTTATCGATTCCGACAGGCCGAAGTCGGTTCGTTTATAGGCGTTGCGAACAGCGGTAAGTTCGGCAAGATCGCGGTTGAGCCGCTGCGGCTGGAGAAGAACTTCCGCTCGCGCCAGACGATTGTCGATTGGGTGAACAAGACCTTCCCCTCGGTTTTTCCGGCCGTCGAAAATCTCACCGCCAGCGCCGTTCAGTTTGTTGAATGCTGGCCTGCAGCAAGGGACCGTGAGAGCGCCTCGGTGGTTCGCATCCATACTCAGTTCGGAGAAAAAGAAGTACCGCGAAAGCGCGAGGCTTCCGAACTTCTCGATGTCGTTCGAGAACTCAACGGTCGCGGCGAGAAAGTCGCAATCCTGGTGCGCTCGCGGCCGCACCTGTTTCACATCCTTGCGCAACTTCGCGATGCCGCCGCTGCTGAGCCGAAACTTCGCTTCCAGGCCGTAGAGATCGATGAACTGGCTGAACAGGTTGTGATCAGCGACCTGAGGGCTTTGACGCACGCCTTGCTACATCTAGGCAATCGAGTGGCGTGGCTGGCGATACTGCGTGCGCCTTGGTGTGGGTTGTCACTGCATGATCTCCACGCCCTGGTTTCCGGCGCAAAGCTCTCAACGGTTTGGGAGCTCATAGGACAACGACGTAATCAGTTGAGCGAAGATGCCCAGTCTCGTCTCGCTCGTGTCGTGCCTGTTCTTAGGGAAGCACTGGGGCACCGCGGAAGGCTACCTCTGCGCCAGTGGGTGGAGTCCACCTGGATTAGTCTCAATGGGCCAGCGTGTCTGAAGAACAATCGCGAACTCGAAGATGCTGGTGCATTTTTCGAACTGCTTGAGGAACTCGATTCGGGTAGCGAGATCGCCAGTCTTGCCGGCTTTGAGAAATCCATTGCCGGACTATTCTCGCAGCCGGATCCTGACGCGAGTGACGCCATCCAGGTGATGACGATTCACAAAGCCAAGGGGTTGGAATTTGACGCTGTCCTTCTGCCGGCCCTCGGGCGCTACACCCGCGGAGACGAGCGCAGCCTCCTGCTATGGGATGAGAGCAGCACAGCGAACGGTCCGGAGCTGTTGATGGCACCGATGAAACCGAAGGGCGGCGACAAAGATCCGATCTACGAGTTTCTCAGGAATATCGAGGCGGAGCGCTCCGCGAACGAACTGCGTCGGGTTCTATACGTGGCGGTGACACGCGCGAAACATGAACTCCATCTATTTGGTGACCTCGGATGCACCTCGCAAGAGTTCCTCGAAGAGGCCAAGGAACCCGATCGCCGCAGTTTGTTGTCGCTGCTATGGCCCGCGGTGCGCCACGAATTCATTGCCCAGGCTCAAGTTGATGCGGCCTCGTCGATTCGAATCGAAGCGGCGGCCGAGGTTCCTTTGCGACGGATGCTTCGCCGACTACCCCTTTCTTGGAGTACCCCGGATCTGCCGATCCCGGTCGAGTGGCAGCCCTCTCCGGAACCCGAGCAGATTGCCTCCGAAGATGATGTTACCTACGACTGGGCAGGGGAACGGGCTCGCCGTGTTGGAACCGTGGTGCATGCCACGTTGCAGCGTATCGCCCATGAGGGCCTGGAGAAATGGGACGAGTCCCGAATTCGTGCCATGCAGCCGGCCTTGCGCTCAGCATTGGCAAACCAGGGAGTAGGCGTCTCTGATATGGCGGAGCTGTTGGCGAGAACCGAACGCGCACTGTTAACTGCGATTACCGACGAGCGCGGCCGGTGGATTCTGGAAAGACGTGCTGGGGCTCAGAATGAATATGCCCTAACCGGAGTGATCGACGCTCAGGTGAACAACTTTGTCATCGACCGAACCTTCGTGGTCGACGGCGTAAGGTGGATCATTGATTACAAGACCGGTTCGCGAGAAGGCGGCAATCCAGACGCCTTTCTCGACAACGAAAAGGTCCGCTACCAGGACAAGTTGAATCGCTATGCAGAAATCTTCCGAGCCTTCGATTCCACCCTGCCCATCAAGCTCGGGCTATATTTCCCGCTTATGAATGGTTGGCGGGAATGGGAAGCCACAGTGTCGATTCCCGTGGCCTCCCTGTCTAACCCAGCCCGCTAGTTTCTAGCAGCCTCTTCCAGGCTGTAACTCAACTCAACCCCGCGAGCCGCCATCTCATTGAGGAACTGCTGGGCTGGAACATCGCGCTCCTGGAGCACGGCGCCGCGCTTGGTAATCTCGCCATTTACCATCATCTGGAGTACGACACTCGCCGGCCATGCGGTTGTTCGCATCATCGATGTCTGTTTGGTTTCCGGATCGTACTTGTCAATCATCGTGAAAGCTGCGACACGTCCATCGCGATGGGCTTCCACTCGCATCACGGACACATCGGGCTTATCTCCGCCGAACTTCTCCACCATCAAGTTCGACATGAGTGCGCGAGGTGCGATTTCTACCTTGCCGATCTTGCGCTTCTCCTTGGAGAAGAGGCCGAGATCGTACAGCGAACGAATCATCTGAAGATGTCCCGGATATCTCAGCGTCTTTTCGAAGCACTCGCCGACATTCTTGCCGAACGTTTCCGGCATCGTCGACGTGCCACCTGAGGTATGGAACGCTTCCAGCGTCGCGAATCCCGGAATCTTGAACTCCTCGATTTCAGTCAGCGGCTCAATCGTGATCAGTTTGCCATTACGCAGAATTCGCGCCGGCTCGGCGTACTCATTAATGAGTCCTTCCACTGAGAACACGAGCTGGTAGTGAAATGGCGGGTTGGGCTCCTGGAGAAGTCCGCCGACGTAAATCTTCAGAGCGTCCGCTTTACCGCCAACGCGGCGCATCAACTCTCCACCCAATACTGACGCCATGCCCGGAGAGAGTCCGCAGTCCGGCGCAAGCCCGATCCCGTTCTTGGCGGCTTTCTTGTCCAGGGCCAATTCCTTTCGGACGACCGTATTGTTCCCGCCGAGATCTGCGAAATGATTCTTGGAATCAACCGCCGCTTCCGCCAGCCCGAGATTGAAGAAGTAGGGAACTGCAGAGAGCGTTCCGTCATGTCCACGCATTATCTTCGCGACATCGCGTTTGCTGGAAGCATCGATGCCGCTGGCCTTGACCTTCTTGCCCGGGACCATTTTGTTGATTCGGTTGGCGGCATCCTTTGCTCGTTTGGTATCGGCATCAGCCAAGGTCACACTCTCGACTCGGGCACAGCGAGCCATATCGTACGCAGCAGAGGAGCCCATCATTCCGGCTCCGATTACAAGAAGTTTCATAGCGAGTCTCTCCGATAAGTAGTAAACCTTCTAGGTTATCTCATCGGTATGGGCGAGGGGAAGCTCTGACTCATGCCGGCTTGTAGAATGCAAAGCCCACCGCAACCAGGACGAAGAAGAACGATACTGCGTAATTCCAGCGGATCTGGTCGCCGAGGTAATAGACGCTGAACACTGAAAATACGGTCAGCGTGATCACTTCCTGGATGATCTTCAGCTGAGGAGCCGTGAATTGACCGTAACCGTAGCGATTGGCAGGAACCTGAAAACAATATTCAAAAAAAGCTATCCCCCAACTCACAAGAATCACTTCCCACAGCGGCGCGTTTCGATGCTTGAGGTGACCGTACCAGGCGACTGTCATAAAGATGTTGGAGACTGTGAGAAGGATGATTGTGAGCATGGGTGGGCAGTTCCTTATCGTCGGAAATGATGTAGACGCCGTGGCAGAACAAGTCTTCCACAGTTGTTACAGCAACTTATGTGAGAACCGATGTTTGGCGCGGACGATTCAATACTTTCGGCGGGACGTACTGCCACCGAGAATGCTGCCAAGCACTCCGCGGATGATTTGTCTGCCTACGGAACTTCCCACTGCCCGTGCAGCGCTCTTGGCCATAGCCTCCGCAACGGATTCACGACGGCCGCTTCCAGTGAAGATAGTCTGCCCGAGACCACTCAACCATCCGCCACCAGATTGTGCCTGGGTCGGCTGTGAGGTTGGTGTCGTTGGAGTTCGTTGCGGTTGCGCTCCGGCGGCAGATTGTAAAGCCTGGTCAGCGCGCGCTTTCAGGGTTTCATAGGCCGACTCCCGATCTACAGCCTTCTCGTAATGTCCATACAATACCGACTTTTTAATGATTTCCTGCCGATGCGCCTGGTCGGTGGCGCCCAGTCGCGACTGTGGCGGCACGACCAATGCGCGCTCCACTGGTTCTGGCGTTCCTTTTTCATCCAGCAATGAAATCAACGCCTCGCCGACCGCAAGCTCGCCAATCGCAGACTCGACGTTGACTTTTGGATTTGGACGGAATGTCTCGGCCGCCGCACGAACCGCCTTTTGGTCGCGAGGCGTAAACGCGCGAAGCGCATGTTGCACGCGATTACCAAGCTGCCCAAGTACGACATCCGGAACGTCGAGCGGATTCTGCGTTACAAAGTAAACGCCAACTCCCTTGGAACGTATCAACCGGACGACTTGTTCAATCTTCTCGAGCAGAACCTTCGGCGCTTCATCGAACAGCAAGTGCGCTTCATCAAAGAAGAAGACCAGCTTCGGCTTGTCGGGATCGCCAACTTCCGGGAGCGTCTCGTACAACTCCGACAATAGCCATAGGAGCAGTGTCGCGTAGGTCTTCGGATTCTGCATCAACTTGTCAGCCGCAAGGATGTTGATCATTCCTCGACCGTCGGTGTCGTTCTGCAACAAGTCATTCAAGTCGAGCGCAGGTTCTCCGAACAGCGCTCCCCCACCTTGCTGTTCCAGTGCCAACAACCCACGCTGAATGGTTCCGATACTTGCGGCAGAGACGTTGCCATATTCTGTCCGCAGATCTGCTGCATGGTCGCCGACGAACTGCAGCATCGCCCGGAGATCCTTCATGTCGAGGAGCAGCATCCCCTGGTCATCTGCAACCTTGAATGCGAGCGCCAGCACACCCTCCTGGGTGTCATTCAGGTTCAGCATCCGCGAGAGGAGTAGCGGGCCCATTTCGCTCACCGTGGCGCGCACGTTGTGGCCTTGCTCGCCGAACACATCCCAGAAGGTCACAGGATAGGGTTTGAATGTGTAATCTGGAACGCCGAGCTTCTTCGCTCGATCGGACATTTTGGAATCTTGGCCCGCGTCTGCCATACCCGCCAGATCACCCTTCACATCGGCCATGAACACCGGGACACCCATCTCGCTGAAGTGCTCCGCCATCACTCGCAGAGTCACCGTTTTCCCAGTTCCCGTCGCGCCTGCGACCAGGCCGTGCCGGTTCGACAGCTGTGGAAGCATGAATATCTCTATTTCTGATTTTGCGAGCAGGAACGGCTTAGCCATGGGCGGTCTCCAAACTGCTAAATAACATACACGAAAGTGGCATCTGAACTTACCCGTGCGCGAGATCGTCGGCGGATTCAAGCGGTGTTCCACAGACTCTGCAAATTACGGCAGAGCAATCTCCGCAAGTCAGGGGATCATCCACCTCGCGCGAACATACAGGACAATAGAGTGGAATCACAGGCCCCGGGGTGGGCTGGCTGGTTGACATGGATAAACGGTAGCATAGTAGGGGAAGAGAACTGACGGGGGAAGGGTAGATGCGACAAGATTCTGACGAGATACTGCGGCAGGAATTTAACGATTGGGCTGCGGCTGGCCGCGGCGAGGAGATGGAACAGCACCACATCAGCATCGCCGAACAGACGATTCGACGAATGAATCTACAACCCGGTGAGCGCGTACTCGATCTGGGTTGCGGAGTCGGGTGGGCAACGCGGATTTTAGCTCGACTCGTAGGCGACACGGTAGAGGGCGGCGGTCAGGTGGTCGGGCTCGACATCTCCGACGAAATGATCTCCCGCGCGCGTGCCTCATCCAAGGAATTCGACAACGTCATGTACGTCTGGGGTTCGGCGCAGAAGATTCCATGGCAGGAGAACTTCTTCGACAAAATGCTGTCCATCGAATCGTTCTACTACTATGCGGACCAGGATTTGGCATTGGTCGAACTCTTCCGAGTCATGGCTCCCAATGCCAAGCTCTACATACTTATCAATCTTTATCGAGACAACCACTATTCACTTCGTTGGGTTGATGAGTTAAAGGTTCCAGTGCAGGCTCGAAGTGAACAGGAATACGTCGAACTGCTCCGAAAGCATGGATTTCAAAACGTCGAAGCCGTACGCATTCCTGACGAAACCCCCACTCCCGAGACTTATTCCGGAAGGTGGTTCAAGAATGCTGAGGAATTACGGGATTTCAAGCGGATAGGAGCACTGCTGCTGATTGCTCAGAAGCCGGACGTAAACTCTCCGCCGCGCGGGATAGAACTGCTGTAGAATTCGGAGCGGAAAAAGTGAAGCCGCCGGATCGGGCAGAAACCGGCGGCTTCCCGGACCCTTCGGCGCCGGGGCGCGTCAAGGTCCTTGAATTCGGCGTCCCACTAGCGTGTGGCGCCGAACGTCTTCCGGCGAACCGGAAGACCAGACGGATCTCAGTAGAAGCGACTCTTATCCTCGGGCAGAAGGTTCGTCACTTTGCTGAGAGGTTTACCGTCCGGCACTCGTTGAATCTCAATCCCACCATTCACTGTAGAGAGCTTCATTTGCACCTGGCCATCGCCAAGCCTGGCTTTCATCTCGCTGCCGGGCGCGAAGCGTCCTCGATTCACGGGAATGTTGAACTCGTTAGAAATATTTCCATGCACCGTGCTGGCGTCAATCTCTGCTGAGGCATTCGAGGGAAGCTTCAGCGCCACCTGTCCATTCACTGTGCCCAGATCGACTGAACGTCCCGGTACTTGCATCTCTGCCAGTACGCGACCGTTGACAGAGTGCAGATTCATCTCACCCATCGTGTTGCGCGCTTCCACCGCGCCATTTACCGAGGAAGCGTGAATGCCGCCTTGAACTCCATCAATCTGAATTGGTCCATTCACCAGTTCGATTCTGTCGAGCCTGGCTCTTCGCGGAACGTGAAGCGTATATCCCACCGTGGCGCCGCGATAGTTGTGCATGTCTTCCGGGTAGTGTGTACGAATATCAATCGCAGAGGAGCCTGCCGTTACTTCGATCTTTGCTTCATCGAGGCGCTCTTTGGATTCACCAACCTTGATGGCATCCAACTGAACTTCATTCTTGTCCCATGCGGAAATTGTCACCGGGCCATTCAAATTCCTAAGACTGATTCGACCATCCGCACTCATGATGTATGACTTGTGAAACTCTTCTCGAACTTCAGCTCGCGCCGGAAGGGAAGCCGCGACCAAAGCCAGAATCACGCCGAAGAGGATTCCCCAAAGAGTAGCCTTGCGACTCATTTGCATACCTCTCTCCTCCGCTGCTCGCTTAGACGTAGCAGGGGCTAAATGGTTATACGAATTAGACTGGAGTGGAGTTCCCCGGTTAGTGACAAAGGGACGAACGGTCAAATTAGCCGATCACGGTGCAAACCGGAGTGTCTGGAAGACTTGCGGGGCTGCTGAAAGGCGATCCCGCTAATCGAAAAAGCGGTACTTAAATAAATGATAGAGAGCAGCTACGCCGTCCCGCCAGCTGATCTTCTTGCCCTCAGCATAGGTGCGGCCGTAGTAGACGATTGGAACTTCGTAAATGCATGCTCCGATCCGGGCTAATTTCACCGTGATCTCAGTCTCAAAACTGAAACGGTCGCTTCGCAGATGAATTCGGTTAAGAGTCTCACGCGTAAAAGCTTTGTAGCACGCCGTAACGTCGTGAAGTGCGAGCCCGGTCAACGCACAACATAAGGCCGAAAACATTCGGTTCAGCACGTAACGATAAAAACGAGGTACTCGGTGCGAGCCGTAATGAAAACGATTTCCGAATACTGCGTCGGCGCGTCCATCGAGGATCGGTTTGAGCAATGCAGGGAAGTCTGCGGGGTCGTACTCTAGGTCTGCGTCCTGGATCAGGACCACCTCTCCCTTAGCCTCCGCCAGTCCGGTTCGTACGCCAGCCCCTTTTCCTCGATTTTGGGGGTGTAAAACCAGCCGGGCGCTATCTCCATTTTGAGTGAACAGGCCCGGGAGATCCATTTCCTGGAGGTATTCACGAGTGCCATCGGTCGAAAAATCGTCAATGACGATCAGTTCTTTCGCCAGGCCTACCTCTTGCGCCATCACCGTCCGAAGTAGTTCGAGCACCGTCCGACGTTCGTTATAAACCGGCACTATGATCGATAACTTGGTGAACACCGGCGCGCCTGAAATCGGCTGGCTGGCAATGGACACTTGTGAGTGCTGGTCCAGTTTGGCTGTATCCGCTGACAAAACCCCTCCAGAACTGACAGTGGGTAGGTAGTTGGTAGATGGTAACCCGAAACCAAAGCGGACGGTAGTTACCAAAGGAGAAACGGCCAGAAGTCACAATGAGATACGGGCATTCCTCCCGGTCCTGCCTCTGTGTCCATTTCCTTTGTGGACTGGAGTATTCTTGAGGTGTGATGGTTATCACAGCCTCCCGGTGCGACGGTAGGTGAGACTAGCCTGTCAGAGTTGAACATAGGGGTTTGCATGGGCTGGATCGAAAACCGCTTCGAAAAGAACTTCCTGGTCACCACCGTCGACTACGTCTTCAATTGGGCTCGTAAGTCCGCCATTTGGCCAATGACATTCGGCCTGGCCTGCTGCGCCATCGAGATGATCGCTTCCTCCACCTCGCGATTCGATATCGCGAGATTTGGCTCTGAAGTGTTCCGTCCAAGCCCTCGTCAAAGTGATCTGATGATTGTCGCCGGAACCGTCACATTGAAAATGGCGCCCGTTGTGAAGCGAATCTATGACCAGATGCCTGAGCCCAAGTGGGTCATTTCCATGGGCGCCTGCTCTTCGGTCGGCGGCCCCTTCAATACCTACGCCACATTGCAAGGCGTAGATCGCATCGTTCCCGTAGACGTCTACGTAGTCGGATGTCCCCCGCGTCCCGAAAACCTGTTCTACGCTCTCTTGAAACTTCAGGACAAGATCGACACTATGTCGATCGCAAAGCGGCCGACAGAAGTTCGTCTCGCCGAAGATATGATCGAAAGTTTCAAGCGCCAGGTAATGGTCGCCCAGACCATGCAGCCCCGCGCCTAATCTCTGGCGGCCCGAGATGCTTCAGTAGAGACGGCCACCCCGGCCGTCCGTATGTTCTTTGAGGAGCGGTCGTTTACTCCCGCATCCGTCCGTCTGAGGGCTTTGGCCCCTGCGTTCTATGCTATGTTCCTCTCATGAAGACCCGCATCGGCTCCGTCGCCGACCTTCCCGGCGAGGGCCAAGCCAGGGAATTCGACTGTGCCGGCCGTCTCGTGTGCGTTGCTCGGGTCAACGGGCAACTGTCCGCCATGGATAACGTTTGCCCACATCGGGGAGGCCCACTCGGCACCGGCGTAATCGACGACGGGAAGCTTATATGCCCTTGGCACGGCTGGCAATTCGATCCCTTTACCGGTAAGTCCATCCAGATTCCGGACGCCGGGGTGGCCCTTTACCGCCTTTTCGTTGAAGGTGACGACGTTTTCGTTGAGGTCTGACTTTTATTTATTTCATCGTCGAAATTCTAGTTTTGCGCTATTCTCCAGCAGCAGAGTAGCTGGATTCGGGCGGTTATCCCGGCTCTCAGCACC
>Ga0163163_10003294_pt1 | contig 13699 bp, 14 predicted proteins | sample S65metaG_FD_119766 | JGI IMG/M metagenome (GOLD analysis project Ga0163163, IMG submission 119766) | Switchgrass rhizosphere microbial communities from Kellogg Biological Station, Michigan, USA - S6-5 metaG | ecosystem: Host-associated > Plants > Roots > Rhizosphere > Soil | place: USA... | reverse complement strand
GGAAAGAACGCTTGGCCGCCGGTTTCATGGGCCAGGCGGCGCAGCACGCCGGGCTTGCCGTCGGGATCGTCCGCTTCGAAGATGCCGATGGTGTAGATTGCAGCGTTGGATTGCTCTGCCATCTTCAGCACACGGTCGAGCGGAGCCTTGCTCGCGTTGTCGCCGCCGTCGCTGATCACAATCAGAACTTTCTTCTCGCTGGCGCCGTCCCGCAAACGGATCAAACCGTCAATGATCGCGTCATAGAGTGCAGTTGTGCCGACCGCGGGGCGCCCCGAGACCGCGGCTGCCAGCTGTTCGGCGCTATCGCTGAAGCGCACGCCTTGGGGCAGTCCTTGTGACACCTTCTCATTGAAGTTCACAACGAACATCTGATCGTTGGGATTGCTGGAACGGACAAACGCGCGCGCCCCGGCAGTAACTTCATTCAGTTTCTGCTTCATGCTGCCACTGTGGTCGATTACTAAGCCGACGGTTACAGGCGTGTCGTCATGCCGGAACAGACGGATCGGCTGGGGCCGGCCATCTTCGAACACTTCGAAGTCCTCGCGCTTTAGCTGCGGGACGGCATGACCGTCGCGATCGCGGATCGTGGCTCCGAGCACTACTAAGGCGACATCCACTGAGATCTGAAATTCTCCCGCTTCGGGGCCCTGAGGGCTACGGCCGGTTGCCGCGACTTGCGCCGGAGCTTGCGCCGCGGCAACCACGCACCCGGCTGCCAGCAGGAAAGCGATGGAAGCAGATTTCATTTGGGCTGTCGCTCCTCCTCAGGAAGCTTCGATCCGGCGATACTCGGGACGCCACATCGCATCCTCCACTTGCTGCACGATATCGGCCAGCCGGACCTCGGCCAAGCCTTCCTGCATGGCTGCTTCAGCCACCGCCACCGCCACCGTCACCGTCACGCTGCGCAGGTCCTCGATATGCGGCAGCAGCGTGGCCCCCGCCAGGCGCACCGTCACCAGGCTCGAAAGCGCGTTGGCCGCGGCCACCAGCATTCCAACACTAATATATCTGGCGCGCGACACGATCGTGCCCAGGCCCAGGCCGGGATACAGCATGGCATTGTTCAACTGGCCGATCACGTGCGTGATCCCCTTGTGCGTCACGGGCGGGAATAAACCGCCGGCTGCAATCAAGGCGCGCCCATCGGTCCAGGCGATCAGATTGGCGGGCGTAGCCTCGGCGAGCGACGACGGAGTGGAAAGCGGGAAGATAATAGGCCGGTCGGTATGCCAGGCCATTTCCCGGACGATGGATTCGGTGAAGGCACCCGCCTGACCCGAAGTACCGATCAGCATGGTGGGACGCACCTGGTGGATCACTTCCGCCAAGTCGATCGCGCGGGCGCTGCGAGAGGGCTGCGATCCCTTTCGAAGCGTCGCGATGTCGTCGAGATCCCGCCTCCATCCCTTTACCTCGCCTGCCGGGCGAGCGTAGGCGATGTGATGGTCGGGCAGCTCATCGCCCATATCGTCGGTGATCAGGCCATCGATGTCCACGCACCAAAACCGGCGGGTGGCGGCTTCCATGGTCAGGCCTTCTGTAACCATGACCTCTCGGATAAGATCGGCGATGCCGATTCCCGCCGTGCCTGCGCCGAAAATCACCACGCGTTGATTGCGCAGAGGGGTGCCGCATACCCGCATCGCTGAAACTAGTGCCGCCAACGTGATGCCACCGGTGCCCTGCAAATCATCGCTGAAGGTGCAGAACTGCCCGTGATATTTTTCCAGGATGCGGCGCGCATTGCCCAGCGCGAAATCTTCCATTTGCAGCAGCGCGCGCGGAAACAGCCGGGCTGCGGTTCTCATGTAAGCGTCGATAAACTTGTCGTAACGTTCGCCGCGAACTCGGGCGTGCCGGTTCCCGGGATACATCGGATCGTCGCGCAGGCTTTGGCGGTTGGTTCCCACGTCGATCATGACCGGGATCACTCGGGCCGGGTCGATTCCGCCGGCCGCCGTGTAGATCGCCAGTTTGCCGATGGCGATTTCAATCCCGCCCACACCCCAGTCGCCGATTCCGAAGATCTGCTCGGCATCGGTGGCGAGGATCAAGTCAATGTCGCCGGGTCCCGCACTAAGGTTTCTGAACGCGGCTTCAATCCCGTCCGGTTCATCGATTGAAAGGTACACTCCACGGGGACGCCGGCACTCATGATGGTATTGTTCCATCGCGAGGCCGACCGTGCGGTCGTTCACGATCGGGATCATCTCGCGCAGATGCTCCGAGAACAGCCGGAAGAACAGCACCTCATTACGGTCGTGAAGTGCCGTCAGGTATATGTTTTTGCCCAGTGCATCCGGCAGACGCTGATATTGGATATAGGCTGAGGCGACCTGCGATTCAAGGGTGCTGATGACCGGCGGAAGCAGTCCATTGAGGCCCAGGCTCTCCCGTTCCTGAGCGGTAAACGCGGAGCCTTTGTTCAGCAGCGGGGTGGTGAGAACCGCGATTCCCCGTTTGGCGGTCACGTGACTGCCCGCCCCTTCAGGCCGGGTCTTCCGTAGCGGGGGAACCAATAGCGGAATAACTTTCTGTTGCATCCAAGGGCTCCTTCACGCTGCGGACCTATCTCCAGTACGGCGCGCCCAGTCCAGCGCGCCGGTCCAACGAATTGCAAGCCTTACAGTGCGCGCTTTTGGATCCAGCTCATGGTCAGGCCGCCGGCCAGCGCCAGCATCCCGAACAAAGCCACGAGCGGCATCGAACTGCCGGTTGCCGGGAGCGCCGGTGCCGGTTCAGCCTGTGCCAGTAGTTCAACCGCTGGAGGCGGCGTGACCACCTGCGCGACCGTCACTTCCTCGCCCGTCGGCTGGATCGCCATCACGGGCGCCCGCTCCAGTTCGACCACCACCGGCTCGGCCGGTGTCTTGACCGCGACGGTGACTTCAGGAGCAATCTCGGCCGGCGTGAACAGAACGGCCTCATGACTCTCCTTCGCCAGGATAATCGCTCTTGCCTTTGGGTAGACGAATTCCTCGCCCCACTGGCGGCCGGGATAGAACCAGGCGCGGAGAGCTTCGGGCTCGCCCGCCGGTCTTTCGCGGAAAGTCATCACGGTCTTGTCGGTGGCCTTCAAGCGATAGTTCGGAATGGCCAGGATGGTAGCGTAAACCGTCAATTCGTCCTTGCTGAAGATCTGGACGATGTGGCGGTCGGATTTCGAATCCAGAATTTTGAAGACGTAAGTGCCCGCGGGCAGCACTCCATAGCCTTGAAGGTGGACGCCGGGGATTTCCACGGGTCCGCTAAAAGTGATGACGGTCTTCTTGTTCCAGTCGTCGGCTTTGGCGCTGGGCGAGAATGCCAAGCCCAGAAGCGCCAAGCCCAATACGGTCGGTGCTGCTTTCAAAAATTTCATTCGTTCTCCTTTTGGTGTTCTAAACTCAGGTCTCTAAACACGCGTGCTCTAAACTCAGCGAGAGTGGTGCTCTCGCTGCTCACGGCTGGACTAAGGCACGCCGGGGTCCGTTGCCAGCGAGTATCACCGAACACCCTAAAAGGCGGGCGTTAATGCGCAGATCGCTCGCCCAGCGCGCTATTGCGTTGAAAAGGCCTGAATGATCTGCGGCTCGACAAGAAGGGATTTAACCTCAAGGGAAGCTTGATTTGACCGAGTGCGGTCATTTGACCGGATTACGTCAACGCCTGGAGGATGGGGTAGGTGAGGGCGCCGCCGCAATCGGCGGCGCCAGGGAAAGTAGCTGCTAGTTAAGCCCTCTGGCCCTTCATAAAGAGAAGCGCAAGGCCGCCCGCTAAAGCGATCGCTCCAACAATCGGAGGCAGCGGCAGGGTGTGCGACCGCTCGGCCGTCACGTGCAGCGGCCCCAGGTCGACCACATTGTCTCGACTGGTATAGCTGATGCCCTGGTAAGCGAAGGCAATGATTCCTATCACGATGAGCGCAATTGCCAGTAGTTTCGAGGTATTCATTGTGGCGGCTCCAGTTTCGCAGGCGTTATCGAGTCAGCCGGTAGCTGCTGATCGGTCCCCAAAGTCCGGTAGCTTGCAATACCCACACGGATACGGCAACCACCACTACCACGTTCAGAATGGTTTTGATGCTGCCGGCCATAGGGATGAAGCGATTGATCAGCCACAGCGCCATGCCCACCACAATCAGCGCGATCACGATATTTACCAAAGGCATTTTGTATACTCCTCGCCCACTACGTGTGCAATCCGTGGCCCATATGCTATCGATGGTCCATATCCGTGGTCCCTATCCCAATGTTTAGTGCCTACTCTTCAGCGTTCGAGGAAGCTTGTACGTCTGGTAGTCCCTGAACGGGTGCGATCTGATTGTCCACCGCCCCGTTTCAGGGTTTGCCGGTCTGCATCGGAATCTCTACCGAGACAAACCTTTCTTGCGGCGCAGCAGGCCAAGACCTAACAATGCTCCGCCTACCAAACTCAAGGTCGCAGGCTCGGGGATGGCGCTGGAGCTAATAGTCCCCTGCACCGTCGTGCTGCCGATCTGGGCGCCGGACAAGGGATTCACAATCTTAGTCTGTGGCGTGGTTTGGAAAATTGTCGAGCCAAAATTTCCTGAGGTCGCATTACTGGTGCCGGGGCCGAGTTGCAGCGGTTGCCAGTTGAGGGTAATCGTACTGGCATCCAGGTACACCGATCCGGCGGCCGCGCTGCCAACAAAAATCCCGGTGGCGCCGTCGGTGACGTCGGTGATGACCACTTCAAAAGTGAAAGCGTTAAAAAAAGAACCGAAACCGCCGACCTGCGTCGAGCAATTTGCGCACGCCAGGGTGAAGTTTCCAAAGTTTACATTTCCCGGAACGGCGTTAACGGAGTTCATATCCGGCACGAACGCGAGGGTCCCATCGACGCCCGACGAACTATGCAGGATCAGGTTGCCGGTGCCGTTAAATCCCGAGCCTCCCGAGCCCGTTTGGGCAGTGTTAAAGGTAATGGTCGCGGCGCTAGCGCTCGCAGCCATCAGGAAGACCGCCGCTCCGGTTAGCGCGGCGGATCGAATAATCGTTGCTATTTGCATGCTGTTGGTACTCCTTAGTGTCAAGTAATAGTGCCTGTTTTGACTGCAATAGCAGGCATTTAAGGAACAGCAGGCGAAGGCCCAAATACCGATCAACATGCAGGCAGAGCGCCATCTGCTTCATGTTGCTCGATTTCTATAACTCACTAATACTCACGAAGCACGTGACTATTCTGGGGGAATATGCTGACTATTGGCCGTCATGTGACCACACACGGTCAACCTGAAACTCCGCGAGCAAAGGCTCTATTCCAATCGGCTGAAGGAGGCTATCGCCCTTCTCGTCCTTTATCGAAAAACGCATGCCTGTCATGCTCCCATGTCAATATCGAAGCGACTACCCCGTACGAAAGAACCGGCTACGGCGAGCTTCGCGGTTAGCCTGGGATAGAACACAAATATCATGGCGGATGAAAAGATGTGAGTCAGCAAGCGCACGTGTTGTGACACTTGCCTGGTCGCAAGCATGACTAAGGCGGCACCTTAAAGAAATGTGCAGTGCCGTCGATAAGCGCTCTGTCATTGGTCCATACGACTCGGCGAACGCGGAATCTATTCGCCGCGCGAGAAGAGGTTGCTGTTGTGAAAGTCCGAAGTATTTTTGTGATAATTGCCTTACTGTGGGCGGGGAATATTTATGCCACTACGGTAAACGTCGGGCTAGGAGCGGCAACCTTATTTGCGGTCCTCGGTGGAACGACTGTAACCAACACCGGCTCCAGTTCCATCAATGGAAACCTGGGACTTTGGTCCGGGACCTCCATCACTGGCTTTCCTCCAGGGACCGTTAGTGGAAGCATCGACACTGCCAACGCCTTCGCAATGCAGGCCCAGATGGACTTGACCGGCGCATACAATGTCGCCGCAGCGCAACCCTGCGGAGGCGTGTTGACGGGGCAGAATCTGGGCGGACAGACCTTGACGGCTGGAGTCTATTGCTTTGCGTCCTCGGCGCAATTGAATGGAACCCTCATACTCAACGCCCAAGGAGACGCAAATGCGGTTTTCATCATCCAGATAGGAAGCACGCTCACAACCCTAAGCAGTTCGCAGGTGACGATTATTAACGGAGGCACCGGCAATAACGTTTTCTGGCAGGTCGGCAGTTCAGCGACTCTAGGGACCAGCAGCCAATTCGCGGGGAACATTCTCGCGCTTTCGAACATTACTTTGGATACCGGCGCGGATATTTCCTGTGGCAGGGCTCTGGCGCTCAACGGAGCCGTGACTATGGATTCCAACAATGTCTCGATCAACGGCCCAGGGTGCGGTGCCGGGACCGCTGCTGCTCCCGAGCCAGGAACGGCCGCGCTTTTAGGAATAGGCCTTCTTGTGGGCTTAGCTGGATGGGCAAAGAGGCTTCTTGAATCGTCGACTCAGCCCGCTTAGCTCACTCAAAAGTAAGGCGATCCCCTTAGTCGTCCCTAGCCGCTGACTAAATATGGTCACAATCACAACAATAATGTGGGTCGCTCCAGTTTCCGTGATACTATGAGTCTTAAACCGCCATTCTTGGCGTCCCAATGTTTGCAGAACGCGACATCTGCGTTCTTCCAGCAAACGGCTTCCTGGATAGACGGGGCAAAGGAGCAATGCGTTTTGAACTCCACGGCCTCTCAGCCCGTCGCCATCCGCTGGCTCACGGAGAACGGACCCAAAGAACTCGAGCTATTGCTCCGCGCGGTAATTTTCCATCCCTCCACGCCCATCCTCATTGCCGATAACGATCGCCGCTACCAGGAGGCCAGCATCGGCGCCAGCAAGCTGCTGGGTCTTCCCCGCGAAAAACTCGTCGGCCGCAGTTTGGATGAATTTGCGGTTCCTGAAATCAGGCCGGTCATCTCGGAGCGCTGGCGGGCTTTTCTCGAAGAGGGCGAACAAGTGGGGACGCTCCAGCTTTTAGGTCCGGACGGCACGCCCCGGGACGTCGAATATGTTGCGAAAGGCAACGTGCTGCCGGTTCGCCACCTGCTGGCGCTGCGCGACAAGACTACAGAAACCGCGCCGGACGTAGATCCCGCGCAAAACTCCATCCCGTCCTGGGTACAAGACTTTGCTCTCTCGCTCTTGGACGTGGACGGAAAGATTGTCGCTTGGTATGGTGGCTCGGAGCGCATTTACCAGCACACCAGCAGCGAGGCCGTCGGCCAGAATGTAACGCTTTTGAATCCCGAGGAAGACCCGCTGCAAGTCACGATGCAGCAAGAGCTGAAGCGGGCCGCGAGCGAAGGCCATTTCGGTACCGAAGGCTGGCACGTGAAAAAGGATGGGACCCGCTTCTGGGCCAACGTGATCACCATGGCCCTAAGGAGCGAAAGCGGGGATTTACAGGGCTATGCCCGGGTGGTGCGCGACTTCAGCGAGCGCCACAAACGGGATGAGAAGTTGCGGCGCAGCCGCGAACGCGTTCGGACGGTACCGGCGGAGTCGACGATCGCCGGCGTGGTCGCGGGAGAGTTTGACCGCATCCCGGAAGCCAACGACACTTTTCTCGACCTGGTCGGCTACAGCCGCGAGGATCTGCGGGCTGGCCGCTTGGTCTGGCCAGACCTGACGCCGAAGGAGTACGTGGGCTTGGACGAATTCGCGCACGAAGAAGGTCTGCGCTTCGGGGCTTGCACGCCTTTCGAAAAAGAGTTGATTCGCAAAGACGGGACGCGGGTGCCGGTACTGGTGGCCACCGCTGTTCTGAAATTATCGCCTTTTCGCTGGATCACCTTCGTAACCGATCTGCGCGAGCGCGACCGGCAAGAGGATGTCGAAGGACAGGCCTTCGAAGTCACGCAGAACTTCGAGGAAATTATCGGATCCAGCGCCGCTATCAAACGGGTGATGGGGCAGGTGGAGGTCGTGGCGCCGACTGACGCCACCGTGTTGATCCTTGGCGAAACCGGAACCGGCAAGGAGCTGATCGCGCGCGCGATCCACCGCATGAGCCCGCGGCGGAATCTTCCCTTCATCAGCTTGAACTGTGCGGCGATTCCCACTGGGCTGCTCGAAAGCGAGTTGTTTGGTTACGAGCGCGGCGCCTTCACCGGCGCCTTGGGACAAAAAATCGGCCGCTTCGAAATGGCGCATCGCGGGACTTTGTTTCTCGACGAGGTGGGCGACATTCCATTGGATCTGCAGCCCAAGCTGCTGCGCGCTTTGCAGGAGAAATCCTTCGAGCGCTTGGGTGGCACGAGAACCATTCCCATCGACGTGCGTCTGGTGGCAGCCACCAACAGGAACCTGACGCAAATGATGGGCGATAAGCTGTTTCGCAGCGATCTGTATTACCGGCTCAAAGTCTTCCCCATCATCACGCCTCCGCTGCGCGATCACCCTGAGGACATACCGGTCCTGGCGCGCTACTTCACCAAAAAGTACGCTGCGAAGATGGACCGGACCATCGACAAGATTCCGGCGGACACCATGAAGGCCTTGTCGAACTGGACCTGGCCAGGAAATGTCCGTGAGCTGGAGAATTTCATGGAGCGCTCCGTGATCCTGTCGCGCGGTCCCAACCTGCGCGCGCCCTTGGCGGAACTACGGGCGGACGCTCCGGAAGACGGCGGCAACTCTACTCTCGAAAAAGTCGAGCGGGATCATATCCTGCGGGTTTTCCGCGAAACCGGCGGGGTGATCAGCGCCGCCGCTAACCGCTTGGGAATGCCGCGGACGACGCTGAACGCCATGATGAAAAAACTGGGCATCTCGCGCGCCGACCTCTAGCGGGCTCGGGTCGAAGCCGGCCGCGCGCCACCTCGATTATTTCCAGGTCGCAAACATTAAGAGGCTGGCTGCCGTCATCACCATCACGGTGGTCCATCCCAGCCCCGCCATCCATCGCGAGTTCGATCGCGATCCCATGATCGCGGGATTGCTGGTGAGCAGCAGGACGATGACGATGAGCGGCGGCGCCAGAACGCCATTCAAAACCGCCGACCAGAACAGCATGGATACCGCATTGAAGCCTGCGTAATTCAAGACCAGGCCCAATCCCAAGCCGGCAGCGATCACTGCATAGAACCCGCGAGCGGTGCCGGCATGATCGGCCAAAGATCCACGCCACGCCGCTCCCTCCGCGACCGCGTATGCGCTCGATCCAGCCAGCACCGGGACTCCCAACATGCCCGCGCCAATCAAACCCAGACTGAAGAGCCAGTACGCTCCGCGCCCCGCCAGGGGCCGCAGCGCCTCGGCCGCATCCTGCGCGGTTGAAATGGTGGTCTTGCCGTGCGCATGCAGCGTAGCCGCGGTAGTCAGAATGATGAAGTACATGATCAGGTTGGAGAAAAACATCCCCGTGATCACGTCGTTGCGGGACTTTCGCAACTCGGCAGTGGTGGCACCTTTCCTTGCCTCCACCGTCAATTCTCCCTGCTTTCGTTCTTCCTCCACTTCCTGGGATGCCTGCCAGAAGAACAAGTAAGGAGAAATGGTGGTTCCGAAGATTCCTACCAGCGTCGCCCAATATTTCGCGGACCATTCTACATGTGGGACGAAGGTGGCGTGAAGAACAGCTCCCCAGTCCGGTTTGGCGAAGATAGCAGCCAGGACATAGGAAAACAGGATGAGTGTCAGCCATTTAAAGATGCGCGCGATGGTGTAGTAGGACCACCAGATCAGGAAGGATCCAATTGCCACGGCATAGACCGGTGTCCAGTACATGCTATTGATGCCGGTCATCATCTCGGTGACCTTCCCCATGCCGCCGAGGTCCGCCCCAATGTTGACCGTGTTCGCAATTACCAGGAGCGCGCAGGCGCTCCACAGTACCCATCGCGAATACTGGCGCCGGATGACGCCCGCGAGCCCCTCGCCCGTCACCATACCCAGGCGCGCGCACATCATCTGAACCGCGCTCATCAGTGGAAAGCAGAACAGCGCAGTCCATAAGGGTGCATAGCCGAAGGCCGCACCCGTGACGGAATAGGTAGAAATGCCCGAGGGATCGTCGTCGGCGGCACCCGTGATCAAACCCGGCCCCAGGCGGCGGAAGAACCTCCGGAAGTGTAAAGGCCCCAGCAGTGGCCTGGAGGTTTTCGATCGCCTGTTCTCGATCATCGGCTCATTACGGGCCTAAACAAAAAAGCGGGCTGAAGTGGACTCGCGTGTCACGGCTTATACTACGCGGCGGCCGGTCACCAGATTAACGATCACAAGCACCAGGGCGATGACCAATAGCATGTGGATCAGGCCGCCTCCGATGCTAAGACTGAATCCCAAAAGCCACAGAATCAAAAATACAGCTACAAGTGTCCAAAGCATAATATTCCTTCTTTCGTTTACGATCAGTTGCTAATTTGACGAGGTTGCTTTCTGCGATTTCACTTGCAACTCGTTTACGACTTGCTGCACATTCGGAACCGTGGATGCGATCTCTTGAGCCCGCCCGCGCTTGGATTGAGAATCGACATTTCCAGTCAGAGTGACCACGTTGTTCTTGACCGAGTACTTAACGCTCTCGTCGAGATTCTGCTGAATCAGAGCTGCATGCAGGTTGCTCTCAATGCCGCTATCCAGATCGGAATTCATTCTTTTGGCATCGCGCTCGTCGCCGGGCGGAAGCACGGCAATCTGATTCGCTACTACCTGGATCCCCGCCATGGTTCTGGCGATGGCTTCGGCTTGTCCCTTGTCGCCGTCCGTGGCAACGTGTCCGCCTAGAGTGACCACGCTTTTGTCGCGATCCTGAGTCACCGACACATCCTTGAGGCCGGCCTGATCGAGCGAGGTCCGGATGCTGCCGGAAACATCGGCGGCTTTGGTTGAATCGGTCGAGCATCCGCCCAGGGTCCCAACGGCCAGCAGCGCCAGCAGGGACAAATACGGTTTGATGGTTTTCATCTTTTCTCCTTGAACCTTTGGTTCAATTCTTAGCGGAATTCGAAGCGGGAGCCACGGCGGCGACTGGCTCCAGTTAGGCTCGCCGGTCACTCGCCTGTACCCATTAGCTACGCCTATCATTTACACCAGGATCGTGATCGCAAGCCTTTGCTGTGGATACTCGCGGTTATAGAGATAGTACCCGTCGTCGTCGTAATCGATATACAGGTCGTCAGCGGCATACCAGTCCTGCGACCAGTTTGCCGGCCAGGGATCCAACAGCAGGAACGAGATCCCCTGATACTCGAAACGTGGATAACCCAAATACATGACCGGACCGGTCCGGAAGCGGAAAAAGTGTTGCCTGCCGAAATAAAGATTGAAGCTGTTCTGCGGGATATAGTAGCCTCCGTAACCGCCGCGCTGTGCCCATGTGCGGTGGTCAGCGTTCCAGTTCCGGGAGCTGTCCTGCTGGAAATTATCGTGACCTTGCCAGCCACCCTGCTTTAGCCATCCACGCTGCTGCTGCCAGGATTGCGCCTGCTGCCGGGTACGCTGCGGCTGCTGCTGTGTCTGCGAGAGGATGGACCGTTGTTGCACCTGCGGCTGCTGTCGTTGTTGCTGCTGCTGAGCACGTTGCTGCGGCGCTTGAGTACGCTGCTGTTGAGGCGCTTGCTGCGCGCGTTGCGGTTGCTGCTGTACCTGCGGTGCGCGCTGCTGCTGTTCCGGCTGCCGAGCGTGCTGCTCCTGTTCCGGTTGCCGAGCGCGCTGCTGTGGCTGAGCGTGCGGTTCCTGCCGTGGAGCCCGCGCGCGTTGAGGTTCTTGCTGCGCACGTTGTGGTTCCGGCTGGGCCTGCCGCCCGCGCTGCTGCTGTGGAGGTTGCTGCGCACGTTCCTGCTGTTGCTGCTTTGGTTGCTGAGCGTGATGCTGCTGTGCTGGCTCAGCGCGCTCCGGCTTCCCCCCCTGCCGCTCGCCCTGTTTGTCGTCGCGCTGCCCGTATCCAGGTACGATCAATCCTGTAAACAAGCACACTGCCGCGACGGTCACAATTGCAAATCTCACGTAATAAACTCCTATCGCAGCCTGATACAGGCACGTGGAGTGCCAAGCGAGGCATAGCATTTTCAACCGCATGATCAGCAGTGTGGTGCATACCGTGCACTACAGCCGCCATGCCAATAAGTTGTGCAGCCCTTAAAAAGGCACCGCGTGCTACACCGTAACCGGCGCCTGGCCGGACATCTACGGCGGACGGCGCTTGTGGCGACGCTTTTTGCGGGCACCATGTTCGCTCAGGACACAGCGATCGTTCAAGACGCTCTGGTAGCCCCAGCCGCCTCGATCGCGCAGGACGCCCGTCAGGGCATGGTTCCCATGGGTTGGGAAGGTAAACTCCGTTTTCATGCCAAAAGCGCCTATAGTCCCGCGGCCCTGGCGCGTGCCGCGGTTTCAAGTGCCTACCTCCTGGGAATCGACTCCCCGCCCGAGTGGGGACAGGACGCGCAGGGCTACGGCCAACGTTTGGGCTCTACGCTAGCCCATTCGGGAGTTCGCAACCTGATCGGCTTTAGTCTGGATTCGGCGCTGCACCAAGACCCACGCTACTATCGCTCCACCGATCGCGGAGTGTGGCGCCGTGCTATACACGCTTTCCGCGGGACCATCCTCACGCACAAAGATTCAGGCGGCGAAACCCTATCCACCTGGCGGTTGGGGAGTGCTTACGGCGCAGCGTTTATTTCTAATGAATGGCGTCCCGATCGCGGCAATACCCTAGCGCAAGGCTTCTCGAAGGGCTCCACTCAACTCGGTATCGACCTGCTGGCGAATGTGGGACGGGAGTTCTGGCCTGACGTCAAAGGAAAGTTGCTGCGGCGCAAGCCGTAGGACTGGCCGTATCTGTATGACGCCCTTTGGTCATTTGACGCAGGGCCGTCATGCCGCCGAAACGGTCATAGCCTCGGGATCCACAATCCGGCAAGCTTGAATGGTCGCCCGCGTGCACTTAATGGATTCCGGCGAAAGGAGTCGGAAAAATATCCCGGGCAAGAGCTTTCAGTTGGTTCGCGCTGCGGCCCGTGCCGGGGCGGGGAAATCTCACCATGAGAATAACTTCTGCCGACGCCACTATGTCACCGAGCGTTATCAGGGAGGGATTTTATTTCCGTGAAACTCAGGCCCCTGCGGTTGATTCTTGCATGCCCCCGGATGGTCCCATTCAATCGCCACTTGCGGACACCCTGGACCGCCGAAGTTTTACCAGTCATAATCTCAATGGAATGGAACGGAGCGTGCGTATCATGCGAACGCGACTCGGCCGACTGATCTTCCTGCATTTCGCCGGTGTGTTAGGTGTCACAGGGTTGGCGTCAGCCGCGCATGTTGAAGGCCCGGTCCCCAGTGCGGAAAGTATTATCGCCCACATGATGCAGGCGCGCTCGGAGAATCGCGCCCGCCTTCGTCCTTATAGCGTTACACGCGATTATAGGTTGTTCGGCAAGGAACAGCAGACGGCCAGGTCCGAGGTAATTGCGCGCGTGACTTTCGACCCTCCCGGCATCAAGCAGTTTGTGATTCAGCAGGCTAGCGGCATGGGCCTGGGCGAAAGGATCGTCCGCCAGATGCTGGAGCACGAGACCGAAATTGGCAAAAACAATTCAACCACCGACCTGTCCCCCGTTAATTATGAATTCCGGTATCTCCGCGAGGAAGAATTGGACGGCCGAAGCTGCTACGTGCTGGAGATCGTTCCGCGGCGCAAAGACAAAACTTTGCTGCGCGGCCACATTTGGGTGGATGCGATCACTTACCTGCTCCATCGGACGGAAGGCGAACCGGCCCGAAGCCCCTCCTGGTGGCTGAAGGACG
>Ga0163163_10003293_pt1 | contig 13699 bp, 11 predicted proteins | sample S65metaG_FD_119766 | JGI IMG/M metagenome (GOLD analysis project Ga0163163, IMG submission 119766) | Switchgrass rhizosphere microbial communities from Kellogg Biological Station, Michigan, USA - S6-5 metaG | ecosystem: Host-associated > Plants > Roots > Rhizosphere > Soil | place: USA... | reverse complement strand
CTTGCGTTGGGTTCATGGTTGTTAGCCGCGGCTTATGAAGGAAATGGAGAGTCGGAACGAGCATTCGCGTGGGATTTGCGCGCTTTGAAAGCTGAGGGCGACGGTGCGTTAGCTGATCGTTTGTTTAAGGTCAAACAATCAAATGGTCTCATGGCGGCGAATCACCTTTGGCTCAACGAATCGTTGAAAGCTCGTCGCAATCGATCCGCATCTGCTCTAACGATAGCTTCTCTTTACGCGGAGTTGAAGAATCGTCAGCAAACATTGACGTGGCTGGAAAAGGCAGCGGATGAGCGTGAGCAGATGCTGTCTCAAATAAGGTATGTTGCTAAGTATGACTTCGTGCGAGACGACGAGCGATTTCAGGTCATTCTAAAGAGGATTGGGTTTAACGAAACCTAGTGGACCAAACGGACAAGTGTCGACCTTGTTCATCCTGTCTTAAGAGGCCGCATACTTCTTCAAGACGGTAACTTGTCAGCGAGGGTGAATTATGAAGATCCTTTTGCTTCTTCCGCTTCTCTTTCTCGTCGCGTTTCCTCAACAAACTGTAACTCCGGAAAAGTCTCCTGTTAGCGTCGTCTCATTTAAAGTGAGTCGTAGTCATCGGACGATCGAAAAGGGAGACACGGAAGGCATAACGCCTCCGGCCAGTGCGATGATACCGGCCAATAAAAATTTTGCTCGGAATGTGAGGGCGAATGATCCAGCGGGTGTGCGCGATCCGAATGCGGATACCTTGGATGGCCGGAGCGCACAATTGGAGAAGAGTGTCCAGGAAGCTCGCACCCCTCAGTCAAAACAGGTGGACGGTTACGCATATCGGATCAAAGTTCAGAACACTGCCGCGAACGCTGTCGAAATTATCTTTTGGGAATATCAGTTCATGGATGCCAGGGATGCAACAAGTCTCACCCGTCACCAGTTTTTGTGTGGTGTAAACATACGACCAGGTAAGGACAAAGAACTCGAAGGTTTCAGTCAGTCAAATCCTAGCAGCGTAATAAATGTCGATGGTGTTGCGAACAAAGAGTCGAATCCTGCTCAGGAGAAGATAGTCATAAACCGTGTGGAGTTTGCTGATGGGACCATTTGGCAGCGCAAGGACTGGAGTCTTAAAGAGGTGAAGGCGTCGTATGAGCGGGCGCTCAAAGAGCCGTGGGTTCCTGGAATGTGCAAGGGTCTTTAGGGTTCACGCGTTTCTTCGCAAAACACTCTGAGTAGCAAATCAGCGACTTCTTGGTTTCTTTGCCAGGTCTTTTTGGCACGCGTTCGCCGCCCGTTGTGAAGAATGGCTGTGCCTTTCCGTTGAGCTTGTCCTTCGCCTGGGCTACGCCCTTGTCATTGAAGTCCCCGTCCGACATACGGCCACCATGGAGTCGCTAATCAATCTCCACAGCAGGGCGCAGCCCAGGGGAAAAGGGCGAGCTTAACGGAAAGGCACAGCCATTCCTCACAACGGGCGGCGAAGCCGTGTCGAGCAAAAATGGATTTGGTTGCGGCCTGAGCCCCGCCATGTTTTCGAAGACGCGGCGGTCGCTGAGATTCACCGAGATGATCTGTTTGACCATCGCCCTTCTCGTGTTGGTTTTACACCCCAAGTCGGCATAATCTACTACCGCGTTACGGAGTAAGCTTCGACATGTCATCGATACTAAAAAACCAACGAGCCACCGTGCTTATCATTGACGACGACGAGCAGATTCGAAATCTACTTGTCGACGGACTTAGTCGTCACTATTCCTGTCGTGCTGTTGGATCAGCCAAAGACGAACTGGCGACCCTCTCTGCCGACGCCTTTGACCTTGTAATTAGCGATATCGACGTGACTGGAATGAGCGGCATCGAATTAGTACGGCGATTACACTCATTAGTCCCTGATACGGTTGTTGTCATGATTAGCGGCCAGCAGAGCATTCAAACCGCCATTGAAGCGATGAGCGTAGGAGCGTTTGATTATGTTACGAAGCCTCTCGATCTTCGACATGTGGAAGCTGCTGTTGAGCGGGCCCTGGCTTATCGCAATCTCCTCAAAGAAAAACAGCAGTACAAAGAGGAACTCGAGCACCTGTTGGAAGAACGAAGTGCTGAGGTTGATCGTCTAGCCTACTACGATACGATTACTCAATTACCGAACCGCACTTTATTTGAAGATCGCCTCGCTCAAGCAGTCGCGATAGCAAAATCGAGCGATCAGACGCTAGGCGTTCTCTTCATCTCGCTTGATCAGTTTAAGAAAGTGAACGACACGCTTGGACATGGACCGGGCGATAACCTGTTACGCGAATTTGCCCAACGTCTGCAGAGTTGCATCAGCGAGAGCGACACCGTAGCGCGGTTTGGAAATGACGAATTTGCACTCCTGAGAACTCAAATCGAGAGTACCAAAGATGTAATCGAAACCATCGGATCGCTTTCGCAGTTGTTGAAGTTTTCGTTTGACATCAACGGCCAGGAAGTTTTTGGGACCGCTAGTGTAGGCGTTAGCTTGTTTCCACTCGACGGCAATGACGGCCAAACTCTTTTGAAAAATGCCGGTGCCGCACTCTACAAAGCTAAGAGATCGGGTGGTGCAAATTATCAGTTTTACACTGCGGACATGCACGAACTGGCATCGAGGAGATTGGCGCTCGAGACAAGTCTGCGGCGAGCGATTCAGAACAAGGAGTTCTTGATCCACTACCAGCCAAAGGTCTCGGTCGATTCACTTACGATTACCGGTGTTGAGGCTTTAGTGCGTTGGCAGCATCCTCAGCTCGGGTTAATTTCACCATCCGAGTTTATTCCCCTCGCCGAGGACACAGGTTTGATTGTCCCGATCGGCGAATGGGTTCTTAAGGAGGCTTGTTTGCAGAATAAGTCCTGGCAGAACCATGGTTTTGCTCCTATATCGATGGGAGTGAACATTAGCGCGCGTCAATTGGGTGATCAAGATCTTGCCGAGACAGTTATTCGCATTCTGGATGAAACCGACCTCGCGCCGGAGTATCTCGAGTTGGAATTGACTGAGAGCTCCATCATGCAGAGTGAAGCTGCTCACGTGCTAAGCAGGGTAAAGGCTATGGGCGTCAACATTGCGATCGACGATTTCGGGACTGGCTTTTCGTCACTTGCTTCTTTGAAGCGACTCCCAATAGATGCGCTGAAGGTTGACAAGTCTTTTGTTCGCGATGTCACATCTGATCATGACGATGCCGCATTAGTGATGGCCATCATTACGCTCGCCCACAATTTAAGATTAAAAGTAATTGCTGAAGGTGTGGAGACTGAAGAACAACTGAGATTTTTGTACCTGCAGCACTGTGAGGAGTTCCAGGGCTCCCTATTCAGTAAACCTTTGGCTGCAGGAGCTCTTGAATTGTTGCTTGATTCGCACTCCGGACGTCATTCAAATCACATCGTGCGAAGATAGCGCAAGGTTTGACTGGGAACGCAGGCGTCCTCGCCCCCTACTCACTTGTTAGTTATACCAGTGGCAACATGCAGGACGCCTGCGTTCCCAGCACTTAGTTCAAGTACTCAAACCGCGCAACATCCGACTCACCGAGAATGACCGTGTCACCGGGGTTTAGAGATATCTCTTTGACCCTCGCCGATTTGGGATCATTGACGAACGTACCGTTGCGAGACTCCTGATCGATAATGACAACGCGTCCTTCCCTAACGCCAATCCACAAATGTCGCTTAGAGATTCGCGGATCGGGAATGACCACTTGTGCACTTGCGCCGTCACGACCAACAAACTCTCCGTCAGGTTTAATCTCAAATTCCTTTCCTGCAAGAGCGCCTGAAACAAACTTAATCGAACCATAGTTGATTGGTTCGGTGTCCGTCTCGGGTGTAATCGCCACAGTTCGGGAAAGATCGATCGTCATGCCCTGGTCACTCGGACTGTACGCAGCAGGAGCAGGTGTCGGGGGCTTCAGGGGTGAAGAAGGTTTTGCCGCGGCCGGGGAAGACGCAGAATAACCTGGCGTCGGTGTCGGTGAATATGCCGGTGACGGTTTCTCCTTGGCTGTGCCTGAAGGCGTTGATGGCGCACCGGCACCCTTCTTCTTACCACGGCGACGCATCATTAAGATCGCAATGATGACGATGATTATGATTGCTACGATTATGAACAAAACAACCAGCACAACAGCCACAAGCCAGAAGGGAAAACTCGATTTGTCTTTACCTTCAGCTTTAGCTTGCTGACTGGACTGAAGCAGCCGATCGATTTCGGAGTGTTGTGGGAAGAGGCGTTTTACTTCCTCAAATTTTGGGATCGCATCGGAGTAATGTTGAGCCCAGTATGACTCCAGCCCTTCTTGATAGAGCTTGTCTGTGGGGCCGGCTTCATTGCTCGCTCCAGCGCTACGAACATATTCCATCACCGTGTTGGAGGGAACTACGAACGAAAAGCCTGAGACTTCCTGTCCATTGACGGTGTCGCCACGGAAGGTTAAGAGCCCAACAACTTCGTTAGCATCGTTGACTACCGGACCCCCGGAGTTACCATGTGTTGCGGCTGTATTAGTCTGAAGAATTGGCGCTCCGCTAGTGGCCGTCTTCTTTGCGGAGATTTTCCCGTCGTTGATAGTGGCTTCGAATGCAGACTTGCTGTCGAGCAAACCAGAGTTGAAAGTATCAGCTGCTCCCGGAAAACCGATCACCGTAACGTGGTCTTGAAGTTTTACTTTGTCAGAATCGCTGAGCTTTAGAATCGGCGCATTCTTAACTTCGATTTTTACGATCGCAACGTCCTTGCCTTGATCCTGGCTTTCGCCGGTTGGTGCGCCGTATTGTTTGATCTCGAATGGAAAAGAACTGCCGTCAGGAATGAAGACGTGATGGATGAGTTTAAAGGACTGAAACTGACTGTACTGGTTTATGAAGTTTACATTTAGGCTGCGCGGATCCTTCCCAAGTTGTTTCGCGATTTGTTCTACCATTTGATAGAACAACGCTTGCTTCGCCTTATCCTCGCCATCGTGGGTCGTCGAAACCACGTGAGCGTTGGTGGCTATGTAGCCATTAGCGCTGATAAAGAAACCGGAACCGAGTGCAAGCGCGGAGACGTTGTAGCTCTGTCCTTGATAGCCTGGCGGCTGGAAAACAACCGTGCCGACTGCGCCATCAACGATTCTCACAACCGCCGGTTTGCAGAACATGGCTAAGCGTTCGCCATCAGCGTCGGCCTTAGCGGTGAAGTCCCGTTGCGTTGGTAAGAATACGGCGCCAAGAACAAGAACGCTTAGGGCAACATAAACCAGTCTGCGCATACGAATAGCTCCTCGGGGATTCTTCTAACGATCAGTATTGCTAGTCTCAATTTGAAAGCATTGGAAAACGCGGCGCGGGGTCTGCTGGCAAAAGGCTAATTTCCGACGCCACAAGGGAACCTGCAGTAGAGTGCTTCTAAAGGAATTCCCTGTGAAAGTCAATGGAAATTGCCCGAAGGCTTTGTCACTCAGAATCAATAGTAGTAGCGTACTGTAATTGAACGGTGAGGGACATTGACCGTATCGCTTTTGCTAGTGCCTCGCAACCTAAACAACGTCAAAATGAGTTCGTGGCGCAAGATCAAAGTTGGTACGTTGCTTGCTAAAATGGACTTAAATAAGAGGAGGACACAAACGTGATCATCAGGCTTACTATTCTCAGTGTTTTGTTACTGGTCGCGCTGGCGGCTGGTTGCACAAAGACAAACGATACTGCCAGTCAAAATGCGAACTCGGCTGTAGAAAACACAACGAAGCTCGGTCCGGATAATTCAGAGATTGCGACGAAAGTTGATGCCAACGGCGTGAAGACGGAAGAGCGAACATTCCACGGCAATCCAAGAATCGCTCGCGTTGTCGTCACAACACACAACGGCACTCGAAGCGCTAAGGCATATTCTCCGAGTGGACAAGAGCGCGACTTGAATGAGAGTGAGACGGAGAAGGCACTGGATGCCACTGGCGACAAGGTAGCCGACGCAGCGGGTTTTGTTGCCGATAAGAGCGAAGATGTCGCTGGCGGTGCAAAAGACGTCGGCGTAGCCGCAAAAGACAAGACTGAAGCTGTGGGCGAAAAGACTGTTGATGTCAGCAAGAAAGTTGGCGATAAGACTGTTGATACCAGCAAGAAAGTTGGCGAAAAATCAGTCGATACAGCTAAGACAGTAGGGGACAAAACCGTGGAGGGCGCCAAGACAGTTGGAAACAAGACCGTGGAGGGCGCTAAGAAGGCCGGGAACGCAGTCAAGAAGGTTATTCCCTGAACGGTCCTTCTAACTGTGTTCAATATCAAGGCGGCTCCTTATGTGAGTCGCCTTTTGATTTCCACCGACAATTCGGGCGATCAGGCGCGGATGCTATACTGGTTATCGAATTGGTGAGATAGAAGAGGAGCTCTTATGGCCGACACGTCAAAGTTCACCATCATCTGTCCGTGTTGCGAAGCGACATTAACCATCGACGTCCAGACCGGTGCGCTTCTATCACACGACGAAAAAGCAAAACCCATTGCCTCGTTCGATGACATGGTTAAAGGCTTGGACAAACAGAAGCAGGTGCGTGAGCAGATCTTTGCGCAGGAGCTCAGCTCGATGAAGGACCGGGATCGAATCCTTCAGGAGAAGTTTCAGGAAGCAATGAAGCGAGCGGATAAAGACAAGGATAAGCCCTATCGGAACCCGTTAGATATCGACTGATACAAAGCTGACAGCGTCTTTCCTTTTCTGCCAAATATCCTTTGTAATGACAACCTGAGACGATGTGGCTTCAATCCGCCGCCTTACAAGACATTCATTAATGATTTGCCAGCCACGTCGATACGTGCCCCACGCTGCGATCCTTTTTCGAATTAGCCTTCTCCTTGTAACCAACCTCTTTATTCAGGCGGCAGTTTTTTCTCAGCCGCGACTGCCACAGATCAAGTTCAGCGATCGTACCCTTGCCAATGGTCTGCGTCTGATTAGTGCACCTGATCATTCGAGTCCGACCGTGGCAATTCAGGTCTGGTATCACGTCGGATCGAAAGACGATCCGAACCAGCGCAGCGGCTTTGCTCATCTGTTCGAGCACATGATGTTCAAGAGCACCAGGAACATGAAATCGGAGATGATGGATCGCTTGACTGAAGACGTCGGAGGTTCCAACGGCGCTTCCACAAATGATGATGTCACTATCTACAACGAGGTCGTACCTTCAAACTATCTCGAGACATTGATCTGGGCCGAAGCCGATCGCCTGGCTGGTCTGAACGTCGACGAAGCAAACTTCAAATCGGAACGAGATGTCGTCAAAGAAGAGTACCGGGAGGGCGTATTGACACCTCCTTATGGTAGGTTTGATTTTCTGCTCCAACAGAAATCGTTTCTTCAACATCCCTACAAGCGACCGACAATCGGAAGCATTGAAGATCTCGATGCAGCATCACTCCGTGACGTCCAGGAGTTTCACGCGACTTATTATCGCCCGGACAATGCGACCCTCATCGTCGTTGGAGATTTCGATCAAAAACAACTCGATAGTTGGGTCGACAAGTACTTTGGGCCCATCGAAAAACCAAATCGGCCGATTCCTCGTGTGCAGATGAAGGAACCTTCACGAAACTCTGAAATCCGCGTCGTCGAGCACGGCATCAATGAATTGCCCGCGGTGGGGTTGACCTACCTGACTCCGGGACTTGCACATCCAGATACAGATGCTCTCGAAGTTGTCGCAGCGATTCTTGGTGGTGGTGAGTCGTCGCGTCTTTACCGTGCGCTAGTCTATGAACAACAACTCGCCGCTGACGTTGGAGCTTCAGCGGATTCACGTGAAGACGCGAGTTTGTTTGAAATCACTGCCGTCCTATCGGAAGGGAAGAAGCCTGAAGACCTCGAACGTTCATTGCTCGCCGAGATTAGAAAGTTACAAGATCAGCCAGTAAGCCAACTGGAGCTCGATAGAGCGAAAAACCAACTGATTACCAATCTGTTTCGAGAACGTGAAACGAGTGAAGGCACAGCCCAGGTGCTCGGTGAAGCTGCCGTACTCTTGGGCCATCCCGAACAGGCGAACTTTGACCTGGCAAGAACGCAAGCGGTTACTGTGGCGGACGTCCAGAGAGTGATGAAGAAGTATTTCGCGGGTTCCAATCGGCTAGTCCTTTACTATCTGCCCGAAGCTTCAAAGCCGAGTGAGGCCAGGTAGTATGAAAAAACGGTTCATCTCCGTCGTAAGCCTAATTGCATATCTCGCTGCGGCAGCGTTTGCTCAAACTCAAACGACACCACCGCCTCCCGCAAAGCCGCGTTCAGTCACTTTCCCGAAGCCTGTTGAACAGACGTTGCCGAACGGTTTGCGGGTCATCATTGTTGAGCGCCATGATATGCCCTTAGTGACAGCTTCACTCGTAATTAAGAATGGTGGCGAAGTTGACCCTCTTGAATTGGCGGGACTGGCCGATCTTACGGCAAGCCTTCTTACCAAGGGCACGACAAAACGCACTGCCACGACGATCGCGGAGGAGGTTGAATATCTTGGAGGTGAATTGGAGGCCGCTGCGCGATGGGATTCCACGAATGTTACGGTCGGAGTGATGTCTAACAAGCTCGCCCCTGCTATGACAATCCTCGCCGACGTGGTGCGACGTCCGACCTTTAGACCTGATGAGATCGAGCGTCAACGTCAGCAGTACCTCGACACATTAACCGTTTCTTTGGATGAGCCCAGTTCGATTGCCCGCTTTGTTGGCGCGAAGGTTTTGTATGGTGATGGCCTTTATGGCCATCCAGTTCAGGGAACGCTCGAATCCCTAAAACGGATCTCTCGTGCCGACGTTTTGAAGATGCACCGTTTGTTCTATCGATCCGACAATGCCATTCTGGTGATAGGCGGAGATATCAATTCCGAAACCGGTTTCACTCTGGCAAAACGTTTCTTCGGCGATTGGCCCAAACCGGCGGCGCGGCTTCCGACGACACCAACCGTCAACAAGCCCGACAGCACCACGTCAGGCCGCGTCGTGGTGATTGATAAGCCAAACGCCGGACAGGCCGCTGTCTATCTTGTTCACCGTGGCATCGATAGGAAGGATCCGGATTACTATCGCGGCATCGTTACGAACTCTGTGTTGAATGGTTATTCCGGGCGACTCAATCAGGAGATTAGAATCAAACGAGGGTTGAGTTATGGTGCGGGAAGTTCACTGGAAGCTCGCAGAGACGTTGGGCCGTTTGTGGCCACGGCACAGACGAAGAACGAATCAGGGTCGGAAGTCGCAGGTCTTTTGGTGAACGAGGTGGCGCGCTTGTCCACTTTGCCGCCCATGGAGAGTGAGTTGACGCCAAGGAAAGCGGCCTTGATCGGTGAATTTTCCCGTAACCTTGAAACGGTGAATGGCCTGGTCAGCCACATTTCGTCACTCGCGCTATACGGACTAAGCCTGGATGAAATCAATCATTTCATTGAAAACGTACAACTGATAAATTCTGCGGACATCGAAAAGTTTGCGAGGACAAGACTAGACGCAAAGTCGAGCGATATCATCATAGTAGGCAACTCGAAGGTGTTTCTTCCGGAGTTACAAAAGCGCTATGGTAATGTCGAAGTTATTCCGTTTTCCCAATTGGATCTCAACACGCGACTGTTGAGGAAGAAACAAGCGCAGTGATTGTAGGAGGTAGCTATGTTCTTAAAAACGCGACTGCTTCAACTAGCGCTGATTCTATTTGTGTCGGGCATAGTGGTCTGGGTTCAAGGACAATCGCCAATTGATGGAATCGATGCCCGAGCCAACACTGCGGACCTGGCAAAACAACTTGGTAGTAGTGATCCACTTGTGCGTCAACGAAGCGCAGAAGCACTTGCTCAACTGGCAGCGACAGAACAACGTAAGATCGTAGAAGGCTATGCACTAGAGGAAAAGAACAAAGATGTGCGACTGGCTTTGGAGTGGGCGCTGTATCGAATGGGCAAATCTGAGTCGTTGTTCCGAGTCGTGCGAGATCTGGATTCGAGTCGCCAGGATCAAGCGATTGGTTATCTATCGGCACTCGAGAGTCCCGAGTTTCTGTATCCTTTTCTAAAGAAGCAAAACAATCCGCCGAAGGTGACGGCAGGTCTTCTGAAAGCGCTCGCGCGAATTGGCAATGCAGATACGTTGGAAGTGATCAAGCCTTACCGCGAATCGCTACAACCATTCGTTGCCGAAGCTGCTGAGACAGCAAGCGACGAAATCGAAAAGCGTTTGGGTCAGGAAGCATCAACTCCAACCAGCGGACGACCAAGAACAACAGGGAAACCACAACCGCAATAAGGATGAAGGATCAAGACGAAAGGGTGAAGCTCCAACTCGTACACGAGGCATTACTATCCATCAGCCTTCAGCATTCTAATCCGTTAGCCTTCATCTTTTGTCCTTAATATGCACCCCAGCCTGCGACCATTTCTCGATCTACTAACCCGAGAAAACGAAATACTTGAGATCAAGACCGAGGTCGACCCATATCTTGAGCTCGCGGAGATCCACAGACGGGTTATCGACCAAGCCGGACCCGCACTACTGTTTAGTCGAGTGAAGGGAAGTCAGTATCCCGTTGTGACCAATCTGTTCGGAACGAACAGGCGAATTGATCTGGCTTTTGGTCCAAGGCCTGAACGATTCGTCAGGGACTTGGTTACAGTCGCTGAATCGATTCTACCTCCGAAGCCAGCTGAACTTTGGAAACACAAATCTGTCGGGCTTGAGTTGTTACGACTAGGGACGACAAATACAAATCGATCTCCTGTGACTCAAGTCGTAGATCGCCCGGCGCGTCTCGATCAGTTGCCTGTTCTTACAACCTGGCAGGAAGACGGTGGACCATTCTTAACGCTGCCGCTTGTCTACACCGAAAATCCAATCACGAAAAAACATAACCTTGGCATTTATCGAATGCAGATCTTTGATTCGGCTTCCACCGGGTTGCACTGGCAGATTCAAAAAGGAGGAGGCTTTCATTACCGTGAAGCTGAAAAACTAAACCAGGATCTTCCGGTCACGGTTTTCCTGGGCGGTCCACCAGCTTTGATTCTCTCAGCTATAGCGCCTTTGCCTGAAGATGTTCCGGAGTTAGTGCTGGCCTCACTGTTGGCCGGGCAAAAGTTAAAGATGACCAGGAACCAGCTGGGTGGGCATCGACTCGCTGCCGAAGCTGAATTTGCTCTTGTCGGCCATGCAAAACCTCATGAACGCAGGGTCGAAGGTCCCTTCGGTGATCATTACGGCTACTACTCGCTGGAACACGAGTATCCGGTATTTCACGTTGATGGAGTGTTTCATCGACGTGATGCCATCTTTCCCGCAACCGTGGTTGGAAAACCTCGACAGGAAGATTTCTTTATTGGTGATTACCTCCAGCGACTACTTTCTCCGCTGTTTCCTCTTGTGATGCCTTCCGTAAAAGATCTCTGGACTTACGGTGAGACGGGATTTCATTCTTTGTGTGCTGCTGTGGTCCAGGAACGTTATGGACGTGAAGCGCTCGTGTCAGGTTTTCGAATACTCGGCGAAGGGCAGTTGTCGTTAACCAAATTCCTTCTTCTTACTGACACGCCACAGGATCTCAGTGACTTTCCCAAACTGCTCGAACACGTTCTGGAGCGCTTTCGACCGGAAACCGATCTCTTTATCTTCTCAAACGTCTCGATGGACACACTTGATTACACGAGCGGCAAGGTTAATGAAGGCAGTAAGGCGATCATGTTGGGATTGGGTGAGCCCGTGCGGAAGCTGCCGCGAGAGTATCAAGGCAGTCTGCCGACAGGCATCTCGAGATCTGAAGTGTTCTGCGGCGGATGTCTTGTCTTGCAGGGCGGGAGCTACAGTGAAGATGAATCCCTGGCTAGTCGTGTGGCCACAGATCAGCAGTTCGGCGATTGGCCTTTGATTGTTTTGCACGATGATGTCTCGGTTGCACGTTCATCTTCTGACTTTCTCTGGTCAACCTGGACACGATTCGAACCGGCCTCGGACATCTACGCCTCAGCCACTACCATCCATCGTCACCATCTCGTGTACACGGGGCCAATCGTCATCGACGCACGTACTAAGCCGGGCTTTCCAGATGAGTTGATAGTACGCGATGACATCAGGGAACTCGTCGATAGGCGATGGGCTGAATACTTTCCTGCTGGGAGCGCAGGCGTCCCCGCCTGCTAGTTAACCTACACATGCATCAGTGATCACAAGCAGCAGGCGTGGACGCCTGCGGTCCCAGCACTTGCGCTCCTTATTCGCGTTCGCTGAGTCGCAGGCGAATCGTGAATACCGCACCACCATCTTCTGCGTTCGACGCAGTTAAGTTCCCACCGTGCTGTGTGAGCACTCGATGCGCGAGGGCCAAACCAACTCCATGGCCCTTCGACTTCGTTGTGAAGAATGGAATGAACACCCTCTGTAAATCAGTAACCGGAATTCCAGGACCTGTATCGCGAATCGAGATGGTAGTCCACGCAGGCTTGGTGTCTTTTTCTATGGTGCTTTGAACGATCAATCGGCGATCAGCTTGATCGTCTGTAATCGCTTCTGCTCCATTGCGAAGTAGATTCAATAGCGCCTGGCGAAGCATCCGTTCATCGGCAGAAACGATTACATGGTCGGGAATGTTCAAAAGCAATGTGACGTTGAGCTCCTTAAACAGCGCCTGAAGTTCCGTTACACATTCATCGAGGAGTTCCTTGAGAGAAACCTCTTCGAGCTGAAGCGGTTGTGGCCGCGCGAAGTTGAGGAATGAAGTTACCATCCCTGACAGACTTCTCACCTCGTTTAGTAAAGACGCGGCTGCCGTCGCCGATTTCTCGTCCAGATCGCGGCTTTGCAGGAATTGCACGTAGCCCTGTAACGCTGCAACTGCATTTTTGAATTCGTGAGCGAGACCCGCAGACATTTCGCCGAGGCTTTCGAGATTGTTTTTGAGTGCAACCTGTTCGCGAAGTTCCGTCACTTCCGTTATGTCGGTCAGTAGACACAGCGCTCCCTGAGGTCCACGTTCAGGTGACAATTCGATAGGAGCAACAGTTACACCAAGTCGACGTAACTGGCCTTTATTCGTAACCGCTTCAATTTCCTTTCGCCGGTAAAGGGTTCCATTTTGAAGACAGTCGAGAACCATCTCTGAAAGTCCGGTATAACGATTCAGCAAGTTATCGTATGACTCGCCAATCGCTTTGCCGTCGACTTCCAGCAGGGTTCGTCCTGGAGGGTTGATTGTTATCGAGAGGCCATTGCCGTCGAAAGCAATCAGCCCCGAAGGAAGGCTTGCGACAATTCGCTCACTAAACTTCTCGGCCGAACTTGCTCGTTCCGCTGCTTGCTCACTAAGTCGTTCAAGCTCCTTTCGTTGTTCCTGGAGTTGCGCTACGACGGATTGAAAGGTTTCCAGCACGAACTCAGCTTCGTCTTGTGACTTCACGAACCGAGACTCAACTGAAGCGCGCTCCGCCTCGCCTACAAGTTTGTCATACGGACGCAGAAGCCAACGTAAGAGAAAGAGAATTCCGAGCAAACTACCGATGAGGATGGCGACGAAAGAAGCTAAGAGAATCGGGCCACGCGAGGCTGGACTTTGCGGGGTAAACGCATAAAGCAAAATCGCAAACAACACCGCCAGAAGAAAAAGTCCCGTCAGTAAGGTAAGTCCGAATTGGAAGCGGGATCTTTTCATTGCCAATTGCCAATTGCCGATTGAACCGGATTGCTGATT
>Ga0163163_10003291_pt1 | contig 13699 bp, 16 predicted proteins | sample S65metaG_FD_119766 | JGI IMG/M metagenome (GOLD analysis project Ga0163163, IMG submission 119766) | Switchgrass rhizosphere microbial communities from Kellogg Biological Station, Michigan, USA - S6-5 metaG | ecosystem: Host-associated > Plants > Roots > Rhizosphere > Soil | place: USA... | reverse complement strand
CTGTTCGCCTTCTCGATCGCGTCGTCGATGTTCTTGTACGCGATGAACGAGACCACCGGCCCGAAGATCTCCTCGCGCGCGATGGTCATGTCGTTGGTCACGTTGGCGAAGACGGTGGGCTTCACATAGTAGCCCTTGTCCAGGCCCTCCGGGCGCCCCGTGCCGCCGATCACCAGGGTCGCGCCCTCGTCGATGCCCGCCTGGATCAGCTTCTGGATCTTGTCGAACTGGGTCTTGTTGACCACCGGGCCGAGCTGGGCGTTGCCGTTGGGATCGCCGACGGTCACCTGCGAGGCCGTCTCGCGGGCGACAGTGATCGCCTCGTCCATCCGCGTCTTCGGCACGAGCATCCGGGTCGGCGCGTTACAGGACTGGCCGGAGTTGGTCATCATCGCGGCCACGCCACGGCCGACGCCCTTCGCAAAGGCGTCGTCGTCCAAGATGATGTTCGGGCTCTTGCCGCCCAGCTCCTGCGCCACGCGCTTGACGGTCGGGGCGGCCGCCTTGGCCACCTCGATCCCGGCGCGGGTCGAGCCGGTGAAGGAGACCATGTCGACGTCCGGATGGCTGGCGATCGCCGCGCCCACCGTGGGGCCGTCGCCGTTCACCAGGTTGAACACGCCTGCCGGCACGCCGGCCGCATGCATGATCTCGGCGAAGATGTAGCCGCTGAAGGGCGCCACTTCCGACGGCTTCAGCACCATGGTGCAGCCGGTGGCGATGGCCGGGGCCACCTTGCAGACGATCTGGTTCAGCGGCCAGTTCCAGGGGGTGATGAAGCCGCAGACGCCGATCGGCTCCTTGACGATCATCGTCGGGCCGCGGTCTTCCTCGAACTTGAAGGTCTTCAGGATCTCGACGGCGGTGGCCAGGTGGCCCATGCCGATCGGCACCTGGGCCCGCTGCGCCAGGGAGGCCGGCGCGCCCATCTCCTCGGTCACCGCGGTGGCCAGGTCGCCGAAGCGCTTCTGGTACTCGGCCAGGATGCGGCCCAGGACTTCCAGCCGCTCCTCGCGCGTGGTCTGGCTCCAGGAGGCGAACGCCTTGCGCGCCGCCTTCACCGCCTTGTCGACGTCGGCCGCATTGCCCATGGCGATCTTGCCAACAATCTGTTCCGTGGCCGGGTTTTCGACGTCCAGCGTCTTAAGCTCGGTGGGCTCAACCCACTTACCGTCGATGTAGAACTTAAGGTACTCGCGCATCACGTCCTCCCGGGGATCGTTCAGTTTTGGCGGAGGGCCGGCTGGGACGCCCCGTCCGGCTTCGTTTCCAATTTAGTGATCGGCGTTAACCGGGGAAACCCCTGATTCGGTCCGATCGGTCGTGACGTCGCGTCAGCGCTGGTGGATCAGGGCCTCGCCAGCCACCGGTGAGCGGGTTTTCAGGACATAGTCCGCGCGGATCGAGCCGATGTAGAGGTCCTGCAGGTCGTCGCCGCCCCAGGTGACATTGGTCGGATGGTTGACCGTGCCGCCCGCCGGATCGTCGATCACCGTCACGACCTCCAGGGAAGGCGTGATCGCCACGACCTTGTTGGCCGCCGGCAGGCAGACCCAGAGATTGCCTTCGGCGTCCATGGCGACGCCATCGGTATAGCCAAGGTCGGTATGGTCCGGCGCGGGCTGGCCCGGCTGCTGCAGGAGGCCCAGCACCGGGCCGTAGCGTTCGCTCTTGCCGAGCCGGCCGCCCGGAAGGATCGGGAACCGCAGCACGTCGGCGCCGCTGGTCTGGGCGCAGAACAGGAAGTCCTCGTCAGCCGACAGGGCCAGGCCATTGGGGAACTTCAGGCCCTCGGCGACCACGGAAGACGAGCCGTCGGGGCGCAGGACGAAGATGAAGCCGTCGGTCCGGCCGTCCAGCGCCTGCGGCCAGGTCTCCGCATGGGTGGAGTTGGCGCACCAGATGTTCCCGCCGGCGTCCATCACGGGATAGTTGGACGATGTCAGCCGCTTTCCGCCGACCTCGGCCAGCAGGGTCTCGTGCAGGCCGGTGGCGGGATCGAACCGCTGCAGCGGGCCCTCCTCGCGGTCGTAGATGCCGAAGTTGGCGATCAGCACGCGCCCCTGGCGATCCATGTTGAGGCCATTGGGCGCGCCGCCCTTGGGCCCCAGGCGCTTGAAGGAGCCGTCCGGGAAGATCTCGGCGACCGCGCATTGATGGTCGGAGGCGAAGACGCGGCCGTCCCGGCCCACGACCACGTCCTCGGGCCGATCGATGCCGACGGCGATCTTCCGGAAGGCGGCGGTCGGAATAGGAGCCAACGGCATGGTCGTTCCCCGATTACGGTCGCCGCCACCTTGGACGCGGGCGAGGCCCGACGACAAGCGCGCTTGCGGCGTGGACGGCGCGCCGATAAAGCCCAGGGATCCAGGAATCAGAGACACCCATGACCGGCCTCTTCCCCATCATCGCCTTCGTCATCGTGATCGCCGCGCTGAACCGCTTCGAATTCGGCCGGTTCGACTGACGCCGATGGCCGCCCATGGCTGAGCGCGGAGCGGCCCTGGTCACCGGCGGCGCACGGAGGATCGGCCGGGCTCTGGTCACCGCCGCCGCCGACGCCGGCTATGACGTGGCGATCCACGTCCGCGCCGTCGACGATGAGGCCGAGGCGGCGGCCGCCGACGTCCGCGCCCGGGGCCGTAAGGCCGCCCTCCTCGCCTGCGACCTGCGCAAGGAGGCCACGACCGTGGCTCTGGTCGGCGAGGCCGAGGCCGAGCTTGGCCCGGTCACCCTCCTGGTCAACTCCGCCAGCGTTTACGAGGAAGACGCCTTCGCCGACATGAACCGGGCGTCGTGGGACGCCCACATGGAGACCAACCTGCGCAGCCCCCTGGTGCTGGCCCAGGTCTTCGCCCGCCGTCTGCCCGCCGACCGCGAGGGCCTGATCGTCAACCTGCTGGACCAGCGGGTGCTGAAGCTGACGCCGGAGTTCTTCTCCTATTCGCTGTCCAAGGCCGCGCTGTGGGACGCCACCCGGATGCTGGCCCAGGCGCTCAGTCCCCGCATCCGGGTCAACGGCATCGCGCCCGGACCCACGCTTCCCTCGATCTACCAGGACCAGGCGGCCTTCGAGGCCGAGGCGGCCACGACCTTGCTGCAGCGCCCGATCAGCCCGACGGAGATCGCCGCGGCCCTGCGCTACCTGATCGACGCACCCTCGGTGACCGGCCAGATGATCGCGGTCGACGCCGGCCAGCACCTGGCCCATGGCGCCCGGCCAGGCCAGGCGTGATGGCGGACGCGGTCCACACGGTCATGACCAAGGTGTTCGTCACCGGCCTGAAGGTCCAGGCGAAGATCGGCGTCTATCGGCACGAGATCGGACGCTTGCAGCCCCTCGTCCTCGACGTGGAGCTCGACGTGCCCACGGCCGGCGCCGAACGACTTTCCGAGACCCTGAACTACGAGACCATACTGGAGGCCGCGCGCGAGATCGCCGAGGGCGGCCATATCGAGCTCGTCGAGACCTTCGCCGAGCGCCTGGCCCACGCGTGCCTCGCCGACCCTCGCGTGACCCAGGCCCGGATCCGCGTGGGGAAACCCCTGGCCCTGGCCCCGGACGCGGTGGCCGCCGGCGTCGAGATCACAGTCGTCCGCGACTGAATCCTTACGAAACCTTATCTGGCGATCCGCCGCGATTGCGGCATGATTGGGCGTCATCAAGGAGATCGACGTCCATGACCTATGACGCGGGCTACCCAGCGGCCGAGGATCGGGCGCTGCCGGCAGTGGTCTACGTTCTCTACATTCTGGGCCTGTTTCACGGCCTGACGCTGATCGTCGGCCTGATCATGGCCTATGTGCTGCGGGGCAGTTCTGGACCCGTCAACGCCAGCCACTACACCTATCTGATCCGCACCTTCTGGATCTCGCTGGCCGCCGCGGTGATCGGCGGCGCGGTCATGCTGGTGAGCATACCGTTCGCCATCATCCTGATCGGTATCCCCTTCCTCTGGGCCGGCGGCATGATCTGCCTGCTCGCCTGGATCTGGGCGATCGTGCGCAGCATCGTGGGCGTGGTCCGGCTGGCGGAAGGCGCCCCGATCGCCCAACCCTATGGCTGGATGATCTGACGCCGCCGAGCCGGAGGCTGATCGATGGCCGCCAAGCCGCGCCTGATGGCCTTGCTGCTGGTCGAGATGACCTTGCTGACGGCGGTGATCGCGGGGCTGCTGTTCGGAGGGGCGGGCACCTTCGACTGGCCCAGCGGCTGGACCTATCTGGGGGTGTTCACGGCGCTCGGGCTCGGCGTGAGCCTCTGGCTGGCCGACGCCGATCCCGCCCTCCTCGAGGAACGGTTGAAGCCCCTCTGGCAGAAGGACCAGAAGCCCTGGGACAAGGTCTTCCTGAGCCTCGTCGCCGTCATCTACGTGGCCTGGATCGCGCTGATGGGGGTCGATGCGCGGCGCTATGGCTGGTCGCACGCGCCGGTCTGGGCCCAGGCGATCGGCGCGATCCTGACGGTCGCGAGCTTCCTGGGCGTCGCCTGGGTGTTCGCCGCCAACAGCTTCGCCGCGCCGGTCATCAAGCTGCAGGCCGAGCGCGGGCAGACGGTGATCGAGACGGGACCCTACGCCGTGGTCCGGCACCCGATGTACGCCTTCGGCCTGCTGCAGTTCGTGGGCGGCCCGCTGATGCTGGGCTCCTGGTGGGGTCTGGCGGTCGTGCCGCCGGCCATGATCGGGCTGGCGATCCGCACCCTGGGCGAGGAGAAGATGCTGCGCGCCGAACTGCCCGGCTACGAGGCCTATGCGCGGCGCGTGCGGTGGCGGTTCGCGCCGGGCCTCTGGTGAATGTCGGTCCTGTCCAGGGCGTGGCTCAGAAATCCGGTTGGGGCCCTGACGGGACGCAACGGCGGCGCTCGGCGCAAGGCGTCCTAGTGCTGCGGCAACCCCGAGGCCACGTGCGCCACTTGACGAAATGTAACGTCGACGTTACATTCCTCCATAGTTGTGGAGCATCGTCCCGTGAGAGCGGCTCGCGTCGAAAATATCGCTGAAGATCCCATCGCCCGCTATGAGCGCCGGCTCGCTTGGTATCGTAAACGGCAAGTAGTCATTTTGCTGCTCGTGGTGCTCTTGTCTGTCGGGCCACTCATCGCGGTGCTGCTGTCATTCCGTGGATCCGGCTGGCTCCAAAGGCCGTGGGCGCTGCCATTCTTGATCGGGACTCCGGTCACAATCGGGATTGGACTGAGCGTCTGGCTAAGTCGGTTTTCTCCACCAAAGCAATTCTATACCGACGCTGTGCTCGCACCGAGATCGGACAGCCTTCAACAGCAGAGGTGGCCGGTGATGCTGTTCTACACGGCAGTGCTCGGCATTTTGGTCGCCGGCTTGATCTTGCAGTGGACCCAGCCTCCACCCTACACCGCTCCAGCGCTGGCCGCCCTGTCCCAGTTCCGCTTATTCGGCCAGGCCGCTCAAGCCATCTCGGCCGCCTGCTTGTCGTTCCTCCTCCTGGCTTACCTGTTGGGTGGCCGGCTCTACGGTCCACCAGCGTTGCAGCGGGCCATGGACGATGAACTGACGGTCGTGCAGCGGGCCAAGGCCGTGACGACCGGATTCCTAGTGCTCCTGGGTGCTCTGGCGGCTTTGATGGCCGTCGGGGCGTTCGCGCCACCGATCGTGACCCGGATGGGACTGATCGTTTGCGCCTACGGCGGCCTCGCCGCCGCCTCCATCCGCTTCGCCTTGCTGGAACGGGCCGCCTGGATGGCGGCGAGGGATGAGTGACCGAAAGCTCGGCAATCGATTGCGGGAGGTGCGGACCCAGCACGGCCTGACGCAGGCGGAACTCGCCCTGCTGGCCGGTGTCTCGCGCAAGACCATCAATACCATTGAAAATCAGGTCTACGTGCCATCGACGATCCTGTCCTTGGCGCTGGCGGAGGCGCTGAAGACCTCGGTGGAGGCACTGTTCTTCCTGACCGAAGAAACGCCGTAGCTGCAGGAGGCAATATGCGCGCGCGTGATAAGGATCTGGAGGCGTTCGGTGTGGCGTAGACGCGTGGAAGGCCTGCCGAGCGCTAGCCGCCGCGCGTTCCTGGCCGGCGGCTTGGGCTGTCTAGCGGCCGGGACGGCCAGCCGGGGTCAATCAAATCCTCCGCTCCTGGTATTCGCCTACGGCCGGCAATTCAGTAGCGCCGAGCGCAAGGCGCTTGAGGCTTGGAGCGGCCTTCTTACGCGCTTGGCCGATGGCTGGTGGCGCACGATCACCACCCGACTGGCCTCGCCAGGATTTGCGCCAGCCGATCAGATCACCATCGAATTCAACGATATCAAGATCAAGGGTGCGCCGGCCCTAACCCGCGACTCGGTGATCGAGGTCGACGCCCGAGGCCTCCTTGCCCGGCTACGCGACCCCGACGCGCTGGCGATGATTGCGCATGAGATGGTCCACGTGGCGCAACGCTATCCTCATGCCGCCGGCTGGCTGGTCGAGGGGATCGCCGACTACATGCGCTACTACGTCCTTATCCCCGACGACCCAGGCCGCGCTTTCCGGCCAGACGGCGCAACCTGGCATGACGGTTATCAGGCGTCGGCGGGCTTCCTGGATTGGGTTGAGCAGGGCCATCCCGGAACCATCACCCGCGTCAACGCGACCTTGCGCGCGGGCGAAGACGGCCAGGCGCTTCTTCGCGAGACCCTCGGTCAGACGCTTCAGCAGGCTTGGGGGGCTTATATTGATGGCAAGCCCTATGCGACCTCAGCTGAGGCTTGGCGGCGGCGAGCAACCGCGTCGCGCGGGTGATACGGCTTCGCGTCTGGGGCCCGCCTAGGGGAACGTCTGGCTTAGGTCCGCTATTGACCCACGATGCCAACGTCCGCTTCCCACCCGCCTTGGTCATTCAGAATGTCGGGATGCGGGCCGCGCGTGACGCCTGGTCCTGCGCCCACGCCGCCGCCATCACGATCACCTTATGAACACCCGACCTAGGCGAGCACGATCGCCGACATCAGGCGTCCGAAGTCCGGCTCGCCCTGCTTGAACGCCCGCCGGTTGGAGAAGTAGTCGTCGGGCTCCGCGCAGGTGTCGTGGCCGACCCATTCGCACGCGCTGACACCTGACGAATTCAGCCGGCCGAGGACGAAGGCCGGCAGGTCGAACAGGCGCTTGTCCGGCGTCGCGCCGGGGCTGAAGAACCGGCTGTAGGCCGGATCGAAGTGGACGAACCGTTCCAGGAACTCGACGCCGACCTCATAGGACTTCGGGCCGATGCAGGGCCCGACGGCGGCGCGCAGGCGGTTGCGGTCGGCGCCGAGGCTCTCCATCCGCGCGACCGCGGCCTCGACGATGCCGGTCAGCGCGCCCTTCCAGCCGGCGTGGGCGGCGGCCACGATGCGGGCCTGCGGGTCGACCAGCAGGATCGGCGCGCAGTCGGCGGCCAGGGCGCCGCACACCACGCCTTCTGTCGCGCTCACCACGGCGTCGGCCTGGGGCGGCCCGGCCGGCCAGTCGCCGTCGGCCACCAGGGCCGTGGCCGAGTGGACCTGATAGGCGGTGACGATGTTCTCGGCCCCGAAATGGCCGGCGCAGCGGCGGCGGTTCTCCCGCACCGCCTCGGGATCGTCGCGGGAGCCAAGGCCGACATTCAGGCTGGCGTAGAGGCCCTGGGACACGCCGCCGTTGCGCGTGAAGAAGGCGTGGCGCACGCCGGCGACGTCGAGCAGTCTCGAGGTCAGGACAGGCAGGCGGCTCATGTGTCGGCCTCGAAGGCGGGCGGCGTCCAGTCGGTCGAGTGGATGACGCAAACCTTGAACAGCTCCCCCATCTCGTCGGCCGCGACGAGGCGGTTGAGCTGCCGGCCGATCGTCGGGGTGCGGCCGGGCGCGGCGCGGACCAGGGCCTCGGCGCGCTCGCCGATCCCCAGGCGGGCCAGGAACTCTGCCTGGGTCAGGATCGCCGCGGCGGCCCCCTGCGCCCTTGCCGCCGCCATCACGGCGGGGAAATCGGCATGGACCGTCAGGTCCGCCTTCCCCGGCTCGGCCAGCGGATCGACCTTCTCGTGGCGACGCAGGGCCTGCAGGGTGTCGCCGAAGCCCGGTTCCGCGCGGCCGTAGTCGATCAGGAGCGCCGCGCCGCCGTCGGCCTGGATGCGGCGGCCCAGCTCGGTCCCCAGGGCAGCCTGCGCCGCCGACTGTTCGAACACCTGGCCCGGCGCGGCTTCAGGCAGCAGTCCCGCGGCAGGGGTCGAGGTGAGCCCAAAAGCCAGCGCCCCGTCGGCGTCCAGCCCTACCACCTGCTCGGCCCAGCCGATCGGCGTGCGGACGAACTGCCGGGCGGGGAGGCAGTCGAGGAGCTCGTTGGCGACCACCAGCACCGGCGCGCCCTCGGGAACCTCGGCGAGGCTGGCGGCCCAGCGGACGGCCTCGCCCAGGCGCTTGGCCTGAAGCTTTCTGAGCGGCTCGGAGGTCTCCACCAGCCAGACGTCGGCGGTCTCCAGGAAGCCCGGGGCGTGGCGGACGGTCTTGAGGATATCGCCCATCAGGGTCCCGTCGCCCGGACCCATCTCGACCAGCCGAAATGTTTCGGGCCGGCCCATCAGCTCCCAGGACGCGGCGACCCAGACGCCGATCAGTTCGCCGAACATCTGGCTGACCATGGGGGCGGTGACGAAGTCGCCGTCGGCGCCGATGGCCGGGCGGGTGGCATAATAGCCGAACTCCGGATCGTGCAGGCACGCGGTCATGTACTGGGCGACGGTGATCGGGCCCTGGGCCGCGATCTGGGCGGTCAGCCGCTCACGCAGGCTCATCAGCTCCCTTGGGCGTGGTTTGCGCCTCGGGCGCCAGATGGGCCTCCTCCAGCGCCAGCGCCGGCGGCAGGGGTTCGCGCAGGCCGCGCCAGATCAGATAGAGGCCGGCCAGCACCATCGGGATGGACAGCATCATCCCCATGGTCAGGCCGAACGGGAAGTTGGGCATGTAGCTGTCCGGCTCGCGGACGTTCTCGACGCTGATGCGGCACAGTCCGTAGCCCATCAGGAACAGGCCCATGACCACGCCGCGCCGGTTCAGCCATTTCCGGCCGTGCGTCGCCCAGCGGAGCAGGATGAACATGACGACGCCTTCCAGCGCCGCCTCGTAGAGCTGGCTCGGATGGCGGGGCAGCGGCCCGGCGTCGGGGAAGATCATTCCCCACGGGACCGTGGTCGGCCGGCCCCACAGCTCGCCGTTGATGAAGTTGGCGATCCGAACCAGGAAGCCGCCGATCGGCTCGGCCGCCACGATCAGGTCGCCCAGCCGAAGGGCGTCGATCCGGTTTCTTCGGGCGAAAGCGAAGCCGGCCACCAGGACCCCGATCGCGCCGCCGTGGAAGCTCATGCCGCCATGCCAGATCTTGAGGATCTCGACAGGATCGGTCCAGATCAGCGACGGCGTGTAGAAGATCACGTGGCCCAGCCGGCCGCCGACGATGACCCCGAAGGTCAGCCACAGGATGAGGTCGTCGATCTGGACGTCGGTGGCGGACGGGGGCCGGTAGATCCAGAGCTTCGAGTTGCGGACCATGCCGACGACGTAGCGCCAGCCCAGCAGGATCGTCGCCACATAGGCCAGCGCGTACCAGCGGATGGCGAAGGGGCCAATTTGAACGAGCACCGGATTGATATTGGGGAAATGCACGGCGCCGCGGCTCCAGCTCTAGGTACGAAGGTCGCTTTAAAGGAGAAGGCCTTCGCTTTCACCCCTCCAGCCCCATATAAAGGGCGATCGGCGGACCGGTTTTCCGCCTCCAGAGTACGCGATGCAGACACAAAATCCGTTCCTCGACGAAATGGCCAAGCTCTCGACGGCGGCCATGGGCCTGGCCCAGGCGGCGGGTGAAGAGGCCAAGGCGGCGTTCCGCGCCCAGGCCGATCGGATGGTCGCCGAGTTCGACCTGATCCGCCGGGACGACTTCGAAGCGCTGAAAGTCGAAGTGGCGCAACTGAGGGCCGAGGTTGAGGCTTTACGTGCGGCCAAGGCTCCTAGAGCCAAGCCCAAAACAGGCGGCGGCGCCTGAATACCCGCCAGCACACGCGAATGTGGGCGGCCTACGGGATTAACCGGATGACGCTGAAGCCGCAAATCGCACTAATTTCAGGATCGCAGGCGATTCGGGGGCGGCCGTCTGCTCCCCGCCCGCTGCGAAAGGATCATGGGTCTCATGGACACCAGCCCGTCTGACGACAGCGTCCAGTTTGGCGCCGATCCGCTCGATGTGGTGGAGCATGTGCTCGCCGCGGAGAACCTTCCCTTCGACCGCACCGAGGATGGCGACCTGGCCTTCAGCCTCGCCGGGGACTGGAAGGACTATGAACTCTGGTTCGCCTGGCGGCCGGAGGGCGACTGCCTGCAGCTCTGCCTTTCGATGGACCTGACGATCCCCGCGGCCCAACGCGCCGACGCCCAGAACCTCATCGCCCAGGTGAACCCGCGCGTCTGGCTCGGCCACTTCGAGCTGTGGGAAGACGGCGAGGTGATCTTCCGGCACGGCATGGCCCTGATGACCGGCGAACAGCCGAGCCTGGCCCAGGCCGCGGCGATGATCGATGTCGCCGTCGAGGGCGCCGACCGCTTCTATCCGGCCTTCGACTTCCTGGTGCAGGGGTCCAAGTCTCCGGCCGAGGCGATCGCGGCCTGCATGTTCGAGACGGTCGGCGAAGCCTGAGGCCCCGGCCTGCGTCCCAGCGGCCTTCCGCTTCGCGCAAGCCGGGATGACACCTGAGGGGTGGGCCTCTACGCTCGCCGCATGATCACACCGATCCTGATGTTGGGCGCCGGCCGGATGGGCGGGGCGATCCTGGAGGGGTGGGCGCGGGCCAAGACCTTCGCGCCGGCCGACCTGATGATCGTCGACCCCCAGCCGTCCGCGGCGGCGCTCGCCGCCGAGCGGGCGGGCGCGAAGCTCAATCCGCCCGACGCTGAGTTGGCGGCTGCGCGCACGGTCCTGCTCTGCGTGAAGCCGCAGCTGTGGCTGGACATCGCCGCCCAGTACGCGCCCTGGACCGCCAACGACGCCATGGTCGTCTCCATCGTCGCCGGTGTCGGCTCGGACGCGATCGCGCGGGAATTCGATGGCCGGGCGGTCGCCCGCGTCATGCCCACCACGGCTGCCGCCATCTGCCGGGGGACCGCGAGCCTGTTCGCCGAGGATCCTGGCGCGCTGGCCCGCGCGCACGCCCTGTTCGAGCCCCTAGGCGCCGTAATCGACCTGACCGACGAGATCCAGATGCACGCCGCGACCGCGGTCGCCGGATCGGCGCCGGCCTATCTCTACGCCTTCATCGAGTCGCTGGAGGCGGCCGGCGCGGCCGTCGGCATGGCCCCGGCCGACGCCAGCGAGCTGGCCCGCTCGGCGATCACCGGCGCGGCGGCGCTGCTCGCCGAAAGCGGCGACGAGCCCGCCGAGCTGCGGCGCCAGGTGACCTCGCCCGGCGGCACCACCGAGGCGGCCCTGAACGTCCTCCTGGGTGAGCATGGCCTGCCGTCGCTGCTGCGGGAAGCGGTGGCGGGCGCGGTTCGGCGCTCGAAGGAACTGGGCGGCTAGGCCAGGGAGGCGCACATGCACGTCGAACGCCATCGGATCGCTCGTGTGGGGTGGCTGAGAGCCGCGGTTCTCGGCGCCAACGACGGCTTGATCTCGACGGGCAGCCTGATCCTGGGCGTCGCCGCGGCGTCCGCCGATCGGGGCAGCATCCTGCTGACCGGCCTGGCGGGCGTGGTCGCCGGCGCCATGTCCATGGCGGCCGGTGAGTATGTCTCGGTAAGCTCCCAATCCGATGCGGAAAGCGCCGATCTCGCCCGCGAGCGAAGCGAACTCGCGCGCCAACCGCAGGCCGAACATCAGGAACTGACCGACATCTATGTCCGGCGGGGCGTCTCGCCGGACATCGCGCGCATCGTCTCCGAGCAGCTGATGGCCAAGGACGCCCTGGCGGCGCATGCGCAGGACGAGCTCGGCGTGTCGGAGGCGACGACCGCGCGCCCCATCCAGGCCGCCATGGCCTCCGCGGCGTCCTTCGCCGTCGGCGCGGTGCTTCCCCTGCTGATCGTGCTGCTGTCGCCGGCCAGGCTGCTCACCCCGACCGTGGCGGTGACCTCGCTGGTCTTCCTGGCCGCCCTGGGCGCGGCTGGGGCCAAGACCGGCGGCTCTAGCATGCTCAAGTCCATGCTGAGGGTGACCTTCTGGGGCGCGCTCGCCATGGGGATCACGGCCGGCGTCGGCGCCCTGTTCGGAGCGTCCGTGGCCTAGGTTGCCCGGGACGTCGGCCGGGAGCCTAGCTCCGCTTCCAGGTCTGGGCCTTGCAGAGCACCAGGATGCAGCCTTCGACCTTCAGCGTGCCGTCGGGGTTGATCGAGATCTTCGAGTCGTAGGTCTTGCCCGTCGCGGGCTCGTAGATCTTGCCGCCCGTCCAGGCGCCGGCGCCCACCGCCTTGAAATCCCAGATCAGCGGCGCGCCGAGGAGCGGCCGCGTCTTGAGCGTCGCATCGGGATTGGCGGCGTCGTGCATAGCCGGGTCGCGCAGCCAGATGATCGTGCCGCACATCAGGTCTTGCTTGGCCGCGCAATGGCCGACATGCACCCGGGCGTTGCCGCTCTGGGTCAGCCAATCGCCCTCCACCGGATCGGCGGCGAGGGCGGGCGACGCGGCAAGCGCCAGGGTCGCGGCGAGGGCGAGGTGACGCATCTGGATCCTCCGTCGGTCCGTCCAACAGGTGCGGCCCCGCTGATGGCCCGGGGCTCCTAATCTCCTCCGATGCTCAGGAATGCTTTTTCCGCCGGTGGCGGCGAACTCCGGCCGGCCTGCTAGGCCGGCAGCCGCACCACGGCCCTGAGGCCCCCCAGGGGCGAGCGGGACAGGGTGATGTCGCCGCCGTGGCCGCGGGCGACGTCGCGCGCGATGGCCAGCCCGAGACCAACGCCCTTGGTGTTCTGGTTGCGCGCCTCGTCGAGGCGGCCGAAGGCCTTGAAGGCCTCTTCGTAGCGTTCCCCGGGATGCCGGGCCCATCGTCGTCCACGACGATCTCGACGCCGCCCTGGTCGCGGACCTGGGCCGCCACCTCCACATGCTCGCCGTGCACGGCGGCGTTCATGACCAGGTTGGACAGCGCCCGCTTCAGCGCGTTGGGCCGTACGCTGGCGGTCAAGTCCGCTTCCGCCTTCACGGCCACCTGGGCGCCGGCCCGGATCGCGCCCTCGCTGACCTGCTCCAGCAGATCGCGCAGGCGCACCGTCTCGACCGCCTCGCCGCCCTCCCCGCGGGCGAAGGCCAGATACTCGTCGATCATGTGCTCCATCTCGGCGAGGTCGCGCTTCATCGCGGCGTTCCGCTTGGAGGGTTCGGCGAGCGCCAGAGCCAGCTTCAGCCGGGTCAAGGGCGTGCGCAGGTCGTGGCTCACCGATGCCAGCAGGGTGGTGCGCTGGTCGATGTGGCGCTGGATGCGCTGCTGCATGGCGATGAAGGCCGACGCGGCCTGGCGCACCTCCCGTGCGCCGTGCGGCTTGAACCGGGGCACGTCTACCCCCCGGCCAAAGGCGTCCGCCGCTTCGGCCAGGCGTTCTATCGCCCGCACCTGGTTCTTGATGAACAGGATGGCGATGGCGGTGAGGAGAAGGGTGGCCCCGGTCAGCCAGGCGATGAAGACGTGGCCGTGGGCGGCGAAGGCCCGGTCGCGGGGGGCGATGATCTTCAGCACCCCGCCGATCG
>Ga0163163_10003290_pt1 | contig 13702 bp, 12 predicted proteins | sample S65metaG_FD_119766 | JGI IMG/M metagenome (GOLD analysis project Ga0163163, IMG submission 119766) | Switchgrass rhizosphere microbial communities from Kellogg Biological Station, Michigan, USA - S6-5 metaG | ecosystem: Host-associated > Plants > Roots > Rhizosphere > Soil | place: USA... | reverse complement strand
CGATCGGCATCAGCCCGAGAGCCGAGCTCGTCGCCGGAGTGCCGACGTCGGGACGCACGACCGTCACCGAGCGCATCCACCTCGTCGACAAAAACCATCTGCAGATTGATTCGGTGATCGAGGACCCGCTCGCCCTGCGCGAACCGTGGCGCGCCACCCGGGTGTACGTCCGTACCGAGCCGGTGTTCTTCGAGCGGATATGCCTCGACAACAACCGCGAGGGCCGTGGCGACGTGCCGAATCTCACGCCACCGAAGCCGTAAGCGCGTCCCCAGGCAGGCTTGCCGGCGGCGCTGCTATCATGCGACCGCCCTCAGTGACCACGCAGGGGACAGCATGCCGATCGACGACCAGAGCAGACGCGGATTTCTCGTAGGTGCCGGGTTCGTGGCGGGAACCCTCGTAGGCGAGGCGGTGCTGCCCGGCGCGGCCGAAGCGCAGACGCCGGGCGGCACGTCGCAGGCGCCCGCCAGTAAGGGCGCTCGCTTTCGCGCGGCGCTGGCGGCCGGCAAACCGATGATGCTGCCGGTCGTCGAAAGCATCCAGCTGGCCCGACTGTGCGAGATCGAAGGCTTCAATGGCGGCTTCATGGGCGGCAGCGGCATGGCCGCGCGCAATGCCCTGCCCAACACCAGCATCCAGACCGTTCAGGAAGTGATCGACTACGAGGCGCAGGTGATTGCCAACACCGAGCTGCCGATGGTGGCCGATGGCGAGAACGGCGGCGGCAGCCCGGTGACGACCTACCGCACCGTGCAGCAGCTCGAACGTGCCGGCGCGGCCGTGATCATGATCGAAGACTCGACCGGCCCCGAAAGCGAATACGGTGGCAAGGGCGTGGCGATGGCGACGCGCGAGGTGATGCTCGGGCGCATCAAGGCCGCGGTGGACGCGCGCCGTGATGCCAGCATGATGATCATGGCCCGCAGCGATCGGCCGGCCAAGGGCCACAGCGAGGCCGAGACGCTGGAGCTCGCCGCCGCGTTATCCGAGGCGGGTGCCGACGCGTTCTTCATCAACGGCTTCACGCTCGAGCAGCAGCAGCGGGCGAAGACCGCGCTGAAGAAGCCGCTGATGATCGGCTCGAGCGGACTGGCGTCCGAGTGGCACGCCAAGGGCGTGGACATGGCGTTCTACCACATCGACGACATCGGCATCGGCGCGATGTACCTCGCCCTCAAAGAGATGAAGGCCAAGGGCGGCCCCTTCGACGAGGCGGCGAAGTGGCGGCTCCCCCGCGACCTCTCGGCGCGGCTGATCGATCAGGAAACGTGGCTGGCGCGGGCGAAGAAATACGGCGTCGTGCGTTCCTAGCTACGGCTGCTTGTCGTACACCACGGTGTTGGTGAACGCCTTCCCCTTCGACGTCGTTCCGTTCACCACCTGTGTCATGGTGGTGCCGTCGGCGGAGATCGTAATCGTGCTCGGCTTCTCCGACGCCTTGCCGTCGACGATGAAGTAGACGTCCTCGGTGCGGGTATCGACGGCGCGCACGGTGACCATCCGAATCGACTCCGCGCCCACCGCCGCCTCGGGGTACGGCTTGCCGTCCCGGCGATAGACGAGATACGCGCGGGCGCTGCCTTGCGGGATGGTCACGTCCGTCGTCATGAAGATCGTCCCGCCGCCCCGATCCTCGTAGGTGCGCGTGAAGCTTCTGGGCGCGCCGCCCGACTCGTACTTCGACTTGTCGGCGCTCAGCTTCCAGACCCCGATGAACGGATCCGCCGCCCGGGTCGTGCCCGGTTTTACCGTCCGCGCCGGCTTCTGTGCCGAGACTGCGGACGAGAGCATCAAGGTCGCCAGCAGGAACATCAACACAGGCCGTGAATTACGCATAACTCGCCTCCATCCGCACAGTCCGGGGCACGTTGCTGCAAAGCTCGATCCCCGTTCTCCGGTTCACCGCTGAGCTGGCACGAGTCATGGACGGGCTGGCCATTGACGGGCAAGCAGCGCGCTCGCGCATAATGCCAACCCCGAGTCGCCGGTCGTCCGGCGAGATGAAACGTGGCTACAGTACGCCGCCCTCCCACCGGGTTCGTGAACGTTGCGGGCAATGGGCTCGACGCGTTCGAGACGGAGATCGGCGCGCCTCCCTCGACGCCCGTCCCTTCTTCTTCTTCTTCTTCCCTGCTGGAGATCGTTGCCGCCTATCCCGAACCGCTGCGCCCCTCGGCGTGGCGCACATCCCCGAAACGGCCGTTCCGTCTCCGGCGGCTGGTGGCCACGTCGGTCAGCGCCGTGCGCGCGGTGGTCGTCCTTCCGTTCGTCGTCCTGTCGTGGTGCCTCCTCCGAATCTGGTGGCTGATCCGCCTGGGGTTGCTGGGCGTGTTGGGGGCGGTCACGGGAACTTTGCGACTGATCGCGAATGCCTTCGCGGCGACCGGCCGCGGTATTCGCGACGTCGTCGTTGGCGCGGTTCGCCTCCTGATCGGGGCCATCACGGCGATCGCGTCCGCGGGGCGAGCCACGGCGTACGCCATCAGACGCGCCATCGGCGCGGCAGGAACGCTCATCGCGCGTGCGGCGGTGGCCGTCGTCGTGGGCGCCGCGTACGCCATCAGACGAGCACTCGGCCTGGCCGGAACGATCGTCGCTCGCTCGGGCGCGGCCGTCAGCGGCGCAGCCGGTCTCATCGGCCAGCACGTCGCCTGCGCCTTCGCGGCGATCGCATCCGCGCTGCGAGCCGCAGTCCGGTCGATCCGCCGGGCGGCGCGCCATACGCGAGCGGAAAGCTGGCTCCCGACGGGGCTGCGACAAGATGGCCCGGCGGTGGTCAGACGGGCGGTTGCGGGATCCCCGGCGGGGGCCCGCCGGCCGCGCATCGTCCCGGTGATCGCCGCCGCATGCACCGCCACCGCGGTGATCGCCGTCGGCATCGTGCTGGTGTCCGAGCGACAGGCCCAGCCCGTCGCCGCGTCCGCATCAGAAGCTCCCGTGCCAGTGGCCATGACGTCCCTCGTCGCAACGACAGCCCCAATCGTCACGACGGCCTCGATCGTGACGCCGGGGGCACCGGCACCGACAGACCCGGTGACCCCGGCCGCCGTCACGCGCGCACCTTTTGTGTCTGCGGAGTCGAGCACGCCGGTGCCGGAAGCCGCTCCGGCGCTCAGCCCGGCCAGGGTGCGTGCGCTGTGGTCGAAGACCGACACACGGTCGCTCGATCGCGCGCTCACTTCGCTGCGAAGCGCTACGCTCGCGTTTCGGCGCTGCGAGATGCGGGTGACGTCCGACGATCGGGCCGTCGCGCACTGCGACGAGGCTGGAGCGGGTCGCTCCGCGGTGCGGGTGGCCTGGACCATCGACTTCCGCCGCAACGACGGACACTGGCAGATCGACGACCTGTCGGCTGCAGCACCGGTTCGGTTGAACCGCTGAGACGGCGAGGAGTAGGCTTCGGCTCACACGGAGAGAGCCATGACACGCGACGAGATTGTGAACGTGCTGGATCGCCGGGCGGCTGCCTGGCGCCATCTCGATGCCGAGCGGCTGGTGGCCGACTACGCGGAGGACGCAGTGGTCGAGAGCCCGCTGGCGGGCGGTACGACGCACGGCCGCGATCAGATTCGCCAGGTCTTCCAGACCTACTTTCTCGCCTTTCCCGATCTGGGCATGGACGTCCAAGAGATGCTGATCGACGATCAACGCGCCGCCGTCATGGCCACCTTCACCGGCACCGACCGCGGCGGCTTCATGGGCATGCCCGCGACCGGCCGCCGCGTCACGATCCCGGTGGTGTTCCTCTACGAGTTCAAGGACGGGAAGATCGTGCGCGACCGCCGCGTCTACGATTTCACCGGCATGCTGGTGCAGGTCGGGACGCTCAAGGCCAAGCCGGCCTAGCAGTCCGTCGTGCAACCACGGGCTGGTCAGAAAAGCTCACAGTCGTTCAGTCGAATTCGGTCCTGTAATCGGGCGGGTTCCCGAAAAGGCCGAGCCTTCGCACGCTAATACACATTCCCCCAATCGGTTGCGACCACGGGGCACGGTGGGAACAGCGGTTGCTCTTATGAGCACTCGAGACCCCGGGGATGGAACTGGTACCCAGAACACGCACGTCGGGTTACGGCGAGGCGGCGCTCGTCGTATGCGCCGCGGTTGGCTGCGGCGTCTTTGCCGTACCTGAATTCGCGGGCTGGCCGCCCACGCTGGCGGCGCTCGCCTTCTGCACGCTCACCCTCACCAACGTGGTGCTGGCGCTGTTCTCGCGGCCAGCGTCGGGACCTGTCGAGTGGACGATCGTGCGGCCCACCTTCGTCGTGGATTTCACCGCGCTCCTGCTGCTCGGGCCGCGCGCCGGCGTGATCGTCTGCGCGGCGGGCATCATCGTGCGGCTGCTCGGCGCGTCGCCGGGCCAGGCGCGAGCGTCGGAGACGTTGCTGCCGCTGGCGGCGCCGCTGCTGGCGCTCGAGGCCGCGGCCTTCGCGCACCTGGCACTGGGCGGCACGATTGGCAGCTTCGAGTGGCCGTGGCAGGGCGCGCCGATTGCGGTCGCCGTCGGCGCCTACTGCCTGGTGCTCAGCGCGGTCACCGATGTGGCGGTGCCGCTCCTCTCGGGACGGCCGTTCCCAAAATCCTGGCCCGCCGTCGCGCTCGACGGCTATCCCGTGTATCTCACGGCCGCGGGGTTGGCCGTCGTGGTCGCCGAACTGGTCGAACGGCAGCTGTGGACGGTGGCGCTCGTGGCCATCGTTCCGGTGTATTTCATCTACGGTGCGTACGCCGATCACATCGAGCGCCGCGACGAGGAGGTCCGGTGTCAGGACGCCCTGGCCTCGCTCGACCACGGGGTGTCGATGGTGGACGACGCGGGCATCGTGACGTTGTGGAACGTCGCGCTCCAACGGCTGCTCGGGTGTCCCGCCGAGCGCGCCCTGGGCCAGCCGCTCTGGAGCGTCGTCCCCGTGCTGGCCGACACCGAACTGCCGCGCGCGTTGCTCGAGGCGGCGCGGACCCAGAAGCCGGTGCGTCTCTCCAGCCTCGGCCTCCCGGGCCCAGGCGGGACGCGCATGGTGGACCTGCGGATCCTGCCCGGTGTCAGAGGCATGACCATGCAGTGGCGCGACGTCACCGCCACGTGGCGCGCCGAGCACCGGCTCAAACGCAGCGAAGAGCGCTTCGCGTTGATCGCCGACGCCGCCAACGACGGGCTGTGGGAGTGGGACCTGCGGCGCGACGAGCTCTACGTCTCGGCGCGCTGGCGGGGACTCGTGGGGCTCGACGGGGCGGCCGGCGTATGTCGTCCTCAGGAGTGGTTCGATCGCGTGCATGCCGACGACATCGCGCCGCTGAAGGCGGCGCTCGACGCCCACCTGTCGGGCGCTACCGACTGCTTTCAGTACGAGCACCGTCTCCGCGTGGCCGGAACCACGTATCGACTCTTCCAGTGTCGCGCCGTGGCCGTGCGGGGACCGAACCAGCGTCCGGTGCGTCTGGCTGGCTCGCTGACCGATGTCACCGAAAGCGCCATCGTCCAGGAACAGCTCCGGAGCGTCGGCACCCATGATCCGCTGACCGGCCTGTGCAATCGCGCGGTGTTCGTCGATCTGCTCGGGCGGCGCCTGGAGGACCTGAAGGCGCGCCGCGGCGGGTGGTTCGCCACCCTGTATCTCGACCTCGATCGCTTCAAGGTGGTGAACGACAGCCTCGGGCACATGGTCGGCGATCAGCTGCTCACCGCGGTATCGCGGCGGCTGGAAACGTGCCTGCGGCCCGGAGACGCACTGGCCCGCCTGGGCGGCGACGAGTTCGCGGTGCTCGTGCACGGGCTGAGCGACGAAACCCAGGCCAATGCCGTGGCGATGCGCATCCAGGACGCGCTCAAGGCGCCGGTGATGATCGGCCGGCGCGAGGTCTTCACGTCCGCGAGCATCGGCATCGCGTTCGCCGGGCGCGACTACAACAGTCCCGAGGACATCATGCGCGATGCCGACACGGCGATGTACCACGCCAAGTCGCGCGGCAAGGCGCGCCACGAGCTGTTCGACGCCGACATGCACGCGCGCGTCCTGGATCGGCTCGGGCTCGAGAACGATCTGCGGCGGGCGATCGATCAGAAGGATCTCGTCGTGCACTATCAGCCGATCGTGTCGCTGGCCTCGCGCCGCTGCGTCGGCTTCGAATCGCTGGTGCGGTGGACGCGGAAGGGCACACCGGTACCGCCGAGCACGTTCATTCCGATCGCGGAGGAGATCGGCCTGATCGAGCCGCTCGGCACCTGGGTGCTGGAGCAGGCGTGCGCGGCGTTTGCCGACTGGCAGCGGCGCTTCCCCGACAGCGGGCTCGAGTACATCACGGTGAACGTGTCGGGCCGGCAGCTGATGCAGCAGAACCTGTTGATGGTGGTCGAAGAGGCCGTGCGCAGCGCCAGGATGCAGCCGTGCGATCTGCGTCTGGAGATCACCGAGACTGCCTTGATGGACCGGCCCGGCGATGCCGCGCGCGTGCTAGGCGAGCTCCGCGAGTTCGGCGTCAAGGTGTATCTCGACGACTTCGGCACCGGCTTCTCCTCGCTGAGCCACCTGCACAAGCTGCCGGTGGATGCGCTGAAGATCGACCGCTCGTTCGTGACCAGCCTGCTCTTGCCCGACCGCCCGGCTATCGTCGAGAGCATCCTGGCGCTGGCGCGCACGCTCAAGACCGGCGTGGTGGCGGAAGGGATCGAAGACGATGTGCAGGCCAGCGAGCTCGAGCGACTCGGCTGCACCCACGCGCAGGGCTACCTCTTCTCGCGCCCGAAGCCGGCCGACGCCATCGAGGAGATGCTCGAAGCCAATCAGCCGCTCGGACCGGCAGTCGATCGCGGGGAACGCGAGCTGCGCGAAGCCAGTGCGGTGCGGTTTGTAAGCTCGAAGTCGCGGCCCGACACCGCGAGCGGACGCGCGCCGGTCCGGGTCGACAAAGCTCGCAGCGCGTCCCGCGTGCTGCCCGTCACCACTCCTGATCCTCGCTGGGTCGGCTGATCGCGCTACGCCGAGCGTGTGACGCGCGCGGTGTGAAACGGCTCCAGCCGGTCGATCGCCTCGGGCGGTTCCGACTTGATGTCCCACTTGAAGAACCGCAGCTCGATGCGATCCGGAAAGAAGTCGGCCAGCGTGAAGCCGTGCTGTTCGATCGGCGCGATCTCCTCGCGCATGTCGAGGTGCGACGGGACCGCCGGGCCCACGCCTCGAAAGGCGGACGGCCAACCGCCAGGGCTGGTGCCCACCGGCCCCGACAACGCGATGGCGATCGGGTTGGCGTGGAAATCGAGCCGGCCGGCACGCATCATTCGACCCAGCGCCACGGCGTGGAGATCGCCGCTCACGACCAGCGGTGCCCGGCCGGCCATCCCCGCCAGCGACGCCATCAGCCGATCGTGCTGGGCCAACCACCCGGTCTGCCAATACGGCTTGGCGGTGGCGACGGTGAGCTTGCCATCGGCACCGAGCACGTCGGGATACCACTCGCCCCACTTCCCCGCGCTCCACCCGGGCGGGTTGGACGGCGCGTGCACCAGGTGCGTCACGTCGGTCGCCGCCGCGCGCGCCAGCAGCCAGCGCTCCACCTCGCGATCGATGAACACCGCGCTCGGCCCGGCCAGCGTCATCGTGCGGCGAACGTCGTAGAGCAGCACTTCGAGCAGCCGTCCGAAGCGCAGCGTGCCGAAGCTCTCGGACCGCGGTACCCCGTCGCGCGTGCCGGTGGACGACCATGGCAGGTTGTCGGGCCGCGCCGCGTCGGGCAGGAACTCGGGATAGAACAGGCGCTGCGTTGCCCGCGCCAGCTCCAACATGAACCACGACGGCGGGAACGTAATGATCTCGTCGGTGGCCTCGTCGTTTTCGAAGTAGTCGTGGTCGTCCTGCAGGAAGAACATCGGCGTGGAGCGGAAGTCGGTGCCGTAGAGCGGGAGGATCTGCGGGCCCGCCGCCCGCTTCAGTACCTGCTCGTTCCGCTCGCCGATCACGCCCGCCGATCGCGTGAAGGTTCCGGACAGCCGTTCCACCTCGCCCGCCGGCCCCAGCGTCTTGCTGCCACGCGGCGACAGCAGATCCCAGTAGACGTGATCCCCGTTGGCCACCGCCACCTGTGGACCGAAGGAGAGCGCGCGGCGCAGCAGGCGGTTGCGCGTCGCGGCGGGGACGAAGCCGAGTGCGTCGTGTCCGCCGGCGCAGGTGAAGAAGAGCACGCGGCAGCGATCGGGGCGGGCGTTCGGGTCCGGCAGCGTCGAGAGCTCCCACGGCTGGCAGAGCGAGGTGCCGGACGCGCGTAGCGAGAGCGCGTAGGGACGTCCTGGCTGCAGGCCATCCACGGCAAACTGCCAGAACTCGCCCGCCGTGTCGTTCATCCGCCCGCTCACCGAGCGGCCGCCGATGCGCAGCACGGGCGCGGAGGCGAGCGGTTGCGTGAAGGACGCCTTGATCAGCAACCGCGTCTCGTTTGCCGCCGGGAGCAGATGCCGCACGCGGCCGGCGTCCCAACTGCCGCGGGGCGGCGCTTTTGCCGGTTGCGCGAGCAGATCGGCCGGCACCGCGGTCAGGAGGGCGGCGCCGAGGCCCTCGGCCAGGAACTGGCGGCGATCCATGGCGCTCAGCGTATCCCCGTTCGCGCCGGGTGCGTATCACGGTCATGAGAAAACTGATTGAAGCCACGTTCGTCTCGCTCGACGGGGTCATCGAGTCGCCCGAGCGCTGGGCGCTGCAACACTGGGGCGCCGAGCACCGGGCGAGTGCTCTCCGCCAGCTCGAGTCGTATGACGCGTTCCTCTTCGGCCGCGTCACCTACGAGAAGTTCTCGGCCGCCTGGTCGCAGATCACCGGCGACCCCTACTACGAGGCGATCAACCGCATGCCCAAGTACGTGGCCTCCACCACGCTGCGCGCCACCGCGTGGAATGCCACCCTGCTCACCGGCGACGTCGTCGAGGCGGTGCGCGCGCTCAAAAGGCAACCGGGCAAGGACCTCATCAAATACGGCGGCGGTGTCCTCGATCGCACGTTGATCCCGCACCACCTGATCGACGAGTTCCAGATCTCGCTCTTTCCCGTCAGCGTCGGCCACGGGGCACGGCTGTTCGAGGGCGTGGCCCCTGGAGACCTGCAGCTGGAGCTGGCCACGACCAGGACGCTGCCGAACGGGATCGTTCAGCTGACCTACGTCCGACGCTGAAGCGGCGTATCCTCCAGACGCCGCCGCGCGTATGAGGAGCATGGAGACGCTGCCCGAACGTGAGAACGTGGGTCTCTTCGACGATCGCTACCGCGCGTTTCTCGAGACCATCGTCCAGGTCCGGCCGCGCCTCCACCGCTACTGCGCCCGCATGCTGGGATCGGCGATGGACGGCGAGGACCTGGTACAGGACGCACTGTTTCAGGCCTATCGCAAACTCGACACGTTCGACGACAGCCGCCCCCTGACGCCGTGGCTCTTCCGCATCGCGCACAACCTCTGCATCGATGTGCTGCGCCGCCGCGGCGTGCGCGTCGAGGCCGAACTGAGCGCGCCGAGCGACGAGACAGTTCGGCCGGTCGAGCCGGCGGGACCTGCCGTGGGGCGCGCACTCGAACAGCTGGTGACGACGCTGCCGCCGAAGGAACGCGCCTGCGTGCTCTTGAAGGACGTCTTCGACTACTCGCTCGAGGAGATCGCCGAACTGGTCGACTCGACGGTCGGCGGTGTGAAGGCCGCCCTGAACCGCGGGCGCGGCAAGCTGTCGGCCGCCCCGGCGGCGCCCGCGCCGCGCGCACGACCGCCGGTCAGCGCCGAGACCGCCGAACTGCTGCGACTGTATTGCGAACGGTTCAACCGCCACGATTGGGACGGCGTTCGCGAGCTGGTCAGCGCCGACGCCCGGCTGCTCTTTGCCAACGGCTACGCCGGACGGCTGGCCGAGGCGCCGTATTTCTCGAAGTACGAGACGGTGCCGGAGCGGTGGCGGATGTCGGCCGCCGACGTGGACGGCGAGCCGGCGATTGTCCGCTCCGCGTGGGAAGACGAGACGTGGCGCCCGGTCTCGATCATTCGCGTCGAGATCGCGGGCGGCCACATCGTTCGCATCTGCGATTACTACTGGTGCCCGTGGCTTCTTCAGTCCACCGGCGCGACATTGCGCGACTTGAGCAGCCACTGACCGTTCACGCGCTCGAGCTCGTCGATGCTGCGGCCGGCACCCGCGACGCGGGGCGGCGTCTCACGTCCGGATCCTGCCGCCATCGTGATGTGGTAGGCGTCGATGCGGGCGTGGTCCTTGTCGATGAACACGATCTGATGGTTCGCGGTGGTGTGATACAGCTGCGGCCGCGGCGCCGCCGGCTGGCCGTTCGCCGGCGCCTGACGCGCCCCGCCGATCATCTTCTTCAGCGCCTCGCGCCCCTTGGTCGCGTTGGCGCCGGTGCCGAACTGCCCGTCCTCCGTGTAGAGCGCGGCGTAGGCCTCGGCATTTCCCGTGTCGAGCGCCCGCGCGTAGCGCCACATCACCTCGTCTATCGCCTGGCGATCCCGCACCTCCCGCAGGACGTCGTCGTTCGACTTCGATGCCGTGAACACCGCTCCCGCCGTGAACATCACCGCCCCGAGCACCACGCCGGCCACCAGATTCTTCATCTCGCCTCCTTGAGCGCCCCGGTTGCGCGGGGCGCGCGGCACTATCCGGCAAACCGGCTCAGGCCGGCTCGCGAGGGCAGGATTCTACTCCCGTGACATAGAATCGGCGCCATGACGCGCAACGCCTTCCCCCTCCGCTCGGCCGCCGTCGTGCTCATGCTGCTGTTCAGCGCCGTGACGGCGCGCGCCGAGGACATCAAGGTCTTGTCGTCGGTGGCCATGCGGGCCGTGGTGGAAGACGTCGCGCAGCGCTTCGAGAAGGAGACGAAGCACCACGTGGTGTCGACCTTCGGCCTGGCCGCCGCCATGAAGAGCCGCATCGAAGGCGGCGAGGCCTTCGACCTGGTGATCATCACGCCCGGGCAGATCGACGACCTGATCAAGCAGGGCAAGGCGGCCGCGGGCTCGCGCGCGGTGATCGCGCGGACCGGCCTGGGGCTGATGGTGCGCGCCGGATCGCCGAAGCTCGAGGTCGGCACGGTAGACGCCTTCAAGCGAACGCTGCTCGCGACGAAGTCGTTGACCTACGTACCCGCCGGCGCGAGCGGCGTGGCCTTCGTGGCCACCGCCAAGCAGCTCGGCATCGCGCAGGCGCTGGAGGCGAAAACCAGACCTGCCGCGTCGGGTGACGACGTCAACGCCAGCATCACCGGCGGAGCCGCGGAGATCGCCGTGCTGCCGGTCAGCGAGATCCTGCCGGTGAAGGGTGCCGCCCTGGGCGGCGTGTTCCCCGCCGAGGTGCAGACCTACATCGTGATGGCAGGCGCCACGTCGAATACGGCGTCGGCGGCCGCGCGCAGCTTCCTCGCCCGGCTGACGTCTTCCGCCAGCGACGCCGTGATCACCGCCAAGGGGATGGAACGCGTCACGCCCTGACGGCCTGCCAGAGACGTTCTCCTCCCGCGGCGCGATGCGCGCGGTGAAGAAACGCCGTGAGGCTCGACTCGCCGCCGAACGCCGCCACCTGCGTGCGGTACTCACGAACCGCCGCGATCTTGGCGCGCTCGACCTCGGCCAGCGGCGCGACATGGCTGCGCCACACCAGTGCTGCGGCCTCGGGCACGAAGTGGTCGACACCCGGACCGCGTGCCGCCCAGGCGAGTGACCGCAGCAGAAGGCCGAGCCGCACGCTGCCCCAGATCGGTGCGTCACGAGCCGTCCACCTCGTCTGCCGCGTGACGAAGTGGCGCCGCCGGGCCGCTCCGTCCGCCGCGTAAAAGTCTTCGTAAAACAACAGCCGGCCCCAGGTCCGGCGTGACAACAGCACCCGGAGCGCCGCCACCGTCACTTCGACGTGATCGACGTGGTTGCCGGCGCCGAGCGGCACGTAGACGTGCACGTCCGCATCCTGAAGCGCATCGTCGATCACGCGCTCGATCCGTTGCAGATTGCGGAACGCGCGCACATCGGACGGGGTGTGAAACGCATCGCGCGGGCTGGTGAGATACGGAGGAGAGACCATCCGCTCCTGGAGGTCGAGCCATCGAGCCGCGGCTCCCACCCGTGCCACGGCGCGGGCGTCTTCGGCTCGCCGGACGTCGTAGTCGCCGAACCCGCGCAGTCGTGGTGGGAGATCCTGGACAGCCGGACCACGCGAGAACACCGTCCACACCTCGGCACGGTCGCCCTTCGAGGTGAGAGCCGCGATCAGCCCTCCCGCCGACAGCACGGCGTCGTCGAGATGCGGCGACACGAAGATGTGGCGCAGCGCGTCAGGCACTCACATCACCTCCGTCGTCGCCGCTCGCAGCCGCCGCAGCGTGTCGAGGTTCTGGACGTCGAGCGGATCGCGCACGATCGCTCCAGCGCGCGACGGTGCTGGCGACTTCTCGGTTTCGATCAGGAGCGGCAGTCCACTGAAACGGCGGTCGTGGAGCAGCCGGCGGAACGGCGCCTCGCCGAGACAGCCGCGGCCGATGTGCTCGTGCCGATCGACCCGGCTCGCGCACGGTTTCTTGGAGTCGTTGGCGTGAAATGCCTTGAGCCGGCCGATGCCCACCAGCCGATCGAAGGCCTCGAAGGTGTCGCCGTATCCGGATGCGGTGGTGATGTCGTAGCCCGACGCGAGCAGATGGCACGTATCCAGACAGACGCCCACACGCGGAGAGCCGTCCAGCCGGTCGATGATCGCGGCCAGATGCTCGAAGCGATAGCCGAGCGTCCGCCCCTGCCCGGCCGTGTGCTCGAGCAGCACCATCGTGGAGCGGCGGGCGCGAGCGGCGAGCGCCTCGCCGATGGCCGCCGCGACGAGGCGCAGCCCGTCCTCCTCGCTGCCGGCCGTGCACGTGCCGGGATGGACCACGACGCCGAGCAGCCCGAGCGTCTCGGCGCGATCGAGCTCGTCGATGAACGCCGCGATCGACTGCCGCCTCAGCGCGTCAATCGTCGTGGCCAGATTGATCAGATAGCTCGCATGTGAGACCGCCGGGCGGATGGCCGTCTCCTCGAGGCGGGCGCGGAAGCGCTTCACGTCGCCGGGATCGAGCGGCTTTCCCTGCCATCGGTTGCCGTTCTTGGTGAAGATCTGCAGTGCTTCGCAGCCGTGCGCCTCGGCGCGATCGACCGCCTTGGAGACTCCACCCGCCACCGACATGTGCGCGCCGATTCGAAGCATTCGGATCTGAACGTTGCAAAACCCCTGCGACGCGTCCAGTTATCTCATCCGCCAACGACGATCCGGCACGAATGGTGCGTAGAAGTTGAGCGGAGGAGCCTATGCGCCGCATCATCTTGACCGTTCTGTTTGCTGCCCTCCCGTCTGTCGGGTGGGCTCAGCAGCCGTGCACTCCCGACGCGCGCCGCGTCGTGGACGAACTGTATCGACACATGCTCGAGCGCGCCGCCGATCCCGGCAGCGCCGGGTGGGTGACGAAGCTCCAATCCGGCACGACCGTTCGGGAGATCGTGCGCGAGATCGCCAAATCGTCCGAACACGCGCAGCGCTTTTACAACCCCGGCGACGGCGCCCAGGCCCACGAGCGCGCGGTGGCCACCTTGTACCGTCACATTCTCGGCCGCCAGCCGGATCCGGCTGGGCTCCGGACGTACACCCAGACGGCGATGAACCAAGGGCTCGGCGCGGTGGTGGACTCGATCGTCAATTCCGGCGAGT
>Ga0163163_10003285_pt1 | contig 13709 bp, 12 predicted proteins | sample S65metaG_FD_119766 | JGI IMG/M metagenome (GOLD analysis project Ga0163163, IMG submission 119766) | Switchgrass rhizosphere microbial communities from Kellogg Biological Station, Michigan, USA - S6-5 metaG | ecosystem: Host-associated > Plants > Roots > Rhizosphere > Soil | place: USA... | reverse complement strand
ATGGCGACGAGAAGGTTGCAGGATTTGCCCTCTCAACCGTCTAAACTCTTCGCTCATTACCTCAATGCGCCCTGGCACTTTGCCAGGGCGTATTGTTTTAAGCGTCCTCAATTTGAACTGGAAACCAAACATGCCCATGGATCGTAGAGAATTCGCCGCCCTGCTACCCGCACTCCTTGCCGCGCACTCCGCAGCGACCGCACAAACTGCCAAAACCCCACTAGCCACAGTCGAGTCTGGAGCCTATAAGCCAGGTCCTCCAAGAACCGGATCTCTCCCCAAAAGAGCATCACGAAGCTACACAAAAGGAATCCTGAAAGCAGGCAACATCCAGCTCGAAGTCCACGAGACTACGCAGGAAGTAGGCGCTCCTCATGAGCCTGAAGAGACCCACCTGCACAGCGAGTTATGGCTCGTCCGTGAAGGCACCATTGAGCTGACGGTAAACGGCGTCCCTCGAAGATTAGAGGCTGGCGATATCGGAATCTGTGCGGCTGGCGATAAACACTATCTTCAAAATGCGGGCAATACGCCTGCGACCTACTTCGTGGTGGCACTCGGCCCCCCGGAGTAAGTCGCAACATTTGTTGCAATTGAAGCCGACCTCAGACGAGCGACTTTGCCGACTTTACGGCGCTGCCAACTGCATCTGAAACCGACTCAACAACGTCGCTGGCATGATCGCTGGCCTTATCCGCGAAACGCGACGCCTGACCACGCGCGCGCTTGATGGCATCCTGAGCCTCGTCGCTAAACCGTTCTGCCTGCGCCTTCAGATAATCGCCTGCATCCTTCAGGTGTTCGCTGGCGTCATCAACGGCGCTCTCGACGCCCTTCCGGAGCTTCTTGCGTGTACGTTCTCCGCTCTGGGGAGCATACAAAAGAGCGATTGCCGCTCCCGCGGAGACTCCTATTCCAAAGGCAAGCCAGTAGTTCTTTGCACTCATTTGAGATAACCCTCTTTCCGCGCCGTGGCACACACTGTTGTGTTTAGGATTCGCAACAGCCGGGTTTGGTTGGCCTCTTCAAAATGAGGCACATCCAAACCATGTGCGGTAATGGCGAGACACGTTCCGGCAGCTCGACTAGTATCCCACTGTGTCCCACCTTCAAGCTAGAGTGACGTTTAGAGGTGTCCCATAAAGTCCTTTTTGATTGTTGCTACCTTCATCGCCATGGCCGTCGCCCTGCATTCGCCGCCCTAAACGTCTTCACCGAGAAAAACCGTCTCTAACCGCCTTCATCCAAACCAGCGAGTGCTCTCGCCTGCACAAAAATTCGTGTAAACATGGCGTGGTCGAGGCGTCCCGTGTTCGTATTCCGTAGCGACGGGTGATAGCTGCACAGCAGATAAATCCCATTCGGCAGCTCGTACCTGGAACCGTGGGCGAACTGGTAGGCAGATTTACGTACGATGATGCCCATTGAAACGAGATAGGCGAGGTACCCGTCAAAAGCGATCTTGCCCAAGCAGACAACAACCCGCAACCGCGACAGCTGCCCAAGCTCAGCTGTGAGGTGCACGGAGCAGTTGCGGACCTCTTGAGGCGTGGGTTTATCCTTAGGCGGAGCGCAGCGGACAACCGAGGCAATCCAGGCCTCGCGAAGACGCAGTCCGTCGTCGCGCGAAACTCCTTCTGGTTGGCTGGCGAACCCCGTCTCGTGGAGCACGGGGTACATGAAAAACCCAGATCCATCGCCTGTAAATGGCCGGCCCGTTCGATTGGCGCCGTGGGCACCCGGTGCAAGCCCGAGTATGAGGACCCGGGCGCGAGGATCTCCGAAGCCCGGCACCGGTCTTGCCCAATAAGTCTGCTCGCGGTAGGCCCTGCGTTTCGTCTCTCCTATACCTTTGCAATAGGTACGGAGACGTGGGCACCGTTCGCAGGTAATGATGGATTCACGGACTCGAACGAGTGAAGCAGGAAGGGGCTTTGCGGTTTTGCGTATCACTGCATCCCATGATAGTGGTATCGGCCTAACATCGCAGAAACCTTCGAGAAGTGCGGGCAATCCGTAGAATTCTCTGTTGACTGCAGAAAATTGACCAGGTGGTGGATTGGAAGACCCAAGACTCAGTCGAATGTATGCGGCGCTGATACGACAGCGATTCGCCGAATGGCGCCGCCAAGTATGGCACGCCGCGATCATGCGGTCCGGCGCGATAACCATGGCAGTGACAACAGTGGTCTTGTTGGTGCTTGCGTTTGGTTGGCGTGAGCACAAGAGAGGCCGGTTCGCACTTCTGAAGGCCGAATTGAAGCACCCTGCCACTTCGCGAGTTGCGCCGCCTCCCCAGCCTGGTGGGCAGGATGTGATCGTACTGGAGCGAACGCCTATCGGTGCCAGCACCATGCCGGAATTCTTATCAACAACAGTCCTGCCAGGGCGCGGGATGAATGTTCTGCAGATCAGGGCATTCGTTCCATCAAAGGGGGAGGTCGAGCTGCTGGCGTCGCCCACGTTGGCGGACGCTGTGACCATCATGACCGGCACCGGCGGTGACGCGAACGGCGCTGCCAGCCTCACTCTCGGTGCTCCCATTGAAATTCCTTGGGCGGGACGAATCTACGGCGCGGCAGCCGAGGACGGCCTCGTCACGACATGGAACGGCGAGGGCATCAACCTCCCTGCTGAACGTCATAACGGCACTTTCGTGTCGACCGGAGGACTGCTGTTGCGAAGGGCATCAACCTCGGTGAAGGCCAACGTCATGCCGGACGGAGGCGCAGCCGAGGCCGTCTATGACGTCGGTGACTTCAATGATCACTGGCCGTCTCGGATGCAGATCACGACAAGCGTGCAGCTGAGTGGCCGCGCCTTGGAGATGAAGGTTGTGGCACTCAACAAGGGGAATGAGCCCCAACCGATTGGCATCGGCTGGAGACCGCGATTTGCACTCCTGAACAAGAACCGCCAGGCCCTCATGCTGCGCGTGCCAAGCGCGATACGCGCAGAAGTCCGCGACCGGCACACAGGCATTCCCAGCGGGCGCCTGTTGCCAGTAGCTGGGACGGAATATGACTTCACGGCTCGCACCGGCGCGGCGCTCGGCTCTTTGAATCTGGATGACACGTTCGTGCAACTAAGGCAGGCCCCTCTCGATAGCGGTCCTGTGGCAGAGTTGCGCGATCCTGCAAATAACTATGGCCTGCGCATCACCATGCTCAGCACGACCATCAAAGCGCTGCATGTGACGGCTCCCGCCAACGGCGACTTCGTCGCGATTGCACCCCAGTTCAACTACGACGATCCCTTCGGCCACGAATGGCCCAAAGACGAAGATACGGGAATGGTAGTACTCCAGCCAGGCCGGTCGGTGATGTGGAGGATTCGGTTGGAAATATTTGCGCTGACGTCAAACCCGGATAGCCGACTATAAATCCCGATTCCCAAAAGCAATAAGCTGGTTTGACCCTCCGCAACCAAGCCTCGTACAGTATTAGAAGGCGCGTGCCGCGCGGTCCTGGGCCTGAGCGAGCGACTGCGGCGTAATTTCACGCGACCCATTGGAAGGCATGGATTTGACCCCGACAGAAACGACTGAGACCAAGGCGACTGCTGAGCAGCAGTCTGAGGCGGAACACGCCCACACGCACGATCACGACCATGAGCACCATCACCACGGCCCAACCCTGAACCCCGATCTCACCAAGGAAATTGAGGTCGAGGTGGACGCCGGCGAGGTCTCCAAGACCTTTAAGGGCGTGGTAAAGCGTTACCAGAAGCTGGCGCGCATTCCCGGATTCCGCGCGGGCAAGGTTCCCGAGTCGCTGGTTCGCTCGAAGTTCGCCAAGGAACTCCGCCAAGAGGTTCTGGAAAGCCTCGTGTCTGAGCGGTTCCGCAAGGCGATCGATGAGCAGAAGCTGCGCCCTATCTCCGAACCCCAACTCCTCGACCTGCAGCTTCATGACGGACAGCCGTTGAAGTTCAAAGCTGCGTTTGAGGTTGCTCCTGAAATCAACATCTCGGGCTATGACAGCATCAACGTTGCTAAGCCTGAGGTCGCGTTAACCGAGGACGAGTTCCAGGCCGAACTCAGCCGCGTTCTCGACAGCCACGCGACGGTCGAGCCCGTTGAGGAAGAGCGCACCTTAGTCGACGGCGACTGGGCTGAAATCCAGTTCAAGGGTGAAGTCAAGGACCTTGCCCAGACCGTGACCGAAGAGGGCGTTGAGAACGCCAGCAAGCATGATCCCATCACCGGCGAGGATGTGCTGGTTGAGATCGGCGGCAAGAACACTCTGCCCGCGTTCAACGAAGCTCTCCGCGGAGCCAAGCCCGGCCAGGAGATGAGCTTCGAAGTAACGTACCCCGCCGAGTTCGGCGAGTCACGCCTCGCAGGACAGACCGTAAGCTACGATGTGACCGTGAAAGGCATCAAGAAGAAAACTTATCCGGAGCGCGACGCAGAGTTTGCCAAGCAGCTCGGCAACTACGATAGCTGGGAAGACTTCGAGACCAAGCTTCGCGAGATGGCATCCGACCGCAAAAAGAACGCGCTCGAAAGCCAGGCCCGCGACCGTATGCTCGACGAGCTGGTGCAGCGATTCCAGTTCCCTGTTCCTGAATCGTTCGTTCAGCAGCAAGTCGATGCGCGCCTCGACCGTGGCCTCCGCGCGCTTGCGCAGCAAGGTATGACCGCCGAGGCCATGCGTCAGCTAGACTTCGGCCGCCTGCGTGAAGCACAGCGCGATCAGGCACTGCACGAGGTAAAGGCTTCGATGATCCTGGACAAGATCGGCGAGACCGAGAAGGTCGAGATCAGCGGTGACGATCTGGATCGCGAGCTTCTCATGCTCTCGCTGCAGTCGCGAGAGCCTCTTGAGACACTGCGTGAGCGCCTTGTCAAGGATGGCGGCCTCGATCGGATTCGCGAGCAGATGCGCCGCGAGAAAACCGCAAGCGTGCTCTACGAAAAGTTGGCCTCGTAGTAGTAATCCCCTTAGCTCACAACCTGGCTTCAACGACTAAAAAGAAAGAGAGCGTTATGGGACTGGTACCGATGGTGATCGAGCAGACGAGCCGTGGCGAGCGCGCCTACGACATCTACAGCCGTCTGCTTCGCGACAACATTATTTTCCTTGGAACTCCGATCGACGACAACATCGCGAACGTGATCATCGCGCAGATGCTGTTCCTCAGCGGCGAGGACCCGGAGAAAGACATCCAGCTCTACATCAACTCACCAGGCGGCTCCATCACAGCCGGACTCGCAATCTACGACACGATGCAGTACATCAAGAACGACGTCGTCACGTTCTGCCTGGGTCAGGCGGCATCCATGGGAGCCTTCCTCCTGATGGCTGGCAAGAAGGGCAAGCGTTTCGCGCTGCCCAACTCCCGCATCCTCATCCACCAGCCGTCGATGGGCGGCCTCAGCGGGCAGGCGACTGATATTGACATCCATGCGCGCGAGATTCTTCGCATCCGCGAGATCACCAACAAGCTGATGAGCCAGAGTACCGGCCAAACGCTGGAGCGGATCGAGCGGGACGTGGAACGCGACTTCATCATGACGGCCCCGCAGGCCAAGGAGTATGGCATCATCGACGACATCATTGACCGGCCGCGTACATAGTTAGTGGTATTTTCCACCCAAAGCCCGGACTTTGGTCCGGGCTTTGCTATCTTGTAGACACTCTCGCATTCGTAATCAGGGTGGATACCGCCGTAACCTTTGGCTGTCCGCTAATCGTTTCAAACGGGTGTAAACTGTAACCAGTAGTAAGGAGTCGTCGCATCTATGAAAACTTCCCGGGGCTCAGAAGAATCGCTTCGTTGCTCGTTTTGCCATAAGTCGCAGGATGCCGTTGCAAAGCTGATCTCTTCTCCTTCCGATTACCCGCGAGCCTATATCTGCGACGAATGCGTAGCAGTATGCAACTCCATCCTTGAAGACGACCGCACCGAAGCACAGCCCGGTGCGGCGCCGGCTCACCTGCCAAAGCCCCAGGAGGTCAAGGCTTTCCTTGACGAGTACGTGATCGGGCAGGACACCACAAAGAAGAAGCTGGCGGTCGCTGTCTACAACCACTATAAGCGCATCCAGATGAACAAGACGCGCGGCAATGAAGTCGAACTGGCGAAGTCGAATATCCTGCTCGTCGGACCAACTGGCTCTGGCAAGACGCTGCTGGCGCACACCTTGGCGAAGATGCTCGATGTGCCGTTTGCTATTGTCGACGCGACGACGCTTACTGAAGCTGGCTACGTCGGAGAAGATGTCGAGAATATCATCCTCAAGCTCCTTCAAGCCGCCGACGGCGACGTTGCACGCGCACAGTCCGGAATTATCTATATCGACGAAATCGACAAGATCGGACGCAAGGACGAGAACCCTTCCATTACCCGTGACGTCTCCGGCGAGGGCGTCCAGCAGGCCTTGCTCAAAATTCTGGAAGGCACCGTCGCGAACGTTCCTCCGCAGGGTGGTCGCAAGCATCCGCACCAGGAATTCACGGCTGTCGACACGACAAACATCCTCTTCATCTGCGGCGGCGCATTCGTCGGCCTCGAAAAGGTAATTGGCAGACGCGTAGGCAAGAAGGCGCTCGGCTTCCGCGCCGTTGTCGATCCCGATGTGAAAGACACGGACGTCACCCCAATCCGTGCGCAACGCGACTCCGAATTGCTTCGCCAGGCTGAGCCCCAGGACCTCCTGAAGTACGGCCTCATCCCCGAATTTGTCGGTCGCCTCCCCGTCATGGGAATCCTCGACGAACTGGACGAGGCTGCTCTCATCGAGATCCTCACCAAGCCGCGGAACGCCATCCTGAAGCAGTACGCGAAGCTGTTCGACTTCGAGGGCGTAAAGGTCACCTTCTCCGATGAGGCTGCGCGCGCGATTGCACGCGAAGCGCTCATGCGGAAGGTAGGAGCACGCGGCCTCCGAATGATCATCGAGGAGCTGATGCTCGACCTTATGTATCACGTGCCGGGCAACAAGAAGGTCAAGGAGATCGTGATCACAGACGCAATGGTAAAAAACCGTGATCTGACGCTTCCGATGCTGCTTGAAAAAGCAGGCTAAGCGGAAACCAACCGCTGAAGTCCTCTGGATTTCAATCTATAAACTTGTGCGTGATTTCCACCGAAGCCAGAAGTGTGCCGCACTGGGTACGACTGCTTCTCTGCTACTTTTTCTGTATCCGCACAGCAGCCTCTCAGGCATTACAATCACCTGAAACCGGACCGTGCATCGTTGTCGCGGTTCAAGCGTCTAATCGGGGAGAACAATGACAAATCCATCTAAAGACACGTTAAGCGGCGGCACTCAGAAGCTTCCTATGATGCCCATCCGCGATATGGTCATCTTCCCCTACATGATGACGCCCTTTGTTGTTGGGCGCGAATCAAGCGTAAAGGCCCTCGAGGAGGCCCTCTCGGGCGATCGAAAGATCTTCCTTGCAACCCAGCACGACGCCTCCGTGGACGAACCCAACGCCGATGACATCTACGCAACCGGCACCATCGGGAATATTGTGCAAAGCGTCAAGATGCCTGACGGCAACATCAAGGTTCTCGTTGAAGGTGTTGAGCGTGCTCGCGCTGTTGAGATAACTGATACTGACGGCTTCTTTGTCGCGACCGTACGCACCGGCAAGACGCAGCTGGAGCAGACCCCTCAGGTCGAACAGTTGATGCAGCGGGTGCACTCGCTCTTTGAGCAGTACGTCAAGCTGCAACAGTCACTGAACTACGAAACCATGGCGGCAAGCGTCCGTTCCGATGAACCCGCGAAGCTGGCCGATACCATCGCTGCCAACCTACAGCTTCCCATCGAAGAAAAGCAACAGCTGCTCGATGTCTTCGATCCCGAGCAGCGTCTGGCTCGCGTCGGCGACGTGCTCGACCTTGCTATCGAAAAGCTGAACATGGATCGCACCATCCAATCGCGTGTAAAACGGCAGATGGAAAAGGCGCAGAAAGAGTACTACCTCAACGAAAAGATCAAGGCTATCCAGAAGGAACTCGGCCGGGGCGAAAAGTCGGAGTTCGATGAACTCAAGAAGAAGATCGAAGCCGCGGGAATGCCTAAGGACGTTCTGGATAAGTCGCTTCAGGAGCTTAAGAAACTCGAGGCCATGCCTCCGATGTCGGCCGAATCTACCGTCTCTCGCAACTATCTCGACTGGCTGCTGGCAGTGCCGTGGAAAAAGCGTTCCAAGGAAATACGTTCCATCGAGCATGCCGAGACGATCCTGAACGAAGATCATTACGGCCTCGAAAAGATCAAGGAGCGCATCCTCGAGTTCCTTGCCGTGCGCCAACTCGTCAAGAACCCCAAGGGCTCCATCCTCTGCTTCGTCGGACCTCCAGGCGTAGGTAAGACCTCACTCGGCATGTCGATTGCGAAAGCTACAGGACGCAAATTCGTCCGCATGTCGCTGGGAGGCGTTCGTGACGAGGCGGAGATCCGTGGTCACCGGCGCACCTACATCGGTGCTCTTCCCGGCCAGATTATCCAGTCCATGAAGAAGGCAGGCACAAAGAATCCCGTCTTCATGCTCGACGAAATCGACAAGATGGCTTCCGATTTCCGGGGCGATCCCGCCAGCGCCCTGCTTGAGGTGCTCGATCCCGAGCAGAACACTTCGTTCCAGGACCACTATCTCGACGTAGAATATGACCTTTCGCAGGTGCTCTTCGTCGCTACTGCAAATGTTCTTCACACCATCCCCGGCCCCCTGCAGGACCGCATGGAGATTCTGCGCCTGCACGGCTATACGGAGTTGGAGAAGCTCGAGATCGCCAAGCAGTACCTCGTGAAGAAGCAGCGCGAGGCCACCGGCCTTACCGAAGAACAGATCGTCTTCGAAGACGATGCCCTTCGCCAGATGATTCGCTTCTATACCCGCGAGGCTGGTGTTAGAAACCTTGAACGCGAAATCGGCAACGTCTGCCGCAAGGTCGCCCGCAGAGTTGTAAAGAACGGACCTGCTCATCAGGAGCGTGTCGCACCGGATAATCTCGGCGATCTGCTCGGCGTGGCGAAGTTCCGCGATTCGCAGGTCCACGAAAAGAGCGAGGTCGGCCTGGTGACAGGTCTCGCGTGGACAGAGGTAGGCGGCTCCATCCTGCAGACCGAGGTCCAGGTCCTCGACGGCAAGGGCAAGCTCACGACGACGGGTCAGCTCGGCGACGTCATGCAGGAGTCAGCCCAGGCCGCGCTAAGCTACATCCGTTCCCGCGCTCATCATCTCGGACTGTCTAAGGACTTCTATCGCAACGTGGACATTCACGTACACGTGCCAGAAGGCGCAATCCCGAAGGATGGCCCCTCCGCCGGTATTACACTCGCCACCGGTCTCGCCAGCGCGCTGACAAAGATCAAAGTTCGGCGCGACATCGCGATGACCGGCGAGGTTACATTGCGCGGTAAAGTTCTTCCGATTGGCGGCATGAAGGAAAAGCTTCTTGCAGCCCATCGTGCTGGCATCTTCGAAGCAATTCTTCCCGAAGATAACAAGAAGGACCTAGCCGATCTTCCAGAGCTGCTAAAGAGCAGCATGAAACTGCACTTTGTCGAAGATATGGATCAGGTACTGCAGATCGCATTGGAAGGAAAGCTACCAGAGCTCAAGGAAGAGACGCCGGAGGCACTCACTCCCGTGCTCCCGGGCAATATTGATCTTCCCCAACCAGTGGCCCATCAGCATCAATAAACAGTATCCATTCAAGAAAGGCGAGCCGCTTGTGCTCGCCTTTTTTGCTTTAACACAGGTCGCACAGTTGTTGTGACTGACTCTGCGCTAAACTGCACGCCTTCCACTGACAAAGTGCATGATGATCGAGATAACCGCAAACAACAGGAGGAGATGAATAAGCAGCCCAGCCGTCTTAAAGACCATGAAGCTCCCGATCCAGACAATGAACAGAACAACAGCGAGAATAAGAAACATCGTTTACCTTCTTTCTTTGCCACGGCTCAAGTGCGCCTGTAGCTAAGAAACGCAAGTCCGTTGATGCGTTGCCCGCAGTACCTGGAATGCAAGCAAGATAACGCGCGGGAGCTCCGTCGCATCTACTGCACTTGTAGTCGCGGTCGCAGTACGACCTTGCGCAGACGAGGAATATTTCATGCTGATTCTACTCATCATCCTGCTTGTACTTGCATTTGGCGCATTTCCATCGTGGCCATACAGCCGTAATTGGGGATATTACCCAAGCGGAGGATTAGGGCTAATTCTCCTGATAGTGTTGATCTATATGCTTCTCAACCATGGTTTCTGATCCGTTGTAATTCAATTCGTTTACGGGAAAAGGGTGCGCCCAGTGTTTCTATGGCACGAACTACTTCCAGCCGCCCGCAATCGAAGGAATCAGCATCACTTCGTCTCCATCTTGAAATGCGTAGGTCTCACCGCCGAGAAAGCGAATATCTTCATCATTCACATAAATATTGATAAACCGACGCAGTTTGCCGTCATCACCTTTAATTTGGATGCCCAGCGCGGGAAATGTTTGGTCTATGTCAGCTAGCAGGGCGGGAAGGTTCTCAGCAATCGAATCGAACTGCTTCTTGCCTGCGGTGTGACGAGTGAAAGCCGTTGGAAGCGTTACTTTGATGGACACGAATTAGTTCCCTCCTGCTGTGGCAAGCTCTTGTTCTGCAATGCCGTCGAGTTCGCGAAGATATGCGTCAAAGTCGGCGAGCCGCGGACGCACTGCGCGCTCCTCCTGATAATGCCCAGCGAGTGCATCCGTCGTCTTCAGGCCGTTCCCGGTGATGCAGCTCACAGTGATCTCCTCCGGCGAGATGCGTCCGTGTGCATAGAGGCGCGCCGTTACGGCGGTCGTCACGCCACCAGCGGTCTCTGTGAAGATGCCCTCTGTCTCGGCCAACTCCTGAATTCCCGAGACGATCTCCACGTCAGACACATCCTCGGCCCACCCTGCGGTCTGCTGAATCATCTTTGCAGCCGCAGGACCGTCCGCAGGGTTGCCAATAGCAAGCGAGCGGGCAATCGTATTCGGACGTTGCGGATCGATGTAGTCCAGGCCTTTCTTAACCGCCTGTGAGATAGGCGAGCAGCCAGTGGCCTGTGCTCCGAAAAAGCGAACCGGCTTGTCCTCAACCAGACCGAGGTAGATCAACTCCTGAAAGGCCTTGCGGATCTTTCGAATAAGCGAACCACCAGCCATCGGGACAACCACATTGTCCGGCAGCTTCCAGCCAAGCTGCTCGGCGATCTCATAACCAACCGTCTTCGACCCCTCGGCGTAGTACGGCCGCAGATTCACGTTCACAAAACCCCAGTTATATTCGTCAGCAATAAGCGTGCAGAGGCGGTTGACATGATCGTAGTTGCCATCGATACGTACCAACCGCGCACCATAAACCTGAGTGTTGAGGATCTTTGCGGGCTCCAGATCAGCCGGAACCAGAATGCAGGCCTTCAGGCCAAGGCGCACCGCCTGGGCTGCGACAGAGTTGGCGAGGTTGCCGGTGGAAGAGCATCCGACAGTCTCAAAGCCGAAGCCTTGTGCATTGGCAAGCGCAACCGAAACCACGCGGTCCTTGAAGCTAAGCGTCGGGAAGCAGACGGCGTCGTTTTTGACGTAAAGATTCTTGGCCCCAATGCGCTTGCCAAGGTTCTTCGCCTTCACCAGCGGCGTGAAGCCCACCGGCAGGTCGGGCTCAAACCCCTTCGGCAGGGGAAGCAGCGAAGAATACCGCCAGATATTTGCGGGACCGGCGGCGATCGCCTCACGCGTAAACACACCGCGCGCAGACTCCAGGTCGTAGGCCACTTCGAGGGGAGCAAGGCAGTCCGGGCAGGCAGACAACGGCTGATTTCCGAAACCCTTACCGCACTCGTTGCACTTCAGCTCATACGCCGTCGAGGTACAGGAATAGCTCATTACGCTCTCTCCAGCGTGGAGGAGGGAAAAGATTTGTGACGTCTCTCGATGGAAAGACTACATATGCAGCAGCACATGCAGTCCGGGGTGGACTGAGGATCGTGGGGCAAAACGGGGTATGCCCCTCGAATCTCATGTTCCCTGTTTCCAGGAGAGAGTTGACACCGGTCGCCTGAAATAATGGTTTCAGGCCGGTTGTCGTGGCGTCACAGGGCTCGTCCCTCAACCACTCTTCATGAAATTCGCGTCTGGAGGAAACTCCCACCAGACTGAATATATCTGTTTTAGCACAGTGCCGACGCCACTGCAACAATGGACTGGCGGCCTTGAACCACGCCTATGACTTACTGCCAAATATATCTTTTACGCCCTCTACGAAGGCCGTCGGATCAAACTCTGTCCTCAGAATGTCGTCAGGGCAGTCAGTAGCGATAGCCACGCGCCAGTTGCAGACAAAGGCCACCCGCTGTCCAGGTTGCGCTGTCTTGATCTCTGAGCAGAGATGCTCCGCATCTGCAATGCCCGAAACCCCCTCTACATCAACCAGCACCAAGTCATACTGCTTGGCCCAAAACATCTCCAGGCCATCCTTGGAGTTGAGTGTCGAGTCAACATCGAAACCTGAAATGCGAAGAATCTCATCGCGAAGGGGGCGCAACATCTCGCGGTGACAGACGTGAAGAATGCAAGGCTTTGTTGAGGTCGTATCCATAGTAGGGCCGGAAGCGATTGTTTGTACTACGCCATTATTTCACCAATAAGGCGGTAGCGGAACGAATCGAGCTCACACACCTTGGACAGCTATTGTCCCGAATCGTAGTTCAGATTCGGACCCAGCCAACGCTCCATTTCAGCCACGCTCATCCCCTTGCGCTCGTGATAGTCAATGACCTGGTCCTTGTCGATCTTGCCCAGGCTGAAATACCGCGACTGAGGATGTGCAAAGTAAAGTCCACTGACACTCGACCCCGGCCACATCGCGAACGATTCCGTAATCAGCATCCCAGTGTTGGCCTCCACATCCAGCAGCCGCCAGATCGTGCCCTTCTCCGTATGGTCCGGGCATGCTGGGTACCCGGGAGCGGGCCGGATCCCGCGATACTTCTCCTGAATCAACTCCTCCGGAGTCAGCCTCTCTGCGCAGCCGTAGCCCCACTCATCCCGAACCCGCTTATGTAGACACTCGGCAAACGCCTCTGCCAGACGATCGGCGACAGCCTCCGCCATAATTGCGTTGTAGTCGTCATGCTCGGCCCTGAACTTATCGCAAAGTTCCTTCAGACCGATCCCGCTGGTCACCGCAAAGGCGCCGATGTGATCAGGCAATCCTGACTCCTTCGGGGCAATGAAGTCTACAAGGGACCGGCACGGCTCGCTGCCTTCCCTGTTCGCCTGCTGGCGAAGGAAATGGAGTCGATCCAGAACCTTCTCGCGCGTGCCGTCCGCATACAACTCAACATCGTCCCCTACTGCGCTCGCAGGAAAGAAACCGTAAACGCCACGAGCAGTGATCAGATTCTTCTCAATGATGACGTCCAACAGCGCATTCGCTTCTTTGAATATTTGCCGCGCCTGTTCGCCTTGCTCCTCATGGTCAAGAATGCGCGGGTAGATGCCCTTCAAACCCCATGCATGAAACAGCGGCGACCAGTCAATAAACTCACGCAGCGTCGCTAGAGGAAAGTTATCCAGCACGCGCACGCCTGTAAACGCTGGCGTGGGCACATCCTCACCCCGCCACTCAATTGGTGTCCGCCGTGCGCGTGCCGTCGCAAGCGGAACTACTGCCTGCTTCGGCGCGGAATGGTTCTTCCGAATCGACTCATACTCAGCGCGATGCT
>Ga0163163_10003283_pt1 | contig 13716 bp, 7 predicted proteins | sample S65metaG_FD_119766 | JGI IMG/M metagenome (GOLD analysis project Ga0163163, IMG submission 119766) | Switchgrass rhizosphere microbial communities from Kellogg Biological Station, Michigan, USA - S6-5 metaG | ecosystem: Host-associated > Plants > Roots > Rhizosphere > Soil | place: USA: Michigan... | reverse complement strand
CAATTTCAGCCCAGGGTTGAGCTTTGGCAGCCCTTGGGATAAAGCCCGGTGGTTGTGCTTTTCGAAACTCCGACACGTCGGGGTTCGGACGGTTTGTAGTTTGAGTACTGTAGCCAACCCTTTCAGGGTTCTGCCACCAAAATCACATTAGTGATCCCAGGGTTGCCAAGGCTCAACCCTGGGCTGAAATTGGCCAACACCTTCGGTGTAACCCTTGAACAAGCCACTCTCCGCTGTGAAGGGAATTTTCGGTTTCTGATCATAGCGAAGGTAGAGACCGGGTACGTAAGTCATGAATGCAAACTGGCCAAAGGTTAAGGAACTCTTTTCCGAAGCGGTAATGCTTGATCCTCAGGAACGAATTCCGTTTCTCAAGAAGGCGTGTGCGACGGACGAAAATCTACGCAGAGAAGTTTTGGCTCTTCTGTCCGCTCACGATGCGTCTGGAGACTTCATTCAAAATCCGGCCGTTGTGGACGTTGGGTTCATGGTAAACGACGTAAGCGTCGACACAAATCACAGTGCTGTGCCAGGTCGACAGATCGGGACTTACGAAATCATCCGCGAGTTGGGGCGTGGGGGCATGGGTGCCGTCTATTTGGCGAGTCGTGCGGATGAATCGTTTGATAAGCGAGTCGCTCTAAAGCTCATCAAGCGCGGGATGGACTCCGACGCCATCATCAAGCGCTTTGTGATGGAACGGCAAATCCTCGCCAATCTAGATCACCCAAATATTGCGCGGCTAATTGACGGGGGCACAACGGATGATGGACTGCCGTATTTCGTTTTGGAGTACATAGAAGGCACGACGATCACTCGTTATTGCGACGAACACAAACTTAATACGCTCGAAAGGCTGAAACTTTTTCTACAGGTTTGCAAGGCTGTCCAGTTCGCGCATCAGAATCTGGTCGTCCATCGGGATCTTAAACCGAGCAACATCCTCGTAACGAAGGACGGAACGCCCAAGTTACTCGACTTCGGTATCGCCAAACTGGTGAGTGTGGATTCCACTTTAGTCGAAGCGACGGAGACAGTCGCGCGGTTGCTCACTCCCGAGTACGCGAGCCCGGAACAGTTGCGCGGATTGCCGATTACTACGACCAGTGATGTCTATTCGTTAGGAGTCATCCTCTACGAATTGTTAAGTGGCCATCGGCCATTTACTCTTGCCGGCCGCTCAGCTGAAGAGGTTGTGCGGATGATAACGGCTTCTGAACCACTAAAGCCCAGTGTCGTTATCACGCGACACAAAGCAACAAATCAAACCGACAACCAACATCACTCACTGACGCCGGAATCGATCAGTCGAACTAGAGAAGGAAACATCGATAAACTCCGACGCCGCCTCGTGGGTGATTTAGATAACATCCTCCTAAAGGCTTTGCGGAAAGAACCAGAGCGTCGTTACTCGTCCGTGCAAGATTTGTCGGCAGATATTCAACGACATCTAACCGGATTACCAGTACTGGCCCGAGAAGATACGTTTGCTTATCGAGCCGGTAAATTCATTCAGAGAAATAAGGTCAGTGTTGCGGCGGCCGCCGTGGTAGCAGTTACTCTGATCACCGCAACCGTAGTGACCACCTGGCAAGCCACCGTTGCAAAACGAGAACGGGCCAACGCCGAACGACATTTTAAGGAAGTGCGGAACCTAACGAACTCTTTTCTATTCGAGTTTCACGACTCGATCGCCGATCTAAACGGCGCGACTCAAGCTCGTGAGATGGTAGTAAAAAAAGCACAGGAGTATCTGAGCGGTCTGGCGCAGGAGGCAGGCAACGATCGCGAGTTACTTTGGGAACTCTCCACAGCCTATTTGAAACTCGGCGACGTACAAGGACGACCGGGTTTCTCGCGCACGGGCGATACTTCCGGGGCCTTGAAGTCTTACGAACAATCACTCGAAATTCGACGACGACTGGTAGGGCTTGAACCGAACAATGCGGACTATCAACTCGGTCTTGCCGTCACTCTCTCGCGCTTTGGTCCAATCAACCAGGTGCTTGGTAACCCAAGCCTTTCCGCTGAACGCATGCGCGAGTCAATGGAAATAGCGGACAGGCTTTTGCCACAATCGCATGACCTGACAACCTTTCAAGCTGCTTTCAGAGCCCCTGCTTTTCTCGGTGATGCGTTATCGGAGTTAGGCAACTATGACGAAGCGCTGGCGATGTATCAAAAGTCCCTGGCAATTGCCGAACTCATGAAGGCTGAATCTCTTCCTGAGAAAGATGTCGTGCTTCGGTTCGTGGTTGCAAGGGAGCGGCTTGGCTTTGTCTATGGCATCAAGGGTGAGTGGCAAAAGGCTCTCGACACTGATCTGGAGATGTTGGCGGGTACGGAAAGATTGTGTGCACTGGATCCTTCAAGTCTCGACTATCAACGAGGCAAGGCGACGGCACTGGATCATGTTGGGGACTCGTTTAGAGGAGTAAAGAATTATCCGAAGGCGCTTGAAAATGGTAATCGTGGCCTGGCGATGTATGAAGACATTCTCCGGCAAGATCCACAAAATGCGCGGGCAAAGAAAGATGTGGGTGACTGCTCGCAACACGTTAGCGAAACATTGCTAGCGTCAGGCGATTATCGCGGCACCTCGTCGTTGCTGGAGAGAACAATAGGCATCAGACGAGAACTCGCGGCCCAGGACAAAACCAACGTTGAATATCCGGACGACCTCGCAAATAGTTTAATGCTCAGCGGAGAGAGTCTGGCGGCGAGTGGAAATTCGACGAAGGCACTTGAAGCCTACCGGGAGGCACGGACCATCATAGAACCCATCGTTGCAGCACATCAGCGACGAATCGACTATCGTCGGGATTTAGCGCGGCTCTACTCAGATATGGGCAATGCTCTCGTTGTCTTGGCCCATCCCGAGGAAGCCGGAATCTGGTATCAAAAAAGTCTTGACTTATGGAAAGAATTACAAGACGAACATGCCCTTTGGGCCAAAGAACTTGATCTGCCGAGAGAGGTTGCTGACAACCTTTCAGGACTCCATTTACCTCAACCACGTTAGAGATTTCACATACAACTGATTTCTTTGTTACACAGGTAACTGTCCACAAATAAAGTGATTGTCTCGTCGCTTTGCATTGTGGTATATCTGAATTAGTGGGACGCACTCGTCTCCCCAATTCCAGTAAATCCAGCCCAACCTCACGAATCCCAGGGTGCCACTCTTTCGAAAATGTCATACGTGCGGAGTAGAACGTCTGTGCGCAAAAAAGCGAGTAAAGACGCGATCGGCTTGCGTTTGTCTGTGCGAATTTTAACGGCAGGAGTGTATCGCGCGGTTGGACGAATTGGCCTCTTTGTCGCTGCTGGATTTGTCGGTCTCTGTTGTTTGGCCCAAGGAGTGTTGGCCCAGAGCACTACGGTAAATCTTAGCGACTTCGGAGCAGTTGGGGATGGTGTTGCTGATGATGGTCCAGCACTCCAAGCTGCACTCGACTCCCTCGCCGCTAACCGAGGCGGAACACTATTGGTTCCGGCAGGCAAATACTCTATCACGACGCCGGTCTCAGTTGATTTCAGCGGTGCCGAATCTTCCATCTTGATAAAAGGTGTCGAATCCTCAACTCAAGTCGATACAACGCTCAATGGAAGTGGAATGGCAAAGGGGCTAAACCTAGTTTCGGAGTTTTACCCTCAGACCGGCAGTACCCAGGTTGCACTAGGATTAAGCGGGCTCACCTCCGTCGAAATTAGCGATATCGCATTCGTCGGCAACCCCGCTGCGATTACTGACGCGCTGATCACACTGAATTTTAATAACGTTGAGAACGCAACCATTCGACATTGTGAGTTTTACGGGCTCAGTTCAATGTCGGGTGCGATCGTCGCTGCGTCTCGAAGTCGGCTTCACATCGAGAACACCAAGTTTCTTGGATCGACTGGTAACAGCGGCGCCTATGTCCCAGTTGTACAGAACCTTGAATGGAAGGGTTTCAGCATAAAAAATTCTTTATTCCTTGACTATGGCAATCGGCAAAACTTTTTCGGCAAGTTGGGACTGGGAGCGCCTTTTTCATGGGTGAACATCGGGAATGCGGCAGAAACGACGAACCAATCACCGCGGCGCGAAGTCGAAATTGACACCGTGTTCCTTGATGAAGGCGCGTATGCCGGTGTTGCAAGTGTGCCTCACCGTTATCAGCCGGCCAGTGCTCCAATCGACCTTGTATACATCACGGGCCTGCAAATGAATGTTACTAACCTGGGTGCCTGGGGAAATTATCTATCCTCGGTTCGCGGTGCCTTCATTGAAAACTCAAAATATGGCTGGAGTCACAACGCAACCGCGGCAGTCAATCTCGTTACAGTTAATGAAGCTATTCTCGACAGGTTGGAATGTATAGCATCCGCCGATCACATCTTCGCCGATTCAACCACCGACCGGTTAACAGTGCTGAATTCTGTGTATTCCGTTTTGGACTCAAGTGCAAGAGTCACAAATGTTGTGAACACGCAAGCACCAGAGGATGATCCTGTCCAGTTTGTACGCCAGCGCTTCGAGACGGAACTCCAACGTTCCCCCGATCCTGCCGCACATTTTTATTGGTCCAAATGGCTTATTGATTGCGGTCAAGATTCGACCTGCGTTACCCATGCGAAGACGGAGTTAGATTCGTATCTTGAAAGTTCTCCGGCCGCCAACTTCGGCATAAATGGCCAGGTAACTGCGGACGGAATTCCACTCGCTAATGCACAAGTAACACTCAGTGGTTCGCAGACCGCGTCAACACAAACTGATGACAATGGCAATTTCGTTTTTTCGGATCTGCCCACGAGTGGGATCTATAACGTCAGCGTCTCCAAACGACACTTTACATTCGGCACTTCCACAACGAGCATCACGCACCCAGCGACTGATCAGGAAATTGATTTCGCTGGTTCCTTGGACCTGTTCACGTTAAGTGGTCACGTCACAAATCCCGCAGGCCAGCCTCTCCCGAATACGACGATTACGCTGGAGGGATCCCCTGAGGCGACAGTCACCACCGACGTCGACGGAAATTATTCGTTCGCGAACATACCGGCTGGCGGTGACTACACGATCACACCATCAAGTCTCAACTTCCTCTTCACTCCGGCCAATCGACAGGTCACAGATCTCAGTAATGATCAGTTTTTGGACTTCACGCTCGTAACCCATACCATCCAGGGAAAAGTTACGAGGGCTGATGGCGTTGGTGTTTCCGGCATCACAGTACAACTCGAGGGTAATGTCACAGCAGAAACAACGACCGATGCATTGGGAAACTATTTATTTAACAACCTCCCAGCAGGCGGTACGTACGTTGTGAGTCCGTCAACCGATTTTGTTTTTACGTCGCCTGGTCACAACATTCCCGAACTTAGCCAGGATCAGACAATCAATTTCATTCTTGTTACTCACACTATTAGTGGCAAGGTCAGCAATGTGACTGGGGCAACAGTAGCGGGAGCGACTATTACGTTGTCAGGATCGAACGAAGCCACTGGAACAACTGACTCTGCGGGCAACTACTCCTTCGCGAATGTACCAGCCGGTGGTACGTACACGATCACGGTATCGAAGCCAAACTACACTATTACCCCTGGAGCCGTGACGCTTAGCGATCTTGTTTCCGATCAAATCCTGAATTTCTCCGCAAAACTGAACTTTGGTGTGCCCGTCTTGCTGTGCCAACCAAACTCCAACCGCGCTATAGCTTTGGATGTCGTACTACACGCTAACGAACCATTTGACACGAAATACCAGTATCCCTGGGGGATAGACGACCAAACCCGAATCATTTTGTTTGTAGACAATTTCAAACTCAGCCGCGGCGAAGGCATCGAGGCACTGACAGCTGATGCTGAGGACGCCTCTGGACACCATTACAACTTACGCGTCGAATATGTGGAACTTAGCAGCGACCTACAATCTGTGAATTCTGTTGTCGTCAGACTAGCTGATGAGTTGGGTGATGTAGGAGATGTGCTGGTCCAAGTAACTTATCGAGGAGTCGCCAGTAATCGCGCGCGGGTTGGGATCGGTCATATCGGCGGAGGGCCTGCCGACAACTCGGCGGGAGATCGCCTCACGGTAAGCACACACTAATGAGCACCAGCGTGCACCTAAAATCCGCATTTTGGCTGATAAAGAAATGCTACGTTTTTTTCCTCGCTGGGCTCAGTCCACTAGAATCATCGCAGCCAGGCGCATTCGCAGTTAGGACAGTTAGAAATCCATCTCGAACTTTCCGCGCACAGACGTTCCGAGACTGTTGAAGAATTGACCGAACTGTGGACTGCCAAGATTGTTCTGTACATCGCGGGGATTAAAGTGATTCGTGATGTTGAAAATAATGACACCTGCACGCACCTTCTTGTCAAAGTAAGGAACCTTGAAACTCTTCAGAATTGTCGCATCCAGCGAAAGGAATGTCGGGAAACGTGAGCTGTTGCGATCTCCGACGAAGTCCAGCCGCTCGTTCACGACCGAAAAAGGAAACCCTGAGCGAATTTCCAAAGCCGGCATTAAAGTGATGCCGTGCGGCGCTTTGACTTCGCCATAAGCAAGAACTCGGTGCGGTATATCGAAAGGCAAGGTGCCGTACTGATTCGCTCGCACGACAACTGCTGGAAAATCGCCAAGGAAATTGTCCGCGGTATTCAAGTCGCCCTGCGACTTGGACCACACATAGGAGACGGTCCAGTTGTGAAAGCGCGGACTGTCATAGAGCGCGAGGAACTGGAACTCGTTGTATCGCGAAACACCTCGACTCTTGAGAACAAGAAATCCTCCGCCATCGCTCGAAAGCTCCGGATTAATTATGGGTTCTTTGTTTGTAAGACGATGAACGTAACCGGTCCGCAGCGTCAACCCTTTCGTGACGCGGCGATCAAGTTGGAGACTCCATCGCAGGCTGCGTGCGTCGTGAAATGGCTCATTGATTACGTTCAGGAACGTACGCGGTCCGTCGATAATCGTTTGGCCGTCGGCTCCGTAGGTTGTAATGATTCGCTCCGGGAAGTTGCTGTGGGAATCGATTCCCAATTGATTGTCAATCCGCCGTTCGTCGTCATCGTTAAGATTTTCCGACTCGAAGTATCTCTCGGCGAGCGCTCCGCGAGTGTAAAAGAGACCGATGCCGCCGCGAACAATCGTGCGATCATTTGCGAAAGGACGATAAAGCATTGACGCACGCGGCGAGAAGTCATTTTGGTGCGAGATAGAATTACGGTCAAAACGGATACCCCCGTCGAGCGTCAGGGTCGGGTTGATTTCCCAACGATCCTGGATAAAACCGCTCATCTCTTTCAGCGACCGATCGATATCGGTCGGCCCACTAAAATCAGTTCGCTGGCTGAGCGTTTGATCGCTACGACGAATATCAATCGAACGGAAGTTAAATTTTCCGGTTAGTCTCGTGTAATCGAGTTCGCTCCCAACCTTGAATGAATGGCGACCGTGGAACGTGCGAGTACGAGCGAAGTATTGTTCTTGCCATTGCCATCGTCGCGCTGCACGGCTTGTGTCCGCGAAATAATTTCCCTGATTTCCGTCTGGAAGAAGCGTCAGCGGCTTCGGTCCCTGACCAAACACATCCAAATCGAAAGTCTTTAACGCTACCAGCGAACTAAGGAACGATTGATCATGAAAGATGGACTGCTCGGAAAGTGAAAACAAATTCCCGTGTTGCTTTGTGTTCGCAGTTGTTTCCTGGGGATTGAAAGTATTCAGCCCGAGGTAGCGCTTTTTTTCGGGAAAAAGTGCCGCAACGAACTTCAGCTGATTGCTTGTGTTTATGTTCAGGTCGAGTTGGGTGAAAGAGTTGAAAGCCTCGGAGGTTGAGTAGTCGTGCGACGACGGCTGGCTGGGCACATAAACACGCGAAAATCGGTACTCAAACGATTGCAGAAAGTTAAGGCGCTTAGAGATCAACGGCCCTTCGAAAGTCACACGGGGCCGAAACGAATCGACTTGGCCACCAATAAGATTCTGAAAAATCGGAAACACGCGCGCCGCACGAAACTTAAACTTATCGCCACCTGACTTAGTCTCCAGATTTGTCGCCCCGCCGATTGCTTTACCGAACTCTGCGGAGTAAGGGTTGTCCTCGACATGCACGCTGGCAGCAGCTTCCAATGGAATATCAAAAGCTAAAGTACCATTGACCGGATCTGTGACATCTGCACCATTGACTGTGTAGGTACTCTCACCCGCCCGAGTTCCCTTGATGTGATTCTGTCCGTTTGGATCTCGAATGACGCTCGGAGTGAGCGGCAGCGCACCTTGAAAGTTATCTGTTCGCAAAGGAAGCTGTTCCAACTTCTCGGCGCGAATTGTGTTGGATGTAGTACTTTCTCCAGTGCTGAGGAGTCCCTCTACATCGCGGATCGTAACTGACTCAGAAAGCGTGGCAGTTAGAACGATTTCAACAACAATCGACGAACCCGTCGTCAGATGTATTTCTTTCGTGACGCGTGGGAGCCCGTTGGCTTCAGCTGTTAATGTGTAAGTGCCTGCGGCGAGTTCGCGAAAGGCAAAATTTCCCGTCTCATCCGTAACAATCTCAAGAGTAGCGGTTGATAGATCGCGGTGGACAAGAGTGACACTCGCACCCGGCAGCAATTCTGGGCGAGCAGCAGCATCTCCGGTGGTTGCAGTGACTGTTCCTTTGATGCTACCCGCCAGGCCTTGAGCTTGGACAAGATAGCCGATTGCGAGGACCTGTGGCCCAAGCACACAACAGAAAAGGAACGCCAGATCGCGTATCGGCTTTATGCTTCGTGCACGTTTCTGACTGCCATCAAAAGACGGACTGGCCATTGCTGACCTCAATGACCGAAACCAGAAGTCGGAGGGGTTATTTATTACAAACGAGACAATTGCTCAAATGCAAATGACTCTGCGGGGAAACAACAATTGGGTTGTTAAAGTCTGGAAATCAGGCGCCATCATATAGAGAGCGATTGAGTTTGAAGCAACAGCGTAATGCATCTCTTCATTACATTCAAGAAGATCGCGTCAGCTCGCGTTCCCAGACTTCTCCTCTGACCACTCGTGTCCTTAGCTTCACCACCTTCAGCAATCCCATATCGATAAATCCTGAAAAGCACTTCCCTTGTCTCATCGCTCAACAGTGTCTGGTGGGACAGATGCAGAAGTGTCCTTAACGCAAACAACCCTTCAGGAATTGATTGAGTCTTTCTGTATATCCTCACGCAGGATGGTAGGCGTTCCGGAAGATGAGAATCACTCAACGTGAAAGCAGGCAAACGCAGAGACACGTGGCTTCGTTCCCCTACGGTCTGACACCTCGTCGGGCCGAAAGTTGGCGCACGCATACATTAGTAAAGAAATAGTCGGAGTATTGGGTGTTCCTCGTTATAATTTGTGGCTTCACTGGGGCTCTTAGCCATGAACCTAACCAAACTCATGATGAAACTGTTCCCGCTCAGTTTCACATTAGTGGTTGCCTTAGTTCCACTCGGCGCCGTGCGCGCGCAGCAGACGAATAGCCAATGGTTGAGCGCCACGGATCGCATCCGGTACGAAGGGCTGCGCGACAGCGGATGCGAGGCACTTTATAATCTCGATTACAACTTGGCTCGGTCACGTTTCAACGAAATCGCTCACTCGTTTCCCCAACACCCGGCTGGCCCGCAATACCTGGCCAGTGCACTCTTACTCGACGCGCTTTACAAGTCCCGCCGGTTACAGGCTTCGCTTTACAGCTCAAGTACGTTTTACACAGGATCCGAAGATAAGGCAGACCCAAACCTCGTAAACCAGTTCCGAACACTGACCCGCGAAGCTCAGCGATTGGCAGAAGTGCGACTTAAGCAATACCCCAAAGATACTGAGGCGCTTTATTTCCTCGGTAATGTTGCGGCGCTGAAAGCTGCATTCGAAGAAACCGTTGAGCGGCGGCACTTCGCAGCTTTGCGCGATGGCTCCGAGGCTGTTTCTAAGCACCGTCAGGTCCTTGCGCTCGATCCGAAGTATGTTGATGCCGAAGTAACGATAGGAATGTACGACTATATCGTGGGGTCGCTCCCAACGCCGGTGAAATTCGTGGCGGGCCTGTTTGGAGCGCAGGGATCGAAGAAACGTGGAATTGCCACCATCGAGCGAGTAGCCAAAACGGGGAGGGTCGCCCGAGATCAGGCAAGGACGTTGTTGGTCATTCTTTATGTGCGCGAGAAGCGCTACGCCGAAGCCGCCAATCAAGCACGTCAACTCTCTGCGCAATTCCCAGGTAACTACTTGTACAAAATCGAGACCGCAGACGCCCTGGTATCGCAGGCCACGATGGATGGCACTGTGAAGAATTCTGCCAGAGTTGGGGCTCCGGCTCCCGCGCTGGAAGCCTATGGAATTTATACATCGTTGCTACACGACAGAGATGTGGCCGGCACGGTTGGCTTAAAAGACTTAATCCATTTCAAATTCGGCGAAGCCCTGCTGAAGACTGGACAGAACGAGCGGGCGGCGGCGGAATTTCTCGCCGCCGTTAAAGTGGAGGGTGCAAACGAAGGACTGGTGACTATGGCCCACTTGTACGCGGCGCAATCGTTGGATGCCGGCAATAGGCGTTCAGAGGCAATGGTCCAGTATCGCCTGGTTCTTTCGCGGCCAGATGTGTACGACGCGCACCTTCAAGCACGCAAGGCGTTGGGCGAGAATCGCTAACTCAATTCAACCCAAAACGAAATACTTTAAATCTCGATGTTGGCGCGCTTGAGACGAATCATTAGTATGATGTTTGGTGAAGAGGGAGTTGGCACACCCGGTCGAGGTTCCAGATAGCGAATCGAGAGCATTTAACATGATCGATTGAATGGGCGATTGGGTGTAAGTCCAACGGAGGACCCGGGCAATGAAAGCGTCGGTTTTTATTGGTATGAGCGTCGATGGGTTTATCGCTCGCGCGAATGGCGACCTCGACTTTTTGCCGCCAGGGGGTGGTGAGCCCCACGGCTACGCTGAGTTTATGGACACTGTCGATGCCCTGGTTATTGGCAGCAAAACTTTCGAAACCGTTCTAGCCTTCGACACATGGCCCTATGACAAGAAGCTTGTTTTCGTCCTCAGCACGCGCCAACTCGCTTCTGCACCCGCTGGTGCCGTAGTAGAACAAATGTCAGGGGATCCTGCGGAAATCGTGTTACGCCTTGACGCTCGCGGTCTTCAACATATTTACGTGGATGGTGGGATAACGATTCAGCGGTTTCTACGAGCCGGACTCATTCAGCGTCTGATTATTACCCGGGTTCCAGTACTAATTGGCGATGGTATTCCGCTCTTCGGCACCCTGCCTCACGATGTCCGGCTTCGTCACATAGCTACCCGGTCCTATCAGAGCGGTTTGGTTCAGAGCGAATATCTGGTCGCCGCATAACATGTTACTCAGCGTTGCTCGTTGATCTCTCCGGCTCCTTTAATATCTTGCATAAACGTGTATTGATCGAATGACGATGAATAAGATAGCTGTGATCCCTGGCGATGGTATCGGCAAAGAGGTGATGCCCGAGGGCCTTCGCGTGCTCGATGCTGCAGCAACGAAATTCAATATTGAATTGCAGTGGGACCATTTCGACTGGAACTGCGATTACTACATGAAGCACGGCACCATGATGCCGGAGAACTGGAAAGATCAGGTCGGCCGGCACGACGCGATTTTCTTTGGCTCAGTAGGCTGGCCTGCTCTTGTACCTGATCACATTTCACTGTGGGGAATGCTGGTAAAGCTTCGACGAGAGTTCGACCTTTACGTGAATTTGCGTCCGGTGCGCCTCTTTCAGGGCGTGCCGGCGCCTCTAGCTAACCGCAAGCCGGGCGAGATTGATTTCTATATCGTGCGTGAAAACACTGAAGGTGAGTATTCCTCCATCGGCGGTCGCGTGTTTTCAGGAACGCCCAGAGAAATAGTCATTCAAGAGAGTGTGTTTACACGGAGTGGTGTTGACCGTGTGCTGAAGTTTGCATTCGAACTTGCGGAGAAGCGCCCGCGAAAGCATCTCACCTCTGCCACTAAATCCAACGGGATCTCGATTTCAATGCCTTTCTGGGATGAGCGTGTGGTCCAGATGTCAACAAAGTATCCGGCTATACACGTGAACAAATATCACATTGATATCCTGGCAGCACATTTCGTCCAAAACCCGGATTGGTTTGATGTAGTCGTTGCTTCCAACCTGTTCGGCGACATCCTCTCCGATCTTGGACCAGCGTGTACGGGCACCATCGGAATTGCGCCGTCGGCAAACTTGAACCCTGAGGGTTTGTTCCCTTCACTGTTCGAGCCTGTGCACGGGTCTGCTCCAGACATTTTCGGCAAAGGAATTGCTAACCCGATCGGACAGATTTGGGCAGGCTCTATGATGCTCGAACACTTGGGCCATGACCAGGCTGCCGCCGCGATAATGCAAGGTATTGAAACTGTTTTGGCGGAAGGTCCGCGGACGCCCGATATGGGCGGGAACGCTACCACCACGGAAGTCGGTAAGGCCGTAACCTCTGCGATTGAAACTCTATGAAAATTGTCGACTTGCGTGAAATCGTTGTTCCTATAAAGTCCGAGATCCGCAATGCTTACGTGAACTTCAGCGAGATGACGGTAAGTGTTGTCGCTCTGATAACTGACGTAACTCGTGGGGGAAAACCGGTCGTTGGGTTCGGCTTCAATTCCAACGGACGGTATGCTCCCAGCGGACTACTTTGGGACCGTTTTATTCCTCGCCTCATGTCGGCAGATCCCGGGTCACTTGTGGATCAGAGCGGCGAAAACCTCGACCCCTTCCGAGTGTGGGATGTGTTGATGACTCACGAGAAGCCCGGCGGACATGGCGAAAGATCTGTGGCTGTCGGGGTCCTCGATATGGCAGTGTGGGATGCGGTAGCAAAAATTGACGGCGTGCCACTATATCAACTGTTGGCTGATCGTTATCGCTATGGCCAAGTGGAACAAAAGGTATTCGTGTATGCAGCTGGTGGCTATTATTATCCCGGCAAGGATCTGGGGGCGCTGCAAACTGAAATCCAAAGTTATCTCGATCAAGGCTATTCATCGGTCAAGATTAAGATCGGCGGTCTGCCGTTGGCGGCAGACATGCTGCGAATTGAGACGGTTCTGAAACTGCTCAAACGACCTGACCAACTTGCTGTGGATGCAAACGGACGATTCGATCTTCCCCAAGCGATCGAGTATGCGAAAGAACTTGAGCCGTTTGGTCTGCTTTGGTACGAGGAACCTGGTGACCCTCTCGACTATGCACTCCAAGCCGAGCTTTCTGGTTTTTATGCTGGTCCAATGGCAACTGGCGAGAACCTTTTCTCACTACAGGACGCCCGGAACTTGATTCGGTATGCAGGACTGCGACCGGACCGGGACATCCTTCAATTTGATTGCGCGTTGAGCTATGGCTTAGTGGAGTATCTGCGGATCTTAGAGATGCTGAGAGAGCATGGCTGGTCCTCGAAGCGTTGCATTCCCCACGGGGGACACCAGATGTCGCTTAACATCGCCGCTGGATTGGGTCTCGGTGGTAACGAATCGTATCCGAGTGTTTTCAGACCCTTCAATGGGTTCGCTGACTCAACACCTGTTGAAGATAGCTTCGTCGGACTTCCTGACATTCCGGGAATCGGCTTCGAATCTAAAAACGAACTCTTCGCCACTATGAAGACTATCGCGCCCGAGTGTTTTTGATTCTTTACCACCAGCCTAGCAATTT
>Ga0163163_10003282_pt1 | contig 13718 bp, 15 predicted proteins | sample S65metaG_FD_119766 | JGI IMG/M metagenome (GOLD analysis project Ga0163163, IMG submission 119766) | Switchgrass rhizosphere microbial communities from Kellogg Biological Station, Michigan, USA - S6-5 metaG | ecosystem: Host-associated > Plants > Roots > Rhizosphere > Soil | place: USA... | reverse complement strand
GCCGCGCCGGCTTCGGCCGGATGAGCACTGAGGAAACGATCGCGGCCTGCGAGAAGATATTCGCCCGCAATCTTGGTGGTCACAAGCTGATGTCGAATGCGCGCCATCTGCGCGGCTCGGCATGGCTCAACTTCAACCGCGTCCTGTGCGAGCGCTGGAGCCACAAGAACATTGTGTTGCTGGGAGACGCCGCGGCGACCGCGCATTTCTCGGTTGGCTCGGGCTCGAAGCTTGCGTTGGAAAGTGCCATTGCGCTTGCAGATTATTTGCACAGCGAGCCGACGATGACGCACGCATTCCGGCGCTACGAAGACGAGCGGCGCCTGGAAGTTCTGCGCCTGCAGAGCGCGGCACGCAATTCGACCGAATGGTTCGAGGATGTCGAGCGCTACCTCCATCTTGATCCGGTCCAGTTCAACTACTCGCTGCTGACGCGTTCGCAGCGCATCAGCCACGAAAACCTGCGCGAGCGCGACGAGAACTGGCTCGGCGGCGCAGAGCGATGGTTCGAACGCCAGGCGACAGGGCGGGAGCCGCAGATCCAGCGGCCTCCGATGTTCGTGCCATTCCGGGTGCGGGGCGTCGAACTGAAGAACCGGGTCGTCGTGTCTCCGATGGCGCAATACCGCGCGGTCGATGGCACGCCGACCGACTGGCATCTGGTCCACTATGCCGAGCGCGCCAAAGGCGGGGCAGGGCTGGTTTTTACCGAAATGACCTGTGTTTCTCCGGAAGGGCGCATTACCCCCGGCTGCACGGGGCTTTATCGCCCTGAGCATGAGGCCGCGTGGAAAAGGATCGTCGAATTCGTCCACGCCGAAAGCGACGCCAAGTTTGCCATCCAGCTTGGGCATTCCGGCCCCAAAGGCTCGACCCAGCTTGGCTGGGAAACGATGGATGCGCCGCTGCCATCCCATAACTGGACGATAATGGCGCCATCGGCGGTGGCTTGGAGCGCGCAGAATCAGACGCCACGAGCTATGACGCGCGCCGACATGGACAAAGTGCGCGATGAGTTTGTGCGCTCGGCGCAAATGGCCCATCGCGCCGGCTTCGACTGGCTCGAACTGCACTATGCGCACGGCTACCTGATGTCCGCCTTCATCACGCCGCTCACCAACAAGCGCACTGACGATTATGGCGGCAGCCTGGAAAACCGCATGCGGTTTCCACTCGAGGTGTTTCGCGCCGTACGGGCGGTGTGGCCCGACGATAAGCCGGTGTCGGTGCGCATTTCCGCAAATGATTGGGCGCCGGACGGCATCACGCCGCGCGATGCAGTCGAGGTTGCGCGCGTTCTGACCGAGGCCGGCGCTGACATGATCGATGTATCCGCCGGTCAGACGTCGAAACAGGCGAAGCCGGTCTACGGGCGCATGTTTCAGACGCCGTTCTCGGATCGTATCCGCAATGAAGCGGGCATTGCGACGCTCGCGGTCGGAAACATTTATGACGCCGACCACGTCAATTCGATCCTGATGGCAGGGCGCGCCGATCTTGTGTGCCTGGCGCGGCCGCACCTCGCCAATCCGTACTGGACACTGCACGCCGCTGCCGACCTCGGTTACGAGGGTTTGAGCTGGCCAAAGCCTTATTGGGCGGGCCGTGACCAGCTGCATCGATTGAAGTCACGCCCTGACGTGATGACGGGGAAAGTGTGATGGGCACGCTCGACGGCCTGCACGCATTGGTTACGGGCGGCGGCACCGGCATCGGCGCGGCAATCGCGCGGGCACTGGCGAAGGAGGGTGCCGCAGTGACGCTGGTCGGGCGCCGCAAGGCGCCGCTCGATCAAGTCGCGCGCAGTCTGCCGAAATCGATCGCGATCACCGCCGATGTGACCAACGCCGCAGATTGCGAAGCAATGGTGACAGCCGCGCACGCCGCCCATGGGCCGATCGACATTATCGTTGCCAATGCAGGCGCTGCCGAAAGTGCGCCTGCCGCAAAAATCTCGGCCGAGCACTGGCAGCGAATGATCGGCATCAACCTGACCGGCGCATTTCTGACCGTGCAAGCCGCTTTGGATGACGTGACGCGCAAAGGCAAAGGAACGCGACGCATTGTATTCACCGCCTCGACCGCGGGGCTGAAGGGCTATCCTTATGTGGCGGCCTATTGTGCCGCCAAGCACGGAGTTGTCGGCCTCGCGCGCGCTTTGGCCGCGGAGCTCAAGGCCGACGGACTGACAGTGAATGCCGTGTGCCCGGGTTACACGGACACGCCGCTTCTGGATGCCGCTGCCTCCGCGGTTGCCGGAAAAACGGGGCGGTCGATCGACGACGCGCGTACGGCGCTCGCCAAGGACAACACGGACGGCCGCCTGATCTCGCCGGATGAAGTTGCGGCAAAAGTCCTGTGGCTGTGTTCGCCGGCGGCGAATGCAGTCAACGGCGAGGCCATTGTCATTGCCGGAGGCGCAGCATGACGGTCGCCGTCAAGTCGAAAGCGCGGCCGGCAACGCCATCGCTGAGCAAGCAACGGCTGCGGCTCTGGGTGCGCATATTGCGCGCCGCGCGCGCGATCGAAGCCGAAGTGCGCGACCGACTCCGGGTCCAATTCGATGTGACACTTCCGCAGTTCGATGTGATGGCGGCGCTCGAGAGAAAATCGGACGGCATGACGATGACGGAGCTGTCGCGCTTCCTGATGGTCTCGAACGGCAACGTCACCGGCATCATCGACCGGCTTGTTGCGGACAAAGTCGTTGTTCGTCAGGCGCCGGCCGATGACCGCCGCGCCATCATCGTGCGGCTCACACCGCGCGGTCTGAAACAGTTCACGACGATGGCCAAGGCGCACGAGACATGGGTCGACGGCCTTCTTTCGGAGTTTGACGCGGCCGAGGCGGACACCTTGATCCGCCATCTCGACGGATTGTCCGGTCGCATTCGCAATGGAGGGTCGCGCGCATGACCATGAGCGACTTCAAGCCGAAACACTTCAATTGGGCCGCCAAGAACGGCGTCGCCGTGATCACGCTCAAGGGCATCGAACGGAAAAATCCGATCACCTTTGAAAGCTATGCCGAACTGGGGCAGACATTCCGCGAGCTTGAACGGGCCCGCGATATCAAGGTCGTCGTGTTCGGCTCGAACGGCGGCAATTTCTGCTCCGGCGGCGATGTCCACGACATCATCGGGCCGCTCACAAGCCGCGATATGAAGGGCCTTCTGGAGTTCACCCGGATGACGGGCGAGCTCGTAAAGGCGATGCGCGCCTGCCCACAGCCGATTATCGCGGCGATTGACGGTGTCTGCGTGGGAGCGGGCGCGATGATCGCCTTGTTCAGCGACATCCGGATCGGCACGGCGCAGGCCAAGACCGCTTTTCTATTTACGCGCGTCGGGCTTGCCGGCTGCGACATGGGTGCATGTGCCCTGCTGCCGCGTGTCATCGGGCACGGCCGCGCGTCGGAGCTTCTCTACACGGGGCGCGTTATGACGGCGGAGGAGGGCGAACGCTGGGGCTTTTTCAATCGCATTGTCGCCTCCGACAAGCTCGAAGCGGATGCGATGACGCTTGCGCAACAGCTGGCGAGCGGCCCGACCTTCGCGCACGGCATGACGAAGACCATGCTGCATCAGGAATTCGCAATGCCGCTTGATGATGCAATCGAAGCGGAGGCGCTTGCACAGGCGGCCTGCATGCAAACAAAAGACTTCCGCCGGGCCTATGAGGCCTTTGTCGCCAAGCAGAAACCGCAGTTTGCCGGAAATTGACAATGCTCGACCGAAGTTTCCTGCGTTGGCCGTTTTTCGAGGAGCGCCATCGTGCGCTTGCCGACCGGGTGGACACATGGGCGGCGCAGCATTGCGCGCATGTTGATCACCACGATATCGATGCCGCCTGCCGCGCGCTGGTGCGCAATCTCGGCCGCGATGGCTGGCTCAAGCACACCGCGCCTGGAGAAAGTCCGTCCGAAACTATTGATGTGCGCACGCTGGCGCTAATCCGCGAAACACTCGCGCGTCACTCGGGGCTCGCAGACTTCGCCTTCGCAATGCAGGGCCTCGGCGCCGGCCCGATTTCGCTGTTCGGAACGCCCGCGCAAAAGGCGCGCTGGCTGCCGAAGACCCGCAGCGGTGCGGCGATCGCGGCCTTTGCGCTTTCGGAGCCGGCGTCCGGCTCCGACGTTGCCAATATCTCAATGACGGCCCGGCGGAGCGGCGACGGTTTTATTCTTGATGGCGAGAAGACATGGATATCGAACGGCGGGATCGCCGATCTCTATGTGGTGTTTGCCCGCACCGGCGAGGCGGCAGGTGCGAAGGGCCTGTCGGCTTTCATCGTGCGCGGCGACAATCCCGGACTGTCGGTTGCCGAGCGCATCGAGGTGATAGCGCCGCATCCGCTTGCGCGCCTTGCGTTCCAGGACTGCCGTGTCAGCGCCGATGATCTCGTCGGTGCGCCTGGCGATGGTTTCAAGATCGCGATGGCGACGCTCGATGTGTTTCGTACCTCCGTGGGCGCGGCGGCGCTTGGTTTCGCGCGCCGTGCATTTGCGGAGACGGTCAAGCGCGCGAAAAACCGCGAGCTGTTCGGCGCCCCACTGTCGGAATTGCAGATGGTCCAGGGGCACATTGCCGATATGGCGGTCAAAATCGACGCGGCGGCCCTTCTTGTCTATCGCGCCGCCTGGACCAAGGACACCGGCGCAGCGCGGGTAACGCGCGAGGCGGCGATGGCAAAGCTCTACGCGACGGAAGCGGCGCAGCGCGTGATTGACGCTGCCGTTCAAATTCATGGCGGCGACGGCGTGCGCTCCGGCCATCCGGTCGAGACGCTCTATCGTGAGATCCGCGCCTTGCGAATTTATGAAGGCGCGTCCGACGTGCAGAAAATCATCATTGCAAGAGCTGCGCTTTCATCTGTGGGGGCCTGACATGAGTAGGAACATCAAGCTTGGGCCATCCGCGCACGTCGATACTTTCACCCGCGACAATCTTCCGCCCTTCGATCAGTGGCCCAATATCCTGCTCGACCGGCCCGAATTCCAGTATCCCGAGCGTTTGAACGCGGCGGTCGAATTGACCGACCGCCTGGTGGAGCGTGGGTTCGGCGATCACACTGCGCTGATCGGTAATGGTCGCCGGCGCACCTACAAGGAACTTGCTGACTGGTCGAACCGGTTGGCGCACGCGCTCGTGGAAAATTACGGGGTCAAGCCGGGCAACCGTGTCCTGATCCGCTCCGGCAACAATCCCGCGCTCGTCGCGGCGTGGCTCGCCGCTACCAAAGCGGGTGCGGTCGTCGTCAACACGATGCCCATGCTGCGCGCCGGTGAACTCGGCAAGATCGTCGACAAGGCCGAAATCGCGCTGGCTTTGACCGATAGCCGCATTGCCGATGAATTGGTGGCCTGCGCCAAAGCCAGCAAGTTTCTCAAGCAGGTGGTCAATTTCGACGGCACGTCTAACCATGATGCCGAGCTCGACCGCGTTGCGCTCGACAAGCCGGTGAAGTTCGACGCAGTTCCGACCGGCCGCGACGATGTCGCCTTGCTTGGGTTTACGTCCGGCACCACCGGCGAACCCAAGGCCACCATGCACTTCCATCGCGACCTGCTGATCATCGCGGACGGCTACGCCAAGGAAGTCCTCAAGGTAACGCCGGATGACGTGTTTGTCGGTTCGCCGCCGCTGGCTTTCACATTCGGCCTCGGCGGACTGGCGATTTTTCCGCTTCGCTTCGGCGCGACCGCGACGCTTCTGGAAAACGCATCGCCCGCCAACATGGTGCAGATCATCGAGACCTATAAGGCGACCATCTCGTTCACCGCGCCGACCGCGTATCGCGCAATGATGACGGCGATGGACAAGGGGGCCAACCTGTCGTCGCTACGGTTGGCCGTTTCGGCGGGAGAGACCTTGCCGGGCCCTGTGTTCGAGGATTGGACACGCAAGACGGGCAAGCCGATCCTGGATGGCATCGGCTCGACCGAGCTGCTCCACATCTTCATCACAAGCCGCGTCGGAGATGCGATACCGGGAGCGACCGGGCGGCCGGTCGCCGGTTACGAAGCAAGAATAGTCGACGCCGATATGAAGGACGTGCCGGACGGCACAATCGGACGGTTGGCTGTGCGCGGCCCCACCGGATGCCGCTATCTCGCCGACAAGCGGCAGAAAAACTATGTTGCCGACGGCTGGAATCTTACCGGCGATTCATTCGTGCGGGATCGGGACGGCCGATTCCATTTCGCCGCCCGCAACGACGACATGATTATCTCGGCGGGCTACAACATCGCGGGGCCCGAGGTCGAGGCGGCGCTGCTGGCGCATCCCGAGGTTGCGGAATGCGCGGTCGTTGGCGCAACCGACACCGAGCGAGGTCAGGTTGTCGCCGCGTTTGTCGTGCTCAAGGCCGGCGTCGAAGCGGATAACCTGCGCGTCAAGATCCTGCAGGATCACGTCAAGGCAACCATCGCGCCATACAAATATCCGCGGCTGGTTAAATTCGTCGACGTCTTGCCGAAGACCCAGACTGGAAAAATTCAGCGCTTCAAATTGCGGGAACAGGTCTCATGAGCAAGGGCACAGTTGAATTTGTGCAGCCGAAGCACTGGGCGGCGCCGAAAGGCTATGCCAATGGCGTCGTTGCACAGGGCCGGCAGGTTTTCATTGCTGGCCAGGTCGGCTGGAACGCGCAGGGGAAATTTGAAACCGACGATTTTGTTGCTCAGGTTGAGCAGGCTCTGAAAAACATACTTGATGTTCTTGCGGCGGCAGGCTGCGAGCCGCGGCATCTGGTTCGACTCACCTGGTATGTGACTGACAAGGCCGAGTACGTCGCTCGTCAGAGGGAGATTGGCGAAGCCTATCGCAGAACGATCGGCCGGCATTTTCCCGCGATGACGCTGTTGGTTGTCGCCGGCCTGCTTGAGCAACGGGCCAAAGTCGAGATCGAGGGAACGGCCGTTATCGCGGATTAACCGACTGCAATCTCGCGTCCGATGCCCGCCTCGCGCGCCGCTTGTGGCGACCCTGGAACCAATAGACGGCATAAGGGATGACGACCATGACGATGAACAAGAAGAAGTACGGCAGCTGAAGCGGGGTATCGCTCTTTTTAAATTGATCGAGAATTTCCACGATCCAGTAGCCTTCCCACAACAGGAACACGACCCAGCCGAACAATCTCTGATTCTGTTTCTGCCGGCGGTCGAAAGCCGCCTGTGCCTCGGCGGGTCGTGCCTGGATCACGCCAGTATTGATTTCCGCCCACCGCCGGCGATTCTCCATAAATTGCTCGCGCCGTTGGGCGCGGATGGCGTTTCTGATGGCGAGCTTTCTTGCGCGGCGAGCGTGAAAACGGTCCTTCATCAGCTCTTTCGCGAGATAGAGCATGCAAAGGATGGCCAGAAGCCAACCGGCAATGATCAGAAAATTGAGCATCGGATACCCGCCCGCCAAGCGATCAATATTAGTCTGATTTTACTAACATTCGCGAACACCCGGAATTCCCCTAATTGTCACAAGGCGCGGGCCTGGAGAAGGGGCCCGCCCGCGAATTCCAGATCTATCCCCCGCCATGATCCACAAAATTTCTGCGTTCTGTGTGAGCGGTGCCACAAAGCGCCAAAACGAGCCATGCGACTGTCGATTCTGGGGAGGGCAGCGCAGGAGGCTCGCATGCGTAGAGCACTCAATGTCGCACTTGTCGTCGTCGGGGTCCTGGTGAACGTATTGGCCTCGCGCGATACCACGGTTGCAAATTCGCAGGCTGCCCAGTGGCCTGCCCAGAACGGCGCTATCGTCTACGGCCTGCATGTGGCTCTGCCGAGCAACATGAAAAGCTTTCCACCGGAGCTGGTGCCGTTGCCGTGATTCTGCTGGACGAAGGCGTGGCGCGATTGGTCGGGGCCGCGCTTGTGTGGTTGAATTGGCCTGATGGCGCCAGTTTCAACAAGCGACAATTTCTATCGCACGGTACCGACATTTCGCGACTTCCGGCTTGTGGCAGATGAATTCTCTTTCAGCCCGTTGCCGGAGAGCTGGCTCATCGGGGTGGCCGATGTCGAGCAGTCCACGAAAGCGATTCAGGACAAGCGCTACAAAGCGGTGAACATGGCTGGAGCGGCCGTGATTGCCGCGATCGCCAACGCCGTCGGTGAAAGAGACTTTCCCTTTGTGTTCGGAGGCGACGGCGCCAGCTTCGCTGTTTCGCCTACCGATGCTGCGATAGCCCGGCAAGCTCTGGCCGAAACCGCGACCTGGGTCGGCGAGGATCTCGATCTGACATTGAGGGTGGGGATGGTGTCCGTCGGAGAGATCCGGCGGCACGGTTACGACGTCCGCGTCGGACGATACGCCGTTTCGGACAATATCAGCATCGCAATGTTCTCCGGGGGAGGAGTTGCGTGGGCGGATGCGGCGATGAAACGCGACGAAATAAGCGTTCCGCGCGCGCCCGCCGGAGCGCGGCCGGATCTGTCGGGCCTGTCGTGCCGGTTCGAGCAGTTTCCCGCGCAACACGGGCAAATTCTTTCGGTGCTCGTGCTGCCGGGCGACATTGCGCGCATGTCCGCCTTCCGCGGGGTGGTCAAGCAGATCATCAGCATGGTGGAGGTTTCGCCCGAATGCGGGCGGCCCGCTATGCGCGAGGCCGTGCGATTGAAATGGCCTCCGCAAGGCCGTGATCTCGAAGCGCTGGCCAGTCGGAGAGCCGGAGAGTCAATCTCCGCGGCCAGATTGAAAGTCTATGCGCGGACCTTTCTTTATTTCCTCATCATGCGGTTTAATCTTCGCGTCGGCGGCTTTGTCCCGGGAAAATATCTGTCCGAGGTGGCCGCGAACTCGGATTTCCGGAAATTCGACGACGCCCTGCGCATGATCGTCGACTGCTCACCCGGCATGGCGAAAAAAATCGAAGACGCTTTGGCGGCGGCGGAGAAAGAGGGGCACATCCGCTACGGTTGTCACCGCGAAGACGCCGCAATCATGACCTGCTTCACGCCTTCGCCCTCGCAGCCAACCCATGTCCATTTCATCGATGGCGCCCAGGGCGGCTACGCCCTCGCGGCCGCGGCGCTCAAGCAACGGCTTCAGCCCTTAGGAATGCGAGAGAAATACAGTTAATTCAGAGACTTTTGCCTCGCGATTGTGATGGCCATCACAGCGTTCGCCGAGGCGGTACCGCTACCATAGAGCAATTCTATGCGGGGGCGGACGCACAATGATCACAGTTCCTGAACTTTCTGCGGAAGCGCTTGGATCATTTTTAACGTCGCATCTCGGCCGCCGCTTTTCGTCCACCGAAGCCGAGCTGACCGAGCTTGTTCCGTCGGTTGCCAGGCTGGCGCTCGAATGTATCGGCAACAGCGACGCGCTCTACCACAATGTCGAGCACACGATGCTCGTGACGCTTGTCGGATACGACATTATGAAGGGCCGGGCGCTGCTTACGCCGACCTCGCCCGCCGATTTCGCCCACGTCCTCGTCGCCTGCCTGCTTCACGACATCGGGTATGTGCGGGGTATTCTGGAGGGCGACGGTCCCGACGGGTATGTCGTTGATGGGCAAGGGCGCCAAACCAAGCTTCCACGAGGATCTTCCGATGCGGCGCTTCTGATGCACCACGTGGACAGGTCAAAGCTTTTTGTCATGGACCGGATCGGCAGCAGCGATCTTCTCGATGCGGCAAGGATTGCCCGCTCCATTGAGTTCACACGCTTTCCTGCGGCGACCGAACCGAACGGAAACGGCAGCGAGGAAGGCGAGCTCGTACGCGCCGCGGACCTCATTGGCCAGCTTGGCGATCCTCAATATCTGCGGAAGGCCAATGCGCTTTATTATGAGTTTGAGGAGGTCGGTCTCAACAAGCAGCTCGGATACGGGTCGCCCGCCGACCTCACGGATTTGTATCCTCAGTTCTATTGGAAGACGGTTTCGCCCTACATCCAGACCGCGATCCGCTATCTCAACGTTACGTCGAGCGGCCGCCAATGGATTGCAAATCTCTACAGCAATGTCTTCCGGGCCGAGCGCGATCTCCGGCTGTCGGGGCCGCAGCGATAGCCAGCCGAGCAGGCCTAGGACGCAAACGCGACAGCGGCTAGACTGCGTCTTGGATCGGCGGGGCTCGTGATATGGGCGTCCTTATTTGGGTTCTCATCATTGGTTGCGTTGCGGGCACGATTGCGCGCCTGCTGGTGCCCGGACCCAACAAGCTCAAGGGCTTCGTGCTTACGATCGCTTTGGGTGTTGCCGGCGCGTTCCTGGCAACGGAGTTCGGCCATGCGATCGGACTTTATCGCCCAGGCCAAAGCGCCGGCTTTCTGGGCGCGAGCGTTGGTGCGCTGATCATCCTTTTTATCTGGAACCGGCTGGTCGTGGCCGATGTGATCCCCGATCACGGTCTCTGAACGCCGCTAGTTCGCAGATTCAAACCATTGCAGGAAGCGCGCTCCGGCGATACCGCGTGTCAGTGCGAGATTATATTCGCGGAACACCTCCAGCCTTTCCCATCCGGTCTCCGGCCACGTCCTGATCGCACTCTCCAGGCGAGGAAGATCGATCATTTTGCGGGCCAGCGGCGAGCGGGAAAGTGCGGCGATCTGTTGCGACAGCGCGCTGCGATTTGCCGCGAGCTTTTCATACCAGTCCGCGGCCTGAAGACCTCGCGATCGGTTGGTCAGGACCGCTTCGGGAAGCAGTCCCCACATGGCGCGACGAACGAGTGAGCGGTCGGTTCCTTCGGCAAGAAACTGCTCGGGCGGGATTCCGAAACAATAGGAAACCACATCGAGATCAGCCGTCGGGTCGCGGACCTCGACTCCGGTGACGGCCTTTTCTGCAGCGTGCCAGTCTCCGAGGTAGTCAACCTGTCCGAGCCCCTGCGCGCGCTCGTCGCGGCGGACACGATAGAGAAAATCGTGACCGACCTTGCGGGCCCGACGCTCGACAGCCATGGCATTTGCGAAGTCCACCCGGATCGGCGAATGATCATGCCAGGCCGCGGCATGATTTGGCCGGCGCCGGCGATCGATCCAGTTGCCAAGCGGCAATGGAATGAGAGGGTCGACAAAAAGTTTTTTGAATGCGGCCGATCGGGAAAACGGCGTGCTGCGGTAATAGAGTCGCCATTGACGATGAGCGAGCAGGAATCGTCCGTGGAGAAGATGGGAGACCGCCTGTGACCAGCCGTCCCAGCTTATCGTGTAGTTTCCATGGAGACCGCCGAGCAATACGCGGCAGTTTTGCCGGCGCGCCTGCTCAAGTGCACCCAATGTCCAGCCGAAGTTGCTCGGATTTCGCACCGGCCCGTTCAACGCGATGAAGAAGCGCTCGAGCGCGGCTAAATCATCGCACTCGTTGTTGTGCACATAGTGGACATCGACATTGCCGACCTTGTCCTTGATCGCTTCGACGAAGGGAGTTTCGTCTGCATAAGAACCGTCCGGCACCGGACCGTCGAAGCCCCGGCGGGGGACGCCCGTAAACGCGGGTAGCCGCTGACTTTTCTCTGCGAGTGCGCGAGCGGCGAGAGCTACGACCGACGAAGAATCGAGGCCACCGCTCAGAAGCGCGCCTATCGGATGAAGGCTGCGCATCTGGCGCCGAACGGCGCGGTCGAGCCGCTCACGCAACCCTTCCGCATAGGCGGCGTCGGACTTCAGCCTGACCGGAGCAATGTCATCGATTGCCCAGTATCGCTGTAGATCAAGCGAGCCATCAGGCCCAACCCGCATGAGGTGTGCGGGCGGAATACGGAAGATGTTCCGGTAGATGGTGCCGGCATGATCGGCGTGATTGAGCACGAGGAAATCGGCAATTTTTTCCTCGCTGAGTTCTCGCTGGACGTTGTCGAAGGCAAACAGTCCATTGGGCATCGTGGCAAAGGCAAACGAGTGCTTGTCCCGGTGCCACATCAGAACATTCAGGCCGAGGTGGTCGCGTGCGAGAGTCAACGACCTTTTCCTGCCATCCCATATTGCAACGGCGAAAGGTCCGCGCAGCATCGCAAAAATGCGATCGCCGACCTTCTCCCAGGCAAAGAGCAGCAGACGTGCGGCGGACCAATCCGTGACAAGGTGACGATCGAGAGAAAGCCGGTCGAGCAGCTCGTCACGATTGTCGATCCGCAGGTCGGCGGTGATCATCGTCCCGGCGCCGCCGCGAGTCGGTTGATGATCGTACCGATCCTCCGGAGTCATTCGCATCAGGGCGTGAACAAGGCCGACATTGCCCTGCGCAATGACATCGTCTTTGTCTGGCCCATATTGACGAAGGGCATTTGCCACGCGCTCGAGCTCCTGGCGCCTGACGTCCCTGTCATCAAAACGAACTATGCCGGCGATGCCACTCATCGACGAAATGCCTAAACGGTTCTCGGTGCGCCGAACTCGGCAATGCGGGTAAATCGGTTGCCGCCCGTGTCGCCGATGATCGTGTGGTCATCGACCTCGATCCAGGCGTGACCGGCCAATTCATGCTGCTCGCGTGCCACCGCAAGGCAAAGTCTGCTGGCGATGCCGCGCCGGCGCAGCATGGCGTGCGCCGCGAGCGCTTGCGGCAGACATAGATTATGTCCTGACGTTTTCGCCGCGACTGTATCGACGGCCCAATTTATCCATCCAACTTCATCCCCGGAAAATCGGCTTGTTCGCCGCGGAGGACGATCAACCCAGGCGAAGATTCGGGCAGGAGCGATCAGGCGGACTGCAAGCCGCGCAAGAGCAAGCGTCACGAAAGCTTCGCGCAGATAAACACGTCGCCTGGTCTGCGGTTTCATCGAGCATCCTCGACGGCGACGATCCGGACAAGGCGTTGCGTGACCAGCGACTGCAGAAAGCTCATGACATCGCGCGTCACTATTTCAATGTCCACGTCGTGACGCTGCGAAAGCTTTTGCAGAATGTCGTCGACCCTGCGTGGGGTGGAAAGCATGCCCCAGACTTCACTCGCAACCGTGTTGAAATCAAAATAGGAGGCCGCTTGCAGGCTCAGAACGACAACGCGGCCATCGCGCTCGGCCGCTGACAGGCCTGTCTCTTGAATGAGGACACTGTTGACGGTGAGATTCAAAGTACGGCTCCGCTATGTCCAGGCATCAATCGGCGTGCCGGGACCTGCCAACAATCTTACAGTGGGGAAGCGCAGCGGCGAAATTGGCGCGTTGCGACTACTTGTCGGATCGCGACGACATTGGAAACGACCATTCGAACGAAAAGCCAAGCTTGGACAGTGGCTGGCCAGGCGCTGCCGGTTCGACTACGCGCGGAGAGCTGCCATCTGACGCAACCGAGCCGGCCGAGGAACCGGTGCGGCTGACAATCGGCAATTTCGTGAAGGTTGGCGCCTCCCAGACCGGGTGCGCTCCCGAGGTGCTTGGACCAGCCTTTATTGGCCGCATCTGTAACCTCCAAAATGACCTCTCTGGCTTCTATGAGATCGGGTCAGCGATGGCAAGAACAGGCTCATTTTCGCCGCGCACGTGCGAGGTGGGGCGCTTGGCACCTCATACCCTGCATGGTACGCTTTTTCAGTATTTACGGGGGAAATCGGCAATAAGATCAATTGTCGAACAGGCCGTGACCAGCCTGAAAAAGACGAGAAAGGATCTGCCATGGCACAGAAAACATCGTCCACGAGCGCATCAACCGACGAAGCGATTGCCGAAGGCGCAACGCGCGACGAGACGGCACTCAATTTGGTCAATCGCTTTTCGCTGTGGGCGGGCGTTGCGGGCCTCATACCCATCCCGCTGATCGATG
>Ga0163163_10003279_pt1 | contig 13721 bp, 15 predicted proteins | sample S65metaG_FD_119766 | JGI IMG/M metagenome (GOLD analysis project Ga0163163, IMG submission 119766) | Switchgrass rhizosphere microbial communities from Kellogg Biological Station, Michigan, USA - S6-5 metaG | ecosystem: Host-associated > Plants > Roots > Rhizosphere > Soil | place: USA... | reverse complement strand
TCTGGGCGCGCGCGATGCGCGAGCGCTACGGCGCCAGCCCGCGCAGCCAGATGATGAAGTACCACATCCAGACCTCCGGCCGCTCCCTGCACGCGCAGGAAATCCAGTTCAACGACATCCGCACCACGCTGCAGGCGTTGTACGCGCTGTTCGACAACTGCAACTCGCTGCACACCAACGCCTACGACGAAGCGATCACCACGCCGACCGAGGAATCCGTGCGCCGCGCCGTGGCGATCCAGCTCATCATCAATCGCGAACTCGGCCTGAACTTCTGCGAGAACCCATGGCAGGGCAGCTTCATCATCGACAAGCTCACCGACATCGTCGAAGAAGCCGTGTACAAGGAATTCGAAGCGATCAGCGAACGCGGCGGCGTGCTCGGCGCGATGGACACCATGTACCAGCGCGGCAAGATCCAGGAAGAGTCGATGTACTACGAACACAAGAAGCACGACGGCAGCCTGCCGCTGATCGGCGTCAACACCTTCCTGCCGAAGGAACACGCCGGCGAAGTCGCCACCAAGATCGAACTGATCCGCTCGACCGAGGAAGAAAAGCAGCAGCAGATCGCCAACGTGGAAGCATTCAAGGCGAACCGCAACGGGTTTGTCACCTCTCCCGCTGGCGGGAGAGGTCGCGCCGAAGGCGCGGGTGAGGGTGGCGCCGAGGGATCGCTACAGCGTCTCCAGCAGACCGCGCGCGATCGCAAGAACGTGTTTGCGCAGCTAATGGAAGCGGTGAAGTACAACAGCGAAGGCCAGATCAGTCACGCGTTGTACGATGTGGGTGGGGAGTACCGAAGGAATATGTAAGTGCCGCGCATCGCCGAGCAAATCCGTGAAGCGCTGTCGATGTTCGCGCAATGCAAGACGCCGCCCGCACTGATCGGCGGACTGGCTTTGGCGGTACACAAAGTTGTGCGCGGAACGCAGGACGTCGATTTCCTCGTCGATGCGACAGATGCCGACAGACTGCACGATCTGCTTCTGGGTGTGGGTTATCGCTGCATTCATCGCAGCGAAGACGCCGCAAACTACCTGCGTGGAGACGAAGGTATCGACTTCCTCTACGCGCATCGCCCCAGATCGCAGCAACTGCTCGCCCAAGCGAGTGAGCACGACACCGGTTTGGGCCGTATGCGCGTAGTCAGCGCGGAGGGCCTGATCGGTTTCAAACTGCAGGCGTATGTCAACAATCCGAAGCGCACGCGGGATATCGAGGACATTCGCTCGCTCTTGCGCGCGAATCGAGGCTCGCTCAATATGGACGAAGTGAGATCCTATTTCGGATTGTTCGGGCGCGAAGAGCTGCTTAATGAACTCATGGCCGACGTCGCCTAGTAAAACGCTGCCGCCGTTCGTCGCGGAGGGTGGTGTGTCTTACTGCACGGCTGATGCGACTGACCCAGTGGAAGCCTGGATTCAACTGATGGAAGTCATCGAGGCGCTGTGCCCACAGTGGCCGCAGCGGGAACCCATGCTCGGTCACACCTTTCTGCTATGACAGTGAAAGCCCGCCTGCCGCTGATCGGCGTCAACACATTCCTGCCGAAGGAACACGTCGACGAAACCGCGACGATGATCGACGAAGTGCTCGCTGCATGAAGCTCCCGGGTGAGCTGGACGCAGGCAACATTGAAGTTATTCGATCAGCGCTGTTTTTTTGCCTATTGGTAATCAGACAGGCGCACGCGTTCTTGCGTGAGATTGATCCGAACTCCGACGCGAAGCTCGCACCTGACGAGGGCCTGCTGCTGGTTTCCGTCGATACCTTGTCGCCACTGAAATACGTACGCGTGTAGCGCGAGGGCAACATCTTCGCTTCAGCAAAATTGTCGGACCTCAAAGCCGGCGTGTCAGCGACCTTTCGCTTGCACTACGCCGGGTAACCGCCCGAGTTGCTTTCAGGGTCCGTCGAACCCGTTTTTGAAAATGACATCCACGAATTCGACCGCGCCGACGTCGCAGCTCGCGCCTTGCGGGCGCGTGATGCCGCGCTGGTCCGTGGCCGGCGCGTTCGTGCACGGCACGGCGTCGATCGCCGGGCTGCCGGACAACGGCATCATTGTGCGGGTGGGCCCGCCGTTGTCGGCGAGCGCGCCGAGTTTGGCATCGCCGCCGATGATGTTGCCCGACGAATCGGCGGTCAGCGGCGCGTTGGTATCGTTGAACTGTGTGGTCGCGCTATTGCCGGCAATGATCGAGTTGACGACCTTGATCGCCGGATCGGCACCGGCGTAAGCCACGCGGTAAATGCCGCCGCCCGCGTAATCGGCGGTGTTGGCGCTCACGGTGCTGTTGATCAGGGTGATGCTGTTGCCTGGGTCTGCGGTGGAATCGATCGCGCCGCCGGTCAGCGACGTGGCGGTATTGCCGCTGAGCGTGCTATTGGTCAGCGTGACGCTGCCGAGGTGGGAAAGGATTGCGCCGCCATCGCCGGCAGTGTTCGCGTCGACGGTGCTGCCCGTCATTGTGACGTCGCTATTGATCGCTTCGATACCGCCACCGAGCCCGGCGCCCACGTTACCCTGGGCCGTATTGCCGCTCACACTGCTATTGGTCAGCGTGATGCTGCTCAAGAGACCGCGGATGCCGCCGCCGTCGTTTTGCCCGGTGTTGCCGCTGACCGAGCTGTGGGTGAGCGTGAGACTGGAATGGTCCGCCTCGATGCCACCGCCGAAAACTGCGTAATTGCCGCTGACCAAGCAATGATCGAGCGTGAGATTCTCGTACGAGACGGCAACGCCTCCTCCATCGGCGAACTTGAAGCCATTGCGGATCGTCAGGCTCCCCAGCGTAACCGTGCCGCCCGCGCCTTCGAAAATGCCAAACGCATGGGATGCCGCGGATGAGCGTTCGATCGCGACCGTACCGTTCGCGTTGGCATCGATCGTGACATTGGCGTCGGACAGCTGCAAAGCGCTGGTGTCGGCATCCGTCAACGTAATCGTGTTCGTTGCGCCGTTGGGGAATACGCCGGTGTCGAAGTGGATCGTATCGGCCGACGCCGCTGCGAACGCGCAGTTCGTGCCCGCCGTCGATTGGCTGACGATCGTCTGGATCGCCTGGCGCAGATTGCAGGTGCCGGAGCTGCCGTTGTCGCCGGCCGTCGTCACGACGACAAGGTTTGCGGCCATTCCCGCGAGCGGCGACGCGCCGAGCGCCAGCGCCAATGCCACGGCGAGCGAGCGTTGCGTCGGCACTGCAAAGTGATGCGTGCAAACGTGGCGGCGAGCGGAAAGCGACCCAATGGCTGTCGTCATGCCTGTTCTCCCCGAAGGTTTCCATGGCATATTACGACGAATGAGGCGGGACTTCAGAAACGAGAGAAAACAGGGGTCAGAGTAACTCTAGAAGAGCGGACGGAGTAATTATCCAGATCACCAACGTCGAATCGTTCCGCAAAAACCGCAACGCATTTCTCGCCTCTCCCGTTGGCGGGAGAGGCCGCGACGAAGGCGCGGGTGAGGGTGGCGTTCCAGGTTCCCTCGAACTACTGCAGCAGACCGCGCGGGAGCGCAAGAACGTGTTTGCGCAGCTGATGGAAGCGGTGAAGTACAACTCGGAGGGCAGATTAGTCACGCGCTGTACGATGTGGGTGGGGAATATCGGCGGAATATGTAACTAGGCGCGTCGTCCTTCGCTCACTGTTAATTGTGACAGTGGGCACGATTGGGTTTGCGATGTATGAAGGGCGAGTCATGGGAAAACGGAAGTTGCGATGGATTGGCTGACATTCATAGCCAAAGTCGTCAAGGCGCTTGCTTGGCCAGGCGCGTTCCTGGCAGTTTTTCTCGTACTGCGTAAAGAGATTCCAGGGATAGTTCGATCGCTTCGCAAGTTGAAATTCAAGGACTTTGAACTTGATTTCGGCGAAGCGGCAAAAGCGGTAGCTTCGGACGTGAAGGACGCAGTTCCATCGAGCCAACAAGACGTTCAACTTGTTGGCGAATCGCGAAGTGCACAACTTTCTAGGCTTGCGCAAATTGCAGAGATGTCACCTAGGGCGGCCATACTTGAGGCGTGGCTTCTTGTTGAAGCGTCTGCCGTCGACGTGATACGTAAAAGGACTTCAAACGCGCTTACATCACTGCCTGGGCCGATGCGGTTGCGCGACAACTTGGTTCGAGCGGAACTCTTGAGTGCCAAGCAGCTCGCTATCTTTGAAGATCTGCGCACTCTTCGAAATCAAGCCGTTCATGCCCCCGAAGCGCAGTTCACCAAAGAAGCCGTCTCTAGCTACATTGAGGCCGCGCTTTCGACTGCGGCATATTTGGAGCGGCTCGCGAGTTGAAGTCGCATAGACAACTTTTTCGCGTACCCAATTGGAATCTCTAGGAACCCAGACGTGGCCACTTCGCTACCCTACTTAAACTCATACAAAAACGTTGAGAAGTTGTTCAGTGGTATTGCTGCGGCCAAAGTGCCTGAGTCGTTTACTCAAACCTATCTCGCGCAGACTCTTGGCCTGAAAAACTCCACTGATCGTCCGCTTATTCCGCTGATGCGCGGGTTGGGGTTCATTGACGCATCTGGGCGGCCCACAACCGAGTATCGCCAGCTTAAGAACCCGACGGCTGCTAAGGCGGCTATAGCTGCGGGTATTAGAAAGGCTTATGCACCACTGTTTGCAGCAAACGAGTCTGCAAATTCTCTACCTATGGAGCAACTGCGTGGACTCATTGCCCAAGTCGCTGGAACTGATGAGGAAATGACGAAGCGCATTGCGTATAGTTTCAGCGCATTGGCAAAGCTTGGTGACTTTAGTTCTCAATTGCCACCAGATGCACGACAGACTTCTCGACAGGAAAAGGTAGTCGAAGAAGAAGACGATACGACGGAAATGCCAGGAAAGAAAGTTCAGAAACAAGACGGCAAGGGTCTGCGCCCGGAATTTCATTACAACTTGCAAATACATCTTCCGGCAAACGGCACTGAAGAAACGTACCTCAATATATTTAACGCACTGCGTAAGATTTTTCAGTGAAGACTGATACGACAGCCGCATTGTTTGTGATGCTCGCGCAATCGGCTGAGCGAACGCTCCAGCGTAGCGACGATATAGCGGCGACAAACCCCCTTCGCATATCCGATGCGACAGACCTAAGCACCCTGCTGCCGAGCGAAGTGCGAAGTGCAGAGCGCGCTGCAGAAGCGTACAAGCTTTTTTTTGTTTTTGAATGTTATCTAAGAGACATGTTGGTCGACATACTCTCGAATGATGGTACGACGAATTGGTGGGATATGGTTCCGCAAGACGTGAAGGATGAAGTTGCGAAGTTAGAAGAGGCTGAAGAAGTCAAAGGTTGGATGGCCATAGGTTCTCGCGACAAGTCGCGGTTGATGACCTACCCGCAACTCCTGCGCGTAATGGACCACTGCTGGAAAGACAAATTGGGCGATCTGATTCGGGACAAGGCGTTGCTTCAGGAAGCGAGGCTAATTGGACACCTGCGGAACACTATCTGTCATATGACAGAGATATCTGATGAAGAATTGGATCGAATTCGACAGACGATGCGCGACTGGTTCCGTGTAGTGGCTCCGTAGAAATTACGATAGCTGCTGACTTGGTTTGTCCTTCATTTTTACAGGTGTGGAGGGAACGAGAGATGCAAGCAGAGTTACGCACTCCGTCAGAGCGAAATTGGCGGCTCGCTCCTTCTGGATAAAAGTTGGGTCGATTGCTCGTGCCACATTTGAATATGTAGTTACGGCGTCGTAAGCCATATCGGCTTTAGTTTTGATTTCTTTTCTTTGTTCTTCAGACAGCCCGTTCATCTTCAAAACTGCGTTTACTCCGGCGAGTACAAGCCCCAGGCCGATCGTCGTCAAAAACGCCTGCTTCGCTTGGGAAAATCTATTGGGGAGCATTGGCGCGAACAGCGACATGATTCTGAATCGGAGATGCGTAGCTGAAACGCTGAATTCGTTCAGATCAGAAAGCGAATAGATGCTGATGTCTATTCTTGCTTCGGCTTTCGCATGGGTGGCATTGTGAAACGCTAACTTGTCGCCAGCCACCATGCATTCCCGATGCGCTAGTACGTTTCTGATCGGTCGCAACTTGGCAACCTCATCAAGTACTGACGCAAGCTCCTGAGTGACTGTTTGTTCAAGAGATTGTTGTGATGCAATCAACTTAATTGCAGCAATAACGTTCTCTGTTCGCATTTCGCCGAGGAGTGCACGCCTGCCGATGTCATCGTCTATGCCCAGTTGAAACTGCAGCAGCACTTTGAGGGTGTTGTCTACACTGGTACTCATTGAGTGTATGAAACGCCCGATAGCTGCAAAGTGCTCGACGTCGCCGTCTCCAATAGGCCTGAAGCCCTCATTGGTAAGTGCATTCAGAGTATTTACTGCTTTAAACATGTGATTTAACTCGTAGGGAAACGATCTGCGACCTCATCGTAGAACTGTACTCCGACCCCGTATTGATTGCGGCGCTGCCGTCCTGCGCTCGGCAGCGTCGCTTTGCTAGAGGAAACGGAAACGGCAGTGGACTGTGTGGCAGCTACCGTCACTTCCGCGCAAAGCAGCGTTGTTCCGACTTTTCGAAGTCATCCCGGATTTTCACAAAGTGTTGGGTGTCCGGAATACCGGCAAGAAACACATAACCGCGCTTGGCAGGTGCCCAGTGTCCAGCCGGCCAGCGTCGGCACCCTGTTGCGACGTCAAAAAACACGGTGAATGTTTTGTCGGCGACGGTGAAGCCTGTGGAACCTCCGAGCAGGCCCGTATGGCATTGGCGAAATGTCGTTTCGTGCCCGTGGGAGTCGGTTGCCTTGTAATTCCAGCAAGACAAAGGGACGTTCGGGTTGGGGCTGGTGATGTCGAGGAATTCGACTTGCACGCCCGGAAGAGTCACCGGATTGCAATCGCGAAAATCTACCACCTCGCCGAATTTCGCCTTGCAGGGTCGCGGCGTGTCGGCGGGTGCCGACTGCGCCAGCGCAAAGCCGGACCAGGTACCGGCCAGGACGAGCACAAGTCTGGCTGCGATTCGCCACCTCAATGATTCGTCAGCGCACACACGGAGCAGCGTCGGGCCTGCATTCATTGTTGCGATCGTCCTCAAGAAAACGGGATCAGAGTACAGTTTTCTCTGGCGTGCCGATGAGGGAAGTCCCTGAGAATCGCCCGGCAGGTCGGATGCGCTACACTTTTGCCCGCGCACCCGCACGCTGCCTATGGGGGATACCATGCGTCGCCCGATTCGTGTTCTGCGCCGCAGGGCGCTATCCGTTTTTGTTCAAGCCGCCCTGGCTTCGCTCGGCACACTCTCGCTTGCGCAAGCAGCGACCTTCAATGTAACGACCAACGACGATGTTACGAACGGCTCTTTTGGCGATTCGGCCAACACGACCAATCTGCGCGCCGCGCTGATCGCAGCGAATGCATCGACTGACGCGAGCAACACGATTACGTTCGATCCGGCCGTAACGTCGATCACGCTGACGTTTCCGCCGCCGCTGGTCCTCAACAACCTCACCATCGACGGTGGCGCCGGTGTCACCATCGACGGCGCCGGCGCTTACCGGCCGTTTTTCGTCGGCATCGACGAAGCCACCCGCACCGGCGTGATTCCTGGCATTTCGACTGCCAGCGCGCCGTTGCGCAATCGCCTCAGTGTGACGCTGAAAAACCTTACGCTGCAGAATGGCGTGGCCAAAGGCGGCCACGGGTCGGGCGGCGGTATGGGCGCTGGTGGCGCGGTGTTCGTCAACAGCGCTGCCGATGTCGTGCTGGAAAACGTCAATTTTGCGAACAATGCTGCCCAGGGTGGCGACTTCGGCGGCACACTCGGCGGCGGCGGCCTGGGCGGCAACGCCGGCAACACCAGCGGCGGCGGAATGTTTGGCGCCGGTACCAGCGTTTATGGCGGCGGCGCAGGCGTGTTCGGTAACGGCATCTCGGGTGGCGGCGGCTATACCGGCAGCGGCGGGAACCCGTTCACATCCACTGGCGTTGGCGGCACCGGCACCAGAGCGCCGGCCGGTGTGTCGGGCAGTGGCGGCAACAACAGTTCCATCAGCGGTGGCGCCAACGGCGGCGGCGGCGCGGGTGGCGCAAACGGCGGCGCGGCTGGCGGCTTCGGCGGTGGCGATGCGATTGGAGGTGCCGGCGGTTTCGGCGGCGGCGGTGGGGGCAGCTACATCGGCGACGCCGGGGCCGGCGGATTTGGCGGCGGCGGCGGGGCCGGCGCCAGCGCCTTTGGCTTTGGCGCTACCCCTGGCAATGGTGGCAATGGCGGATTTGGCGGCGGTGGAGGCCGCGGCACAAATGGCAATGGCGGCTTCGGTGGTGGCGGCGGATTTGCCTTCAGCAACGGCGGCGCCGGCGGCTTTGGCGGAGGCGGCGGCGGAGCTAATGCGTATAGCGGTGCCGGTGGCGTGGGCGCAGGCGCTGGAGCGGGCGGCTATGGCGGGGGTGGCTTGGGTGCCGGCGGTGCGGTTTTCGTGGTCTCGGACAGCGCCGGTCACGGCACGCTGACGATCAAACAGTCGGCAGGCAGCGGCTCGATCTATGGCGGCCTGGTCGCTGGCGGCAACGGCGTTAATTTCGGCGGCGCGGCGGGTTCGGGATTGTTCCTGATGAGCGTCGGCGATCCGCAGGCATACAAGTTCGATGTCGCAACGAAGTATGTCGTCAGCGACGCCATTGCGGATGACAGTCTCGCTTCCCTTCCCCCCGGCAACGTTTACACGCCCGGCAATGGCGCGGGCGCGATCATCCAGAAGTACGGTGTCGGCACATTGATCCTCAATGGCAACAACACGTCCGCCGGCGACCTCAGCGTCAATGCCGGCACGCTCGGTGGTATCGGTACGCTTGGGCCAGTGGTCGTCGCCGGTGGCGCAGCTATGGCACCGGGCGACCCAACCCTGGCGGCCGGAGTTGGAACGCTCACGACCGGCTCATACTCGTTTTACGCCAACAGCAAACTGCTGTTCCAGGTCGGTGTGGACCAAGCGAACACGGATCAGCTTGTGGTCAATGGAACCGTAGCAAGCGCAGGGGTGGCGGGTCAGGTGAAAGTTTACGTCGGCCAGGGAATGACGGCACCGGTGACCGGAACTGCGTACACGCTGATCTCAGCTACCAACTTCAATGCATTGGCTACGGATTTCACAATTGCTGGCGCGCTGCCGCCGCTACTCAGTGTTGTCGGCAACCTGACGAAAGTCGGTAACACGCTGCAGCTCACCATCAGCAGTTTCACCAGCGACCGCATCTTTACCGACGGATTCGAGTAAGGGTACAAAAAAGGGGACGGAGGAATTATCTGTTTCAACCGCATAATTCCCCCGTCCCCTTTTGTTCGCCACTTTAAATCGCTACGTCCCCGTTTACCCCCTTTTACCCGTTCGCCCTGAGCGTAGCGCCGAAGGCGCGGAGTCGAAGGGTCTGCGGGCGTTTCGACTTCGCTCGCTTCGCGAGCGTAGCCTGTCCTGAGCTCATCGAAGGGCTCAACGCGAACGGCAATATTTCAAACTGGACCGCTACCAACTATCCCGTAGGATTGCCTCCGTCCCGTTTTCTCCGTACGCTCATCCATCATGTTTTCCCGAGGGGGGCGTCGAACATGGCCACGACATCGCGATCGCGCAATCCGCTGTGCAAACTCCTGTCGAGCGGCATAGCCGTTGCCTTGGGGGCGACATCTGTCGCGCAGGCAAATACGCACATCGCATCCACGACCGATGACGCCGGCGCCGGGAGCCTGCGCCAGGCAATCATCGACGCGAATGCCGACGGTTCTCCGCCCGTCACCGTCGACGCCAGCATGGTCAGTGGAACGATCACGCTCAGCACCGGCGAGCTGGCGATCACGAAGGGGATGAGCATCCAGGGCCCCGGGGCCGGCGTCGCCACGATCGATGGCAACAATGCCTCGCGCATCTTCAACGTGTACGCGCCGTCCGCGGACGTCACGATCTCCGGGTTCAGGTTGACGCGCGGCAAGGCCACATCCGGATTCGGCGGCGGCGCGATCTTCAGCAGGAAGACCGGTTTCACCCTGCAGGACAGCGTCGTCGACAGCAGCACCTTCGAGTCGGCCGACTCGCCTGGCTACGGCGGGGGCGGCGTCCGGGCCGGAGGCAGCGGCGTTGCGTTGCTCATTTCCAACGTAACCCTGACCGGCAACTCGGCGAGGTCAGGCGGTGGTGTATACCTGTATACCGGACCGGGTGCCGTCGCGATGATCCAGGACAGCGTCATCAGCGGCAATACGGCGAAGTTCGGCGGTGGCGTATACCTGGATACCGAGTTGACCGGTGTCGCGACGATCAAGGACAGCCTCGTCAGCGGCAACACGGCCTACGGTGGTGGCGGCGTGCTCGCTCAAGGCGAGGGTTCGACGTACGTGCAGACAACGAAACTGCTCGGCAATCATGCGCAGCACTACGAGGGCGGCGGCATATCCGGCTACTTCAAGAACGGCGTCACAAGCTTCAATATCTTCGGCTGCACGGTGATCGGAAATACCGCGTACTTAAGCGGCGGCGGTATAAGCGTCTACAAGCTTGGCGGGCCGATGTACATGAATCACACGCTGATCAGCGGCAACACGGCGGCGAAGTTCACCGGTGGCGGATTGAGACTGTATTCGACCAGCGCAGCGACCGCCACGATCCTCAACTCGACTTTCAGCGGGAACAGCGCGGCCGGAGTCGGCGGGGGCCTCGCCGTCGAGGGCAGCATCTCCATGAGCCTGTCCAACGCCACGGTTGTCGGCAACTCGGCGGGCGGAACCGCCGGCGGCGTTTTATCAGGCGTCGGCGGCGCCTTCTTTACGACAATCGAGTCGAGCACTATTGCGAACAACAGCACCGCAGACAAGGGCGGCGGAGTTTCGGCCGCAGGCAATCCCGCCACATTGCACAACACCGTGATTGCGAACAATTCGGCCACGCTCGCAAACCCGGACACCAACGGGACATTTACCGCGAACTTCAATTTCATTCGCGACCCGGGCAACGCCAACCTCACCGGGGCCAACAACAATACGAGCGGAGACGATCCGCTATTGGGCTCTCTCGGAGACTACGGCGGATCGACACTAACGAAGCTGCCGCGACCGGGCAGTCCGCTGATCGACGCGGGCGATCCCGCCGTCGCGGACGGCGGTACCGACCAGCGTGGTCTCGATCGCGTAGTGGGCGCACATATCGACATCGGCGCCGACGAGGTGCAAGTGGCCGAGGACACGATTTTCCTGGACGGGTTGCAGGGCTATTGAGGCCCGGGCCTGAAGGAAAAAGGAGTCAGGTTCATTTTTCGAGTGAAAAAAAACGGGACGGAGGCGGTTAAGCCGCGTCCGCGCGAGCAGCAGGCCGCCCTGAACCTCGAAGTAAAAAAAATGGGACGGAGGCAGTTATCCCGTCTTAATTACCTCCGTCCCCTTTTGCCGGCACTTATGCACCACAAGGAAGCGGACAGGCACTCTGAAGACCCGGTTTCCGCATCGTTGTGATTGACCAACCGAGGACCGCCATGAAGCGCCCCATCGCCTGTGCATCCAGCACGATGCTGGCCAGCCTGCTCGCTACCGGCCTTGGTCAAAGTGCCGTCGCCGGCATGCTGACCGTCAACGTCGACGGCGACCCGGTCGGCGCGGGCACGTGTCCCGCGGCCTGTTCGCTGTGACGGGCCGACCTCAAAGCTCTGCCCCCCGTTTCTGGAAGACTTTCCCACCTGGACGGAAGACATCGATGCACAAGCTCAGGTCGTTCGCCTTGACACTCCTTTGCCTGTCGCCGTTTTCCGGCTACGCCGGCTCGCTGTACCTCAGCGAGGGCTTCGACGACATCACGCAACTGCCTGCGAACGGCTGGTCGCTGCAAAACCTCAGTGAGCCCGTGGGGGACGCGGCCTACGAGACCTTTCTCCAGGGAGGGCCGCCTTGGTTCGACGCCTACGACGGTGCAGCCACCTCGTATATAGCCACCCAAAGATGCGCTGGTCTGACTGAGGCGCAGCGCCCGAGTTTTCGTTCGATGCAATGCTCGAAATTCAGACCGAGGTTTGAATCAAGGCCGTAAGGCGCATTGCGTTGGGTGCATCTCGGATGCGCCGTCTTGATGGCGTGTGAAAGCGGCGTGTCCAAGACACGCCCTACCAAACAGGGGTCAGGAAACAGGGGTCAGAGTCCACTTTCCAATCAAAGCGGAACTCATATGCGTAGAGGGCCGCCCATGCCCGGTTTCTGCCGACCATTTTTCGGTGCGCTAGACTCGCAGCATTCCCCGACCGCATGTTGGATAGATGATCAACAACGACGTCCTGCGCAGCATCCGTTACATGCTCGACCTGAGCGAACCCAAAGTGGTCGAGATCGCGCGTCTGGCCGATTCGTCATTCGTCATCGAACGCGACGATGTGCGTGGTTTCCTGCGCAAGGAAGGTGAGCCCGGTTACCTGGCCTGTAGCGACGAGGTGCTGGCGCATTTTCTCGACGGGCTGATCGTCCACCTGCGCGGACGGGATGACAGCCTGCCGCCGCGACCGGTGGAGAAGCGCATCAGCAACAACGTGGTGTTGAAGAAGCTGCGGGTCGCGTTCGAGCTCAAGGACGTGGACATGCACCAGGTGTTCGTGGATGCGGGATTTCCTGTGTCCAAGCCGGAGCTGTCGGCGCTGTTTCGACAATCCGGCCAAAAAAACTTCCGCCAATGCGGCGACCAGCTGCTGCGCAATTTTCTCAAGGGACTGACGCTTCGCGTGCGGGGCGCATAGATCAGGCCGATGTCCGGCCGACATCAGACGCGCTCTGGCCTGACGCTCGCCTAGAAACGTTCGCCGACGGGCAGGCAGCGCCAGGTGCCGATGGGCATCTTGGCCAGCGCGATCCTGCCGATGCGGATGCGCCGGATCGCCACCACGTCCAGTCCAACCTGCGCGCACATGTCGCGCAGTTGCCCGCCTTGCGCGCCCTTGATCGCGAAGCGCAGGCGGATCTCGTTCTGCCAGCTGACCTTGCACGGCGCCAGCGCACGGCCGCCGTAATGCAGCCCGTGGTTGAGCTTGTGCAGACCGTCAGGCGCGATGTCGCCGCTCACCTCGACCACGAATTCCTGCTCGATCTCATCGCCGTCTTCAGTAAGCCGGCGCCACACGCGGCCGTCCTGGGTCAGCACCATCAGGCCGCTGGCTTCGGTGTCGAGCGGCACCAGCGGTGTCAGGTTATGGAAGTGGCGCTGGAGCAGGCGTACGCCGGAAGGATCGTCAGGCCAGCGCGTGGCGGCCTGGATCAGTTCTGCGGCGGGCTTGGGGCCGTGGAACGCGTCGAAACCAGCAGGCTTGTGCAGCAGGAAAGTGGCGGGCTCCACGGCGTCGAGCCGTGCGCCTGCATCAAGCGTGACCACTTCGCTAACCACCGGATGCGCCGGATCTTCGACCACACGCCCGTCGACCGAAACCCAGCCGCCTCGGATGTACTGCTCGGACTCGCTGCGTGAGCACGGGACCAGGTCGGCGAGGTATTTGGACAGTCGAATCGGTTTGGTCATCAGTTGGCGCCAGGTGTGTCTGGCAACCAGTGTATCGGTCAAGGCCGCCGGCCGGTGAGGCGGCGGCCTGTCCTGAGTCGCAACGGCCGAGCGTTATGCGGTTAGTGCTTGCTAGGTAGCGGCAGCACTTCCATCACCTCGACCCCATCGCCCGGGAAGATGGTGAAGTGCGGATGGTGCTCGAACAGCTTCGCGGCCTTCT